>Ga0265293_10002215_pt1 | contig 40008 bp, 32 predicted proteins | sample Munlanlewell138R_FD_192505 | JGI IMG/M metagenome (GOLD analysis project Ga0265293, IMG submission 192505) | Leachate microbial communities from a municipal landfill in Southern Ontario, Canada - Leachate well 138R | ecosystem: Engineered > Solid waste > Landfill > Unclassified | place: Canada... | reverse complement strand
TGCCAACGGCGTCTTACCGTAAGTCTCGGTGAACACTCGTGAAAGTTGCTTCGGGGATAAATGCACCCGAGCTGACAAGACATCCAGCGTCCAGTTCGTGGCGATGTCACTGACCAGAGTCGCGCGGGTTTGGTGGGCCTCATCCCTGGCCGGTGCGAACCGTCGGCATCTGGGCAGTGTAGGCCGGGCATGCGCGCGCTGGCCGCGACTCTGACGTATCTGCGTGACTTTAAGGAACGGCATCACCACATCGGCGATCGAAAACCAAAGGGCCTGCATCCGATGAAAATGAGACCCGAATCCGCCATCGATGCTGCGCGCAACGAGTTCATCCAGCCATGGCATCAACATGCCGGTTCGGTCTTCACCGAGCCGGAGCACTTGTGAGGGTTCGCTGTATACCGCGTTGGTAAAGCGTTCGGCATCAAGGCGATCATGGAGCAGCCAAGCGTGCTGCCAGAACACCTGATCGATCACATAGTCAGTGTCGAGGTAGATCGTGGTTGTGGTGATGTGACTCTCCGGTTCGCTCCCGCATAGTACGTTGGCGTTCAGCACAACGACATCACCGACGGTAACGAACCGCTGCCCGAACTCGCTCAAGAGCAACGCGCTGCCGTCGCGGACGACGACCAACTTGACGCAGTCGTACGCCGCCGGAGCCATAGGTTGGTGAATGGTTGCGGTGCGCGCAATAATCGGTTCGCACCGCAACCATGATTCAACCCTCTCTGGCGACTTGCCTGACGTCACCATCGAGTAATTCATCAGTCCGTCTGGCTGGGCTTTCTAAGCTTCCGTGTTCACTCCTTGCTCTGTCGTGTGTTCATCGGAGACAGCAACTCGTCGGGCAACAAAGGCTGCGACGCCGAGGCCGATGATCGCAAGCCCACTACTCAATAGATAGGGCGATACTCCGTGGGCGATTGATGCAAACCCCAAACCAACAAATACCGTGACGCCAGCAGAACCGCCAAGCTGGTCTGCGGCCCGCTGTACACCAGAAGCGACTCCGGCATCGTCGTCAGTTACTCCGGTGACTGCCGCATACTGCAATCCGACTAGTCCGAATCCCATACCTGCGGCGATGAAAAGCATCGCCGGGATCAATACCCAAGCGGGGGCATCGAGTTGTGCGGCGACAGCGATCACGATCATGCCTGCCCCCGCGAAGCCGAGACCCGCGATGATGCAGGAGCGTGCTCCCCAGCGCCCCATCAGCCGAGGCACGACGGTCACCGCGACGATCAGCGCCACAGCAAGCGGGAGAAGCAGTAGTCCGGCTTCCAGCGGGGAAAGGCCGAGTTCATCCTGAAGATAGAACGTGAATAGTAGGAACGACGTTGAGAGCGCGGCACTCAGCAACGCGGTCGCGAGATTCGCTCGCACCCGAGTCCGGTTGCGGAAGAAGGCCAGAGGAATCAGCGGGTTCGGTGCTCGCCGCTCTACACCGACGAACAGAATGGCCGCGACGAATGCTCCCGTCAGGGCCGCGACTGGCAGCCAAGACATTCCTTCTCCGGCCTCCACAATCCCGAAGGCGAACAGCAGCGGTGCGCCTGTCAACAGAATCGACCCGAGGATATCCAACGGTGCGCGCTCCTGTTTTCGGTCGCCTGGAAGCAGGATTACCGTCGCGATCAGCACGAACAGGATGAACGGGACAGCGATGAGGAAGACCCATCGCCAACCGAGATGCTCGGTGATGATTCCCGAGAGCACGAATCCCAAGACGAGACCGCAGCTTGCCACCGCTGCCCAGACGCTCAACGCTCGAGTACGGGCCCGTCCCTCGGGAAAAAGGAGGACGATGGTTGCCATTGCAGCTGGTAGGGCGAGGGCTTCGCCTACTCCTTGAAACAGCCGGGCTGCAACAAGCACCGCGAAGGTTTCCGCGAAACCTGCCATCATCGAGGCTGCTCCGAAAATCGCGGTGCCGATCAGGAGAAGGCGGCGTCGACCAAAGACGTCCCCCAAGCGGCCACCGAGCATGAGTAGGCCACCGCCGGTGATGGTGTATCCGACGACAACCCAAGTCAGGCCGCGCGGATCAACGCCAAAATCATCGCCGATAGATGGCAGTGCTACGTTGACGACAGTAACATCAACGGCGATGAAAAATTGCAGGACTGACAGGCACACGAGTGCTGCCCAGGATCGCGTGGTCGAGATGTGCTCCGGGCGCGATGTTGAGGTAAAAAAAGACACAGATAACTCCGTTGCTTGAATGAAGAATCGGGCGACAAGGTATGTCGCACCGAACCGACCATCAAGCGACGGAACGTGAGTTTACTAAGTAGTGAGAAAGACGTTCCGCCGCTAGCGGAGTGTCTTCGTCACAGCGGCCGCGCTCGCGGCAGAAGCACCTGACATGCCCATCACCTTACCCGATGACGCTTCTCCAATCCATTGGACTGGCCGCGCGACGGCCCACAGAAGACCTCACGCGTCTTGCAGAAGAGGCTCGAAGCCCGCGAATCAACCCTGAGTTGACCGCCCAAACACGCGGTAGTTGACGCTTACCTGTCGTTCAGGAGGCAGCAGCGATGACGGTTTCGATGCGCGTGATGAGCGCAGGTGACGGTTACAAATACCTCCTGCGTACCGTGGCTGCTGGTGATGGTGACCGGTCGCTCTCGACCCCCTTGACGCGCTACTACGCGGAGCAGGGATCACCACCCGGTAGGTGGGTCGGGCAAGGTCTCGTTGGGATCGGTGCCGGTCAATTGAGCACTGGTGACCAGGTGACTGAAAGTCAGCTCCAGTTGCTTGTCGGAATGGGACGTGATCCCATCACCGGTGACCCTCTCGGTCGTGCGTATCAGTCCTTTACGCCGGTTTCGGAGCAGATCGAGGCTCGCGTAGCAGAGTTGGACGGGTCATTGTCGCCCGCCGTTCGCGCGGAACAGGTCGCGCAGATCGAAGCCGAAGAAACTAAACGGGGTACCCGTCGTGCCGTAGCTGGATTTGATTACACATTCTCGGTGCCGAAGTCGGCGTCGGTGTTGTGGGCAGTTGCGGATGCAGGGACGCAAGCGCTGATCGCGCAGGCACACCATGCCGCGATTGCGGAGGTGGTTGCATTCATCGAGCGCGAGGTTGCAACCACGCGAGTCGGTGCAACCGGCCCCGATGGTGCCGCAGCCCAAGTGGATGTCACTGGGGCGATCGCGACCGCATTCGATCACTACGATTCCCGTGCTGGGGACCCGCACTTGCACACGCACGTCGTGATCTCAAACAAGGTCCAGACGGCGCAAGACGGCAAGTGGCGCTCCCTTGACGGCAGACCAATGCACGCGGCAGTGGTTGCGCTGTCAGAGCTACATGAGGCGGTATTTGCTGATCACATGACCCGCACGTTCGGAGTCGAATGGGAAACCCGGGACATGGGTCGTGACCGTAACCCTGCATGGGCAATAAGTGCCGTGCCTGAGGCGTTGGTGTCGGAGTTCTCGACTCGTTCCCGCCATATTGAAGTCGAGAAGAACCGCCTCATCGCTGACTACATTGAGAAGCACGGAAAGCAGCCCACGACGGCGACGATTCTCAAGCTCCGAGCCCAGGCAACCCTCGAAACCCGGCCCGAGAAACAGGTGCGCTCTCTGGCGGAACTCACCGACGATTGGCGTACACGCGCAACCCGCTTACTCGGTCAAGATGCAACCCGGTGGGCACAAGACGTTGCAGTGAACCCGCCCGCGATGTTGTTGCGTGCTGATGATGTGCCCCTCGATGTGATTGCTGAGATCGGGCAGACCGTAGTGGAGGTCGTGGGTGAGAAACGGTCGACGTGGCGGCGCTGGAACCTGCACGCCGAAGCGTCCCGGCAACTCATGGGATGGCGCTTCGCCTCCATGGTGGATCGTGAAGCGATCACCGGGCTCGTGGTCGATGCGGCCGAGAACGCGTCCCTGAGGTTGACGCCGCCCGAATTGGCATCAAGCCCGGTGATGTTCAAACGAGATGATGGCACGAGCAGGTTTCGTCCGAAGCACTCCACTGTGTATTCCTCCGAGGCCCTGCTGGAAGCAGAAGATCGCCTCCTGCAACGGTCCCGCGCCACGGCGTCACCGACTGTGGCGCTGACGATGGTGGAGCAGATCACTCGTCTTCCTGATGTTGATGGGCGGATGCTGAGCGATGATCAAGCGGCGGCACTTGCGTCGATCGCTGTGTCCGGGCGGACTATCGACGTGCTTGTGGGGGCAGCCGGTGCCGGGAAGACCACTGCGATGAACGCGCTCCGCCGTGCATGGGAGACGGAATACGGACCCGGTTCGGTTGTTGGCCTCGCGCCTTCAGCTGTCGCCGCAGAAGTTCTCGCTGAAGATCTCGGTATCGCTACAGAGAACACTGCGAAGTGGTGGCACAACCACCTCACCCACGGCACGACGTTTACGGCTGGTCAGCTCGTGATCATTGACGAAGCGAGCCTCGCCGGGACTCATTCCCTGGATCGCATCACAGGACTTGCCGAAAAGGCGGGCACGAAGGTACTGCTCGTTGGCGACTATGCGCAATTGCAATCCGTGGACGCAGGCGGAGCGTTCGCGCTTCTGGCCGGTGACCGGGACGACGCACCCGAACTGATCGACATTCACCGGTTCAGCCATGAGTGGGAGAAAACCGCATCCCTTGATCTCCGGCACGGCCGCACCGACATCATCGACACCTATCTCGACCATGACCGCATCCACGACGGCGACGAAGACACGATGGCAGACGCAGCCTATGCTGCCTGGCGTGAAGATACCGCGGCGGGACTGGTGTCCGTGTTGATCGCGGAAACCAATGAGACCGTCACCGCCCTAAACAATCGGGCCCGTGCAGACTTGATTCTTGACGGCACTCTCCACCCGAGTCGTGAGGTGGAACTCAACGGCGGGTCGCTGGCGGGAGTCGGAGACACGATCATCACCCGACGCAACGACCGGCGACTGCGCACGAAGGACACATGGGTGCGCAACGGTGCACGGTGGCAGATCACCCAAGTCCGTGACGACGGCTCGCTCACCGTACGAGCTGTCGGGCGTCGGTTTGGGGGCGCGATCGTGCTGCCTGCCGCGTACGTATCTGAGCATGTTGACCTCGGATACGCCGTCACGGCACACCGGGCGCAAGGCATCACGACTGACACCGCGCATACGGTCGTGACAGCGACGACGACTCGGGAGAACTTCTACGTCGCGATGACCCGCGGCCGCAACGCCAACCATGCTTATGTTGCCGTGGACCGACCCGATGATGCGCACAGTGAGCCCCACCCAGGCGATAACATCGATGCCACTGCCAGGTCAGTGCTCTACGGAGTCATGCAACACGTCGGCGCTGAACTCTCCGCCCGTGAAACCATCACGGCAGAGCAGGAACTGTGGGGCTCGATCGCGCAGCTCGCGGCGGAGTACGAGACGATCGCGCAAGCCGCCCAACACGACCGCTGGGCGGCGCTTCTACATGCGAGTGGCCTCACACCTGAACAAGCTGAAGACGTGCTTGCCTCCGATGCGTACGGTGCACTATCGGCGGAGTTGCGACGGGCAGAAGCGAATCATCACGATGTTGACCGCCTCCTGCCACGCCTCGTGCAGGCACGCAGGGTCGAGGACGCCGCTGACATCGCCTCGGTACTGCACGCTCGGCTCGCAAAAGCGAGCGCACACTCAACAGGATCGGGTCGTACCCGTCAACCGGCCCGACTGATCGCAGGACTCGTCCCACACGCAGACGGCATCATGAGCCCAGAAATGCGGCAGACACTCAACGAACGACGCGAGCTGATCGAGCAACGCGCCGGTGCACTCGTTGACCAAGCCGTCGATGAAGCAGCCGATTGGGTGCAACCGCTCCTCCCGGAGCGGCGCGACGCAGAGACCATGACCGGTTGGCGTCGCCGTGCACGCGTCATCGCCGCCTACCGAGACCGATACCAGATCAGCAGCAACGAGCCTCTTGGCCCAGTGCCGAAGCGCACCGCACAGAAGATTGACTATGCCCGAGCACAAGCAGCGGTCAGACAACTTCGCCCATCGGTTGAATCGCCCCAGCACCGCGAACCGCGCCGCCAGGTCGGTCGTGCTCTCGGCCTTTGAGGCTTCACATAGGAAAGGAGGGGACGCCGTCATCGCGGCATCCCCTCCCGAGAAGCGGACGCTTATAAGCTTGGCTGACGCGTCGTCGCACATGACAGCTTCATCGGCCGTGTGAACTCATGTGGTTGGCCCAATTCCGTCTGGACGTGCTCGTCGAGCAGCTGGCGCACATCGCCGCTGCCCGTCACCAGTCGTGCGCTCTGGTCCCGTAACAAGCCGTTTGTTCCTGAACTTGCGGCGCTGGTCACCGGTCCCGGTACAGCACCTAGGCTGCGGCCAAGAAGCCTCGCCTGCAACGCCGTATGTAACGCGCCCGAACGTGCACCGGCTTCGACCACGAGCGTCGCTTGAGCGAACGCCGCCATCAACCGCCCCCGTGCAAAAAAGCGATGACGTGTGGGCGTCGCACCCGGAGGCATCTCACTGACGACTAGCCCGGTATCAGCGATTCTGCCGAGGAGTTCGCTGTGCCCGGCAGGGTAGGGGCGATCCGCCCCACCCGCGAGCACCGCAATCGTGTCCCCACCGGCAGCGAGCGCGGCCCGGTGGGCTGTCCCTTCGATGCCGTATGCGCCACCGGCGACGATGACGCGTTCCTCCTGGGCAAGGTCACCGGCGATTTCAGCCGTTACGTGCTCTCCATATGAAGTTGCTGCACGTGCCCCTGTGATTGTCACCAGGTCACTAGGTGGCCGAGCCAAGAACGACGCAGCACCCTGGATCCACAGAACGAAGGGCGCACTGTCACCCAGATCATCCACGCTCGCAGGCCAATCGCGATCCCCCGGGATCACAACGCCGATACCGAGCCGGTCAACCTCTCGGAGCTGTCCGGCCACGGACTCCGCAGAAGCTCGCGGTACAAGCCGCTCCCGCCACATCGTGCCGTCCACCCGGCCAAGGACAGGAACCATGCTGTCCGTTTCAAGGAGGCGAATAGTTTCAACGGCACCCACTCGTGTGAGGAGTCGGCCAGTTGTGGAATCGTTTGGCTCCGCAATCATCGACAGCACCATCCGCGCGGTGCGCTCGTCGGTAGCCAGATCAGTCAAGTTCGTCATGAGTCGGCCCTCTCGGTTGAAGTCACCGAGAAGGTGCACTCAGCAGTGCACCCGACGCCTCAGGTCACAGACGAGAGCACCTGATGTTCGGTGCGACGTACGCGCCATTCGTGCGCACGTACCCGAAGTAAGAGGACGACACTGACTGGCCCCATAATGACGAATTTCACGGCGTTCCAGTAAGACAACAACACCAGCAGATAGAGCCATCCTGGACCGCCGTCCATTGCAAGCAGGTTGAACATGCTCGCGATGTACAAATACGGGAGAGCCAGCAGCATCGCGGGCAGACCCCACTTCAAACCTCGTCGCGAACGGATCAAGTCAAGCAGGATATTCGTCGGCATGTAGCGACGCAGGAAGTAGCGGGAATGCACGCTGGCGATCCACAGTAGACGGAACATGAGCGCAGTCCTCTCCTCGTCATTGGCGACAAGGAATCAAAACGACTGCTCTGGCCGAGACCAAGAGCTAACTCACCACGTCCGGTGGCGATCAAGCAGGTAGAGGCCGCCAACACAAGGGTATCGCAATCATCGTGCACCATGGAAGGGATGCTCAGTGTGTCTGGCTGGACCGCCCAAGCGCGTGTCGATGGTTGAGCAAGGTGCACGGGTGCGACCGATCGACCATTGCGCTGCGAGAACCTGCCGTTACGAGTCCTTCATTGGTCCGAGAACGTCGTATCTTGCGACGACAAAGTCTCTGTTGCGGTGACACTCCTGCAATGCGAAATCGAAGGCGCCGCTGAACAGTGGCTTACCTGAGCCGAGGGTGACGGGTGCGATCGACACCACTATCTCGTCGAGCATTGAGGCTGCAGCAAAGTCTGCTGCAAGACCGCCTCCGCCCATTACCCAAACATCACGGCCGTCGGCTGCGCCCTCAATCACAGTACGGTGACCGGCAGGCGATCCAGCGATAAAGCGGATATGCTCATTCGCCGGTTCAAGGTTGCGGTGGGTGAACACGAATGTCGGTATCTCCGGCAGCCAGTCGGGCTCGTGCTCGAGGACCCAGAGATAGGTGGTCACACCCATGACCTGTGCACCAACTTCGGAGAGGAGCGCCGAGATGCTGCCGGGGCCGTCCTCGTTGATCTGTTGTTTGAACAACCAGGCCAGGGAGTCCTTGTCGTCGGCCAGAAAGCCATCGAGCGTGGTAGCTGTGTGGTATCGATAGCGAGTCATGTGTTTCCTCCAGAGAATCGTCGGTGCCACATGATGGGGTCCGGGTCGAGATGGCTGATATCAACTCCAGATTGCGTCAACATCCAGCGGGCAACCTGGCGGCGGTGGGCTGAGAATGTCAGCACGTGAGCAATGATCTGGGAGAGTTGAAATGACTCGGGAGGGTCGCATAACGCATCGATCATGCGATCTCCCCAAGCGCGACGACGCTCAACGTCCCGAGTCATGGCAAGCCACTGTGCAGAGATCTCTGAGTGTCGACTCTGCAGGTTATCTGGATCATCGGGGCCATCGAGGTCTGGCTCATCCTCGCCCTGGATGCTCGCGAGCCACGGGAGTTTGGCTAAGACAAGGTGCCGCAGGACATCCGCAAGTGAAGCCTCGTCGCCTGACCAGGACAGCACGCGGTGACCGGGCATCCGCTCGCGTCGATACTCCTCATCGCCAATCACTTTGGCGGCTGTGAGCAACGCGTCGACATCGTCAAGATCGTGCTGGATCATCAGCATGACCACATCCCCGGCAGATTGCTCCTGCTCTGAGTCTGCGTAGAGCGCCGTGGGAGAGTGGAAATGGATCCCGTTCGGTGCGGGGAGCCAGTGCCCTCGCTCACGCATGTCCGGTATCTCGCTCGGCACACAGCCGAAGGCCCGTGAGAATGCGCGTGAGAACCCGTCCACCGAGTCGTACCCGGCCGTGAAGGCCGCGTCGGTGACCGTCACACTCCGCTGCAATTCCCACGCGGCACGTTCCAGCAGGACACGTCGACGCAACCTCGCGGGAGACTCGTTGGCCACCCGGCTGACCTGCCGAGCAAAATGGAACGTCGAGGAGAAGGCAGCTTCAGCCATTCGGTTGAGGGCCCCTTCATCGTCGTACTCGGCAAGGACTGCGTCCAGTAATTCTCTGACACGATCACGCCCGGGCTTGCTTTCACTCATGCTTTAATCATGCATGGAACGTAGGCATCTTCGCCCGACTGTTCTTGCTCACAAGCGTCGCCTCGAACCCAGTCACCCGTCCAGATCTCCGCTTCTGGTCACGGCGAGAACTTCGTGGACGATGACGTCGGTCGGCCGACGAGACCAGCTATCGCTGAATAATTCAAGTGCGTCCGCTCGATTTCATTTGAGACCGAACACGCATTCGCACGTAAAATAGGGTGGTTGCTCAATGGCCGATACGACTGATCGCTCGATAGTTTACAGGGTCCGCAGCTCGAAGAGTAAGGACGGTATGACGAACGTTCCACCAACTGACCAGGCTAGATCTACCCTCGAAATGCGGGCACTCAGGGCGACTCTCGCCGCAACCCGCACACGTCCGATCCGTGTGGTCGCCGCCCGCGAGTAAGGCGTTCACTGTCTTAGGTTGGGAGCAATGAGTCGCTGGTATGTCTCGTTGAAACGAGTAAACTGATGTCACGTCTGGGGTGTACTTTCCATTCCTTGCTGAGGCTCGCAGGAACATTATTACACCTTGGTTGCGGGGCCCCAGAGTTTGTGATCGCAAGGGTGTAGCGTCGAACTGATTCAGACTCAGCGCGTTGGCTAAGCGCCTGCCGAGCTGCGCAAGCGAATCTCCCATTTGATAGTGACCGATACATGGCCAGTGCCACCATAGTCCGCGGTGGGTTCGATAGACGTGACTTTGCAGAGTACATGGCCATGCTCGTTACGCATCACACCGATTGACCCAACGTCGATCTTCGGTGAATGGTGTCCGAAGTCGAGAGCATCAGGGTCGTCGATTTCGTTAAACTGCTCCGCGTACCGGGCGTGGGCGACGATGCCGTGGCGTCCTCCATTCAAGTAGATCGCATTTGCGCCACAGTTTGTCCATCGCGTTTCCCAAGTAGGCGAGTCTTTTTCTTCATCAAGCCTGATCGTGAAGCGCCCTCCGTTCTGCGTGAAATCAAACTTCGCGCCCGCGCTCACGCCGAAGCCATTAGTGAACACCCTCGTGAAGTTTGTTCCTGCTTCGTGCGCTTGTTTTCTGAGATCCTTTGGGAAGTCACGCAGCCCTATTCCTCGGTCGCGAAGGTGCTTCCAGCCAAGCCTGTAGACCTGGGGGTTCGGGTCATACTCGCCGATGTGGACTTCGACGATACCTGCCTCGGCAACCAACTCCGCGCAAGGGACTCGGGATGTGCGTGAGTTGGCGCACGGCTCCATAGTCGTATAGAGAGTCGCGCCTTTGACATCAACGCCCTGCATTTCGGCCTTGTGTAACGCGATCTGTTCCGCATGTAACTTGTCTATTTCGCTCTTGTAGCCCGTCGCCAGGACGGTTTCGCCTCGTGCGATGACGGCTCCCACCCGGGCGTTATCGCTGGACTTCAATGCTTCTTCGATCGCTTTTTTCGCGTGAGCGTGTTCGACTTCACCGACAGAGATAGGCACTGGATCCGTCCCTCACCCGTCCCGCATGTTCGAAGTGCGGCCAAATTGGTACCGGCAAATGGGGTGAACATTCCATTCCGGACTTAATCGCATACGGCGACGACATGCCAACTCGAAGCGACGTTAGGCGTTGTGCGCGGCGACAGAGTTGCGCCGTGCAGCGTGTGTTTCGGCAGAACTGTTTCATATAAATGTTATTCAAAGTGGAAGCCAAAAAGGCCGCCATCATCATAGGCATCAGTTAGGCGGGGCTCGATGATGTCGTCTCTCACGGAAGGATCGAACGGGGTTGCTTTCGCGAGGTCATCGCTGTTCATAGTTGCGATGTATTGGATACCTTCCTCGCCGCACACCGTTGCGGCGAGCTTGAGGGCTTCGCCGACCTGACGTTCGTCCACGCCATCGAAAAGGTGGCTGTCGTGGACGAGGAAATCCGGTCCACGACCATTACGGTGAGCAAGCACAGCACACGTCAGATCGAAACAGAAGATGACCATCTTGCCAATACCTTGACTGTTCTCTCCTCCGATGTGGGGGGAGATATGTAAGCTCGTATCAAGGGCAGTGATGTCCACGTATGCGTCTCGGCCCGGGCCATAGAGTGCAGTGGCGAATCGTTGGAAAAGAATATTGATGTCCGTAATGTGTGACTCTCGCTCGACAAGATCACGGCTGATCTCCTGTTGCAGCTTGCTTCGTTCAAACTTGATCTCTGCTTGAGTGGCTTCGAGTTGTTTGGCTGTTTCGAACCTGTCGGTGACGGTCTGTAGTTCAGAGCGCGCAACGGAGAGCTGTTCTTGCAACCCCGTGAATGCGTCGAGAGCACCACCGTCGTGTAGAGTTCGTAGGAGGCTAGCTTGTTCGCTTCCTAGACGCTCACGTTCCTCTTGCCGTTCCTCGAGTCGTGATTCGGTACTGGTTATCTCTTCTTCGAGGTACGAACGTCTGTTGGAGAGAACAGATTCGTGGAAGGCTCGGACATCGTCGTAGTGCCGCAGAAGCGCGTCGGGCAGCACGACGCCGAGTTCCTGATATGCACGGTGTAGGTAGCTGACGTCTGGTTCATGTTCATCGCGAAGGGCGTCCCGCAAATCCTGGAGATTGCGTCGATCGGCAGCATCTTCAGTTCTCATGCGGCGGATCCTTGCATCAATTTCGTCTGCACGAAACTGCAGAAGTTCATACTCGGGCACGACTTGGAAAGCCGCGACCTGCTTTTCGAGGTCCCGCGTTCGGACGCTGGCCGAAGCAACTTGGCCCCGAAGTTCTGACACAGTGCCGACAACCAGGCCAAAAGCAGGATCCTTCATCGCCTCCTTAAGCTTGCGGCGGAGCGACTCCCGACCGGCGAGTTGCTTGTACTCTGCTGCGAGTCTCCAGTCCAGACCTAGTAGGTAGGCGGCGTTCGTGGTCGCGTCGGCGATTGACTGAGTCGGATAGGTCCTCACCGGGTCATCAAGAGCACGCTGGCTTATCCTGCGGATGTAGAGCGACAGCAGAGTGCGGGCGCTCACGCCCCCGTGTTCCTCGGGGAACGCATACAGATCCCGTCCGATCGCTGCGACCCACTCTGGGATTGTGGCGTTCCCGGCGGTCTCGAGGAGAGCGGACTCAGCTGCGACGTTCGGCTCTAGGAGTACCCGGCTCCGTTTGCTCAGTGATCGACTTACGGTCACCCTTTCCGTCGCAGTAGGCCAGTCCAACCGCAATGTGAACGTGTCGGCTTGGAGCGCAGAGTTCTTGAGTACAGAGCCTCTGAGGTCACGCATCCCGAGAAGAAAGTGTAGGATCTCGATGAGCGAGGACTTCCCAGCACCATTGCGGCTGTCCGTGTCGGTGGACCGCTCCGTCTTCTCCGCAATCAAGATGTTGCGGCCGGGTTTGAATGTGATCGATTTAAATCGTTCATTGCTGGATTGAAGTTGCCGGAGCATCAGCTCACCCGCTTTCTATAGAGCAAGCCGTCTTCGTAGTGGACCGTCCCGAGGGCATACAGAAGATCCAGCGCAAGCACAAACCATGAGAACGGCAACGCGGCACCATTGTCATGGCGGGCACGCCATGTCTTGAGCGCTTTCCACGCTTGACTAACCGTCATGGGCTCTTTCAGTACCATCGAAATCTGAGCGCCGACGGTCAGTAGTGCACGTTGCGGCGCGATGCCTTTCGTCGGTTCGATCATTGCGTAATTACCTGGCGTTGAGGCATCCAGCCATCGGGAGCGTTCTCGAAGATATCGCAGCTCTCGAAAAAGTAGGCTAAAACAGCGGTCTGTGCGCGATACGCGGGTGCGGAAGCGACTCGGTTCCCTGCCAGGAACTCTCGGAGCCGGAGCAACACATCCTCAGGCTCGAGGCCAGCACTCACTGCCTCCAGATACTCCGAATGAAATCGAGCCGCGACCTCGTCTCGCTCAGTAATATCGATTCTTCGCTCGTAGTAGTCAGAAATCATGGCTGAGTGCCTCAGGCCGTAGCGCAGCTCGGACTGGCTCTCTTCCGTCAGATAGCTGTAGTTGAGCTTGTACACGGAAACCGCTTCAATCGGCGCTGGAGCAGCGTCCGGCGATCGCTGAGAAGCTAAATCCGCGAGCAACTCTTCCATCTCCTGCAACCCGACAGCTACGGCGTATTGCAGTGGTAACTGCTTCTGCAAGAGTGCTTCAACGTCTTGGCAATCCTGTTTACCGAGCAAGTCTCGGAAATGACGCATTCCCATGAGTTCGAAGGAAACAGCGGGGTAATCGTTCCGGGCCTTTGCCAACGCTGCCGAGATTCCTGGATGTACGCCGCGCACATCGTTGTGCACAAATACAAAGGTCGTGAACTGGTCGGAGCGTTTGGCTATTGCTCCTTCCAAATCGGATTGAAATTTTCGTACGGTGGTCTTTGCATCTACGGTTTCAGGAGCGTAACACGCGTAGAGTTTCTGGTTGAACAATTCGAGGCCGTCGCTGGACTGATCGCCAAGCCTGCCAGCGGTGCGAACATCGACGAATCCGGGAACGCATAGGACCATCAGGTCATGAAAGAACGCTTCGAATGAATTGCCGTGTAACTCATGGAGGTGTGCCCAGAGCACTCCACGCATAGAGAGGCGCTCGTAGAAGTCCAAGCAGCCCTCCTCTCAAATTCTGCCCACCCATAGCCAGAGGCTATCAAATAACAGTGCTGTCCTGATGGAGGACTCACGTAGTGACTGGAACCATCGCCGTTGGTCCGCGAGCAAATACCCATCTTCCAGCGGATCGGCTATGGCCCAAGCAGGAGTGTGCGCGCGTCAGGTCCGCTGCTCAGAAGCGAATGGCGTGCGGACACCTCTGGCTGGTCAAGTGGCGCGGCATCTGCCAGCGGCAGAGGTGGCGGAACCTTCGGTGGACGCCCGGATTAGACTATAGGTATTGAATCACTGGGGTGTACTTTCCATTCCTTGCTGAGGCACGCGAGATCATTATTACACCCAATCTTGGCGGCGAATTGGCTGGTGACGTAATCAGGGCTGTGGAACGTTTGATCGGGAAACTTCTCTCATGCCACCATCTTTGAAAGCGGTGCGCCGCATGTTCCTTTCTGCTTTGCGCACCACTCCTAATCGCTGGGGTTTGTGACCGCCCTCGACTACGTCGCTGAAAATGCCTTCGTGTTTTTCGTGGGAACTGATGCGTGCTGGTGGACTTTGTGTCGGAGGGTCTGTGCGGCGCGGAGTCCGTTAGCGATCACGATTACCTCGGCGATTTCGTGGACAAGTACGACAGCCGCCAATCCGAGTACACCAGTGATTGCCAACGGCAACAGCACGACGATGATCAACAGCGACAGGGCGATGTTCTGATTGATGATCGCCCGACCGCGACGTGCATGCTGGAGAGCTTGTGGAATCAGGCGCAGGTCGTGCCCGGTGAAGGCCACGTCCGCGGATTCGATCGCCGCATCCGACCCGGTCGCACCCATCGCGATCCCGACGGTGGCCCCGGCAAGGGCGGGGGCGTCGTTGATGCCGTCGCCGATCATCGCTGTCGGGGTGTTTTGCGCGAACCCTGCCATGAGGCGGGCTTTGTCTTCGGGCCGTAGCTCGGCGTGCACGTCGCCGATTCCGGCGATCGCGCCGAGGGCTTGGGCAGTGCGGGCGTTGTCTCCGGTGAGCATCGACACCTGTACGCCCTGCCGATGCAGGGTCTCCACGACCTCGAGGACTTCGGGGCGGAGTTCGTCGCGTACTCCAATCGCCCCGATGAGAATGCCGTCGCGGGTGACGAGCACGCAGGTCTGCCCTTCGGCTTCCAGCGCCTCCACGCGATCGGCGAGCGGGCCAGGGTTGATCCAGCGGGGGCTGCCGACCGTCACGGTGTGCCCGTCGACGGTGCCGGTGATGCCGTGCCCTGCCTCCTCCGTGACGTCCACCGCGGCCGGTACGTGGCTTGCGGCGGCGGTGATCGCGGTTGCCAGCGGGTGGGTCGAGTGCTGCTCGATCGCCACGGCGAACGCCAGTACCTCATCCTCGGAGATACCGTCGCTGGTGACGACAGCGGTGACGGTGGGTTCGTTGCGGGTGAGGGTGCCGGTTTTGTCGACGGCGAGGTGTCGGATGGTGCCGAGGAGCTCGAATGCCGCACCGCTTTTGATGATGACTCCGAACTTGCTGGCCGCGCCGATCGCGGAGACCACTGTGACCGGTACGGCGATCGCCAGAGCGCACGGGCTCGCAGCTACGAGCACGACGAGGGCGCGGATGATCCACGTCTCGGGATCGCCAAGCAGCACCCCGAGTACCCCGACGAGGACGGCGAGGATGATGACGCCGGGCACCAGGGGCAGGGCGATCCGGTCGGCGAGCCTGGCCCGTTCACCCTTCTGCGCCTGCGCTTGCTCGACGAGTTCCACGATCGTGGTGAGCGAGTTATCCGTCCCGCCCGCGGTCGTCTCGATCTCCAACGCCCCGGCGGAGTTGATCGCTCCGGCAGAGACCGCTTCGCCGGGTTCAACTTCGACGGGCATCGACTCGCCCGTGATCGCGGAGGTGTCGAGGCTCGACCGTCCCGTTCGCACGATGCCGTCGGTTGCGACCCGCTCACCGGGTCTGACCATCAGCACCTGCCCGACGGTCAGATCCTGTGCCGGGATTTCCATCGGGGTGCCGTCGTGCAACACCGTTGCGGTCTGCGGTACGAGTTTCAGCAGGGCACGCAGGCCGCCACGCGCTCGGTCCATTGCCTTGTCTTCCAGCGCCTCGGCGATCGAGTAAAGGAACGCGAGAGCGGCAGCCTCTTCGACATACCCGAGGATCACCGCGCCGACTGCGCTGATCGTCATCAGCAGCGCGATCCCGAGCTTCCGCCGCGTGATGAGGTTGCGGATCGCGCCGGGCACGAACGTGTACGCCCCCAGCAGCAGCCCTACCCAGAACACCACGAGGGCGGCAACATCGAGGGACGACCATTCCAGAACCAGGCCGGTCAGGAACGCAATCCCGGAGAAGATCGGGATCAGAATGCCCCAGTCACGCCACCACGGCTGTGGCGTCTCGTCCGGCTCCTGGCCCGCGGGTACAGCCGTGGGGGCGTCGTGTGCGCAGCAGTCGGCGCTCATGCTTCTGCCGCCACGGAAGCGGTCATGCCAGAAGCTGTTTGGGCGTCGCAGCAGCCGGGAACGGTGCAGTCCGGGTCGATGCACGGCACATTTTCATCGACCGCAAGCGTGACATCCACCAGCGCATTCAGCGCGGCTGTCAGGTGCGGGTCGGCGATTTCGTACCGGGTTTGTCGCCCCTCCGGCTCGGCCACGACGATTCCGCAGCCCCGCAGACATGTGAGGTGGTTCGACACGTTCGTGCGTGTGAGGTCCAGTTCTTGGGCGAGTTTGGCCGGATAGCCCGGTTTTGCCAGAAGTGACAGCAGAATCCTTGACCGGGTGGGATCGGCCATCGCCCGCCCCAAACGGTTCATCACATCAACACGAGAAGCAAGAGTCAGCATGCACTGACCATACAGCTAGAGGTGACTAGTCAGCAAGTAGTGACCTATCATGGAGGTGCCCACAGGGGGCGCTGACGAAAGGGTGGCTGCGCATGCGTATTGAAGTGCTTTCCATTGATGACTGCCCGAACTCTCAGACAGCGGTCGAAGAAGTGCGCGAGGCCCTGAACTTGCTCGGCCGCACCGATGTTCCGGTGACCGAACGACGGATCACGACCGCGGAAGAGGCCGCCGCGACAGCGTTCGCCGGTTCACCCACGGTGCTCATCAATGGTGTCGATGTCGTACCGGGGGCGACACCGATCGGCAGTCTTGCCTGCCGGGTGTACCGCACCGATACGGGTATGGCAGGGTACCCGACCGCAGAGCAGATCGCCGAAGCAATGCGAACGTGCGACGATCGGCGCCGTGTGACAGCACCGCAGTAAACTGGACCCCAAACCACGGGTGTACTTTCCATTGGGTGCTGAGGCACGCGAGATCACTAGTACACCTGTTTGTGCGTTACTCGACCTCCAGGTCAGGCTTCTAGTGCGGTTCTTCGCTGGGGACTTAAACTGACCTAGATCCCCTCGCTCTGCGAATGGCGGCCCAGCGTTCTGACGCATCAGATCAACTGAGCTACGGCACTTGTCCTGTGGGTAATTCCATCGCGATATCTCGACCTACAGGTTGCTTCGCACTTTCGTTAGTAGTTTTCGCGACCGTGCTGAGCGGTGTGGCTACGAATGCAACGGCAACGCATTCACCGTCGTTTCTTCCATCGAACCAAGACGGCCACCCCAACGCAGACCGCCAGCATCATGAGCGGGATTGGTGTGATGGGAAGCACGGTGGCGTTAAGCGCTCCGAGAATCGCGATCAGTGGGTCGCTGATTGCCCAGCCGATTTGCATGACGCCGCTGAGGTCGCCTGCTGGTGTGTTGACGGGCGTGAGTAGGCTCGGCGGCAGTGGCCCTTTCAACGCGCTACCGAAACGAAGTACAAGCGCGAGGATGCCGATCGCACCCGCTCCGGTAAGCGCAACCCCAAGAGGCACGCCGTTGGTTAATGCAGTGACTGTCGCGGACGTGGTTAAGACGGCGAGTAGAGCTATGAGCGGAAAGAGGGTGTGGAGGAGCACGAGGTGTCGGTCGCTGATGCCATATAGCGGATAGTCGCCCGCGACGCTTGCGGCATGCTGGAGCCCCTTGGTGAGCGGTCCAGTCGCACCGTAGATCACGATCCCTGCTACGCCTGCTAGAAGCGCAGACGGTGTGCCAGGCATGAATGAGAGCGCGATCAGTGCTCCCGCAGCAGCGGCCGCAGTGATGGCCCTGAGTGATCGGCCGGGCGTTCGAGCCTGCCCGGCCACATCGCGGAGGAAGAACGTTGCCCACCGGTGTCTGCTGGGTGTGATGGCGCGGATGTTGCGCCCGAGGTGTGGTTCGGCCTCGTAGACAGCAGTCGCTGCGCGGAAATCGAACGAGAATGAGAACGCTGTCGCGCGTTCCCACCGCGCCGCCTGCGTGCTGAGCTGCATTCCAGTGAGTCGGTTAAGCAGCACTGGAGTCACGATGATGGACGCTATGGCGAGCGCCGCAGTGCCCGTCAACGAGAGGACCCCCGATCCCGCGAGCGGGTAGGTCGTACCCACCCACCCCCACGGCGTGAACGTGAGCATCTCTGGAACCGAAAGGCTCATGCCTGCAAGCACCAGTAAGATCAACGAAACCGGGAGCGCAGCACGTGGGAAGGCTTGTCCGACCAGCCACAATACTGCGGTCACGACACCGGTAGCGACGGCGGCAGCAGCGAACACGATGACGCCTGCAAGCTGTGCGTGACCATCATTAAACAGGGCCATTCCAACGAGTATTGCTCCGGCAGCGCACATGGCAACGACGATCGCCGTGGCGCGGAGCACTGGCATTCGGAGGGTGAGGGCGCGGCGGATGCTACTGCCGGTAAGGGCATGAAGCAGAAACGGCGGCAAGAGCGCCGGACCACGCTTTTGCCCTGCCAGTATTGCACCGGCCCAGAGCGCTGCAACGATCAAAGACACTGCGGCAGAAGCGTTCGCGGAGGTCAGCACTGCCAGCCCGGCCGGGCTGCTCACGATCACCCACAGGGCACGGACAACGGGCACGATCACGATCACGGCGACCAGGAGGAAAGCGTAGAGCACGTACGCCTTGTTGCTACCGGTTCGTTCTCGCCGTGCATGCCAAATCTCCAGTGCCGCCGACAACCGCGAGGCGCTCATGATGGTGTTCCGAGTGTGACGGTGAGATCGGCGGTGCAATCCGCGAGGCTGCTGCTGTGCGTGGCCGCCACGATTGTCGCCCCGGCTGCTCGACGGAACAATATCGCCTGCGCGAGCAGTTCGACCCGGCCAGGGTCGAGGCGTTGCTCGGGTTCGTCGAGGAGGAGCACATTGAAGGGGCGCACGAACACCAGCGCAAGCCCGAACAACTGGGTCTGCCCGGAAGAAAGCTCATGCGGAAACCGTGCCGCCAGTTCGGTGAGACCGAACTCATCGAGCACGCGGCGGGTCAACGCCTCCACCGAGCCAGGGCTCGTCTCCCAGGTCGAGGCCACCAGCGCGACGTGATCGAACACCGTCAGGTCAGATGCCATCGGCGGCAATCCGATCATGACCGCCACCCTGCGCCGAAACTCGGGGTCGCGTTCATTCACTGGCTGGCAGCTCACCTGAATGGTTCCAGTTGTTGGTCTGATGCGGCCCGCTAAGGCTCGCAGGAGCGTCGTCTTACCTGACCCGTTCTCGCCGCGCAATGCGACAACCTGCCCCGGGCCAGACTGGAAGGTTGTCGGTGGGAGCAGGAGTGTGTCGTTGGCCGTCATGCTCACTGCGTCTACGCTAACGACCGGCGACAACACACTTGCGGGGTCTTTGGCGTTCTTGGCCGTCGAAGGAGCAGAGAGGGCGTTTGATCGAAAATCTTTGGGGTGCACAATTCACCTTTGGTCGAGTGCGGGCATTCGGGACTGACCGATGCCACCCACGGCAGCGCGAAAAACGTTCAACGCTCGTGAACGAGCGAGCGCGAGTCGAGCTACTTAGCCGTGGACAGCGAGCAGACCCGACGGGGCACGCGAGCGCACCGTTCCCCGTGTTCCCGGAGCAACGGGGCGGAGCAGTTGCCAAGTTCCCGGGGTCGCCGAGCGAACAATCGACGGTTGAACAGGCTTGAGGAACCGGTGAGACAGGGTGCGCGCGAATCGCACAAAGAGCGGCACCGCAGCGGCCAGCGCGACTGCCAACAGCGCGAATGCGAAGGGAAGCGGAACATCAGGAATTAGGGGCAGCACGCCCAAATACAGCAACAGTAAAGTGAGCTTCATCGACGCCCAACGCTTCTCCACGACATTCACCTCCAACCATTACCAGACTATCTGACCACGACCCCCGACCCAGATTCGTTCCACCGCGCCGAGGCACACTTATGTGCAACAGGCCACCTTCTTTTCCGAATGAGTGCAGGCTACGTGGTCGTAGGTGGTGGGTAGAATGATGGCAGATCGGGGTGTACTTTCCATTGGGTGCTGAGGCCCCCGAGTTCCCCCGATCCGTGCTCGACGCGCTCAGGCAGCCGCTCGAGTCGGGTTCGATCGAGATCCATCGCGCGCGACTACGCACCGCGCTTCCCGCCGCGGTCCAGCTCGTACTCGCCGCAAACCCCTGCCCGTGCGGCAACGCCGGGTCCCCGGACACGGAGAGCGAATGCCGCTGCTCCCCCAGCACTCGGATCCGATACCTTGGCCGCATCTCGGGTCCGCTCGCCGACAGGATCGACCTGCGGCTCACCGTGAACCGGGTCTCGAGCGTGCTCCTCGGCGAGGTCGGCGCCCCGGCACCGACCAGCGCAGCCCTCCGCGCACGCATCCGCGCCGCCCGGGAACACGCGGCAGCACGTCTGCAGCACACCGCATGGCGACTGAACTCCGAGCTGCCCGGCGCCTGGCTGCGGGCACCGGGCAACCGGCTGCCCCGCGCCGACACCGTCGTACTCGACAGGGCACTCGCGCGCGGCTCACTGACGCTCCGCGGCTACGACCGCGTGCTGCGTGTCGCCTGGACCATCGCGGACCTGGCCGGTCGGGACCGCCCCAGCAGGGAGGAGATTGCCCGCGCACTCGTCCTCCGCGGAGGTGGATTCGCATGAGCTCAGCACCATCCGTCCAGATTCGAGCGGACGCCGAGTTGCAAGCCCGGCTCGCGCCGCTGCTCCCCGACGAGACCGAGCCCTCGACGGCAGAACTCGATGCCGCGCTCGCGAGAGTCATCTGGTCACGGCTCGCCGAGCCCGGTGACGCTGTAGCGGGCCAGCTCGTCGCAGCGCTCGGAGCGAGCGCCGCAGTCGACCTGGTCGCCTCCGGGGCGGGAGCCCGCCACATCTGCGACGCCGCCGGCGATACCACTGAAGTGACGCTTGACGCGCGACGGGTCGCCGCAGGGCTCAAACGTTGGTTGCCGAGGCTCGATCGTGCAGCCACCCTCGAAGACCTCGTTCGCGGCGCCGAATCTGCCATGATGCTCATCGCCCCGGGGTCCGCGCTCTGGCCTGTACAGCTCGACGACCTCGGTGATCACGCACCCCTGCTCCTGTGGGTCCGCGGCAACCCGCAACGGCTCTCTGACCGGGGACTCGCGGTCGTCGGAGCACGCGCCTGCACCGGCTACGGCGCCCACGTGACCGCGGAGCTCGCCGAAGCCGCCTGCTCAGCGGGCGCCTCGATCGTCTCGGGTGCCGCCTACGGCATCGACGCCGTCGCACACCGCACCGCACTCGCTTCTGAGGCTTCCACCGTCGCCGTGGTGGCGGGCGGTGCCGACCGCCCCTACCCCGCAGCCCACACCCAGCTGCTCCAGCAGATCTCGACGGTCGGCGCGATCTGCTCGGAAATGGTGCCAGGTTCGGCACCCACGCGCTGGCGGTTTCTCATGCGCAACCGAGTAATCGCCGCACTTGCGACCGCGACCCTCGTGACCGAGGCGGGGATGCGATCGGGCTCGTTGAACACTGCCGGGCACACTGCGGAGCTCGGCCGCAGCCTCGGAGCCGTTCCCGGCCCCGTGACAAGCGCCGCTTCCTCCGGCTGCCACAGGTTGGTCAGGGAGTACGGCGCGGAACTGATCACGAACGGTGAGCAGGTGCGCGAGCTTCTCGGCGTGGACCGTCTCACCGCGGATGAGCTCGACGAACCTCGCGCGACCGCTGACACCGGCGGCGAGCGCCGGAGCCCCACGCATCGCAGGGTGATTGATGCTCTCCCGCTCCGCGGTGCGCGCACGGCCGAGGAGGTGGCGCGTCTCGCGGGGCTCGCACCGGATGAGGCGCGGGCTGCCCTCGCAGAGTTGGAGCTGCTCGGTGCGGTTGCCCGCCGCGAAACACCGGGTGAGCTGGGAACTGGGTGGGTGCTGTTGCGGCGAGAATAGGGGCATGCGACTGGAAGCTGCGATTGACGGGTTCTTGGCTGCCGTGCGCTTCGAGTACGGGTATTCGGAGCACACGGTGCGGGCCTACGGCAGGGATTTGCGCACGTTCGCGGAGCATGCGGCGGAGGCCGGTGTGGTGGATGCCGCGCAGTTGGACCTCGAGACGATGCGCGGGTGGTTGTGGGAGCGGCAGCAGGCTGGGCTCGCTCCGCGGACGATTGCTCGCGGGGTCGCCACGCTGAAGTCGTTCGGGTCTTGGCTGGAGCGGGGCGGGGTGCTCCCGGGGAATCCCGCGTCGAGGTTGCGCGCGCCGAAGGCGCCGCAGTCGCTCCCTCGTGTGCTCGGCGATGCTCAGGTTTCTCGCGTGCTCGACCGCGCCCGGGGGCTTGCGCGGGGCGGCGATCCGGAGCAGGTTCGGGATTACGCGGTGCTTGAGCTGCTGTACGCTTCGGCGCTGCGCATTTCGGAGCTGTGTACGCTGCCGCTTGCGGGGTTCGACCGTCGTGAGCGCACGGTTCGGGTGCTCGGCAAGGGCGGGAAGGAACGGGTCGTGCCGGTGGGCGGGGCTGCTGCGCGGGCTCTGGAAGAGTATCTGGAACGTAGTCGCCCCGTGCTGCTTGGCCGCGGGGGCGACGCCACGCGTCTGCAGTCGCCGCGGCTCTTTCTGGGGGGTCGCGGTGGCCCGCTCAGCACGAACGTGGCGTATCGGATTGTGGCCCGGGCCCTTGAGCAGGAGCCAGGTAGCGGCCCGCGGGGTCCGCACACGCTCCGGCATACCGCGGCCACGCACATGCTCGACGGCGGCGCGGATTTGCGCGTCGTGCAGGAGATGCTCGGGCACTCGAGCCTCTCCAGCACACAGGTGTACACGCACGTGTCGACCGAGCGGCTCGCCGCCCGCTACCGGCAGGCTCACCCGCGGGCTTGAAGTCGTGCGGGGCCGGTCATTCCCAGGGCAGCAGGATGGGACGGTTCACGAGGTGACGCATCGGGCCTGCGTATTCGTCGTCGATGCGGAGCCCGAGGTGGAGGCATTCCGCGAGACAGTGGCCGCCCTCTCCGGTGCGGCCGAGGCGCTGACCGCGGAGCACCGTCTCGCCTGCGGCCACCTCGGGGAGCACAGGCTCGAGAGAGACCACGGTTCGCGCGTCGACCCGGATCGAGATGACGCCGCGGTCGACGACGGTTCCCGCGAAGGAGATCACGCCAGGCACGGGGGCCAGCACCGTCTCACCGGGTGTCGCGGGAAGATCGATGCCGCGGTGCCCGGCCCCGTAGCGGTGCGTCGGCGCGCGGTACGGGGCCGACACTTCGACGGGGCGGCCGAGAGGTGGGGCCCAGCGTTCTGGGGCGGAGTGCTGGAGCAATGCGGGGTGGTGTGACGCAGCGGTGACGCCGGTCGAGCCGGTGACCGATGCGAGACCGACGACTGTGGCGGTCAGTGCGAGTAGCGAAGTGAGTCGGGGCATACTCCGACCCTGCCACCGACGGCCCATGTGCGGGGCGGCAGAACCCCGGTCGCGAATAACTCACCGCAAACGGGGCAGGATGTCGGGGTGTGGAGGATGAGTGGGGTGCACTCAGTCGTCGATCGACAGTTCCTGCGGCAGCTTGAACTCGCGAGCGGAGAGCTCCTCGACGTTCACGTCCTTGAAGGTGAGTACCCGCACTGATTTCACGAACCGGTCGGCGCGATACACGTCCCACACCCATACGTCGTTCATGGTGAGCTCGAAGTAGAAGTCGCTGCCGGCATCCTGCCGCGTGAGGTTCACTTCGTTCGCCAGGTAGAACCGCCGCTCGGTCTCGACGACGTAGCGGAACTGGCTGGCGATATCTCGGTACTCACGAAACAGCGACAGCTCGGCTTCGCGTTCGTAATCGTCCAGTTCGTCCTCGTTCATCCCCACCATCCTACGCGGTCCGGCGAAACTCGGGAGCCGACGAATTCCATATTGCTTTATTCGAACATATATTCGAAGATTGCTCCATGAATTCCTCGGCGCCCCTCCGCACACTGCAGCAGCGCATCGCCGAGATGCAACCGCTGCGGCTCGACGATCGCGCCCTGCCCACGGCGGCCGGGCTGCGCCATCTCCTTCCCGGCGGCGCGCTGCGCCAGGGCGCCAGTTACACGGTCCACGGGTCCTGGCAGTTGGCCCTCGCCTTCCTCGCGGAGGCTTCAACCGCGGGGTCATGGTGCGGGGTGATCGGCTGCGAGTCGTTCGGTGCAGAGGCTGCGGCAGATCTCGGGGTCGCCCTCGACCGCTGCGCACTCATCCCGCGGCCGGGGGCCCGCGCGGTCGGTCTCGCGGGCGCGCTCACCGAGGTGCTCACTCTTGTGGTACTCGCCGCCCCCGACCGAGTACGGTCGGGGGATGCCGAGCGGGTCGCGGCCCGGTTGCGCGAACACGGTTCGGCCCTCATCGTCGTCGGCGATTGGCCGCGGCCGGAGAGCGAACTGCGCGTGCTCGCGTCGAGCTGGACGGGCCTCGACGCCGGTCACGGAATCCTCACCGATCGAGAACTCACCGTGCAGTCGCGCGACCGCCGCGGGGTGCGGAGGCACTCCGTCCGGTTCACCAGTGGCACGGTCGCTGGTGAGGCTCGGGCACCCGTGCATCGGCTGGTGCCGCGATGACAGCCCTCCCCGAGCGCACCCTCGCCTGCTGGATCCCGGACTGGCCGGTGCACGCTTCCGTGCTCGAGCACGGCGGCGCCCCCGACACCGCCATCGCGCTGCTCTCCGCACACCGCGTGACCGCCTGCTCCGGGGCGGCTCGCGCCCGCGGGGTGCGTGCAGGAATGCGGGAGCGGGAGGCACAGGCGCTCTGCCCCGAGCTCATCCTCCGACCGCACGACCCTGACACCGACGAGCGGCATTTCGGCCCGGTCCTGGCTGCGATCGAGGAGATCGCGCCCGGCGTGGATCCACTTCGGCCCGGGCTGTGCGCACTCCGCAGCCGCGGACCCACCCGCTACTACGGCAGCGAGCAGCAGGCGGCGCTCGCGGTGTGCGGCGCCGTGACCGGCCTCGGGTTCGTGGATGCCAGGATCGGGATCGCCGACGGCGTGTTCGCCGCCGAACAGGCGGCTCGCTCGGCAGCGACGGACCCCGGAGTCGATGCTCCCGCTCCGGGCCTGCGCAGCGTTGCGGCCGGTGCGGCGGCCGCGTTCCTCAGCACGCTTCCCATCGGCCGGGCTGCCGACCCCGAGCTTGCGCGGCTACTCCACAGTCTTGGTATTCGTACGCTGGGATCCCTCGCCGCGCTCCCCGAGCCCGCGGTGCAGCAGCGGTTCGGTGCGGCAGGTGTTGCAGCTCATCGCCGCGCCCGCGCCGCAGCGATCGCGCACGGCGTAGAGGTCCGGCCGCGAACCGCCCCCCGAGAGTATGCCGTCGAGGTCGAGTTCGAACCACCGCTCGGAAGTACCGAACAGTTAGCGTTCGCCTGCGCGGAACCTGCGGATCGTTTCGTCGATGCGCTCGCCGCAGACGCCCTCGTGTGCACGTCGCTCGGCATCGAGCTCCTCGACGATCTCGGTATCAGGCACGAGCAACTCTGGGAGCACCCGCGGAGGTTCACAGCCGTCGACATCGTGAACCGTGTCCGCTGGCAAGCTGACGCCCTCCCTCACGATACCGAACGCGAGGGGGCGGGGGTTGCCGTCGTCAGGGTCGTGCCGGCACGAACCGACCGGGCGGCGGCCCACGAACCGGCGCTCTGGAGCAGCGAGCCGGATGCGCGCGTGCATCATCGATTTACCCAGGTGCAGAGCCGTCTCGGCCACACCGGAGTCGGCACGGCGGAACTCGGCGGCGGCCGCCTGCTCACCGAGCGGCAGCGCTTCATCCCGTGGGGCACCGAGCGCGGCGGCAGACCGTCTGGCCCCTGGCCGGGTGCGCTCCCGGTCCCCCGCCCCACCACCGTGTTCCCTGAGCCGCCCCCGGTCGAGCTGCTCGATGCGACCGGCGAAGCCATCTGCGTCGGCCGTGACGACCTGCTGACCGCGCCCCCCGCGTTGCTGCGCGTCGAGGCGCGCCCACTTGCGGTCCGCTCCTGGTCTGCGCCCTGGCCCCTCCGCGAGCGCTGGTGGGAAGGCAGACCTGCGCGGGCCAGGCTGCAGCTCGTCACGGAAGGCGGGGAGGCCTGGCTCCTCATCGGCGCGGGACGAACGTGGTACGCGGAGGGGCGCTACGACTGATGGGCTGGAACAACCCTTCGCGCTCGTGGAGCGAATTCGAGCGGATCCTCTCCGGGCGGCCCGCAGTGGCGACGTCGCGCACGCGCGCAGCAGACCGCACGCCGCGCAGCACTCCGCCGACCCCAGTAGCCTCCCGCCAGGCACCGGATCGCGTGCCCTATGCGGAGCTCCACGCCCACTCCCACTTCAGCTTCCTCGACGGCGCTTCCTCCCCCGAGTCGCTCGTCGCCGAGGCCTCCCGGCTCGGTCTTGCCGGGCTCGCCCTCACCGATCACGACGGCTTTTACGGCGCCGCGGAGTTCGCCGAGGCCGCGCTGCGCGCACCCGACCTGCTCACCGTGTACGGCGCCGAACTCTCGCTCGGTCTCGAGGCACCCCAGCTCGGTGCCGCGGATCCGGCCGGCACGCACCTGCTGCTCCTCGCGCGCGGCACGGAAGGCTACCATCGACTCGCCGCGGCAATCACCGAGGCGCAGCTTGCGGGCGGCGAGAAGGGGCGCCCGGTATACGACCTCGAGGCCCTCGCGGCCCTCGGCGCGGGCCACTGGGCTGTGCTCACGGGCTGCCGTAAAGGGTCGGTGCGCCGCGCGCTTAGCAGCGCGGGCACCCGTGACGAGGGTGAGCGTGCGGCCCTCGCCGAGATCGACCGCCTCACCGCACTGTTCGGCTCGGATCACGTGCACGTCGAACTCACCGACCACGGGCACCCCGGCGACGATGCCCTGAACGATCGCCTCACCGCGCTCGCACGCGTACGAGGCTTACCCACCATCGTCACGGGGAACGTCCACTACGCGACTCGCGACGCCGCACCGCTTGCGGAAGCCATGTCCGCGGTGCGGGCACGGCGCAGTCTCGACGAGCTCGACCCGCACCTCCCGGCAACGGGCAGCGCTCTCCTGCGCAGCGGAGCGGTCCAGCTACGCCGCTTCGCCCGGTTTCCCGACGCCGTGGCACGCACCGTACCGTTGGCCACCGAGCTCGCCTTCCCGCTGCGTGCGGCGCGTCCACGGCTCCCGCACCTCGACCTGCCTGCGGGGCACACGCAGATGAGCTGGCTGCGCAGACTGGTCGATGAGGGCGCCGCCCGCCGGTACAGCGATCCACTCCCTCACGACCATCGCGCCCGGCTGGAGCGCGAACTCGACGTCATCGAGGCAAAGGACTTTCCCGGCTACTTCCTCATCGTGCACGACCTCGTACACGAGGCGAAGACGCGCGGCATCCTCTGCCAGGGTCGCGGATCGGCTGCGAACTCTGCCGTCTGCTACGTGCTCGGCATCACCGAGGTCGATTCGATCCGGTACGGTCTGCCGTTCGAACGGTTCCTCTCGAGCCTGCGCGACGAGGAACCCGATATCGACGTGGATTTCGATGCGGAACGGCGGGAAGAAATCATCCAGTACGTCTACGAGACCTACGGCCGCCGCAACGCGGCCCAGGTCGCGAACGTCATCACCTACCGCCCGAAGGCTGCGGTGCGTGATGCGGCCAAGGCGCTGGGGCACGGGCCCGGGCGGCAGCGGGCCTGGACGAAGGGTCTCGAGCGACGCGGGACGATTCCAGACGACCCCGACAGCCCGATCCCCGCCGATGTGCGCGCACTCGCTCAGGCCTTCCTCACCGCGCCGCGCCACCTCGGCATCCACTCGGGCGGCATGGTGCTCACCGAACGACCCGTCGGCGAGGTCTGCCCCGTCGAGCACGCACGCATGGATCGGCGCACCGTGCTGCAGTGGGACAAAGACTCGTGCGCGTCGATGGGGCTCGTCAAGTTCGACTTGCTCGGCCTCGGCATGCTGAGCGCACTGCAAAAAACGATGGACCTCGTCGCCGCGAGCACCGGCGAAACATGGACGATGGCGACGGTGCCCCGCGAGGAGCCGGGCGTCTACGACATGCTCTGCCGGGCCGACGCCGTCGGCGTTTTCCAGCTGGAGAGTCGAGCCCAGCTCAACACGCTGCCCCGGCTGCTGCCCCGCGAGTTCTACGACCTCGTCATCGAGATCGCCCTCATCAGACCCGGGCCGATTCAGGGCGGCGCGGTCCACCCGTATCTGCGCCGGCGCACCGGCGCAGAACCCGTCGAATACCCGCACCCGCGACTCATTCCCGTGCTCGAACGCACCCTCGGTGTTCCCCTCTTCCAGGAGCAACTCATGCAGATGGCGACCGCGATCGGCGACTGCAGCGGTGAGGATGCGGACCTGCTCCGTCGCGCGATGGGGTCGAAACGGGGCGAGGAACGCATCGATCAGCTGCGAGAGAAGCTCTTCGCCGGCATGCGAAGGCACGGAATCGGACCGCAGGAGGCGGAGCGGCTCTACGCGCAGATCCACGCCTTCGCGAGTTTCGGTTTCGCCGAGAGCCACTCCATCAGCTTCGCCCTGCTCGTCTACATCAGCTCCTGGTTCAAACTGCACTACCCGGGCGCCTTTCTCGCGGGGCTGCTGCGCTCGCAACCCATGGGCTTCTACTCGCCGAGATCCCTCGTCGAAGACGCGCGGCGGCACGGTGTCGAGGTGCGCCCTCCCGATGTGCAGCGCTCACCGGCCCTGACGGGGCTTGAGGAGTTGGCCCCGGGGTCGGGGCGCCCCACGGGATCGGCGGACTGTCTCTCTGGGCAGCAGCCTCCGGTTCCGCCATTTACGCGTGACGCTCCGGACACGAGCGGCACGCACCGCCGAGACGGGGGGTTCGCGGTTCGGCTGGGTCTCGCCGCGGTGCGAGGGATCGAAGCCGGCGCGGCAGAGCGCATCGCCGCGGCGAGGGATCGCGGTGGCCCTTTCCGAGACCTCGCCGATCTCGCGCGCCGCGCCGACCTCGACAAGGAACGCCTCGAGGCGCTCGCCGCCGCCGGGGCGTGCTCCGGGCTCGGACTCGGCAGACGGGAAGCCATCTGGTCTGCGGCGCCCGCGGCCGACAACCGCGAACGTTTCCTCCCCGGCATCGCCGTGCACGTGCAGCCGCCGCTGCTCCCCGTGCTCAGCGAGGCGGAGCAGACCTCCCTCGACCTGTGGACGACCGGGGTCGCCACCGGCGCCCACCCGCTCGCCCTCCTCCGGGATGGTCTCGACCGACGGGGTGTGGTCCGCTCAGATCGGCTCCGGTCGATCCCTGTCGGGTCCCGCATCGAGATCGCCGGTCTCGTCACCCACCGCCAACGCCCCGGAACCGCGGGCGGGGTCACCTTTCTGACGCTCGAGGATGAGGCCGGCACCGCGAACGTCGTCGTCTGGGCAAAGGTGTGGGCTCGGCACCGGCTCATTGCGGCTTCCTCCCCCGCCCTTGTCGTGCGGGGTCTACTGGAGCGCTCCCCTGAGGGCGTCGCGAATGTGATCGCGCACGACTTCGAGATGTTGGCCGCCCCGGCGGGAATCACCTCCCGCGACTTCCGGTAGGGGCCAGTACACTGGCGTCGTGCACACCTCGACGGCTTTCCTCACGGATCACTACGAGCTCACCATGGTCGACGCAGCGCTTCGCGCCGGCACCGCCCACCGCCGCAGCGTGTTCGAACTCTTCGCGCGCCGCCTCTCAGGTGCCCGACGCTACGGGGTGGTCGCCGGCACCGGGCGTCTCCTCGAGGCCCTCGAACACTTCCGCTTCGGGGATGCCGAGCTCGATTTCCTCCGCACCGGTCGAGTCGTCTCCGACGCCACCATCGACTGGCTTGCCGATTTTCGCTTCAGCGGTGACATCTGGGGCTACGCGGAGGGCGACGTGTTCTTCCCCGGCTCTCCGGTGCTCACCGTCGAGTCGAGTTTTGCGGAGGGCGTTCTCCTCGAGACGATCGCTCTCAGCATTCTGAACTCTGACTCAGCGATCGCCACGGCGGCCTCGCGAATGGCCCACGCCGCGAATGGAAAGCCCCTCGCCGAGATGGGTTCGCGGCGCACGGGCGAGTACAGCGCGGTAGCGGCCGCGCGAGCCGCCTACATCGCAGGGTTCAGTGCGACCTCGAACCTCGAGGCCGGGCGCAGCTACGGCATTCCGACAATGGGCACCGCAGCGCACAGCTTCACCCTGCTCCACGATTCTGAGCGCGACGCGTTCGAGGCCCAGGTCGCAGCTCTCGGCACCGACACCACCCTGCTCGTCGACACCTACGACATCGAACAGGGGGTGCGCACGGCCGTCGAGGTCGCCGGCCCCGAACTCGGCGCGGTGCGCATCGACTCGGGCGACCTGCCCGTCGTTGTCGCACGCGTGCGACAATTGCTCGACGAGCTCGGGGCAACACGCACCCGGATCACCGTCACGAACGATCTCGATGAACACACGGTCGCCGTGCTCACGGCCTCACCCGTCGACAGCTTCGGCGTTGGCACCTCGGTCGTCACCGGCTCCGGCACCCCCACGATGGGGATGGTGTACAAGCTTGTCGCACACGAGAACGCTGAGGGTGCGTGGGTGTCGGTGGCGAAAGCGTCAACCGACAAGGCCTCGGTGGGCGGCCGGAAGCGCGTACGACGCACGTTTGATCGACGCGGCGTAGCCACGGCCGAGGTGCTCCTCCTCACGGACGGCCCCGACTTCGAGGCTGAGAGCCTCGCGCCCGCGAGCCGAGACGTGCTCGTCCCACTCGTCGCGTCAGGAGCGGTCCTCCCGGGTCACACGGGTGAGGAAGGCATCGCGGCCGCACGTGAACGTCACCGGGCCCGGGTTGCCGAGCTGCCGCCGATCGCGATGAGCCTGACGCGGGGCGACCCGGCGATCCCTACCGAATATCGCTGAGCGGCGCAGGCTGCTCAGCACCGACGGTCACTTGCGCATGCGCTCGTAGACCCGCTTGCAGTCCGGGCACACCGGAAACTTCTCGGGGTCGCGCGACGGGGTCCACTTCTTGCCGCAGAGCGCGCGCACGGGCTTTCCTGTCACCGCCGATTCGAGGATCTTGTCCTTCGGAACATAGTGTGAAAAGCGCTCGTGGTCGCCGTCTTCGAGCTGCTCCTCTTCCAGGAGCTTCTCGAGTTCGCGATCGAGCACATCGGTACCGCCACCAGTGCCGCTGCCAACATCGGAGTCGCGTCGCGTGAAGATTCCCATAGGGCGAGTGTACTCGTCGTGGCCGAGTGCGGGGTGGATCAGTCGAACACCTGGGTGACCGCGATCAGCTCGGGCCCGCTGCGGTCGAAGATCCAGCCGCCGATGAGGATGCCGAGACCGAGCACCACCGCACCGTAGCCAAGGCTGAACAGCAGCGCGATCATGTTGTCGGCGAAGCCCACCTCGATGATCGCCGAGATGGAGACCCACGCGACCGGGATGGAGAGCACGAGGGCGATGATGATCGACAGGGTCTGGGCGAGGCCGGACCCTGACCCCGACCACTGCGGCTGCACGAACGGACTGTCACCGGGCCGCGTGGTCGGGTACGGCATGAGGACAGAGAAGACGCTCGACGAGGCGCTCGCAGCGAGCAGCACCCCAACGTTGAGCCCGATCACCGCGGGCAGCACGCGCCAGTCGCCGAGCACGGTCACCGTCACGCTGGAACCAAAGAGCGCGAGAGGGATGCCGATCATGAGGACCGGCGCGAGTCGACCTGTCCGATCGGCCCGTCCGCGCGTGCCGCTCGCGACGTGCATCCAGATCGCGGTCGAATCCATTGCGACGTCGTTGTGCTGAGACCAGCCGAGCAGCAGCAGGATGACCGGCAGCGGGACGAGCGCGAGCACGTGCGGATCGACCCCGGCGATCCACAGCGCCACGAGCATCACGATCGGCGCGAAGGGGATCGCGAACAGAGCGACGCGGTAGCGCGGGTCTCGCGCCCAGTAGGTGAGCTGACGCGCCGCGATGACCTGTGCCGGCGTCGATGCGAAGCGTTCGAACCAGCCGAGTCCTCGGCGAGCGACGGCAGGATCGAGGGGTCGGTCGATGCGCTGATTCGCGACTGTGGCGATGAGCACCCACAACCCGAACAGGAGTGCTGCGCTCACCGCAGCGATCCCGAACCGCAGTGCGGCGGCGCTGGGATCTGCGGCGGCGAGGCCGATGCCGGTGAACGGTGCACCGACCGGTGTCCAGGAGAGCACACGCGCGGTTTCGGTAAGCCCCTCGACGCCGTCCGTGAGGGAGGTCGTGAGCGCGAAGACCGCCACCGGTAGGAAAGCGATCGCGAGCAGCACCCCGATCGAGCGGATCAACCCCTCGTGTCGGCCGCCCGCGATGAGCCTGGAAAGCCCCGAGGTGACACGGACCCCGGTCAGAGCCACGAGCGCGACGAGGACCAGCCCGAGCGGTGCGGCCCAGGCCGGCTCGTGCCACTCCGTCCGGAGCACGGCGAGCGCTGCCAGCCAGATCACGAGCAGCAGGAACGGCCAGGTGACGACCGAGGTCACGAGGAGGGAGACGGCGATCTTGCCGGGGGTCGTCGGAAACTGCACGAACTGGCGAGAGTCGAGAAGCCGTCGGTTCTCAAAGAACGGGACGACGAGGATGCCGGCGAGGAGGACGCCGCCCACCACGGTGTCGACGATGATTCGATCCGCAGCGTCGGTGACCAGCAGCTGCGGAAGCAGCGCGAGCGCGACCGCGGCTGCGGCGAGCAGAAGAAGCGTTACGGTGGCGCGCAGGCCCCTACCGAACGATCCGCGGAAGCCGCCGCCGAGAAGCGCTATGCGGAGTCGGAAGAGCCGTGCAACCACTCGAGTCCCTTCTTGGAATCGTCGCGGCCGGTCAACCGGATGAACCGTTCTTCAAGACTGATCCCGTCGCGCACATCATCCACGGTGCCCTGCGCGATGACTCTCCCGTCGACGATGATCGTGACGTGGTCGCATACGCGCTGGATCAGATCGAGGCTGTGGCTCGACATGATCACGCTGCCGCCACCCGCAACGTACTTCTCGAGGATCTCGGTGACATTTGAGGCGGACACCGGGTCGATCGCCTCGAACGGCTCATCGAGCACAAGCACCTCGGGCGCGTGGATCATCGAGCAGGCGAGTGCAATCTTCTTCTGCATCCCAGCCGAATAGTCGGAGACGAGTCGCCCGAGCGCTGACTCGAGTCCGAACGCCTCCGCCAACTCCACGGAGCGCTCGGCGAGAACGGACTCCTCGACACCCTCGAGCACGCCCGCGTAGTAGAGCAGCTGCGCCCCGGTCAGTCGGTCGAAGAGCCGGAGCCGGTCGGGCAGTGTGCCGATCAGCCGCTTTGCGGCGGGCCCGTCGGTCCACACGTCGACGTCACCGACCGTGACCCGACCGGAGGTTGGTCGGAGGAGGCCGCTGATCATCGACAGTGTCGTCGTCTTCCCCGCACCGTTCGGGCCGACGACACCGGTGAAGGATCCGGCGTGCACCGCCATCGACACCTCGCCTGCCGCGACGAGGGATCCGAACGTCTTCGTGAGCATTTCGGTGCGCAGCACCACGGGGTTCTGGGCCGCGATGCGACCGCGTTCACGCGCGCGAACCACGGACGGGGTCGGCACCTGGATCCGCCCGGTGCGCGGCGCATGATTCGCAGCGCCCTCGTCCGGCACGGTCCCCGCATCCGGCGTCGACGAAGTCGCATCGATGGCGATGTCATCCGGCTCGGTTACGGGCACGGTGGAACGGGTCTCGGGCGGCACCCCTCTAATCTATCAAAACATCCGTGCACCCCCGGACAGCCAAGAACCGGCAGAATAGCTACGTGACCCGTATTCCCGAGGCCCGCCGCACACGATCGAGTGCCTGGTCTTCGCTGTGGCTATTAACCCGGCGCGATCTCAAGGTGCGCTACTCGACGTCGCTGCTCGGCTACCTCTGGTCGATCCTCGACCCGCTGCTCATGAGTCTCATCTACTGGTTCATCTTCACTCAGGTGTTTCAGCGCACCGTGGGCGAGGCCCCGTACATCGTCTTTCTCCTCACGGCGCTCCTCCCCTGGGTGTGGTTCAACGGCGCCGTGAGCGATTCCACGCGCGCGTTCCTCCGAGACGTGAAACTCGTCCGCTCCGTCGCGCTGCCGAGATGGATCTGGATCGGCCGAATCGTCGCGTCCAAGGGCGTCGAGTTTCTCCTCAGCCTTCCAGTGCTCGTCGTGTTCGCCATATTCACGGGCGCGAGCGTCGGGTGGGGGCTGCTGCTCTTCCCTGTCGGGGTCATCATGCTCGCCACCCTGGTCCTCGGCATCGGCCTGCTCGTCGCCCCGCTCACCGTCTTCTTCCGCGACTTCGAGCGGGCGATGAAGCTGCTCCTCCGGGTCCTCTTCTACGCGTCACCCATCATCTACGGCGCCTCAGATCTCCCGTCATTCGCACAGCCGCTTGCGTGGCTCAACCCGCTTTCGGGGATCTTTTCGCTCTTCCGCGCCGGGTTTTTCCCCGACCAGCTCGACTGGGGGCTCGTCGCGGCTTCGGCGGCCTTCACGGCGGCGGTGCTCGTGATCGGCGCGGCCGTGTTCCGCCGCACCATCGGCGGCGTCCTGAAGGAGCTCTGACGTGACCGACGACCAGCACCCAGTGATCATCGAAGCGGAGAACCTCGGCGTCCGATTTCGTCGCAATCGCGGCTCTCGCCGCAGTTTCAAAGATCTCTTCGCCGGCCGCTCCAGGCGGACGCGGCCCGGTGAGTTTTGGGCACTCCGGGGAGTCTCGTTCACGGTCGCTCCCGGCGAAGCCATCGGTGTGGTCGGGCGGAACGGGCAGGGAAAGTCGACGCTACTGAAACTCGTCGCGGGAGTTCTGCTCCCCGACGAGGGCGGGGTGCGGGTGAACGGTGGCGTTGCGCCGCTGATCGAGCTCACCGGTGGCTTCGTCGGTGATCTCACGGTGCGCGACAATGTTGCCCTGACCGCCGGCTTGCACGGGCTGAGCCGACGTGAGATCTCGGCAAGATTCGACGACATCATCGATTTTGCCGGCGCGGCCGATGTTATCGACACCCCGTTCAAACACCTCTCCAGCGGCATGAAGGTTCGCGTCGCGTTCGCGGTCGTGTCGCAGCTGGATGAACCGGTGCTGCTCGTCGACGAGGTGCTCGCGGTCGGTGACCGGGCGTTCCGGGCGAAATGCTATCGTCGCATCGAGGAGCTGCTCGGAGAAGGCAAGACGCTGTTTCTCGTCTCACACAATGAGCGGGATCTCCGTCGCTTCTGCAGCCGCGGTCTCTACCTCGACGGCGGCAGGCTCGTGCTCGACGCCGATATCAACGCCGTGATCGAGCGCTACAACGTCGATCACCCGGCCTGAGCAGTTAGTCCCGGGCCCGCCACTCCTCCGCACGCTCCATCAGCATTTCGATCGCGGCGTGGAACCGCCGCGTTGGTGCGCCGGGTGAGGTGTCACCGAAATAGCGGGTCGACCAGGTCACGAGCCGCTCCCGGGCGTTCTCGTCGCCGATCACCCGGTCGAGTTCTGCGACGATGTCATCTGCGCGCCCGGCATCCAACCACTCGCACACGCTCAAATACCCGCCCTCGTCGATCTCCGCCTCGGGGGCGGCGGGCCGGGTGACCATGAGTGGCCGCCCGGTCGCCAGGCGGTCGTACACCATGGCGGAGACGTCGCAGATCGCGATATCGGGCAATCGCAGCTGCCACCCGAGCGTCGGGGAAGAATCGACGACGTGCTGCGCCGCCGGGTCGACACGGTTCGCCTCGGCCAGCATCTGGGCGATGCGTCGATTTGCGGCACCGAACTCAGCGTCCACGACCCCGCTTCTGGGGTGCGGTCGATAGACGACCCGGTGACGACCGGTCTCGATGAGCCGACGGACGAGTCGTTCGCCGTGGGTGACAACCGACCCATACCGCGCTGCCGGCCGGTCACCCTCCCACGTCGGCGCGTAGAGCACCACCGTTCGGGCGTCGGGCTCGAACGGTGGTTCACCGGTGAGGTGATCGGCTTGCGGTCGACCGATCGGAATCGCGCGCCGGTCCACGTCGAAATCCCACAGCGCCTTGGCCAGACGGGCCCGCGCGGCCTCGCCGGCGACGAGCACGGCATCGTAGGCCTTGTGCTGGTTGCTCGTCATATACATCTTGTCACTCTCACCGTGATTGATGAAGACGTGCCAGCGATGCCCGTAGCGCATCATCTGGAAATTTCGCGTGTTCTGATTCACGTACAGGATCACGTCGAGCGGCTGTGCGGCAACGACGTCTTCGATGCCGGTCACCTTCGGAACGAAGGCGACGTCGAGACCGCTCTCCTCGAGTAGGATGCGTGCGCCCGCCGCATTCCGAGCGAGCACCAGAACCGGCCATCGCTTCGAGAGCTCCCGTAGTGGTGCGTACCACTGACGCATCTGATAGATGTTCACGTCGCTGTCCGCGAAGTACACCCCAATACGGAAGTGCTGCTCCGGCAGCGGCGCGCGCTCGGCGAGCATATCCCGAACCGCAAAGTACGCTCTACGGCCCTTCAGCACCCGCTTCGCGAGTCGAATCGCGCGCTTGCCGTCCTTCACCACCTGCATCGTCTCAGAATACTCGGGGCCGTATGGGAGGATCTTGAGGTGCCCTTCGTTCCTCTCCCCGAGTCACCCGCCGTGAGCTACGTGATGCCGGTGCTCGAGGAGGAGCAGTTCCTCGAGCCGGCGGTTCGGGCGATCCTCGGACAGGACTATCCCGGCGAGAAGGAGATCGTCCTCGCGCTCGGTCCGTCGCGAGATCGGAGCGAGGAGGTCGCCCACGCACTCGCGGCGGAGGACCCGCGGGTCCGACTCGTCGAGAACCCGCACCGGGACATCCCGGCGGGGTTGAACCTTGCGATCTCGATGAGTCGCAACCCGGTGGTGGTACGCGTCGACGCGCACTCGGAGCTGGCGCCCGACTACACGCGCCGAGGCGTCGCCGCGCTGCGCGAAACCGGCGCCGCGAACGTCGGCGGAGTGATGCAGGCGGCCGGCCGCACTCCCGTGCAGCGAGCGATCGCGCGCGGCTACAACAGCGCATTCGGGCTCGGCGGCGGCACGTACCACGGCGAGGGTGAACCTGGCCCCGCTGAATCCGCGTACCTCGGGGTCTTCCGTCGGGAAGCGCTCGACGCCGTTGGCGGGTACGATCCCGGCATCCTGCGGGGTGAGGATTGGGAGCTGAACCTGCGCATTCGCCGGGCTGGCTATGAGGTTCGCTTCGATCCCTCACTGCGAGTCACCTACTGGCCCCGGTCAAGTTTCAGTGACCTGTTCAAGCAGTTCTTCGCGACGGGTGTCTGGCGTGCCGTCCTCGTCCGACGTGCACCCGCATCGACCCCCTGGCGGTTCTTCGCGCCTGGTGCGCTCATCCTCGCTCTCGTCGTGAGCCTCGCGGGGCTGGGGTTACTGTGCACGGGAGTGCTCCCTTGGGCTTCCGGCTGGATCGTTCTGCTTGCGCCGGCGGTCTGCTACCCACTAGGCATCGCCTTTGCGACCGTGGTGATTCCCGGTCAGCGAGGGATCCGTGATCGACTCCTCACCGCAGTGACGCTCGTCACGATGCACCTCAGCTGGGGTTCGGGGTTTTTGCGGGGCATCATCTTCGGTGGTGGCCGCGTCGTCGACCGTTCCCGGGTCTGACTCGGGCAGGCACGGTCAGCCCCGGTGGAGTGACTACCCTCCGGCCGCGATCGGCAGTGCTCCGCGCGCCTCGAGCGCGTCCACGACTCGTTCGGCCGCACCGCCGTCGTCGTGCAGAGCGTACTTCGCACGCCACGCATTCGCCGCCGTTTCAGAGGCGCGAACCCACTGCGCGTAGGTCTCATCGGTTTCCAGTGCGCGCGCACAGGCGACCACCTCTGCCCGGTCCGTGAGGAGCGGGCCCGGGGCCTCGCCCTCGAAATCGAGGGTGAACCCCCGCTCGCGGTCGCGGTAGGCCGCGAGATCGGGTACGAAGAAGAGCATCGGCCGGTGCGCGATCGAAGCGTCGAACATCACTGACGAATAATCGGTGACGATGAGATCCGCGGCGAGGATCACATCATTAATGTCGGGGTGGTGCGTGACATCGCGCACTCGGTCGCTCGAGAGGTAATTGCCGAGTGCGTGTGTGCGGGTGTGGCCGCGCACCAGGATGACCCACGGCCCGTCAAGCTCTGCCGCGAGTGCGTGCACGTCGAGTTCGTCGACCGGCGCAAGCCCGCGGTCGCGCCAGGTGGGGATGTAGGCGAGCACCCTGGCGTCGCGATCGATCCCGAGCGCGGCCCTCGCCGCACCCACCGCGATGGGGTTCAGCTCGACCCGGTCCGGTCCGGTCAGCATTGCACGCGCGAGGCGGTCGTCGCGCGGATACCCGAGCTCCATGATCTCCCCGGTGTACGCGTAGCTTCGACGGAACTGTTCCGTGGAGTGCGGGTTCTGTGACAGCAGGAGACTCCACCTGCGCCGTTCTCGGAGTATCGCGAGACGCGTACGCAGACTGACGCCGGGCCGTCCAAGAGCGAGGTGCTTCAGCATTGTGCCGTGCCAAGTCTGCAGCACGGTTTGGCCGCGGGCCCTGCGGAATCGGTAACGCAGCCAGTCGTTGACCACGAGCAGTCTCGCGTAGCGGCGCGCGGCGAACCACTCGCGGCCGCCGACGAGGAGCGCCACCGCGCCGTCGGGAACTCGCTGCCGTTCGTCAGTGACGCTCCAGTACCGGGTGATCCCCGGGAAGCGCCTCGCGATCTCGCGGTCGATCGCGAGTGGGTTGCATGAGACCTGCCGACCGTAGTAGCTCTCGAAAAATATCGCCCGCGCATCGACGAGTTCTCGCGCCGGTCTGCGCAGCCGGCGGATCTCTTCGAGTACGCGTTCGGCGGCGCCGCCCTCCGGGTGGGTGTGGAATCGGGCAGCAAGCGCACGAGTCGCGGAACGCGCCGAGAGCAGGGTCGACCGATCCTGCTCGATCGCGTCGACACGGTCAAGCACGTCGCCCCAGCTGCGTTCGACGCGCCCGGAGCTCGTGACTTCTAGTGGTTCGTACAGCCCGCGGGTCGCGACGTAGCGCTCGAGGTCCGGAGCAAACCAGACGATCGGACGACCGAGCAGCGAAAAGTCGATCGCGAGTGAGGAGTAGTCGGTGATGACGAGGTCTACACCGCCGAGCAGCGGCGTGATGTCGCGAACCGCGGAGCTGTCGAGCAGCTGGATCCGATCATCGACGAGGTGCGCGTAGGCTCCGCCACCGAGCGGGTGGGGTCGGAGCACGAGGATCGCGTCGAGTGCGTCGAGCCGCTCGCGGATTGCGTCGGTCTCAGCGGCCGTCGGCACCGCAGGATCGCTCTGGCCGTCTCGCCAGGTCGGCGCGTACAGATAGATGCGACTCGGTGTGTCTGCGGGCCTGCCGAGCTCTGCGAGTAGCCGCGTTCGGGCTGCAGCGGCTTCTGCGGCGTCGGCTGCCTGCCTGGCGAGCGCATCGTCACGCGGATCACCGAGTACGCGGACCAGCCCGGGGTCGACGCGGAATGCGGAGCGCAGACGCTCTGCGGCGAGAGGCGAGCCCGCGACATACAGGTCGACCGATCGCGCCCCGGCAAGGTACATCCGTCGAAGCACTGCGCGCACCGGCGCGGGTCCGCGCAGGTCGGTCGTGACGGCCGAGTCCAAGTGCAGGCGCTTGATCGGTGCACCGTGCCAAAGCTGAACGACAAGGCCGCCGAATACCCCGAAGCGGTTGGCATCGCCGAGGCCGTGCGTGACGACGATAACCCCCGCTCGGAGTGTCGTCCAGTAGCCTGCGGAGCCTCGCCG
>Ga0265293_10002214_pt1 | contig 40009 bp, 24 predicted proteins | sample Munlanlewell138R_FD_192505 | JGI IMG/M metagenome (GOLD analysis project Ga0265293, IMG submission 192505) | Leachate microbial communities from a municipal landfill in Southern Ontario, Canada - Leachate well 138R | ecosystem: Engineered > Solid waste > Landfill > Unclassified | place: Canada... | reverse complement strand
CACGATAGGGAATAATATAGTTAGCAAAAGAGGCTAATATATTGTTGCGCGGAACTGAATTACCTCTTTTAATGTTTTCAACAGTTAGGCTATTTGGCAAATGTCCTGGGCTAATAATTTCGATTCTATCAACAAAAACAAAGATTCTAATAGGTGCAGAAATAAAGTAATCACGGTGAATAAGTGCATTTGCAACAAGCTCTTCAAAAACAATTTTCGGTATTTCTGGTATACCAACACTATTTACATTTTGATCTTTTTGCACCATTTTGATATTGCTCATCAAAAAGTTTATGCATTCTTGATAGATATTGGCAAATTTCCCTCTAATATCACGACTATCAATATATGTATCGGCTGTGATTGTATTGCCTGGAAATGAAACAGCTTTCACAATAAATGCTGGCAGCATATTCGAGGGATTTTTGCTAAACAATAAAGCACCAGCGAGGTTTAAAAAGCCATCCCTACCCAAGTTCATGTTATCAATAATATTGCTAATAGGTAGCTTCTGATCATCAAGTTCTTCATGATATCGATTTTTAAAAAAAGTTGTAAAATAGTCCAAATCAAGGTTTGAAAGAGCTATTTTTGTTAATTCTTCATCTGCTTGTATGATTCTTGAGGATTGAAAAAGCCTCTGTATCTCTTCTCTGGCTGTGGCTTTTCGTTTATCTGCACCACTTATAACCCATATTGATCCATTTTTATCTTGATAATATTTATTCAAGCCTTCAGAAATGCTCACAATTAATATTCTTTTATCATCTATAGTCATCACCTCTGTAATCGGGTTGATCGCAGGTTTTATACCTTCTGATGCTACGTTAGAAATCATTTGATTTATGCGGTTTATATCAGTAGAGCTTAAGCCTTTAATTATACCAGAATCATCAACCCCAATAAATATTTTGCCACCAATTGTATTACTAAATGCAACCATTTAAGCAGCTAAATTTTCATGTCTCTCGATGTTTTCTTTAAACTGAACTTTGCTGTCTTCACCCTGTTTCAATATTTGTAGCACTTCTGAGATTTCTATATTTGATATATTTCCCTTCTTCTATCAAATGACTCATTTTAATGACAACTTTAAAATACTTCTTTATTACACGAAAGCCTAAAGATTTATTTCTGTCAAGAGAAATTTATAATATACAAAGAAGTTGCAAACAAAACCACTAACTTACGCTGCGTAGCTGTGCAAATTTCGCTTCATTGTTATTCTCTGTAAAAACCGTTAATAGTAATAACCCTTCACCGATCAGATAAACTCCGTATGTACAAGTTTCCGACTTGTACACCAAAAAAAACTTACCCTTCACCGATCAGTTAAACTCGTATGTACAAGTTTCCGACTTGTACACTAAAAAAACAAACTTCACCGACCAGTTAAACTCGTATGTACAAGTTTCCGACTTGTACACTAAAAAAACAAACTTCACTGATCACCTAAAAAAACACATGTTTCCGACTTGTACAAAGACCAGGTATCATAACACAACGATTAATACTGCATCGTTCTGCGTTTTTGCATGCTTATATCCTCGCAAGCGATAGCTGCTGGTGTACAAGTCGGAAACTTGTACATACGAGAGTATATCCTCGCATGCGATAGCTGCTGGTGTACAAGTCGGAAACTTGTACATACGAGAGTACAAGTCGGAAACTTGTACATACGAGAGTACGTCATCTCATACGATAGTATCTCCGCAAAGCAAACCTATTTAACCACCATCACCTTCCCTGTCTGAACCCCCTTCTCAGAAACAGCTTTATAAAAGTAAATACCAGAAGCCACATTTCGCATATTTTTATCTTTTTTATTCCATGTTAATTCATTATTATTCATTGAATTTGCCTGTATCTCTTTTACCAGTTGTCCTTTAATATTATAGATTGAGATATTTTTTAGTTTTTCACCTTTAAATTTCACATTATCAGTCGCACATGGATTAGGATAAACAGAGACAAGTTCAGGTCTGTGAACAGTATAATCATCAGTATCAAGCTCATAATCAAATCTATACATAAAGGAACCAGAATTATTATGACTTATCATTAGCATTTTATCTGGGTAATAGCAATCTATTGAGTTGATTGAGCTCTCAAACTCTCCAACTTTTGTAAATTCGCCATCACCAATATAGTAAAGATTTTTGTATTTAAAATTTGAGGCATGGCATGTTAAAACTTCATTAAGTATCGAAATATTGGTTGATACTGGAAAATTGTAGGTATCAGTAAGACGTAGTTCATCTTCGTCAATTCTATAAAGATATAATTTGTAATAATGGTCACGAATCGCTATATAATTATTATTTACTAAATAAATAAAAAGATAATTAACTGGACTTGAAGGCTCAAATTCATAATATTTTACAACGATATTAGGTTCGGTTTTATCTCTAAACTCAATGAATCCATTATTATAAAAGCAAATATAATCATCAAGATAATACGTGTCATTTTGCATACGTCCCTCAAATGAATAACAAAACTCAAGATCGTAATCTATTATTTGATATACACTCACATCAGCATAGTAACTATTTGATCGCTGTAAATAAAGATAATCACCAACAACGTATATTGCGTAACCTGGATCATTCAAAAGAATTGTATTTTTAAATATTAATTCATTATCAGCAATCTCGTAAATATCAATATTGTTAGAACCGTACTCTATTGGGGTATATGAAACGTAAAGTAAATTGTCTGAAACTTTTAGATCACGGATACTATATAGTGCGTCTTTATATGTTGTATAACGCTTCCCTTCGAACGTGCTATGCAGGGTAAGTTCTTGGCAAGATTCATCGTATGTTACGATATACTCTCCATTATACTTTGCTTTACGATAACTAATTCCATAACTTTTGACTCGATATATCGGTGTCATAGAGTCAAAATCATCAATTTTGTATTGGTATAGTTGAAGTGATTTATTGACATAGAAATTGGGATAATCCAAGCTTAAACATCGTCCCCTACAGCCAATAAACTCGTTTTCCACTAAATAAACAATATCATTAAGCATGTCATGCAAAAAAATTCTGCCACTTTCCAAAATAGTTAATAAATAGTTGTCAACTAATTCGGCATCAGCATAAGCATCTCTACCAAACTCATTAAAAAGTGAATGTTTATATTTTGAAATAGGATTATTTGCTGACGTTATATCAAATATTTCTATATATCCCTCCCCCAAAACAAATAGCATTCCATTTTTATATTTTAAAGATTTGATTGTCACAGGATCCTCATCTATAAGATCTATCTCTTTAAAATAGGCTGGAAGCGTGTTTCCCTCAATCTCATTAATATTATAAAAACGTAATTTTCCTGCTGGATAACAGCTCATAACTGATATGATAACTGAGTCTGCAATAGTGTATGTGCCATGCAGTCCATTAATAACGCCTGTGCTTTCTAAAGTGTATTTATTAAATTTTCGTGTTATCTGATAGTCTCTGTCAGATAACCAAATATCATCGCCATAAACAACAGCATTATTACAAGAATATATATCTGTTGGAACAGTTCGTTCGTATTGCATTGGGCTGGTTGAAATATTGATTTTTGATAGGAAAACTTTGCTGCCATAGCTTAGGTCTTCTGTAATAGTTTCAAGGTAGTAAAGATTTTCTTGGTCGATAAATGCAGAAGGCTCCGAATTCCGACTTATTAAATGGAAACTAATTCTTTCTAAATCTCCATTTGCCAATACTTGATATTCTTCAATTTTATTATAATTCTCTGCAAAAAGTCGATCTTGATAGCGATGTAACGACCCATTATAATAATCAAAATCTGCTATTTGCCGTTCAAAACTTATATTGCTTATTTCCCCGATTTGTGCAGTCAGAGAGATAAACACAGTCCATATCAAAAAGATACTCAAGGTAATCCGCTTCATTTTTCCTCCTTTTGTCTGGCATTGAGTATCATTATTCATTAAAAATATTACCACTACTATCATATTAAATACAATCTTATACTTATGAAAAACTATGTCAATAAAAATTATGCTTTTATTTTATCCTGCACAAAAAAATGAGTTGCTTCGCAAAGCGATAAATGTTTAAAGTATCACTTCTGGATCTCATGATTACCTATACCATCCCGTTACCATCCCGTTACCATCCCCCTGCTATCTTGGATAATGAATAGGAAAGAAAGGGGAGACAAAGGGTCTCCCAAAGGTATCAGATAAGTATTATTGTTTTTATTTTTTAGCTTCTTTTGCCCAAGTGTCTTTTAAACCAACAATTCTATTGAACACTGGCTTTTCAGGTATGCTATCATAGTCAACGCTAAAGTATCCTTGTCTTAAGAATTGGAATTTATCTCCGATTTTAGCTTCTTTCAACGAAGGCTCAGCTTTGCTTTGGATGATATTGAGGGAGTCTGGGTTTAGATGATATTTATAATCTTTTCCCTCAGGAACAATCATTGGGTCAGGCACGGTAAACAAGTGATCATAGAGCCTGATATCTACATCAATTGCATGATCTTTGCATACCCAATGAGAAGTACCTTTTACTTTACGTCCATCTTTACTCCAGCCACCACGAGATTCAGGGTCGTATGTGCAGATTAATTGAGTAATATTTCCATCTTTATCTTTTATAACTTCTTTACATGTGATATAGTATGCGTGTTTTAGACGAATTTCGCTGTTAGGAGATAATCTAAACCATTTACGTGGAGCTTGTTCCATAAAATCTTCACGTTCGATATATATTCTTTTAGAGAAGGGGATATATCTATTTCCAGCATTTGGGTTTTCGGGATTATTTTCAGCCTCGAGATATTCAACTTTATCTTCTGGATAGTTCTCAATAACTATTTCTAATGGATCTAAAACAACCATGACACGATTTGCATTGAGATTTAGATCTTCTCTAACGCAGAATTGTAATAAATCAAAATCTACCATGCTATTTGCTTTTGCCACACCAATACGATCGGCAAAATCTCTGATAGATTGTGGTGTATATCCACGTCTTCTCATGCCTGCAATTGTAGGCATACGTGGGTCATCCCAGCCATTTACCACATTGCTTTTTACCAAATCGAGCAATAATCTTTTACTCATTACAGTATAGGAGAGATTTAGTCTTGCAAATTCTATTTGTCTGGGCTTATGTTTTACAGGTAATTCATTTATAAACCAATCATAAAGAGGTCTATTATTTTCAAACTCTAAAGTACAGAGTGAGTGGGTGATAGCCTCAATAGAGTCAGACAAGCAATGTGTATAATCGTACATAGGATAGATACACCATTCATCTCCTGTGCGGTGATGATGAACATATTTAATACGATACATTACAGGGTCTCGCATACAGATAAAAGGAGAAGCCATATCAATTTTGGCACGTAGAGAATAAGCACCCTCTTCAAACTCTCCAGCTTTCATTCTGCGAAATAAATCGAGGTTTTCTTCAATACTACGATCTCTGTATGGGCTGTTGGTGCCTGGCTCAGTTAAAGTGCCTCTTGTTGCTCTGATTTCTTCTTGGCTTAGCTCACAGATATAAGCTTTTCCATCCTTTATCAGCAATTCTGCATAGTCATATAGTTGCTGGAAATAATCAGATGCATAAAAGAGATTCTCTCCCCAGTCAAAGCCTAACCAATGTACGTCTTCCATGATAGATTCGACATATTCAGTTTCCTCTTTTGCAGGGTTTGTATCGTCAAAACGCAAGTGACATTGGCCCTTATAGTCCCGTGCAATGCCAAAATTTAGGCAAATAGATTTTGCATGACCAATATGTAGATATCCATTTGGTTCTGGTGGAAATCTGGTAATAATTTTTGTATGTTTTCCAGATTCCAAGTCGTCGTCAATGATGTTTCTGATGAAATTTGACGTTTCAATTTCTTTGTTTTTTTCTGATTTTTCTTCCATTTTTCACCTCAATCAAAATTTTTATAACTATGCATAGTCAAAATAAAATAAGCTATCTTTTTAGGCAATAAGTTTTTTTATTTTTTGCAATATAAACTTGTCTTAAAAAAGCTTATATAACATTTTTGCTAAATATTTGTAGATAATATGCAATAAATTTGTTGTGATTTACTTGTTTTTCTCAATTAACATGGTAAAAGCTTCTTTAATAGAAGCGATTTTATCTTCAATTACAAAGGGTCGGACGACAGAATTTGCAATATACTCGTCAATATCAACTTCTTTGATATTTTTAAAAAAGCTTGATTTGGAGTCTCCGTCCAAATAAACTAATTCTGTACGCGGGCAAGACAATTTGATGATAGTGAGCAATAACAGATTGTCATTATCTTGTAAGGTTTTGTCTTTAAATATAATAATCGAAGTGGATGTTAGATAGTCTAATACTTTTTCTCTGTTTTCGCAAAAGACTATACTTTCATTGAATTTGGATGATGTTAATTTATAATCCCAGCAAAGAATTTGTGACATTTGTTCTCCTTATTGGTTTTTATTATTTTGTTTTGGTATGGAAAAATAGAAGGTAGTACCCTCGCCAATTTTGCTTTCAAGCCATACTTTTCCATCTAAATTTTCTATTATCTTTTTAACTATAGAAAGCCCAACACCTGTGGATTCAAACTCATCTCGCGGTTTGAGAGTTTGGAATATATTAAATATTTTATCAAAGTATTTTTCATCAATGCCAGGTCCATTATCTTCTACAGCAAAGATATGCTCGATTTCATTTTTTATATATTTGACAGTGATTAATCCATGCTCTTTGTCGATAAACTTAATTGCATTACTGATCAGGTTTTGAAAGACTTGTTCTAATTGGACTTTATCTATTTCAAAAGTCGGCAGATTTTCATCAACTTCGACATTAATATTGTCAGGAATTATGAGCATTTGACATAAGTCATTCACCAGGTAAACAGTATTAACCATTTCTGCATCTTTGTTGTCTCGTCCTGCCTTTGAATAGCGTAAAATACCATCAATCAAATCATGCATTCGATTTGCACGATTATCAAGCAATGATAAGAAACTCTTTCCCTCATCATCAAGCTTGTCTGTATAGTCGGTAACAAGCCAATCCACGATTGTTGTAATGGCTCTTAATGGTGCTTTCAAGTCATGAGAAACGATATAAGCAAAAGACTTTAGCTCTTGATTAACTCGTTCAAGATCAATAGAGTATTTCTTAAGTTCTTCTTCTCTAAGCCTTGACTGAGTAAAGTCAATATTTATACCCAGTAAACCCTTTATCTCGTTGTCTATTTCAAGCGGCACAATCATCTGATAAAAGATTTTTTTGGTCGGATAATTATATCTCACTTCGTGCATGAGCTTTTCGCCAGTCAATACATATTTGCAGTCCTTTGCCCAAGAGTCTTTTATCTCATCTGGGAGGTCAACTTCATAAAGTGTTTTATCTAAAATATTGCCCCATAACTCTTTTGATCTATTACTCTGCATAAGTACTCTAAGCTCATTATCGACAAACCAGAAGTCAAAAGGTAGGCTTTCAAAAGCTATTTGCAGTCTTGCTGAGCTTTCCTTTAATTCATCCTCAAGCTTTTTCCTTTCTGATATATCACGTGCATAAAGCAGTACAATTTTATCTTTTTTAAAGGTGATATATTGAGTTTGAATTTCGGCAGGGAATAGGCTATTATCTTTCTTTTTGCAGGCAATCTCGATAAATCCATCAATTGAAGACTGGGCAATGAATTGCAAAACAAACTCTTCTGCATTTGTAATGATGCGGGTATCAAGGCTTGTATTTTGTTTGCTATCAAAAAGTTGGTTGACTGTAATGCCTATTAACTCTTCATGCTGGTATGCAAAGAGATTGGAGCTGGCATTATTGCAGTCAATAATTTTACCATCCAAGTCAAATAAGATAATAGCATCGGTTGATGTATTAAAGAGAGCACGATACTTTTCTTCATTGTTTTTTAGCTTTGTTTCTATATTCTTCTTTTCCGTTACATCTTCCATATGAATCATCACAGAATCTGGTGAGACAAAGGCATAGTTGGTGATATATGAGAGCTTTGTATGGTCTTCCTCAACATAAAAGTCAATTTCTTTGTGGACAGGTCGGCGTGTTATATAGCAATAATCCATATCGCGTAGTACTTGATAATTGTTTTTCAAAAGCTCGCTTGCTCTAATGCCAATATGGTTTTGAACCTCACCTTTCGTCATTCTAAACACCATATCATTGTAGTCAACAAGCACATAGTCATTGCCTTGTCGCTTCCATGTATAAGTGGGAATGGGTATGCTTTTGAACTGCTTTCTTGCTCTCTCTTCAGACTGTTGTAATTGTTGTAAAAAGAGATTTTCGTTGGTGATATCGCGCCCTGCAGCATATATTTTCAAAGAGTGTTTGTCGAAGAATGCATACCAAGATATCCATTTTTCTTCGCCTTCTTTGCTGATGAGCTTTGTGGTAAACTTTAGGCGCTCTTGAGATGCTAAGCTTTTTCTGATGGTTAAGAAATTATCTTTTTCGTCAGGGCTTAAGATGATGGAAAAGTTCTGATTGATAATTTCCATACGATCATAAGATAGTATCTTTTCAAATGATGGATTAACTTGCAAAATAAACCAGTTTGGCGATAAAATACAAAGAATATCTTTTGATACAGAGATAAGATTATGACTTTCTGCAAGTAGTTCTTTGACTTTCTTTGACTTGCTTTGCTGGATAATGTGATGCAAAAAAACAGTTAAAATAATTATTAAAATAAAGTACAAAAATAGTAGCAAAGGGCTTATCATGAAGCTGTTATTGTCTGTGGCAAATAGGTTTAATAAATAGCTTAAGAATAATGAAGATAGATAGTATTTTTTTGCCATAACTAATAATCACTCTGCTCTATCCAAATAGGATTGCTGATTGCAATATTAATTTTACTTGTAAAACACTCCATTCTAATATAACCTCTTTTTGGTAATTCTAATAAAATATCACTCTTTGCGTCATTTAAACATATTTCTTGTTTTTTGTCAATGTTTCCTATGAATAATTTAATAATCTTTATTTCTCCGAACTCTAAGTTACTGTGTGCTTGGTAAATAAGTTTTGCAGAAAACTCATTTATAGTGTCCCCTATATTATATGTTTTTGTGGTTTTTAACTGAAAATCAAGAAAAGGTCCATTGCTAACAAGTATATATTTGGAATTTATGCCATCTATCGGGTTATTGTCTGCAGACTTGCAAGCAGTAAAGAAACGTGCAAATGTTTGTTTTTTGTTTAGTAAAAGCTTTATAAATGGAGTTTTGATTTGCTTCATATATTGAAAATTACCGTGTGCATCGTTTCCTGCTAATAGATAGAGCTTTGCACCTTGTAATAGAAAGCTTTTCCAACGATTTACAGCTGCAAACACATCATTTAGAGCATTTGTATTGATAGCTTGAATAAGGTCGATTTTGTTGTCAAGCATATCATCTAATGCCCAATTACCTCTATTTAGAGTGATTTTTTGAGCAAAAGGTATTTGGTCAAATGGATGTGCTGCAATCAAAAGTCCATCGGTTTTGTGCTCTATTTCAGAAAGATTATGATCAGCTTTATTATGAAACCACCTTTCTGCACTATCGCCTTTGCCTTGTATGAATGCACGGTTTATCGATAGTAAATGCACATTTTGTTTTAATTTATTCCCAATTGATACCTCTTCGCCTTGTATAATTCTCATGTTTTCTCTGTCAAGACTCTGTATTTCTCTTGCCTGTTGATGCCACTTGGGTAGTTCTGGATTATTAATTAAGTAGTTATCCTGCTCATCATCTAAGTCGTAAGAATGGTCAGTTACAAACAACCAGTCCATGCCCATGCAATAGGCAAAAGTTTGTGCAACTTCTATTGGTGCACCAAACTCAACTTGGTCAGATGTGTAATTGCTGTGATAATGTGGCTCGCCTTTTTTGAAATCAATGGGGAATGGTAGGTCTTCTCTGCTGATAAAGCATTCAAATAGATGTTCTTTGATAGTTTTATAATTATCATTTAATGCTTTTATACGCTTGCCTTTTTTATTTGTATAGGTAAATTCTATGCTTATTTTTAAGTTTTGATTGATATATTCATCTTTTATTTCAATGTGAAAAATATGATAAAAAAAGCTCTTTTTGATATGTTGAGCAAAGGTTAATTGATGCTTTTCATGCTTATTTTGGTACTTAATATTAACAAAAATAGAATTTAAATAAGTAGGGTAAACGTGTGCGTCTTTGACAATTAGAGCTATAGGTATAGTATTAGTACGCTTTTTTATGCACCTGATAGGCATATCAAAAATGATTTCTGGTGCATTAAGATAATATCTGGCTTTTAAGCCTTTTAAAGTATAATGAATTTCAGCATAACTGCCAATAAATGGTGTTATCAAAAGATTGAAAAAAAAGTCTCGCATTTTTACGAGACTTTAAGCTATTGGTAAAAATTATTTTCCAGGCTTATCAAAGATAGAATCATCGATGATTTTTTTAGAATCTGGAGATATACGGAAGCCTTGCTCATCTATCAAGTAATAATAAGTTACATCATTCAGAGCAATTTTGCTTGATGTTGCGACTATTGCTGTGTCGTTTAGAGTAAATTCAAAAAAGTCATCAGCAACAGCATCGCCCAAGTTAAGCTGCGAGATATCAAAAGCATAGTCTCCGTCTTCTTCTTTGAAATCCTCATTTGCATTGATAATCATCTGCATCTTGGTTAAGCTATTACGAATGATTATATCGTTTTTACCGTCTTGGATTTTTGGGAAAATTGCCAATGAAACCAAACCTACAATCATAATAATCATTAACAAATCGATCAGTGAAAAATGCTTTAAACCTGAAACACTTATTTCATCAGGATTAACTTGGCTTGTTTTCTTTTGTTCAGCCATTTTACCTCCCTAATTTTTTTTATTATATTCATTATATTTAGTTAATAAATAAATATTTGTTTTTTTGTCAAATGTTTTCTGTGAAAATATGAAAGAACAACTTGAAAAAAGAGCAGACGCATGGTGAGTAGTATTAGAATAAACACAAAAACTCTGTTGGAACTCTATGCTTGGTTGCATATATTTAGCTCTTTTAATATACTTTTGAACTGTTAACATACTAACCTTTAATTACTTTTTTAAAGATATCTGTAAAACTAATAATACCGACTACTTTGTCTTTTACAACTATTGGAAGATGACGTCTTTTGCTTTTTTTCATGGTGAAAAGAGCTTCTATTAGAGTACTGTCTGGGCTGAGAGTAATGTCTGTTTCTCGCATTACATCTCTTACTAAGATCTTGTTTTCATCTTTTAATAAACGCTCAAATGGCTCAAAAGTTTTGAGAAACTGAAGATTGCCAAGATAGTTTGTATAGTCAGGAAAAGCGGACATAAGCAGCTCGAGTATAGTTACTTCACCAACAAATTTATTGTTTTTATCGAGTACTGGAGCAAAGCCGAATTTATTGTCATGAAAGAGATTACCCAACTCTTTAATTGTCATATCATCTTTTGCGAAAAAGATATTAGTTGTCATAATATCAGCTACTGTAACGTTTTTTGTAAGCACATATTTACTGTCTGATGCAATGTTTATAAACTCTTCAGGCTTTTTGATTGAAAGTAGTTTATTAAATAGTTCGGTATCTTTTGATACTTTGATAATACATTGTAAAATGTGTAGATATAATGTGCTTTGACGTGTACCCGATACAACCATAACCAGCATTTTTACAGGTCCAGTTTTTGTTTTGATTGGCTCTTTGGGTATTGCAATAGCGATAATAGCGTCATCTAAATCCTCAATACGTGCATGAGGTATTGCCACTCCTGTTGGAAAAACTGTGCTTGCTTCTTTATCTCGAGCGATAATTCTATCAAAAAGCTCGTCACACCCTAATGGAAGTTTAAACTTATCACAAATTTCTTCAAGTAGCTCTTGATAAGCTTCTTCTAAGGTTTTTGAGCTGGTATTGATTTTGATTAGGTTTTTGTTAAGTAAGCTCGATAACTGAAATATTGCCATGATATTCTCCTTTTGGTACAAAATTATAATATTGAAGAAATTTTGTCAAATTATTTATTATTTAATTTTATCAAACCACATTTTTATGTTGCTCAAGGTCTGCTCGGGATTTTGCATAAACCTTATTCTGGTGGGGAGAATTTCTGCAAAATAGCTGCCGTATCTCTTTGTTTTAATGCGATTATCAAGCACAAGCACAACCCCGCTGTCTTGTTTACTCCTGATTAATCTGCCAAACCCTTGCCTTACTTTTAAAAGTGCATTGGGTAGCGAATAATGCATAAAAGAGTTTAACCCTTGTTTTTCTAATTTCTCAATCAAAGCCTCGACTGTCGGCTCAGAAGGCACTTGGAATGGCAGCTTGTACAGCACTAAAAGTGATAAAGATTCTCCCTGCACATCGACACCTTCCCAAAAAGAGCTGGTACCTAATAGAACAGCATTTTTTTGTTTGATAAACTCTTTTAGAATACTGGATCTACTGCCAGTTTTACCTTGTGCAAGCAGGCTTATCTTGTTTTCATAGCAGACAGTGCTCAGCTCATCATAAGCCATGTTTAAGTCTTTGTATGAGGTGAATAAAACCATCGTACCGACTTTGTTTGCCGCAATAATTCTTTTGAGCAAATCTATGCTTTGTGGTGAAAAGTAAATATCTTTATTGTCGGGCAAATAAGTTGTATTCAATACCAGAGATTGCTTATCATAATCAAAAGGAGAGTCTGCAATTAGTTCATTAATCACTATTTCTTTCGTTTTATCAAGCCCCAAGTTACTGATAAAGTATTTGAATGAGCCACGTAAAGCCAGCGTAGCAGAGGTAAAGACAATACTCTTTATTTTGTGAAAGATGAGATCAGGTAAGATTTTATTAACCTCTATTGGTGCATAGTTTATTACTCCAGCAGGGTATTTATCATCTTTTGCACGTATTGTAGAAAACCACAAAGTATAATCGTCAATATTAGGATTTTGTGTTGTTTTAATATCATTTATTATTTCAAAAAGCCGCTCACAAATACCTTCTATGGCAGTCATCTGATTATCATAATCCACAAAAGTTTTGCTGTCTATACCCTTCATCAATGCAACCAGCCCCTCAGCACTTTGCAAAAGCACTGATAAGTAGTTAATAAGCTCTTTTGAATGCTTGATATAGTCAGGAAACTTAGTTATATCTTTGACTCTAATTTTCCCATAATTATTATGCCCATTTGCATAATCTGCAATGGTTTTGAACAGAGTTGGCACACAGTCATGTTTATCTTCAATATGGTCAATCATTTGGTCAATAGTTTTAACAATTTGTTCTTTTTTAGAGCTGATAAATGTGCTTTTCATAGCATTTGTTTTTAGATTAACTAATAAGCCATTTTGGTATTTTTTGCCTGTATAAAAGAGAGAGGTGATAAAGCCATTGACGTCATAATATGCCATTGATAAGCCTAAATGCTGTGCTGCTGAGTTTAATAAATTATGTGCCTCATCTATAACCAAATAATTGAAAGTACCGAGTGCATTATTCTCATTCAAAAAGTCTGAGAACAATAAAGAATGGTTTACTATCACGATATTTGATTTTTCTGCTTTCATGCGGATATCCATGAGGTAGCAACGTCCATATTCAGGGCATTTTTTGCCTATGCAAAGGTGTCGTTCAGACGCAGCTCTTTTCCAAATAAAAGAATATTCAGAACCTTCGAAAGCAGTGTTTTCTGAGATATCGCCAGATTTGGTATTTTGTGCCCATACAGCTATAAATAAGAGCCCTATTGCCTCGAGCTTAGAAAAGTTTTGCACATTTGCATTAATAGTAAATTCACTGTATATCTCTTTCCATTTTCTTATGCAGATATAGTTTTCTCTGCCTTTGACAATTGTGGCTGTAAAAGGTGTGTCAATTGCTTGCTGGATTAGTGGCAAGTCTTTCATTATTAGCTGTTCCTGCAAGTTTTTGGTATTTGTAGAAACAACTACTTTTTCACCTTTTTTAAAGCAAAACTGAATAGACGGAATAAGATAAGCGAGCGATTTGCCAACTCCAGTGCCAGCTTCAACAAGCAAAAACTCGTTGCTTTCTTGTGCTGCTAAGACGGCATTTGCCATATCAATTTGACCTTTTCTTACTTGGTAGCCTACAAAGCTTTTATTTAGCAATCCATTCTCTTCAAATATATCATTAATTCCATAACTGGCGTGGTTTTTGGGTTCATGTTTGATATAGTTTAAGTTTTTTTCGTTATTTGTTTTCTGTCCCTTTATTAAGGAATATTTGATTATGTGTTTTCTCAAAATCTCAAAGATACTGATCAAAGCAGGGGAATACTCACTATAGTCAGCCACATTATACAAGAAATTCATTGTGTCTAAGGCAATGTTTTCAGCTGCGTATTCTATTATTTTATAAAAGACTTTGCCTGTAACTTCTGCATCGTTTATTGCTCTGTGAGCTCCCTCATTATAGAGGTTAAAGTGTTCAACAAGAGTTTCCAGCTTATGATTATTGAGTGTTGGCAAAAATATTCGTGCAATATCGAGATTATCCAAAACATCGTTGTATATTCTTTTATTTAGAGCTTTCAGGCTTTTAGCATTGATAAAAGCCATATCAAACGCTGAGTTATGAGCCATGAGCATATCATTTGGTTTGATAAAAGCCAAGAAGTTTTGCAATGCTTTCTTTATACTTATGCCTTTTTTGAGCTCTTCAGGGCTTATTTGAGTGAGCTGATAGATAAATGGAGATACTTCTCTCTCTGGTTTGATAACGCTTGTAAAAGAGTCTGTTTTAACTCCTTTTTCATATCTAACTGCTGCTATTTCAATTATTTCATCATTATAACTACTTAGTCCTGTAGTTTCGATATCGAATACTACAAACGAAAATTCTTTGTTTAAATCATCTATCATCATTTACCTATTCATCTTGAGACTCAAATCTCTTCAGCTTTTTAATCAAACCTTGCCTACTTATACCGAGCAATATTGCTGCTTGGCTTTGATTGCCGTTAGTCTCGAGCATTGTTTCTTCTATCATTTTTCTTTCTAATTCTTCAATAGCATCTCTCAATGTCAATTTATTTTGTACTTGTGCTTCTTGTTCTTTATCTTCTTGGTATTTATATACTTCCTCAGACCAATCAGCAGCTTTTATCAAGCTGTCATTTTCAGCTAATGTAACAGCACGTTCAATCTCATTTTCAAGCTGTCTGATATTGCCAGGCCATTCATAATTTACAAGACATCTCATTGCTTCATCAGTAATACCAACAATCTTTTTATTGATTTTTTGTTTATAATTATCGAGAAAGTGTATTGCCAAAAGAGGGATATCTGATTTTCTTTCTTGCAAAGAGGGCATTTGTATTCTGATCACATTGAGTCTATAGTACAAATCAAGGCGGAATTCCCCCTTTTTAACTTTTTCCATAAGAGAGGTATTCGTTGCACAAATCACACGTACATTGACTTTTTCAGTGATAGTCGATCCAACTCTTTTGATTTCTCCCTCTTGCAAAAAGCGCAGGAGCTTTGCTTGTGTTGAGAGGCTGATATCTGCTATTTCATCTAAAAAGAATGTGCCTCCATCTGCAACTTCAAACAGTCCTTTTTTGTCATGAGTAGCACCAGTAAACGAGCCTTTTATATGACCAAATAGCTCACTTTCGAGCAATGTTTCTGTCAATGCACCACAGTATTGGGCGACAAACTTCTTATTTCGGCGATTGCTACTATAGTGAATTGCCCGTGCTACAAGTTCTTTACCAGTACCACTTGGTCCTTCAACCAAGACAGTAGTCGGTGTATCTTTTATTTTTTCAATCAGTTCGAATATTTCAATCATCTTTTGGCTTTTGCCAATCATATTAGTAAATTGATTGCTTGATTCAAGCTCTTCTCTCAAGACAGCGTGTGACTTTTCCAGGTTACTATGTCTAATATTCTCAATAATTACGATAATTTGATTACATAGAGAATTAAGCAGATTAATCATTTTCTCAGCAAAATAATGTGAGCCATGCTTACTAAATAATAAAATCACCCCGATTGTCTTATTTCTAATATTCAAGGAAAAAGTTGCTATATCGTTGTATTGCATAGCAAAGGCAGGTTGTTTATATGTATAGTTTTGATTATTTGTATATGACTTATGTATCAGGTCAAGCATTGAGTCATAATCTTTTTCAACTGTTGAGAAATTATTAAAAAGTTGATATTCCCATGAATCAACAGTATCTGACGATTTGTATAAGGATAGTATTCCTCCATCAGCTTCTGAGAATTCGACTAATTGTTCTAAAGAAGTATCTATCAATGTATTAAAGTCAGTAATAGAGTTAAGCATTTGAATTACTTCAGAGAATTTATTGAGCAATGACTCTTGGAATTTTGTTTCTCTCAAATCACTTGAATGATCTTTTGATATTTTTTGTGAAAGCAGGTCATTTTGTTCCAAAAACTTGATTGCCCCATAGCTTTTAATGATTTTTACATTATTAGATAGTATATGCAAAGCTTGTTCCCAGTCGCCCATTTCATTGAGCAACACCGCATATTCATAATATGCCAGGGAGAGTTCGAATTGGCTCTGATTGGTTTTGAATATTTCAATTGCCTTTTCCAGATAAGATTTTGATATTTCAGTATCTCTTTTATCGAGTAATGCACGCATTGCATATATATTGCCAAGATGTAGTTGGTTATTAAGCTCAAGAGCATTTTTCTCAGCTAATTTTAGGTAATAATCAGCACTTTCTACATTTCGTGTGTGAATAAAATAATAGGCATGTTTAATGCTGCTTTCAAGGATTTTATCTTTTGCATTGAGCGACTTAAAATAGTCAAAACTCTCAACAAGATATCCGTATGCTTCACCAAATTTATGCAGTCTGGTCAGTACAGAGCCCAGATTGCCAAAGAGCTCTGCTTTTAAATAGTCATCATTGATGCTATCGAGGATATTTTGTCCTTTTATATACAGGTCATGAGCGAGATTTAGTTCGCCTCGTTTTTCATATAGTTCACCAAGATTATTATAAGATCTGAGCAAGCCTTCCATAAAGCCATTTTCTTCGGACTTTTTGATAGCTGATTCATAATACTCTATTGCTTTGCTCCAATTTCCAATAATAAAATATACTGCACCCAAATTATTAAGACTGGCAATTGTATTTTTAAACAGATTAAAGTTAATTGCTGTTTGCAAAGACATTTCATATGCAGCGATTGCCTTATCATACTCGCGGTTGTCTGTATAAGTTACACCGAGATTATTATAGCAATTACTGATATTATAACGTTCAGACAAGAGCTTTTGAATAGTCAAAGCTTCATTAAAATAGTTGAGCGATTTTTTATAATCACTCTTATCATCAGCGAGGCTACCTAAATTATTATAACATATTGCTATCCCTTCAAGATTATAATTTTCTTCTTCAAGTGCCAAGCTTTGGAGATACAGTTTTTCTGTTTCTTCCCATTCACCTTGAAACATTTTAATAATGCCAATATTATTATAAATTGCTGCCAAGCCATTTGTGCAATTAATTGACTTATAGATAGATTCGGCTTCCTTGAAAGAAGTTTCTGCTTTATCTAATAAGTTCATATAATAAAAGATTTTACCTCTTGTTTTTTTTACTTCTGCATGAATTGAGCTACTTGTTACTTTATCTTCAATCATGATCGCAAAGTTGATAGCTTTTTCTGTTGCTTCTAATGCTTCATTAAAGTCTTCTTGGTCGGTTATAATTTCTGCTTTTAAAAGTTCGTATTTTGCTTTCCAAGTAGTATTAAAATCATCGTTATAATATGTCTTTATTACTTCTAAAGCAAATTTATATGAGCTCAAATCATAGAGTGTGCTTGCCAGTAAATAGGCAATTTCTTCCACTGGATAGTCTTCAGATGTAGCTCGCTTTAGTGCTTGCCTAAAGATATCAGTTGCTTTTTCGTATTGTTTTAGATGTCTATAAGCGATACCAATCTGTTTTTGTGTTTCAATATAATCTTTTGGGTTCTTTTTATGATTTAGGCTAAAATTATATATTTCTAACAGTGCGGAATAATCGCTAAGCTTCTTTAAATAAGATATTTCACTATCAAATACACTTGCTTTATATTTGTTTCTCATCATATGAAGCTTGATAAATTTTTCTTCATGTATCTTTTTGTTTTTTAAAAAATCAAAAAACTTATTTGTATATGTGCTGAATTTCGAGGCAAGCTTTGATATAACAAAAGCTTCAAACAATTTCACTTTTTTAATATAATAAAATTGATAATTAATACCGATATAATATTCTAAATCAAGCTTTGCGATGATTTTTTGCAAATCTTTACTACTGATATTCAACAGCTCTTCCAAATGCTTTGCCTCTGAATATTCATCCAATAACCAGATATATAGCATAGTATCAATTTCTGATTCATTGAGCTGCATAAGTCGCTCTGCATGGAGGCTTTCAACATCAATAGTCTTATTAAATTGCTTTATCAATTCTTGTCGAGAAGGTTTATTATCAACATAAGATGCCATGATAATATTTTCTATAAGGAATAAATTTCCGCCAGCAATATTTTCTATTATCTCTGCATCAATATCGTTTTGCTTATTGTCTTTTGGGAATAATTCTTTTAGGATTTGAGAGATCTCTGGTGCTTTAATAAAGTCTAATTTTTTCTTTATGCTAAAAGGGAACTGCGATTCAGTTGTAAAAGTAACAATGTGAATTTTTTGTTTACTAAAATACTGCACAAAATATTGAATAAAATCTATTGCATAATGGTCCAGAATATCTGCACTATCTATAAGTAAAATATTTGGTGATACGAGATCTCTTTCTTTGATCATCGTGCTAAGATAATAGAAGAAATTATACTTATTATTGCTTGCATTCTTCCAAGAAGAAACCAATTCATGAAATAGATCTTCATCCATTTTTTTACACAGAGCATTAAGTATATCGCTTAGATGATTAAATTTAAAATAGCTCGGAATAAAGTCAATATGTGCTATCTTACGGTTTGTTAAAACTTGAGATAGTTTTTTAAATAAATAAGATTTCCCTGTTCCAGATTGTCCAACTACCTCAATTAACTGGCTTGTTTCGGCACCAAGTTCTAAGATTATCTCATCAATAATATCAGATTTGCTTGTTAGATTCTGTGTTATAACCCTTTCTAATACATCTTTCATATTTAGTTTCACTCCTATCTGAGTAAATACAAATAAATATAGTTATTTTGTCAACAAAGATTTTGCATTGTCAACAGAAATTACACAATTTATATTGATAAAGTGAAAAACCTTCAACCTTAGGAACAAGTTTTCTACTTGTTCAAATAAGAGCGTATAATATCTTATCAATAGTCATGTTACAAATTTGCCACCACGATTAGCTTCTAAAAATCTCAAATACTTTTTTCGAGAGTTTATGCATTGTAAACGGTTTTTGGATATAATGTTGTATACCCAGACTCATGATTTTTTCTATTCTATCGTCAATTTTGAGTCCTGAGCAAAGCAAAACCTGCACATCTGGGTCAATCTTTTTCATCTCAATAAATGTATCACGTCCGCTCAATTTTGGCATATTAATATCAAGAATCACCAAGTCAATTTCACGATATTTCTCTTTTAGTATATCAATTGCTTTGATACCATCTTGTGCGACCAGCACTTTATAGTTTGCCTCTTCGAGTATTTCTTTTGCAATTTGCAGGACTATCGGTTCATCATCAGCCACTAATATTGTTTGTTGTTCACCTTTAAAGAAGTGTTCTTTTTCCTCTTTTAAAAGAAGTGCTGTATTGTCAGCTGCAACATATGGTAGATAAATCATAAAGTTTGTTCCAACTCCATATTCCGAATTAACTTTAATTATTCCATTATGTTGTTTTATAATATTATAAGCGATAGGCAAACCCAACCCTGTATTGGTAGCATTATCATGTGTGGTAAAGAATGGGTCAAATATTTTCTGCAAGTTTTCTTGTGAAATACCTACTCCTGTATCAATAATTGAGATTTTCCAATATGTGATTTCCAACGATTCAGGCTCGGTTTGAAGAAAGTTTTTATCTGCGTCAAATTTTTCTAAGAGCAATTCTAAAGTGCCTCCCTGGTCAGCTTGCTGCATTATTGTCATTGACTGATATGCATTGATTGCAAGGTTTAAAATTACTTGTTCTATTTGTGTTTGATCAGCCATTGTAATAGCAGGTTCATCAAAGTAATTAATCTTAATTTCCACAGATTTTTCAAAGGTGTTTTTAATAATATTATAAATATGTTCAAAAACCTCATTTATATCAACTCTTGAGATTTGCAGCTCTTGTTTTTTGCCCAGAGACATGAATCGCTGCACGAGATCTTCAGCTCTATTAGTTGCTTCTTCGATTGTTTGGATATATACGCTAGCATCCTTTTTAGAAAAATGCTCTGTGAAATGTAATTTATGCTTCAATAATGACAATGCACCGCTAATCCCACATAGGATATTGTTAAAATCATGTGCCAAACCTCCTGCCAAGATGCCGATAGTCTCCATTTTTTGTGATTGTCTAAATTGTGCATTCATATATTCTAATTCTGTAACATCTTTTACATTTATCACTATTCCCTTATTGTTGTTTTCTTTTAAGGGAAATAGGCTTATTTCCAATATTGTATCAGGTTTATTTTCATAAATTTCACGATAGAGGCGCATGGGGTTGGATGTTTTCAAGACTTCGCTATAATAATCTTTGAATTTTGCAAAAAAAGGTATTGCTTCCCAAATAATTTTATCCATCAGATCTGTATTTGCATCAACATAGTCTTCTGTATTACTATTCCATTTGATTATCTTGTAATTCTCATCAACTGCAATCAAGACTCCAGGAACAGACTCAAATACTCCACTTGTAATTGACAAATTATTATTTAAAGATTCTATTAACTGATTAAAATTATGAGATAATATGCCAATTTCATCATTTGATTCGATAACAATCTTCTCTTTAAAATCTCCTTTAGACATCAAGTCAATTTTTTCCATGAGTTGATTGATAGGTTTGATAACTGAAATATTTACCAAGTAATATAATATTATAAGGACAATTAAGATAATCAAAAAGCTTGAAAAAAGCATTTTAAGGCGATATTGATTGGCTTGCTTGATAAAAGCTGATAAGTCTATAACAAGCTCTGCTCTACCAATAGCAAAATCATTGTAAACTATATTCTCTCTGAACGTTATAGAGTTGTTTTTACTCTTTGGTAAGGGGTTACTTGATGGTGTAACAAGACTATTTGAGTTATCAAAAATTCGTGCTGATAAGACAGATGGTGTAGTTTGTAACTGCATTACATTGTTTTCTAACGTATAATAATCTTGCCTATAGAGAGAATTTACAGAAATATGGGCAAATAGTTTTGTAATCTCTTGTCCTTTTTCTTTTTCTTTATTGATCAGAGCTGTATTAAAAGTATGAACTAAAAACGTGTTTATTAAGATTAGAATAAAGATCAGAGTAATACTAATTATCGATAAAAACTTAGCTTTTAACTTAAAATTCTTAAAAAAATTACTCACAAGACCTCCTTTCAGGGAAATAAGCTTGGTACTATTATCTGTCCACTGCTTATCATATTATTAATTTCTTTCAATTTGTCAAGTGTTTCTGGTTTTATCATATCTTTAGTATAAATCATCTTAGACAAACCTACCCCATTTTCATTGAGTCCAAATTTGTACGCTTTGTTTTGAAATCCTTTTCTGATGATTTCTCCAATAACAAGGTCCAAGCCAATATCAATGTTTTTCATCATACTTGTCAACACTATTCCCTCTGCTAAATAGTCTTGATCAGAATCAACACCTATCACATACTTGCCGTTTTCTTTTGCCGCATTAAATACTCCCAAGCCAGAGCCCGCTGCAACTTGAAAAATAATATCAATATCATGGTTTTTATAGAGATTGTTTGCTATTTGTCTTGCTATTTTTGGGTTAGCAAAGGCAGAATTTACCTTATCATATGTAGTAATATATTCTTTAAATACTTTGACTTTCGGGTTAATATATTTGGCACCGCTTTCAAAGCCTACATAAAAATCATTGATTATGTTAAGATCATCTGCACCAATCATCGCTATTTTTTGGCTTTTACTTTCCAGAGCACAAAATGCTCCTACCAAAAAAGAGCCCTCATTTTGTTTAAACTGAATAGACGCCACATTGTCATAATAATTTAACGCAATATCATCAATCACTATAAAGTTGATATATGGGTATTTTCTTGATAGTGTATCAACTGGTGCTATCATGTGATATCCACCACCAGCTATGATTACATTTGCACCTTTATCAATCAAGTTTTCTATAACCTCAATATCATCCTCGATACGAAGAGGTGAGTCGTAAATAAATTTGATATTATAATTCTTTTGTGCTAACATCATTCCCTTGAAGTGCATATCATTGAATGCCTTGTCTCCCAAGCCTCCAAGACCTGTTGCCAAACCAAAAAAAAGCGTGTCTTGTGGCGATATTTTGTTAATCTCCTTTGAACTCTTAATCGTATGCTTAAAGCTAAAAAATAAAAATATCACTACTAATGCAATGATAATTATGATGATGATTCTACTATTTGATTTCATATAAACTCCTTTCTAAATTTATAATACAATATTCATTTGTAAGAGTCAAGATGTTTTTTTACTTTTATTATTTAATATTTCTTAAAACCAATTTGCATGATAATATATGTCTTAAACTCTCCCCTTTCATTCCCCTTGCACTCCTACTACACTCCTACTACTTCTCCAAGATAGCAGGGGGAATGTAGGAGGAGTCAAGAGGGAGTATTTAGGTCGTACAGCCATATTGAAGGTAGTTTTGTAAAGATTTTCATGAATCTTGAGAAATCAACGATAAGATGCAAATTATACCAAACATAAGGAGCTATATGTGCTATCTTTTTGATTTCAATGTTTGATATATTTAAAGGCACACATTTGCATTCCTCCCGCTTTATAAGCACAAATCAACTTGTTTATAAAGTATAAATAAGTTATTAAATTATAAATAAAAAATTTACTCTTGACAATAAAATCATGCAAAAGATTATGGAATTGTCCGTGTATTAAGTATTAAATGGGATAAATAAGGAGAAAAAATGGATAATGAAAGTCAACTCATCAAGCAAAGAAGAGAAAAGTATGATAAATTATTAGCAATGGGGATTGATCCCTATCCTCTTCGTAGCGAACGTACTCACTGCATCATGAGCTTGTGGGAAAATGAAAAAGACTTTGTTGAAAAAGAACAAGAAGTAAGCGTTACAGGCAGAATAAATGCAAAGCGTCGTCAAGGCAAGATAGGCTTTTTGAATTTGCAAGACTCGACAGGTAGAGTACAGATATTTGTGAGAAATGACACTGTTTTGGATGATAACTACGAGCTTTTCAAGCTTTTAGATTTGGGAGATTTTTTACAAGTCGATGGCAAGATGATCCGTACTCAAACAGGAGAATATTCTGTATTGGCAAGCAAGCTTACTCTTTTAGCAAAAAATATGCGCCCCATTCCCACAGTCAAGGAAAAAGAAGTTGACGGCAAGATTATTAGATATGATGAATTTTCAGACATAGAAATACGTTATCGCAAAAGATATTTAGATTTATTATTAAATCCAGAACATAAAAAGGTTTTTGAGACACGTTCAAGGATTATTCAAGGCATGAGAGATTATCTCAATAAGAGGGCATTTTTAGAAGTTGAGACACCTATTCTGCAGCCGCTTTATGGTGGAGCAAATGCACGTCCTTTTATTACTCATCATAATACTTTGGATATGGATTTATATTTACGAATTGCAACCGAGCTTTATCTGAAAAGATTGGTTGTTGGCGGTTTTGAACGTGTTTATGAGATAGGTAAAAACTTTAGAAATGAGGGTATGGACAGAACGCATAATCCAGAATTTACAGCACTTGAAGTATATCAAGCATACACAGATCTTGACGGCATGATCGATATTACAGAGGGAATGATCAGCACTATTGCACAAGATCTATTCGGTACTCAAAAGATAGATTTTCAAGGCACAGAGATTAATCTTGAGAGACCTTGGCGTAAAGCCTCAATGCTTGAGCTTGTGAAAGAGCATACAGGCGAAGATTTTTCAAATTTTGATCTTGATCGATTAAAGGCTTTTTGTAAGGCAAAAAATATAGAAGTTGATCCACATGCAGGTCCAGGCAAGCTGATTGCAGAGATCTTTGATACGTTTGTCGAAGACAAGCTGATTCAACCTACATTTGTGATTGATTATCCTTTGGAAATATCACCGTTGGCAAAGAATCATCCTGATAATCCCAACCTTGTTGAGAGGTTTGAAGTCTTTATTAATGGGGCTGAATATGGCAATGCCTTTACAGAGCTGAATAACCCAATAGAACAAAGAAAGCGCCTTGAGCACCAAGCAAAAATGAGAGAAATGGGCGATGATGAGGCGAACGTGGTTGATGAAGATTTCTTGGAAGCTTTGGATTATGGTATGCCTCCAATGGGCGGTCTTGGCATTGGAATCGATAGGCTGGTAATGCTGTTGACTAATAATGTCTCTATCAAAGAGGTGATTTTATTCCCTCAGATGAAGCCAGAATAATTAGAAGTTTTAAAACGGAGCATGTCTCCGTTTTTTATTAATAAAATGAGGTTATAATGAATTTTTTTACAATCTTAGATATGTTAGGCGGCTTGGCTCTCTTCTTGTTCGGTATGAATACTTTTTCATCAAACTTGCAAGCAGCTGCTGGCAATAAAATGAAGAATATTTTAAAGAAATTAACAGATACAACTCTCAAAGGCATTTTTGTTGGAACGGCTATGACTGCAATTGTGCAAAGTAGTAGTGTTACAACTGTGATGCTATTAGGTCTTGTTAATGCTGGTATAATGACTTTATCTCAATCAGTTGGCGTGATAATGGGTACAAATATTGGCACGACTATCACAGCTCAGTTAATAGCATTCAATGTTGGGCATTTGGCTTATTTATTTGTGATAATAGGTGTTATTCTCGTCTTTTATCGCAAAAATAAGATGATGGAGAAGTGGTCATATATAATACTTGGTTTTGGGTTTTTGTTTGTTGGGCTTAACTTGATGTCCAGTGCTGTTGCACCATTAAAAGAATCTGAAGCAGCAAGATTATTTTTAGTAAACTTAACAAGTAGCCCTATTTCCGCTATCTTGGCAGGCTTAGTTTTTACTGTGATTATCCAAAGCTCATCCGCCTTAATAGGTATAATAATTGTTTTAGCAAGTACAGGCTTGATCGATTATGCGGGAGCAATATATCTGACATTTGGCAGTAATGTGGGAACAACTGTTACAGCGTGGTTGGCATCGTTCTCTGTCAATAAAGCATCAAAACGCGTATCCTTGATACATAGTGTATTCAATATTATAGGTGTTGCAGTTTTCTCATTTTTGACTTATTGGAAAGTGTTTCCATTATTTGTCGATATGATTACTCCTGGCAATGCCTACGAAGGTGTAAATATTGCACGTCATATAGCAAATGCTCACACATTGTTCAATATATTAACCACTCTCATGTTATTACCTTTTGCTAAATATTTGGCAATTATGGCAGAAAAACTTATTCCAGGAGATGATAGTGAAAACTTTTCTTTAGGCGAGACAAAACACTTGAATTATCATTTGGTTGGCTCACCAGAAATTGCAATAGAACAAGCAATTCTTGAGATGCGAGAGATGCTAAAACTGGTTAAGCTCTCGATTAAAACAGCAATGCAATTGTATAAAGACAAGAATTATAGGAAGATTGAAAAAGTAGATCAAATAGAAAATGCAATAGATGATTTGCAAAAAGCAATAACTCTATATCTCGTAAAAGTCAATGAAAAATCCAATATTGATGCAGTTACCAAGAAAATACCATCATTATTACATACAGTTAACGATATTGAGCGATTAGGCGATCATGCTGTATTACTTAGCGACACATTAAACCATCAGATTCTTACTCAAAAAGAACCTTTTCCTGATGAGTTTGAAGAAGAGATATCTGAGTTGCATGACAATATAATTTATATGATTGATTTGTCTTTGGAATATATGAGAAACTTGGATACTAAGCATTCTTTTATGATAATCGAGCTCGAGGGACGTATTAATCAATATCACAAAGATATGCGTAAAAAAGTTTTAAATATGATTCAGTCCAATGAATGTGATGCAAATAGCGGTATTAATATGATTGATTATATCGATACAATCGAAACAATTGCAGATAGATTAAAGAATATTGTCAAAGCAGGCTCATATAAGTTTATTTACCAGGCTGTTAGGTCCTCCGAATAGTTTATGTTTTTTAAGATTAAGATTTTATTATTAATATTTTTGCTATCCTTTACTATGCTCAACGCATCCAACTATAAATGGGATGGTGATAAAGATACAGCAATAACTTTGCTTGCGTTTGGCGGTATTAGTCATCTTATCTTTATGCAATATGGTCAACGGGATGATATTAATCTTGATGAACTTGATTATAATCTAAACCATATTGATATAACAGCGATTGATAACTGGTCTCCTACTTCTTCGTTAATTAGCGATGCATTATTGATTGGTGAGCTTGCAATGCCTTTGGTCTTGTTGTCGCAAAAGAATTTGGAAAATAGAAAAACATATTCGCTATTGTACTTGCAATCATTTGCGGTAACGAATTTTATGAGTAGTTTGACAAAATCTTTAGCAAAAAGAAAAAGACCTTATGTGTATAATACAAACTTGAGTAATGCAAGACGGACAGACCGAGAGGCAACTAATTCTTTTGTTTCTGGACACGCTGCAAATGCTTTTATGGCAAGTACCTTTATGATGAAGATTATCTATGACGAGAAGATTTATAGCGATTATCAGATTGCCATATTTCCTGTACTTGCTTTGGGTGCTGGTGCTACTTCTATGCTCAGATATTCCGCAGGGAGGCATTTTCCCACTGATATTATTGCTGGGGCTATTGTTGGTGCTGCATGTGGCTATATCGTGCCAGAACTGCATAAAAAAAAATCAGATTCAGATTATAGACAGATTTTTAGCGTGAATTGGAGTTTTTAGACTCATATACGGCAATTTCGCTTTGTTATCGGCCTTCTTGATAATATAATAATTCTTTATACTTTCTTAAAGTATGGCAGGTGTGTTATTTACTCTGTCGAGTTTGATCCTTGATAATTTTTAGGCTGCTGAATAAATAAATGAAAAATATCAATATTATGCTTGACATTAATTTTAAAGTTGGTATAATGCATGCCAATGTGCTTGTTTATAATAAGTAAATGAAAAATAGGAGGGTATATGCAGCATAATCAAAGATCTGGCTTTACTGTCACGTATGGCATAGCTGTATATAAGAAACGACTATGGTTAGGGGTGTATAATAAATTAACATAGCTTCATTTTTTTCAGATAAAAAACGATAAAAAAATATAAATAATCGGAGGAAAAAATGAAACGTATTATATTAATAGCAATAATACTTGTTATTGCAGCGGTAAGCTTAACCGCAGAAACTGTTTACACTGAAACTTCTGTTGCCCCATTTTTTATACTGGAGGGATAATGAAAAAGAGAATTATTTGTTTGGTGTGCATCTTCTCATTTCTAATGAGTTTATATGCACTAATAGATAATATAGACAATATACGTTTTGATAGTATCTTATCAGATTTTGGCAGCTATATTTATGCAATTAATAAATATAATGATAAATTGTTTGTTGACAACCTATATCGAATAGGAGAATATCATATCAATGAAGATGGTAGCTTAGAACTTAATCATGTCCACGAAACAGTGCTTGCATTTGAACCATCATCATTTATTCATAATCATAAACTGTATTACAATGAGCTCAAATCAGATTCCGATTTATATACGTACAGATATTTATCAGTTGCAGATATAACTCAAAGTCCTATGCAACACTTGCAAACAGTTAATACAGAAATAGATCGATGGTATGGTTGCTCGAGAGGTATTTACAATGAAAAAATTCTATTAGGGGATAGTGCAAATTCAATAGGCAGATTGTTCAATATCGATTCTTTGGAGTACGAAGCTTATATAAATGATGCGGATGGAGTATTTGCAGTAACTGATTCAGTATTTATTCAAGCAGGTTGGATCACAGTGGGCGGCAACAATATCACATCTTTACGCTTTTTCAATCTTAATGAAGTAGAGAATAACGAATTACCTGATTTTTTTAATGAAGTCGTTCTGTCTGAAGAAGAATATGTTGATGTTGTATATTTGAAGTGTGAAGATGGCTTACTGTACGTGATGGGCTTCCATTATCTTGAAATATTCGATATAGATGATATCAATAATCCTGTTTCAATATTTCATCGAGATATAACAGGCGAGTTTGACTTTTGGTATTATGTTGATGCAGTTTTATCTGGAGATATTGTATTTGCTATTACGATTTGGGCTGATGTGATGGCTTTTGATATAAACACTTCTGATATTATTTATGAAGAAGCGGCTGTACGGTATGGTGCTAGCCAATTTGGCAGTCTTTGTTTAGATTATCCAATTATTTATTGTAATAGGTCTGAATATTTGACTCAGTACGAGTTAGAACCCGATGTTAATAAAATAAAAGATTACGGCGTTTTCCAAGGAGTTTGCAGACATAATATCGATTATGTTGTTACAAATGACATAAGCAATCAGACCTTATCTCTTTTTTCAACTATGTTTGATAATATTTATACTACTACAAGAGGAGATATTTATGACTTTGGCAGTTTTGACGTTAATGATAATAAATTATTCCTAAGATATACAAAATATTCATATGAACAAGGTCCAATATTTAAATATTGGTTTGATATATATGAATTGTCAGGTAATGAGCTCCTATTATTGAACAGTATAGAATTGGGGTTCGTACCTATACAAACACGTGTAATTGGTAATTTTCTCTATTTTGGCAAAACTTTAGATGGACTTGATTTAACTGAAGTTTACAGAATAAACGAAGGAGAACTTGAGTTTTACACCGTTTTGAACGGATATATGCAGGGGCTTGGCAGTCATGTTCACAGCGATTTCATTTGCATTTGTTATAACGGTGTTTTTGAGTTTAGAGATAAGGCTTCTCCAGAAGATATTCTATTTTACTATTCATTTGATTTTATAAATGGCGACGATATGCCTTCATTTATTTTTGTTAATGAGGATACTTTTATGGCATATGGTTCGTCGAACTCTGCCAGCGTATATAGGGTAAATGACAATAGCATAGAATACATGTATTCACATAACTATGCAACCAACAATACCGTTCTGATACCATTTGGTGAGCTAATGGTATCGTATGAAAGTTACTCAAGAATAAAAAACATTGAGTCAATCGGCAACTATGGATTTAGCGAGGTGGGATCATTTAATGCGTTATATAATTCTAAAGAGTTCTTTTTTCCTGAACATAATAAAATGTTAAGTTATACCCAAGAGGGTGCATTCCTGTATTCTTTTGATTATACAGTTGCAAATGCTGACTATACGGTTGAAAAGCCAAAGACAATATCAGTGTATCCCAATCCTTGCATATCTGGCAATGTGAACTTTAAGGGCGAGCAGACGAAGAAAATCTCTATATATAATATAAAGGGGCAATTAGTCAAGAGATTAGAAAATAGTAACGTTCATGATAGTTCATTTATTTGGGATAAGAAAGATCAGAATAATCATAAGGTGGCTTCAGGGATCTACTTTTATAAAGCAGAGACAGCTAAAGGCATGCAAACTGGGAAATTGATGATTTTAAAATAAGGAGGAAAAATGAAAAAGCTTATAATTATATTGATAGCGGTACTTTTGATAGGAAGCTTATTTGCTGAAAAAAGGGTGCCACAAGTGAGAGGTAAGATACATAATCTGGATACAAGGACAGAAAGTACTACACCTGAATGGAAGCCAATAGTTAGCGAAATTGTGGTAATTGAGTTTCTCAGGCTTCGAGATGAAAGTCAGAAAATTGTATATCAATGCATTGCAAAACAAGATGGCACTTTTTCATTGTCTCCAAAAACATACCATGATCCAGCTTTTTACCCTATGGTTAGAGTAATTTGTCGAGGCAAATCGGTTGTGCAAGAGACTAAAGAAGAGATGATGATAGATGTGAATTTTTAGGCTGTGGGGTAAGTGATGCAGATTATAGTTTAGCTAAGCTTTTATCGGTAGTTAAATTGTTAATTCACCACAAAGAACGCAGAGAAGGCAAAAACACAAATATTTTAAACCACAAAGAGCACAAAGAGCACGAAGATTTATTAAGCTTTTGGTTTAATATATGGATTAATCGATTAAATGTAGGGACTAAGCTATATGTTCGCCCTTTTAACAATTAAATCGTTAGCTGTCAAATTATCAATTGTGTTTCATTTTGTAGGGACAATGACCTTGTTCTTCCCAATGATAAACCGCCAGGTTTACTCAATACACGATACAAATGAAAAATGAATTTTTTATTTAATGTAAAGAACAGAACGTCTAACATAAGAGCTTTAAGCATAATATTTCTGAAAAGCAAAAAAACACTTTACAATATTGGCAACTTGAATAAACTTGTAATTGAATAGCAGTGAGACAAACAATTTGCAGAAAATATTATAAAGGAGTCTTATGAAACGTCTGTTTTTCATAATCTTGTTGACAATGTTTTGTTATTTGTCAGCGACGCAGATCGACTTGAATACTGCCAGCTTTCAAGAAATAAAGACATTGCCAGTCAGTGATCAGCAAGCCAAAGATATTTTTGAGTATCGTTATTATATCTCATTTTATAAAAATATTTATGATTTGAGAAAGATTCCATCAATTGATCAAGAAACAATGTTGAAACTCAAGCCTTTGGTATCAATTTCGCATTATACCGATTTGGATGATGCAGAGCAACGACGTGAAGAGATTTATTATTTATTGGAGCGTTTAGGCACATCTGAGGGCACACAAGAGGGCTTTGCAGATGTTTGGGAAGACTATTTGATGACTCCTCATAATATCAACCGAATGTCGTATAATGATATTTTAAATTTACCAAATGTGTCGCCCATAGATGCTGCAGCTGTGCAAAGACGAATTGCGTTGCGAGATACAATTGTTGATTATCGCAACTTAAGAAGCACGCCAGGTCTCACGCATTATGGTGCTACTAATATGAGACATTATGTGTATTTTCAGGAACAAAGTGCAAAGCAAAAGCTCTTTGTAAATTATCAGCTTAGATATGAAGATAAAGCATTTATGGAAGATACAGAGACAGTTTTGAAAGAGATTTTTAGAGATAAAAATGACGCAAGTGTGAGAGAGATCGATCGTTCATATTGGGGCTATTTTAATCTCAGACAAGCACAGCCAGCTATGAGCAATAAAATAAGACTCAGATATGGCAATGACTTTAAAGCAGGAATCTTGTATTCCAATCAAAGAGGCGAGAGCCCATTTGTTGATAATGGGTTTTCTGACAATATGAGTGATGCAAAGTATTATGCCGCTTATGATACGCAGTTTGATTTGTTTGGAGATACCAGATTCAAGGCTTTTCTGGGTAATTATCGCGTAACTTATGGCGAAGGCTTGGTTATGGAAAACACTGATTATTATAGTTCAAGAAAGACTGGTTATGGCTTTAGTAAAAGAATATTAGGTCTTACTGAAGACTTGTCGCGAACAGATGAATATGCACTAAAAGGTATGGCGTTTTCATTGGAAAATAGGTTTTCTTCTTTTACTTTCTATTATTCACAAGATAAAAAAGATGCGGTTGTTTATGACTTGAATAAAGATGGTATAATAGATGAAAATGATAAAGATGAAGATGGTAAATATCAAGTATTGTCTTATGTAAGTTCGTCGGTTAGATTTGATAATGACGATATGCGAGAAGCTGAGGCTTATTTTAACGATAGATTGACAAAGAAGATAAACTTGGCACCAAGAAAAGATATTTTGGATGAGACCATTATCGGTGGACGCTGGGAAATATCGCCTGTAATAGGAACGCATATAGGTTTTTCTGGATATCAAGCTCTTTATGATAATGCTCACTTTGTGGTTTTTGACCGAGAGGATATTGCAGGGGAGTTTATCAGAGATTCAGGTGATTATGGCAAATGGAATATGCAAAGCTCAGAAATTCAAAACCTATATGCCACTAAAACAGATAAATATAAAAGAGACTATAGACAAGTATTGGGTATAGACTGGCGTACAAATATAGGGAATACATCTTTTTCTGGTGAATATGCAGAACTGTCTGTTAATGGTGCTGGCTTGAAAATTGGTGACGATCCGAGTGCTTTGGTGCTCAGTTCGTATACACAGTTTGAAAACTTTCATTTTATCTCACTATTCAGAAATTATGATCTTGATTTTGATAATCCATATAGCCGTGCTTTTTCTGAACATGAAAAGTTTGACGATACAGTGCTTGATAAAAACCCTCATACATTGACTAATCCTCTACTTGCAGATATCTTTTTGAATAGTGCTCAAGCACAGGCAGAACGCGGCGTTTATTTTGAAACAAGATATAGAATAAATAACTATTTAACACTGAATAGAACATACCTTGATATTTGGGAGAGATTGTCTGATGGCAGGCGTTCTGTCCGCTTTCAAGGAGATTTAGATTATCGCCCAATTTATGCTTTGAGCTTGAGAACAAAGTATAAGAATCAGGTGAATCGATATGATGATGATGCAGATCGCGGTGTGTCAAAAACTAATGAGACAGCGGGAATAGTTACTGCATATTTATCTAATCGTGATAGATTGCAGTTTGAATATAGATATACAAAGGTGTGGGGACCTCCATATCCTTATTTGACAAATGACGCTCTATCTCCTTATGAAGATGACGACCCATCCTCTAATTATGACACAACCGTGCAGAGCCAAGTGTTGATGAAAGGTGATTTTTTAAAGATTGATTTTACGCATAATGTTAATGATAATTTGCGTTTTAGAACAGGCGTAGGTTTTTGGAATGGACATGGTATAAGTCATTGGGATTGGGAAGACATGGAGATTGACTTTATGGGCATGCAAGGCTTGAAATATTGGGTTTTGGTGCAGAATAAGATAGCAAACAACCTTTACCTGTCTATGAGATTCAAAGCTAAGCATTTTAAGACCAAAGAGCTTGAGATGCGAGCGTGGTGGAATGAGCCTATTACCGATACAGAAGCTTATTTTAGAAATGTTAATTTAGATGATTACGCAGTCCGCTTGCAGCTGGATTGGCGATTTTAAATAAAAGATTTGGAGGAAAAATGAAAAAAATATACCTGTTACTCGTTATCCTGAGCCTAATAATAAATATTTTTGCTTATTCTTTGTTTGAACACCAACAAGGAAATTATATACATAGCCTCTCTGCAAGAGCTAATGCCTTGGGGACAAGTGGTGTGGCTGGTGGGCATTCTCTCTTTGATAGCTCGTTAAACCCTGCGAATATCTCTTTTTTAGAGAAGAAATTGAATGCTGATTTTACACTTAACTTTGTTAAAAATGAAGAAGATAGAAGTATCCCCTTGTATAATTTCTTTGACTCTTATATTGATAATGCGACATATTCGAATAACAGTAATATCTTTACAAATACAGGTGTGGGAGCGAGTTATGGATTTGATGGTGGACAGCTTAGTTTTGCTGCTGGTCTTATGATTAGACCATTAGTTGACTTTTCATCCAAATATGAAGAACAAGTGCGGAATGATGCAAGCTCTGATGCAGATACATATCCGCCAATTATCGCAAAGAACTATATAAAAGGCGAAGGAACTATCAATGCTTATAGCATCTTATTGAGTTCGGCTTATGATATTAATGAGGTAAATAAACTTGCTTTGGGTTTGGAAATAGCTCTTTTAGATGGTTCGCAAAAGCAGACTCAGCGTATTGACTGGACAGATTTTGCACACAATGTTGTTGGTCAAGGTGTATTGCAAGATTCTCTTTATAAAGCAAAAACAGATTACAAGGGACTGATGTTTAAGTTGGGTGCAAATTATAAAATGAGCAGAAGAGTGAATTTGGGCTTTGCATATCAGCCTAAAGTTAAGCTCGATATGACAGGTAAAAGCACAATTGAATATGGAAACGTGTATCCTGAAATAGAGATAGATGATGATTATATCATCCCCACAAGTATAAGATGGGGGCTGACTTATTTGCCACGAAATCCTTATAAAACTACCTTCCAGATGGATATGGAATATAATAAGTATTCTGAGATAAATAAGTTTTATGACGATACATATGCGATCTTTGTCGGTGTCGAGCATTATGTTGGTCGAGCAATGCCTTTGAGACTTGGCTTTAAACATGAACAGAGCTTTGGAGATGCAGAAATAGGCAATATATCTATGCCAACTGTATCTGCTGGAACCGCGTTTCCAATAGCCAAAAACCTTGTTTTAAATATCTCAGGTGAGTTTTCAACACGTACTTATGAATGCTTGGATTTATTTCACGATAGCTTCTATGACCATAACGGATTGTGGAGAACTATTAAACCAAAAGATAGAGGCTGGGAAAATCCTGATAAAGTCGAAGAGCAGTTTTTTAAAGTACAAACAAACTTAAGTTATACATGGTAGGAATCTTATGAAAAGAATATATGCTTGCCTTATACTGCTGATCGCAGTGAGCTTATGGGCAGATAATTTGAAGCTGGATATCTTATATACAAACGATATTCATGGCGGAATTGATCGTATTGCAGCGACATTTATGAACCCCGAATTTCCACCACAGCTTGGAGGTGGTGCATCTGCTGCAAGCTATATCAAAGAAACAAGAAAGCTCTCTGATGGAAAGACTCGCGATTCTTTTTTGTTTGATGCAGGTGACTTTTTTCAAGGCAGACCCATTGGATCACTGACTAATGGAGAAGCTATTATCGAGTATATGAACGCTATCGGGTATGATTTGACAGTGATTGGTAATCATGAGTTTGATCACGGCGAGGAAGTGCTGATTAATACTCTTTCAATGGCAAACTTTCCTGCTTTGGCATGTAATTTATTTAAAAAAGGGACAGAGGAATTAGTCGATTATGTCGAACCTTACTTGATTTTTGACAAGTTGGGGATAAAAGTAGGAGTTATAGGGATGGCTACATCTGATACAGAAAAGATGAGCTTTCCTGAACATATCAAGAATGTTGATTTTGGTGATGAAAAAAAGGCTCTGGAAAAGTATATAAGAATACTTAGAGAAGAGGAAAAGGTTGACTTGCTGATTGTTGTTATGCATGCTGGTGTGCCTTTTGATGCACAGTCTGAATATGATAAGCGATATGGTAAAAATGCAAATCCAGATCCACAATATTGGGCTTTGGATGCACAACAATTGGCTCATGAAGTATCAGGCATAGATATTATTTTTGGTGGACATATTCACATTGGATTGGCTGAACCATGGGTTGACCCCAACACCCACACAATGTTCTTTTCTAACTATGCAAATGGCTCAAATATGGGGCATATTACTCTGCTGATCGACAAGAAAACAAAGACTTTGGCTGGTTTTGAATACCCTCAAAGAAATAATGCATTGATAACATTATTTGAGGAACAATTTATCCCTGATGCAGAGATTGATGCGATGATAAGTGCACGCCAAGCTGTTGTGGAACAAGGTATGGATGATGTGATTGGAAGTACAGCAACTTTCTTGTCCCGTGCTTCTGTTGATGCACAAAATGCGATGGGAAACTTTACGTGTGAAACGATGATCGAGGCAACTGGTGCTGATTTTGCCTTTTTGAATCTTGGTGGTGTGCGTGCTGAGATTCCTTTGGGCAGTGTTACATTCAGGCAGGTATTCAATGTGATGCCTTTTGATAATCAAATAGTATCGATTTTGGTTGATGGAATAACACTTAAAAATATTATAGAAACAAGGGTGGCAGGCAGCAGAGCAGGTTTATTGCAAGCAGGAGCCAAGATAACATATAGCCGCTCCCGAAAAGACTTTGATCGTGTAACTCGCCTGGAAATTGGAGGCGAAGCTTGGCAAGCAGATAAGATATATAAGGTCGCAACAACAGACTTTTTATTACAGGGTAATGCAGGTTTGTCCTTATTAACAAGCATCCCTGAGAGCCAAGTCATTAGACATGAGATAAATTTACGCGATGCAATGGTTGATTATTTTAAAAAAAATAGTCCAGTTAGCGTGGTCGTTGATGACAGATGGATACGAGACGATAGGGCGAAGATGACGGACGAATTGAAAAAAGCATTAGAAAGGGTAAAAGAATAAATGTTGTCAAGTATGATTGCATTCTTAATGAATACGTTTAGTAAGATGGGCTATACAGGAATAATTGTGTTGATGACTATTGAAAGCTCATTTATTCCGTTTCCTTCAGAAATAGTGATACCTCCAGCTGCATATCTTGCCTCTAAAGGAGAGATGAACTTGGTGTTGGTAATACTGGCAGGAGTATTTGGCAGTATTATTGGGGCATTGATTAATTACTTTTTGGCAGTGTGGCTTGGTCGAGCATTAATTTATAAGCTTGCAGATACTAAGCTTGTTCATATTATGATGATTGATCGTGAGAAGATCGAAAAGTCAGAGGAATATTTTAACAAATATGGCAATATGTCTACATTTATTGGTAGACTGATACCAGCTGTGAGGCAATTAATCTCTATTCCAGCAGGCTTGGCGCGGATGGATTTAAAGAAATTTATATTTTTTACCACATTAGGGGCAGGTATTTGGAATATTATTCTTGCGTTATTGGGCTATTATTTTGGCGAAAATGAGGCATTATTACACTTATATTATGAAGAGATAAAGATAGGAATAATCCTGCTTGTATTAGTTGCAGCAATGTATTTTACCCTCAGATATTTTTATAAAAAGAGACAATCTTTAAAAACTGATAAAAAAAGCTTTACAAAAAATGAACTCTAATAAAACTTGTAACAAAAATAGAAAAGGAGATATTAAATGGCAATGAATTCACAAGCCAAATTGGCGATTATGGCAGACTACAAACTCCATGATTTAGATACTGGTTCACCAGAAGTACAGATTGCACTACTAACAGAAAGGATTAAACAAATCACTGAACACTTAAAAGTTCACAAAAAAGATTTCCACACACGTCGTGGTTTGTTGACTTTGATTGGTAAGCGTCGTAAACTGTTGGATTATTTAATTAAAACAGATATAAATAGGTATCGTGAAATCATCAAGAAATTAGGTCTAAGAAGATAACCTGTCCACCGAGCAGTGAGAAGTGATTATAGGATATTTATTTGTCTGATTTTCACAGCTCACTGCCCAAACTTTTAAGAAGAAATGAAAGTAGTTTTGGTTTGAGCAATAAACTGAAATCATTATTAGTTAAGATTTTAACAAAGTAATGATGGTTTCTGTCTATTGCTTACAAAACTGCTTTCTCGTATAAAAATAATTAGAACTTAAACGTTCTAAACAAAGAAAAGGAGAATTTATGCAACAGCATGATTTTGTAATAACAAAGAAAGCAATTAACTTAGCAGGACGTGAATTAATAATTGAAACAGGTAAAATGGCAAAGCAAGCAAATGGCTCTGCTTTGATAACTTATGGCAAAACAACAGTATTGGCAACAGCTACAATGGGTAAGCTTTCTGGTGAAGATACAGACTTCTTCCCATTGACAGTTGATTATATAGAGAAAATGTATGCAGCAGGCAAAATGCCAGGCGGCTTCTTTAAAAGAGAAACAAAGCCTTCGACTGATGCAACCCTCACAGCAAGATTGATTGATAGAGCAATTCGCCCTCTTTTCCCCGATGGATTTAGAAATCCTGTGCATGTGTGCATTACCCCACTTACTTATGATGGCAAAAATCATCCCGAAGATATTGGTATCTTTGCTGCGTCAGTTGCATTGACTATTTCTGATATACCTTTTCATGGTCCTGTAGCTGGCGTAACAGTTGGGATAATTGATGGAGAATTTGCAATCAACCCTTCTGTTAACGAGATGAAGAAGTCTAAACTTAAACTCTCTGTGGGTGGCTCTGAAAGCTCTGTTGTCATGATTGAAGCAGGTGCTTATGACATTAATGAAGCGACTATGCTTGATGCAATTTATATTGGTCATGAATCAGTGAAAGAGCTTTGTAGATTGCAGACAGAATTGCAAAATGAAATTGGCAAAGAAAAAGTTGAGATAAAGTTAGATATTATCCCAGAAGCTATTATTGCTGATATGGATGATAAGTGGGGTGCAAAAATCAAAGAAGCATCCGTGGTCAAAGGAAAGCATGATAGACAAGATGCATTTGATAGCTTGAAAGAAGAAATAATGGCAGAATATGAAGCTAATTTGACTGCTGAAGAGTTTGAAACACAGCTAAGAAATCTCAATAATACTTATGACGAACTAATTAAAAAGTATGTTAGACATGGCATATTATATGAAAACAACCGTGCTGACGGACGTGGAATGGACGATATAAGACCCATTAGCATTGAGATAGATGCATTGCCCGATATTGTGCATGGATCAGCTCTCTTTACACGCGGTGAGACTCAAGCTTTAGCTACTGTAACACTTGGCTCAGCTTCTGATCAACAAATTGTTGATGGACTCGATGAGGAGTATAAAAAAGCTTTTTATTTACATTATAATTTTCCTCCATACAGTGTTGGCGAAGCTGGCTTTATGAGAGGTCCTGGTCGTCGCGAACTTGGGCACGGAGCTCTTGCAGAAAAAGCACTTGAACCAATTATTCCAGCAGATACTGATTTCCCTTATACTATACGAGTAGTTTCAGAAATTATGGAGTCAAATGGTTCATCTTCAATGGCATCTGTGTGTAGCGGCTGTTTGGCTATGATGGCTGCGGGTGTGCCTATCAAGGCTCCTGTTGCTGGTATTGCCAATGGTTTGATTATGGAAGGCAATGATTTTGTTGTTTTAACAGATATTCAAGGCTTGGAAGATCATCTCGGAGATATGGACTTTAAAGTAACAGGTACAGAAGATAGTATCACTGCTGTGCAGATGGATATTAAAATAGAAGGCATTACCAAAGAGATTATGTCTATTGCTTTGGAAAAAGCTAAAAATGCACGTAAGTATCTACTTGACTTGATGAAGCAAGTAATCGAAGAGCCACGTAAAGATCTTTCACCAAATGCTCCAAGAATAGAGTCTTTTTCTGTGGATACATCAAAAATTGGCGAAATAATCGGTGCTTCAGGAAAGACAATTAAGTCAATTATCGAACAGACTAAAGCAGAAATAAATATCGATGATACTGGACTTGTGCAAGTGGCATCACCAAATAAAGAGAATTTAGATTTGGCACGTGCTATGATCGAAGCAATTATTACTGAACCTCAAAGAAATCAATGGTATGAAGGCGTGATCAGTCGTATCGAAAGCTTTGGTATCTTTGTCAAGTTTATGCATGGCTTTAAAGAAGGAATGGCTCATATTTCTCAATTGCCAGTGCCACGCGGCAAGCAAATCACAGAGTTTTTCAAACTTGGTGATACAGTAAAAGCACGTATGCTTGACAGTGATAGAGGCAAAATCTCGCTGAGCTTGAAAGAGCCAGGCAGTGAACCTGAAAGAGATGAAAGACGCGACAATAGAAACTATGACAGAAGCCGCGATAATAGAGATCATGATAATAGAGACCGTGATAATCGCAGCAGAGGCTATAATAAAAGGAGAGATTGATGGACTATAAGATTAAAGACATTGAACTTGCAGAATCTGGCAGAAAAGAAATAATCATCTCTGAAAAAGAAATGCCAGGCTTGATGGCTTTAAGAGAAAAATATGGTAAAGATAAACCACTAAAAGGTGCAAAAATTACAGGTAGTTTGCATATGACTATACAGACTGCAATCTTGATCGAGACATTGGTTG
>Ga0265293_10002213_pt1 | contig 40041 bp, 29 predicted proteins | sample Munlanlewell138R_FD_192505 | JGI IMG/M metagenome (GOLD analysis project Ga0265293, IMG submission 192505) | Leachate microbial communities from a municipal landfill in Southern Ontario, Canada - Leachate well 138R | ecosystem: Engineered > Solid waste > Landfill > Unclassified | place: Canada... | reverse complement strand
ATTTTATTTTACTGATAAATATGGCATAATTTAAGTATGAAAAAGTTTAGAATATTTTTATATAGTTTTTTATTTTTTGCTATTGTTGGGTTGGCTTTTTTTTATTTTGCTCCCTTTGGAAAAATAACTTATCGGCATGCTTTTTCTAGGCAATATTTTTTAGGTAAAGGGTTTTTTTATAAATTTGGTCCCAGTGAAAGAGTTATTGATAATAAAATAATAGGAGATCCGGTTTATTTTTATTTAAATTCTCCAAGAAATTTTTTCCAAGCTAAATTAACAATGAAATATAAAATTAGTCCGCAGGTTTTGGAAAATAACGATTTTATAAACATTGAAGCTGGTGTTTTAGTTGATAAAGAAAATTGGCGATATAATTTAAAACCAATCTTTAATAATGTTTTATTAAATCTTTCTGGTGATCAAAACATCCAAATTAGCAATGGTTTATTTTTTTATCAAAAAAATAATAATTTTAAAAATTATCAAGATTTTTTAGATAATAATGACTTTTCATCAACGGTTTTTTATAATTATAATTTAAATTATCAATATTTTTTACCTAATTATCAACCAAATAATAGTGAGCAGAATTTAATTATAGAAAATATTAGAGGATCATATTCTTTTTATACTTATGTTAAAAATGAAAATTTAGATATTAATTTTGATTTTTTAGATTTAGATAAAAATTCTCAAAATGATATAAAAAAATTATCAATTTTAGTTTATTTTCAGGATGAATTAATATTTTCTGAGAGCGGCATCTTTTCGGATGATAATTCTTTAAATTATTTATTAAGTTTGCCAGGTTTACCCGAGGGTTCTTATAAGGTTGAGATTAAAGCCGATGATCAAGTTTTAACTAAAAAAATTGATACCAAATTAAATAAATTATCTTTTATAAATCGAGTTTGGTTTGACCAGAAAAATAATGGTTTTGAAATATTTTCTAATAAAAACAATTTTAGAGTTAAGGCTTTAGAGTCTTCTTGCTTGGGAGAAATAGAAATCAATAATAAAATTTTTTTAATTGATAAAATATTTCAGCAATTTAATATTGAAATTAGCAAAGAAAAGAAAAATTTAGAGCCATTAACAAAAATAAATTCAGATTCTTGTGGCCTTTTAATAGAAAATAATGGCCTGTTTTCTTTTTCAGAGAATTCTTTTTTAGACCCAACTTTAAATAAGTTAGATCAATATACTGATATAGAAAATATAGATTTTATTTTAGCTGATTTTTCTTTGCCACAAAAAATAAATGATTATTATGTTTCTGAAATTAATATAAACTTAGAAGGGGCCGTTAAAGAAAAAGATGGTTATAATTTTATAATTTCGGCTCCTTTTTTAAAAAATATAACGGAAGATCAATATATTGAAATTAAAGAAATAAAAATAGAATTAGTCGGTAAGAATTTGTTTACAAAAATAAAAGAAGAAATAAATGAAAGATTTAGAAAATAAGTCAATTAAATATATTAAAGAATTATTTTATTTTTTTAGTATAGCTTTGGGGTTATTATTTTTATTGGAAATAATTTGGCCTAATTTTGTTTTAGCTTATTTTAATCTTAATTTTTTATTATTAGCCTGGATATTATCTTGTTTTTATTTAATTTTTAAGGAGTAATTAGTTTTTTTTAATCATTATGATATAATAATTCTATGAAAATAAACAAATTTTTAAATCCTAAATATGTAGCTGTCGTTGGTGCTTCTAGTGATTCAACTAAGGTGGGTCGAAAGATTTTTGATAATTTAATTTTAAATAAAAAAACAAAGGTTTTCCCTATTAATAATAAAGAAAAGAAAATTGCTGGATTTTTGGCTTATCAAGATATCAATAATTTGCCGATAAAAGATTGGGGAGGGTTATTAGTAATTATTGCTATTCCGGCCAAATTTGTTTTAGATGAAATAATTAAATGTTCTAAATTGGGTATTAAAAATTTTGTAATTATTAGTGCTGGCTTTAAAGAGGTCGGAGGATTAGGTTTTAAAATGGAGAAAGATATATTAAGCCTAGCCCAAAAAGAAAATCTTAATATTTTAGGGCCTAATTGTTTAGGATTTATTAATAATAATATTTCTTTAAATGCCACTTTTTCTAATTTTTTTCCAGATAAAAAAAATATTAGAAAAAATAATATAGCCTTTTTATCTCAGTCAGGTGCCATTGGTAGCGCCGTTTTGGATTGGGTTGCTAATAAAAATATTGGATTATCTTATTTTATTAGTTTGGGAAATAAAGCTGTATTAAATGAAAATGATTTTTTTGAGTATTTTTATCAAGATAAAAAAACCGATTTAATTGTGGCTTATTTAGAAGAAATTTCTCAAGGTCCTAGATTTTTGGAATTAGTCTCTAAAATAAGCAAGACTAAGCCAGTGGCAATTTTAAAGACTGGCAAAACCGAGGCTGGCAGCAAGATGGCTTCATCTCATACGGGAAGTTTAGCTGGTTCACATGAAATCACCTTATTAGCTCTAAAAAAAACAGGAGTAATTATCTTGGAAAATATTAATGAATTATATAATTTAATGAGATTGGTGAGGGGGCCTATCAAAGATATCCCTGGAAAATTGGCGATAGTCTCTAATGCTGGTGGGCCAGCAGTCTTAGCGACCGACGAAGTTTCCTTGCAAAAAATGTCCTTAGCTAATTTTTCTAGTGAAACAAAAAATGATTTAAAAAAGAATCTTCCTATTTTTGCTAATATAAAAAACCCTTTAGATATTTTAGGTGATGCTGGGCCTGATAGATTTGCCCAGTCTTTGAAATTGGTTTTAAAAGATAAGAATGTTTCTTCGGTTTTAATTTTACTAACTCCTCAGAGTATGACTCAAGTTGAGGCTACGGCTGAGGTAATTGGAAAAATTAAATCTGAGAATAAGGAAAAAGACATTGTAACTTGTTTTTTGGGGGGAGTGGAAATTGCCAAAGGGAAGAAGATATTAGCCAAATATTTGGTACCAAATTTTGATTCCCTGGAAGAGGCTATTGGACTTTTAAATAAAATAGAAAATTATAAAAACAATAGAAAGAAAATTAAAAAATATATAAGGCAGTTAGATTCTAATAAAGATTTTTCTAAAGATTCTGGAGTAGTTGATTATTTAAAATCTTTTCAATTATTGAAAGATTTTAATATTAAAAATGTCCCCACTAAGAAAATAGATTGGGAAAATATTAAAACAGAACAATTAAAAAAAATAAAATATCCTATTGCCATTAAATTTGTTGGTCCTGACTTTTTACATAAAACCGACAAAAAGGCCATCTTTTTAAATATAAATAAGGAGTCAGAGATTAAAGAAATAATTAATAATTTTAAAAATAGAATTTTAAGTAAAAAAATATCCGATCAAAATTATATAGTTTATCAGCCGATGTTAGAAAGTAATTTAGAATTAATTTTAGGCATGAAAAGAGATGCTGTTTTTGGACCAATTATTCTTTTGGGCCTAGGAGGAATTTACGCCGAGGTTTATAAAGATACGGTTATGGAATTAGTAAGTGCTAGTCGAGATGATATTAAAAAGATGCTTTCTAGTTTAAAAATATATCCAATTTTGACTGGAACTAGAGGTCAAAAGGGAATTAATATAGATAAGTTGGTAGAGACGATTTTTAATTTTTCTAAAATAGCTTCTTCTTATAATAATATTTTAGAAATAGATATTAATCCTTTATTTGTTAATGAAAAAACAATAATAGCAGCTGATATTAGGGTTATAACAAAATAATCGTTTATGAATATTAATATAAAAAAAATATTTAAAAAAAGAAGTAGCGGGATCACCGCTGCGGCTATTTTAGTAGGAACTTTTTCTTTGTTGTCTAGGGTCTTGGGTGTTTTTAGGGATAGGATTTTGGCTGGAGAATTTGGAGCTGGTGAAATTTTGGATGTTTATTATTCAGCCTTTAGAATTCCAGACTTGATTTATAATTTATTAATTTTGGGAGCTTTATCAGCTGGGTTCATTCCAGTATTTTCTGCTTTGATAAAAAAAATGAAATGTAATGATGATTTTTATTTTTGTTATTCTAAGGGAGAAAACAAAGAGGCTTGGAATTTGGTTAGTAATATTTTAAACGTTTTAATAATTGTTTTATTATTTTTTTCTATTATTGGTTTAATTTTTGCCCCTCAATTAATAGATTTAATTGCTCCGGGATTTTCTCCAGAATTAAAGGATTCAGCCACCACTTTAACTAGAATTATGTTTTTTTCTCCTTTGTTTTTGGGAATATCTAGTTTATTGGGAGGGGTGTTGCAGTCTTTCAAAAATTTTTTAATGTTTTCTTTGGCTCCAATTTTTTATAATCTAGGAATAATAGCTGGAGCAGTTTTTTTTGTTCCTATTCTAGGGATATCTGGCTTGGCTTGGGGTGTAGTTTTGGGAGCTTTTTTACATATGATTATTCAAGTTCCTTCGGTTAAAGTTTTAGGATTTAGGTGGAAAATTTTTATTAATTTAAAAGATAGAAGTTTGCGAGAAATTTTTAAAATGATGGTTCCTCGAACTTTGAGCTTGGCTATTTCACAAATTAATTTATTAGTAGTTACTATTATAGCCTCCACTTTAGCGGCCGGATCTTTAACTATTTTTAATTTTGCTAATAATTTGCAATCCTTTCCTATTGGTATATTTGGAATATCTTTTGCGGTGGCTGCCTTTCCGGCCTTGTCATCAGCTGCTTTTAATAATGAAAAATTAATTAAAAATTTTTCTTATGCCTTGAGGCAAATTTTATTTTTTATAATTCCATCAACTATCTTATTAATAACTTTAAGAGCTCAGGTTATCAGGGTTGTCTATGGAACGGGAGAATTTTCTTGGACGGACACAGTTTTAACTATTGATGCTTTAGGTTTTTTTGCTTTAAGTTTATTTGCTCAAGCTACTATTCCACTTTTGACTAGGGTTTTTTATGCTCGACATAATTCTAGAGTACCATTTTATATTGGTTTAATTGTGGTTATTATAAACATATTTTTATCTTTGTTTTTAGGAAAGAGAATGGGGGTAGCTGGCTTGGCTTTAGCTTTTTCTTTATCTAGTATTTTAAATTTTATGATTTTATGGATGTGGTTGTATTTTGAAATTGGAGATTTAGATCAAAAAAAGATAATTAATTCAGTAATTAAATTTTCGGTGGCCGGTTTAGCTTCTGGATTTTTTATTCAAATTGGAAAATCTTTAGTTTGGCCCTTTATTGATATGACTAAATTTTTAGGAGTATTTATTCAAGGAGCTGTGGCTGGTTTATTTGGTTTGGGTATATATTTCTTATTATGTTATGTTATGAAAAGCGAAGAAATGATAGAGCTAATTGATGTTATTAAAAGAAAATTACCTTTTAGTAAAAAAACCAAGAAGATTGATGAGATTCCCGATCAAAGTGAGGTGAGAGGGTTATAGAACGCTTGATTAAATAGAAATAATCCAGTAAGATAATAATTCATTAAGATATTATAAGGTATAATAAATATGATCGAAAAAATTAGAAATTTTTGTATAATTGCTCATATTGATCATGGTAAGTCAACCTTGGCTGATCGTATGCTTGAAATTACCAAAACTGTTGATAAGAGAAAAATGAAGGATCAGATTTTGGATGGTATGGATATTGAAAGAGAACGAGGTATTACTATTAAGCTTCAGCCGGTTACCATGGAACATAATGGATATAAAATGAATTTAATTGATACTCCTGGACACGTAGATTTTTCTTACGAAGTTTCTAGATCTTTGGCGGCCGTAGAAACCGCTGTTTTATTAGTTGATTGTACTCAAGGAATTCAAGCTCAAACTTTAGCTAATTTATATTTAGCCTTAGAGCAAGACTTAACTATTATTCCAGTTATTAATAAAATTGATTTGCCAGCCGCTAATCCAGAAAAAACAAAAAGAGAAATTGTAAAATTATTAGGCTGTAGTAAAGATGAAATTTTATCAGCCTCAGGAAAAACCGGTGAAGGAGTTGAAAAAATATTACAAGCGGTTATTGATAGGGGTGGTGCTCCTAAAAATTCTCAAGAAACCAAAACTAGAGCTTTAATTTTTGATTCTAAGTATGATGAATATAAAGGAGTAGTAGCTTATGTTAGAGTTTTTGATGGAATTATTAAAAAGGGTGATAGAATTAAATTAATGGCTACTAGGGCGACAAGCGAAGCCTTAGATGTTGGTATTTTTAAGCCTGATTATTTTTCAACCGGATCTTTAGATACTGGTTCGATTGGTTATTTAATAACTGGATTTAAAGAAGTGGGAGAATGTCGAGTGGGAGATACTGTTACTTTAATAAATTCTTCTGATGTTGATCCCCTTGATGGATACAAAGAGGTTAAGCCAATGGTTTTTGCAGGAATATTTCCTAGAGAAGGTAGCGCTTTAGAGGATTTAAGAGAAGCTATGGACAAACTAAAATTAAATGATAGTGCTTTAGTTTTTGAACCAGAAAGATCTGACGCCTTAGGCTTTGGTTTCCGTTGCGGGTTTTTAGGATTACTTCATTTAGAGATTTTTCAAGAAAGGCTTCGCCGCGAATATAATTTAGATTTAATAGTAACTATTCCAAGTGTAGCTTATAAGGTTTATAAAAAAAATGGTGAGGAATTAATTATTAGAACTCCTCAAAGATTGCCAGATCCAACTGAAATAGATAAGATAGAAGAGCCTTGGGTTTCTTTAGATGTAATTTCTCCCAAAGATTATATGGGAAATATTATGCAATTAGCTCAAGAAAAAAGAGCTATTTATAAAAATACTCAATTTATTTCTTCGGGAACCGATGAGCAAAGAGTTATTTTACATTATGAAATTCCAATGTCGGCAATTTTAACTGATTTTTATGACAAAATAAAAAGTATTAGTGCTGGATATGCTTCTATAAATTATGAGTATTTGGATTATAGAGTAGCTGATGTTGTAAAAATGGATATTTTAGTAGCGGAAGAGCCAATTGAAGCTTTGGCTACTATTGTTTATAGAGACGAGGCTTTTCGTCGCGGTAAAGAAGTGGTTAATGTTTTAAAAGATTCTTTACCTAAGCAAATGTTTGTTTTAAAACTGCAGGCAGCTATTGGAGGAAAGGTTATTGCTGCCGAAAGAATATCAGCCATGAGAAAAGATGTTACCGCTAAATTATACGGAGGGGATGTTTCTCGAAAAAGGAAATTATTGGAAAAACAGAAAAAAGGAAAAAAGAAAATGATGGCAGCAGGGAAAGGAAGCGTTGAGATTCCACCGGATACTTTTGTTAAAATACTAAAAAAATAATTTATATAATATGAGAAAAAGAACTAAGAAGAAGATTATGAAAATTGCTTGGATTTTAATTTCTTTAATAGTGATTATATCAATGGTTGGTTGGACAATCTTTATAGCTTTGTTTTAATATTTATTTACATATAGTATGAAAAAAATTTGGCAAATATATCCTAAAATGCCAAATGATTTTAGGGATGCACACTTAGAGGTTAATCCCCTCATTTTACAACTTTTATACAATCGAGGAATTAAAGAAAAAGAAGATTTAAAATGGTTTTTGTCGGATCGAGCTGATTTTTTAGATCCGTTTCTTTTTAATAATATGGAGAAGGTTGTGGAGTTGATAATCCACCACATTAAAGAAAAGAATAAAATTTTAATTTACGGTGATTATGATGCTGACGGGGTTACTTCGGTAGCTTTATTGCATGATATTTTTACCACCTTCAAGGCTCAGGTTGATTTTTATTTACCTGATAGAGTTAGTGAGGGGTATGGCTTGAATAAGCCGGCCTTGGATGAAATTAAAAATGACGGCTTTAGCTTGGTAATTACAGTTGATAATGGAATTCGCAATAAAGAAGAAGTAGCTTATGCCAAAAGTTTGGGCTTAGATATTATAATTACCGATCATCATGCTTATCCAGAAAAGAAAGAAGACTTGCCAGATTGTTTAATTATTAATCCGGCAGATAGTTCTTCGGGGTATCCTTTTAGATTTTTAGCTGGAGTGGGGGTAGCTTTTAAGGTGGCCTCGGCTTTGATAGATAAATCAAAATTAGAAGAAGAATATAAACAACCTTTAAAAGAGAGATGTTTAGATTTGGCAGTAATTGGAACTATCTCTGATATGGTTCCTTTGGTTGGTGAAAATAGGCTCATTGCTCAGGAGGGATTGATTGCTCTAAATAAAACTAAGAGGGCTGGTCTTTTGGAATTGGTAAAAGTTTCTGGATCAAACAATGAATTAAACTCTTTTAATGTTGGTTTTCAATTGGGTCCTCGTTTAAATGCTGCTAGCAGAATAAAGCATGCTAACTCAGCTCTTAATTTGCTTATTAGTAAAGATATTCATGAGGCGGAAACCTTAGCTCAAGACTTGAATGACAAAAATATTGAACGACAGAAAATAACAGAAGAAGTTTTGGCGGCGGCTGAAAGCCAAATTAATCAAGATAATTTACCAGAAATAATTGTGGTGAAAGATTTCTCTGATAAATCTTGGAATGAAGGTGTGGTTGGGTTAGTAGCTGGAAAATTAACAGAAAAATATTATCGCCCAGTTTTAGTGATTGTTAAAACCGAAGAAAAAGCTATAGCTGACGATGGTCAAGAATATTTTTTGTATAAAGGCAGTGGTCGAAGCGTGGAGGAGTTTAATTTAGTAGAGGCTTTAGAAAATAGTAAAGATTTTTTATACAAATATGGAGGACATCCTATGGCGGGGGGTTTTTCAGCCCTTTCAGAGGAAAATACTTTTGCTTTTATTGATCATATTAGTAAATTAGCTAAAGAAAAATTAGCAGGCACTTCTTTGGTTCCAAAAATAAAGGTTGATAGTGAGATTAATTTTTCTGAGATTGATGATTCTCTAGTAGAACTATTGGAGAAGATGAGCCCTTTTGGTCAAAATAATACTATCCCTAAATTTGCTAGTTTTAATGTTAAAATTATTGATATTTCTAAAATGGGATTTGATAACCAGCATATTAAGATAAAATTTTTAAATCATGATGCTCGTGATATGAGAAGTTTTTGGGGAATTTCTTTTGGTGGCGCTGAAAGATATTCTCACTTGAATTTAGGTGATAATGTCGATATAGTTTATTCTATAGAATTTAATAATTTTAACGGGCGAAAGGATATTCAATTTAAAATTATTGATATTAAATAAAAACTTATGAATTATGAGGAATTAATAATTTTTACCGACGGTGGTGCTCGAGGAAATCCTGGGCCAGCTGGTATTGGCGCCGTTTTATATAATGGCAAAGAAAAGGTAGCCGAATTGTCTAAATATTTAGGTGTAGCCACTAATAATCAGGCTGAATATAGAGCTTTAATTGAAGCCTTGAAAAAAGCCAAAGAATTGGGGGCAAAAAAATTGTCGGTATTTTTGGATAGTGAATTAGTAGTCAAACAATTAAATCGTGAATATAAAGTAAAAAACAAGGATTTGGCACCCTTGTTTTTAGAGGTATATAATTTATCTTTAAGTTTTTCTAATATTATTTTTACTCATGTTTATCGAGAAAATAATAAGGAGGCTGATAGGTTGGCTAATGAGGCTATGGATAGGAGGTGTTAGTTTTTATGGACATGTACCTGCCTTTATTGATGAGCAACTACCCCCGTTAAAATTTATTGCTTGGTTTCTTCCTGCGCTTGATATGGCAGGATACTCAAAGTGCCAACATTCACTAGATAATATATATGCTCCTTCATCAAACATACATTCTTGTAGTTGTTTTTGAGCCTCTTTACCTATTTTATTAGCACAGGTGCTATTTGGATCCCATCCCCATAAATCTATGGCATGACCAGTATTGTGGGGGCATATTTTTTCTCCAATTGGAAATGGGCAACAAGCTTCATTTTCTTTTGGTTTTTTATCGGTTATTCCTTTGCATGTATTTGGGGTATAGTAATTATTGTTATATATTTGAGCTTGTTGCTGAACGGTTCTAGAAAAAGATGATACTCTAATTTTATATCCATGAAGCTTCATACAATCAGCTGCTCTTTTCACTACTTCAATCATGTCCTTGTGCCCAATCATTCCACTATTTGTTATGTTGTCGTGTTGGAGAGTTGTCCATTCAGATTCGTTTATGCCCATTGACATTAATAATAAGTCTGATGGTGCGGTTCCTTCAGCATCTTGATCAAGCGGCTCTATAGTTTCCATTTGAATGTATTTCATCCCTAATAATTCAGGATTAATTTCATATAATAAAACATAAGATGTTAATAATATAATAAGCCCCGTTAAACTTCCAGTAATCCAGCTCTTGGCCTGAGAAACTCTATTGGCGTTACCAGCTGAAATTAACCATAGAACTCCTCCAATCATTAAAGCAATAGCAGCCAAGAACCCCCCTATTCCTAATAGATAATTGTAGACAGCATAAATGTAAATAGCTATCCATGGTATTTTACAAGAAGCCCCTCCCTTACCAACTTCTTCTTCGTTGCAAATAATTGGATATTTAGCAGCTAGTTCGTCTATCCCTGGAATTTTGACATTGAGCTTGCCTAAAGGATTTAGGTCAGGTGTTTTTTTTGGTTTTATTTTTTCTTTTTCTATTCCATCTGATAAATCCGAATGATCAGTTGTCGCATACTCAGTTGTTTGTAATTGTTTAGAACAATAACCCAAAGCAAGTTCGCAAATTTGCCCATCTGGACATTGAGAATCTTCTGTGCATAAGATTTTTCCTTCAGTACCGTCAGACCATTGAAAGTTTGGAACACAAAAACCTTCCCAACATATAAAATAATCATCGCAATCATTAATATTATTACAGGGAGACCAAACATTTTCTGTTTGAGCAAAAGATATGATTGGTAAGAAAAATAAGATAATAATAATAAAAACAAAGGATAGTTTTTTAATTTTATTTTTTTTCATAATGTTTTAAATAAAGTTTAAAGATTTATATTTTTTAAAATTTTCTAAGATTTTAGAAATTTCTTTTTCCTTAATATCTCGTCCACCAAGGCCCCCGATAAAATTTTTAATATTTTGCTTATCAGAAGAGATTGATTTTATGTCTAAGTATAGGGGGCTAAAATTTCCAGGGCTAATAGCTTTTTCTAAAACAATAATATTCTTAGCCTTCTTTATTATATCATAGATTGCTTTAGCTGGAAAAGGACGATAGGTTTTTATTTTTAATATCCCGATGTCTTTTTTATTTTTTAGAGAATTTTTTATTGTTCCTACTACCGATCCCATGGAGATTATAATAGTAGAAGCATTTTTGGGGCCTATATATTCAATTAATCCATTATTGTATAATTTATCTTGAGGTTTAATTTTTTGATTTAATATTTTTTGCAAATTAAAATATTCTTTATTTATTTCCTCAATCGATTTATCAAAATCATGTAATAATTTTTCTCTGGTTTCTTGATAATATTGAGGGCTCATAAAAGCGCCCATAGTAATAGGGTTTTTGGTGTCTAGAATTTTTCCTTTTTTGGGATGATATTTTGGTAAGAATTTTTTAATTAAACTGGATGAAGGAATCTCTACTGGTTCGTAACAATGAGTTAAGATAAAGCCATCGACATTTACAAAGACTGGTAAAAACATTTTCTCAGCTATTTTATAGGCTAAAATATGTTGCCAAATAGCTTCTTGATTATTTTCAGCAAAAAACATTATCCAACCAGCATCTCTGACGGCCATAGCATCTTGATGGTCATTCCAAATATTTATAGGAGCTGAAATAGCTCGATTAGCTAAAGTCATTACTATTGGAAGTCTCATCCCAGAAATATTATATAGAACTTCGGTCATCAATAATAATCCTTGGGAGCTGGTAGCACTATAGGTTCTTACCCCTTTAGCCGAAGCCCCCAAAACAATGGAAGCAGCAGCAAATTCACTTTCGGCCCTGACATATTCAAATTTTCCTTCATCATTGGCTTTAATTTGAGCTAAGTCTTCAACGATATGGGTTTGTGGTGTTATCGGATAAGCGGAAATTACTTGAGGTTCAATATTTTTTATAGTTAAAGCAATGGCTCGTGATCCTTCTAATATTTTTTTCATATATTTTATATTGTTTAATTATTAATTTTTTATTTCCAAAATAATCGGAGCATGATCAGATCCCATAACCTGATCTAAAATATCAGACTTAATTATTTTTTTTATTAATTTTTTGGAAACGCAAAAATAATCAATTCTCCATCCAATATTTTTAGCCCTAACATTAAAACGATAACTCCACCAAGAGTATTTTATTTTCTCGGGATTTAGAAATCTAAAGGTGTCGATAAAATCATTTTTTAAAAATTTAGTCATCCAATCCCTTTCTTCTTTGGTATAACCAGGATTTCCTTCGTTGTCTTTTGGTCTAGCTAAATCAATCGGTTGATGAGCTACATTTAAATCTCCAGTTAGAATAATTGGTTTATTCTTTTCTAATTTTTTTAAATATTTTAATAATTCATTGTTAAATTCTAATTTATATGGTAATCGACTTAATTCGTGATTAGAATTAGGGAAATAGGTGTTTATTAAATAAAAATCTTTTAATTCTATGGTTTGTATTCGTCCTTCATTATCAAATTTTTCTAAACCAATTCCGTTTTTTAAGCTAATAATATTTAGATTTTTTTTATATAAAGTTAAAGTTCCGCTATAGCCAGGTCTTTGAGCCGGAAACCAAAATTCTTCATAATTAGCAAAGTCAAAGGTTTCCAATTCTTTTTTAGCCTGAGATATTTTAATCTCTTGCAGTACTAAAATATCAGGTTCTTCTTTCTTTAAAAAATCAACAAAGCCTTTTTTAACAATAGCTCTTATTCCATTTATATTCCAGGATATTATTTTCATTTTTTTATTTTTATCTTTTACATTTAGCTTTTTTATGGTAATATTATTTTATAACATATTAAGCAATTAATCAATTAAAAAAGATGAGTTTAGATAATAGAATCGAATATTTAATAAATAAAGGAAGCAATAAAAGAAAAAAATCTCGTTGGTATAAAAAATGGTGGGTGATAGTATTGATAATAATTGTTTCGTTATTTTTAATTTATATTATATCCTTAGTTTTTTTGGTTAATCGATTAGCCAAGAATCCAGCTGATTTAGGAAATTTTTTAAATTCAAGAAATTTGCTAAATATTGGTGAAAATATTTCTTCTACTTCAGATCAGGTTAATATTAAAATAATTGAAGGAGAATTTAATTATTATATTGGAAGTAATGATCCAATTATTACGATAGTGGTTTTCTCTGATTTTAATTGTCCTTATTGTAAAAGCACGGCTGATACAGTAGCTAATTTGGCTGTTAAATATGGTGATAAAATTAAAATAATTATGCGAGATTATCCAGTTATTGGAGAAAATTCTTTAGAGTTAGCCTTAGCTTCTCGTTGTGCTGGAGAGCAAGATAAATATTGGCCAATGTATTATAAATTATTTGAATTACAGGGAGAATTTACATCGGCTGATTTAGTTTCTATCGCTCAAATAATTTCTGTAAACGATATTAATAAATTTTCTCAATGTTTAAGTGAGGAGAAATATAGAAATGATATAATTAAGGATGCCTCTGATGCTCAATTTTTAAAAATTGAAGGAACCCCCGCTTGGTTTATAAACGGAGAAAAAGCTGGGGAGGGTAGCATTCCTTTTGAAGCTTGGACTAAATTTTTTGATAATTATTTATAATAAATATATGGAACAAATAAGAATTCATGGTCGCGGAGGGCAGGGCGTGGTAGCTATGGCTGAAATTTTAGCTATCGCTTTTCATAATAATGGTCAAGTAGCTCAAGCTTTTCCTCATTTTGGAGTAGAACGTAGTGGAGCACCAATTCAATCTTTTGTTAGAATTTCTAATCAAGAGATTTCTACTAGAGAGCATGTTTATGAGCCTGATTTTTTAATTATTTTAGACGATTCTTTAATCGGTCGAACAGATCTTTTTGTGGGGTTAAAAAAAGGAACTAAAATAATTATCAACTCTTCTTTAGAATTAAATGAATTAGCTAGAAAAATTAATCAAGAATCTAAAATTAAAGTAGATATTAAAAATATTTTTCCAGTTGAAGCTAGCGAGATTGCCTTAGAAATTTTTGGTAAAAATATGGTTAATACTATTATGCTAGGAGCTTTAACTAATATTCCTGGTTTAATAAAAATAGATTCGGTTAAGAAAGCCGTTCAAGAAAAATTTTCTGAAAAAGGTTTGGAGATTATTGAAAAAAATTTTTTGGCTATTGATAGAATTATTAAAAATAAAAAATAAAAATATGATTGTTAAACCAAATTCATCTTTAAATAATAAAACTGGATCTTGGCGGTCTTCTCGTCCCGAAATTGATTTGGATAAATGTATTGGTTGTGGTCTTTGTGCCAAAATTTGTCCTGATAGCGCTGCTCGAATGGCAAAAATTAAAGGCAAAAACAAAGCTAAAATTGATTATGATTATTGTAAGGGATGTGGCTTGTGTGCTAAAGAATGTCCGGTTAAAGCTATTAAAATGAAACCAGAAAAATAATTTATTATCATGAACTTATTACAGCAGACCTTAGATTTGTGTAAGATGTATAATATTAAGCCCGAAAGATCTAAGGGGCAAAATTTTTTAATTGAAGAAGATGTTTATAATAAAATTGTGGAGTCAGCTGAGATTAATTTAGATGACACTGTTTTAGAAGTTGGTCCAGGTCTAGGGTTTTTAACTTTTAAATTGGCTAAAAAGGCTAAAAAAGTTTTAGCGGTAGAGGTTGATAAAAAAATCGCTGATTTTTTGCAAACTTTAATTATAGGGAATAAAGTTAAAAATATTAAGATTTTTAATAAAGATATTTTAAAGGCCAGGGGTGATAATTTTTCTAAAATTGGTAAATATAAGATAGTTTCTAATTTGCCATATAATATTACCTCTATTTTTCTAAGAAAGTTTTTAAGTTTATCTAATAAGCCAGAAATAATTGTTTTAATGCTTCAAAAAGAGGTGGTCGAAAGAATTATGGCCAAACCTCCCAAGATGAGTCTATTAGCTATTTCAGTTCAATTTTATGCTGAGGTTGAGAAAATTATGGATGTCAAAAGAGATTATTTTTATCCAGCGCCAGAAGTAGACAGTGCCGTTATTAAAATAATTCCTAATAAAAAACTATTAAAAAACTATGAAGAGGAAAAAAAATTCTTCAAGATACTTAGAACAGCCTTTAGTTCTAAGAGAAAAATGTTAAAAAATAATTTAGCCAATGGTTTAAAAATTGATATTAAAAAAATAGAAAAAATTCTATTAAAGCTTGGTTTAGATGTTAAAATTCGTTCAGAACAATTAAAAATAGAAGATTGGTTAAAAATTTTTCAATTTTTAAAATAATTTTTAATAAAAAATGATTATTTCTCTTGCTTTTTTTTATAAAATATTATAAACTTTTATTATGGAAAATAATAATAATTCTATGGATAAGAATCGCAAAATAGCGCTGATAGTTTTAAGTGTTTTTAGTGTTAGCATTATTGTTATTTGGAGCTTAAATTTTAAAAATAGCTTACGAGATCCCTTTTCTTATAAAGGGGATTTAATTGTTAATAATACTAATAATCAGAATAATTGTGCTGATGGTAATTGTGCTACCGGAGAAATGACTTCTGATAATTTAGAATTAAAAAATATTGACACCGATGGAGATGGTATTAATGATTGGGATGAATTATTTGTTTATGGAACCTCTCCTTATTTAGAAGATACTGATGGAGACACCCTAAGTGATTATGAGGAAATCTTTGTTTATAAAACAAACGTTAATTGTCCAGAGGGGCAAAATTGTTCTAATTCTTTAAGTCAATCCGAAGTTCAAAATACAGAGCCTTCTGATGATTTCTATAATTTTTTAAATTCTTTAGAGACTTCAGTGGATCAGGATATTAATTCTACTTCTAGTAATTCTTCTTTGAGCGAAAACTCAGAAAATTTAGATGCTCAATCTTTGAGACAAATTTTAATTCAAAGCGGTATAGAGGAGGGCGATTTGCAACAAATAAGTGACGATGATTTATTAAAATTATACCAAGAAGTTTTAGCAGATTTATAATAATACTTTAAATATATGCTTAAAAATAATAATGGTTTTTACAAAAAAAGAGTTATAGCTTCTTTTTTTATTTTTGTTTTATGTTTTAGTTTTTTAACAGGAGTTAAAAAAGTGGAAGCGCAGGTAGTTCATGATCCTATTAATTTGGTAGAATCAGTTGTTCAATTTTTTAAAGAGGGAATCGGAAAAAAAATTACTGATCAGCTTAAAAAAGCTGGTTCTAATTTTTATCAAAAAACATTAACTTATTTAGTTAATACTATAGCCCATGATGCTGCTAATTATATAGCCTCATCTGAAAAAGGACAAAAACCTTTATTTACTACTGATTATTTAACTGAATTAGGAAAGAAGGCTGGAGATGCCGCTATTTCTGAATTTGTTACTACAATTTATGATGAGTGGCAGGTTGATTTATGTCATCCTAGTTTAGATATACAAAATAGAATCGGCTTGGGATTGGTGGACCAAAGGCAACCAACATTACCAACTTCTTGTGGTTGGCAAGAGATGAAATCTAGTTGGACTAGCGAATATGATAAATGGAAAAGTATTGTAGAGGATAAAACTTATTTAGACAAAGTCTCTCAGATGTTTAGTCCCACTGGTAATGATGTTGCTATCGCTTTAGAACTATTTGGACGAACCGAGGAGGTTTATAAAGCTTCCAAAGAAAAAGAAGAAGAACAAATTAGATTAAATAGTGGTTGGCTGGATGTTAGAGATATTGGTGGTCAGGCTGATACTTATCCAGGAGCAGCCAAAGATCAATTAACCAGGGCTACAAATCTACAGGATCAAAGTTTTGGAAAATTTACTGGAGAAGCCTTGGTTGACGCTACTAATTTATTTTTAAATCAATTAGGTATAGCTGGCTTTAATAGATTAATTACTGAATTAGGTAAAATAAAAAATACCCCAGACTCTAATCCTGATGATCCAACCGATGACTCTGATGATTATAATGCTGACCCTCGTTCATATAGTGGGGGAAATTATTTAACTCAATCTTTAAAAAAAATAATTCAACCTCGATTTGATGTTCGAGCCGATTATAATATTTTATCAGATTTGGTTGTTTGTGTTGATGCTAATAACCCCCTACCAAATAATTGTGTTATCAGTGATCGCTTTAGTCAAGCAGTGCAAAATAAAAATACTGTCATAGAAGCTATTAATAATGGCTACTTAAGTGCTGACATGGTTTTTAGTAAAGAAGCTGATTATCGGGCTGGTTTAAATGAAAGAAGTCTTATCATTTTAAGAAAATTTCGTATTATTCCTTTGGGCTGGGAAGAGGCTTTATCTCGAGCTGAAAAAAAAGGACAGGAAACTAAAAACAATTATACCTTAATGGATATGATTTCTTGTTTTAGTCCTCATGATGAATTTGAAACATTTAGTCAGGGGTTTATTAGGTCAGGATTTACTGATTATTCTTGGTGCGAGGGTTTAGTTGATCCAAGCTGGGTCTTAAAAGCACCATTAAATTATTGTAAAAAAGAAGGTTTTGGCGGATATATTATGGTTAAACAGGCCATTGATGTTCCTTCGTCGGCGTCAAACATTGATATAAATATTGATCCAATTGTTATTTCTCGGGCTGATAATTATTGTGCCGATGAACAATCTTGTATTAAGGAAAACTCCGATGGAAGTTGTGAATATTACGGATATTGTACCGAAGAGAAGAGAACTTGGAATTTTAATCAAGATTCTTGTGATCCAATCTATAATACTTGTGATTCATTTACTAGCACATCTAACGGAAAAAAATTAGCTTTATTAAAAAATACTATTGATTACGGTTCTTGTAGCTCTGATAATGTTGGTTGTTTACAATATTCATTAGGAGGTTCTTATAATACTAGTAGTTCAAAAATTAGTTGGAATAATTATCCGTTAGTTTATTTTAATAATAAAGTTGAGTCTTGCTCTTCTAGCAATGAGAGCTGTAATGAATATCTTCGAACTATTGCCGGAGGCGGTCATAATTTTTTAATTAACGGAGATTTTGAAAAGCCTTTAAGTGAGGGAGATTGGGGTAATTTGACTACCAGCTCGGTATCTTATTCGGGAAATTTATCGATTTTATTAAATAATACTTTGCAAAAAAATGTAGTTGTGGCTCCTAGTAATTATACTATCGCTGGAGAAAGTTATACTTTGTCTTTTTATTCTTTCTGTAGTGGTAATGGAACTTCAACTGTTTCTTTAGGTAGTAAAACTCAGGACATCTCTAAGGGCGAAAGCTTTGTTTACCAAGCCATCACTAATGTTTTTCCAAGTAATTACAATAATAATACAGTTGCTTTTGGTATTAATGCTAGTGGAAACACTTGTCTTATAGATAATATTAAATTAGAAAAAGGAAACATTGGAACTTATTATTCTAATTATAGAGGTAATAATTTAGTTTATCAAAAAACAATTCCTGAATATTTAAAAACTACTTGTTATCAAAATCCGTATTCTTCTAGTCCTGATTATCGATTAAAATCAGATGCCCCAAGTGCTTGTTATAATTATGCTCGTTTATGTAATAATAATGAAATTGGTTGTAATTTATTTACTTCAATTTTTAATATTAAAACTGCTGCTAAGGTTTTAGATAAAGATTATTGTCCAGAGCAATGTGTGGGTTATGATATTTATGTCCAGAAAAAAACCTTGTTTGAAGACAAGGCTGTAGCTAAATTTATTCCAGGGTCAGCTAGAACTTGTGGTGCCGTTGATGCTGGCTGTACTGAGTTTACTAATTTAGATGAAGTGGCTGCTGGAGGAGAGGGCAAAGAATATTATACTTATTTAAGGCATTGTATTAAACCAGCTCAAGGAACTTGTGAAAGTTTTTATTCTTGGCAAGGGAATGACGAGAGTGGTTATCAATTAAAGTCGTTTAGTTTAGAAAAAGACAATACTGGCTCTAGACCAAAATTAACTAAAGGAGTTTTTTTACCTGCTAATAATGCTACTGGTGTTTATAATCAACATTTTGTTTCTGGTAATATTGGCGGGCCTTTGGCTGTTAATATAGCCATTCCTCTTTGTAGCGAAGCTATTTATAATTTATCTCCTTCTGATCCTTTATATAATTCTGATTGCCGAGAGTTTTATAATCAAGACGGAGAAAAATTTTATGTATTATATTCAAATACTATAACCTGCTCAGATAATTGTAAGACTTATCGAATGACTGATAAAAATGTTAATACCGAAGTAAATAATAGTGTTTCTTGTGTTGGAGAAACTAGGCATTGGAATAGTGATGAAAATGTTTGTTATGATTGTTTAGCCGGCGGAAAATGGGATAATACTCAAAATGCCTGTGTCTATCAAGCCATTCCCGGAGAGGGCCAAACTTGTCAAGCTAGTAATAATGGTTGCCGGGAATATAATGGTAATGCTGGAAATAGTGTAAGAAATATTGCTTCTTATAATTTTGATTTAGGTTTAAATAATTGGGAGGGCAGTGTTACTTCTAGTTTAGAGTCTTTAAGTCAAAATGGAAAATCCATGAAATTAACTGGAGCCGGAGAAGTAAATATTGGTTATTCGGTTAAAAAAGGATCTTCTTATGTCATTAAATTTTTAGCTCGCAGTACTCAGAATAAAAATCTTTCTATCTCTTTTTCTAATGGAGTAGGTTCTCCAGCTTTATTTGGAGTTAGTGGATTAGAAAATCAGGAACAGGACTATAGCATTAATCTTCCATCTAGTAATGATTGGAAACTATATCAAGTAAATTTAGAAAATTTAAATCACGATATTAGTGAGGAAGAAATTTTAGAATTTGCCTTTACTGATGGAGGAGAGATTTATATATCTAATATCAATTTATTAGAAATTAATAGTCGTTATTATTTAATTAAAGATTCTTGGAATACTCCAGAAGCTTGTTATTATGATACTATTGGAGTCTATCAAGGTGTTAACTATAATCTAGGTTGTCAAAGTTATACTGACAGAAATAGTCAAAATCATAATCTTCGTCAATTTAGTAGTTTATGTGATTCTTCGGCTGTTGGTTGTGAAATGGTAATTGATACTCATAATTCTAGTGAGATTAATTCAGAAATATACAATGATCACAATAATAATAGCTCTTGTGATGCTGATGAAGTTGATTGTCTAAATATACCGGCTGATAATTTTGTGGCTATGGTTTATGATTCTAATAAATCTTGTAATTCTGAGAATAAGGGTTGTAGCCGATTAGGTAAATCGATTGCCAATAATCCATATATGGTAGCCCAAAATTTATACTCAGATGTTTATGTAAAAAATGATCCTGATAAATATAATAATATTTTGTGTCAACAAGATGAATTAGGTTGTGATGCTTGGACTTCTTCCTATTCTGGCGTTGCCTATTTTAAAGATCCCGGAGATAATATTTGCCTATGGCGCAAAGGGGTAGATAGTAGTAGTAATTATGCTTGGTATAAAAAAGCAGTTAAAAAATGTAAAGCTGGAAATACTTTTACTAATAATATTTGTAATACTAATAATGATTGTTCTGATGGTCAGGTTTGTGAGCTAGATATAGCTGATTATCTGTGTCCAGTAGAAAGCTTAAAGACAATTGGTTTAGGTGGTAATAGTCCAATTTATCAGCCTTCGGCTGAGTTTGGAGCTAATTGGGCCGGAGCTTGTCCAATTAAACAAGCTGGTTGTACTGAATACCTTGATCCTAGTAGTTCTTTTAGTCAAAACTTGGTTAATAATCCAAACTTTGCTGATAAAGATGGTGATGGACAAGGCTTTGATGATTGGACTTCAGGTAGTGTTTGTGCCATAAGTAACGGAAGTTTTCATTGTGTTATTCCTAATAATTATACATTTATTCAATATATTCAAGATAAGCCTTTGGCAATAGAGCCAAATAAATTATATATCTTAAAAACTAATGGACCACAGGAAGCTATCTTAGAATGTGATAGTCCAGTTTATGAATTACAAAGTGATAATAAGTTTTCTACTGGAGTGAATAGTCTAAATGCTACTAGCACTAATCCTAAAAGAGTATTTTATTCTGGTGATAATAATAATTCTTGTACTATAAAGTACAGAAAAAATATTGATTTGGTAATTACAGTTCCAAGCCTAGAATCATCAGGGTTGTTGCAAGGATATTTTAATATTAATTTAAATAATTCTAAACTTGCTTTTCTAAATAAATTATTCAAAATAGATTCCGTAGAAGCCCAGGGAGAAGATTATTCTATTGAGGTTAAAGAGGTGGTGATGGACTATCAATTAAAACAGGCTTTAGATTTTTCTGGATGTAATGGTCAGGCTGACTTTAATAGCGGTTGTGTAGTCTTTAATGAAAGGGCCGTTAGTGCTAATGGTCAGATTTCATCCTTGAATTTTAATTCATCTAATTATTCTAATTATTCAACTTGTTCTGGCAATAATTGTGATGCTAATTCTTTAATAAAAGTAACAGCTGACAGAACTTGTGGTAAATGGTTGTCTTGTTATTCCTGGACTACCAATCCTTATACTAACGAAAAAATTTGTTTAGAAATGGGAGAATGTTCGGCCTTTAATTATGATGGATCATGTTTTAATTTTATCAAGCCAGAAGGGGGAACCAGAGAATATACCCCTGGAAGAGATAATAATGCCACTGGGTATTCGGTTTTAGGAATGAAATACTTGGCTAATATGAATCAGGTTGGTGAAGATTATCAAATCAATGGCGATCAGGCTTTCGATTTTGAGATTGAAGGTGATGTAATCGGAAAATGGAAAAAGGGCCCTACTTTTAATTCAGATTTAGCTTCCTCTGATTGCTGGATTAATAAACCAAATTCCGGCAACATGGGAAATAAAGTATCTTATCCCGCCCATGGTTTAGGTTTCTTAAAGATTGGAGGATCTCACTGCGGAGAAGATGATTTTGTAATTAGTAATGATCATATTGATGCCCCAACTAATTCTGATTATTATTTGAATTTTATTATTAATACCGAAGAATTATCTTTTAGTGAGAAGGTGGAAATAAAGGTTGTTGGAGTTAATGGTGACAATACTCTTGATTGGAATGTTCCAACTTCAACTATTAATCAGGCTAGTGGTTGGCAAGATATTAGTATCAAATTTAGTACCAAGGTAGATTGGACCAATGGAGTAAAAATTGCTTTAAAATCATCTAATGGAGGATCTTTCTATGTTGACAATATTAGACTTGAGCCCGTATTAGAAGTTAAAGAAAATGAAAAGTATCTTCAAGCTATTTGTCGTTTATTCCCAGCTCAAGATAGTTTGACTTGCGAAACTCAGAATAAGAATTTTGTGACTAATGGTTGGTATGGATATTGTTTGCAGAAAGATCCAAAGAATAGCGATGTTTGTTTGATGTGGTATCCAATAGATGCAGTTATGGGAACTAAAGGATCTGGTCAAGCTCAATCAGCTTTTCCTGGTTATCCAGACACAGGAGCTAAACCTTATTATTGCGCCGAGATGAGTGGTAATTTTGATTTAGTTGAATATCGGGATGTTTATTATTTAGAAACCAGTGGAACTATTAACCATTTCCAAGCTGTTTCTACTCCTAAAGTATATTCTAGTTCAGTTTGGTGTGACTCTAAAAGTAATTATTACAAGGTTTATTTATCTACTTATGATCCCCATAGGAACAAATGTAATGAAGCTAGTCCATTTACTGATACTTTTACAAATTTTAATAGCAATGCCGTAATAACTTGGTTTTTCTGTGTTCCTGATTCTAATAATAAAACAGTTTTAGTAAAGGAGGAAGATTCAATTGTAGTTGACTACAATCCAGACGCTGGTAAAATTGGTGATAATAATGTTTGTTGTGTAATTAATGAAGATGATTGTAATCCTAGTGATCCTAGTAGTACTACTTGCGATAGGTTTGCTTGTACTACCGATATAAATCAATATCCAGACCTATCAGCAGGGCAGGGCGCTGTTGAATATTTACAAAAAATAAAAAGTAACCAAAAAATTATAAATAAATGGGACGCTTATGATTGTTCCTCTCCGAATAATTGCATAGATACTTATGCTGGCTGGTATAGATATGATGGTGATCTTGATAGTGAGCCAGAAGAAGATAAAAAATTAAAATTATTAGCCTATGATTATGATGATATAGAATGTGCTGCTGTTGGAGGTAATTATTTGGATCATAATAATACTTCTGATGTAGATGGAAAAGGGTGTTTAATGGAAATAGAAGATTATGTTCCAAAATGTACTAAGATAGTTCAGGGAGAAACACCTTGGGTTAAAAGGGTTACTAATTCAAACTTAAGTATGTTAGATTATAAAAACAATGATCCAGATTATGAAGGTGATAATGTTTTCCAATATTATGAAAAAGGATTGCCGGGAGCTCCTTTTGGTGCCATTAAACTTGTTGGAGATGAATTAATTGAAAATACTGCTTATGCTGGAAGTCCTTTGAGTAATAATTCTGATGATAAGTATAAACAATACGGATTTCCTTATTCATGTAATAGTTTTGGTAGAACAGCTAATATAGCCGGAGGTCCTAAAAATACTTGTAGTATCTTATATTTAGATGAAGACAAAAATAGAATAATGGTATTAGGGTATAATGAAGAAGACCCCAGTGATTTAACAGTTCAGGGTTTTTATGATCTTTCAGGAGTTAATTATGGCGCTACTTCTATAGGAAATAATAATTGGGAGTGGCCTAATATTATAGATTATTTAAAACATATTTGGGTTAAAATAAAGACTGTAGCAGATTTTAGTATTAGTAATTTTATTTCAATGAATTGGAATTTTACAGGAATTGGAGTTAATAATAATCCCGCTAGTGCCCCTTCTGTAGATAGTGGAATTAACCCTCGAAGCACTGCTACTAGTTTTTATGCTAGATATCCAAAAATTGAAAATATATTTTTAACAGATTCTAATGGCAATACTTATAACAAACTCGAGAATACTGATACCTATAGAATCACTAATCCAGGATATTATACCTTATCATTTAATACCGATATTGATGCCGAACAAGTTCCAATTTCTAGTCTATTGATAAGAATTAAAGAAAGTAATTCTAATTGGGCTAGTTCAACTGGAATAATATCTCAATCTATCATTGATAGTTTGTCAGACGAGGGTAATCCTCATAGGATTACCAAATATTTATCTTCAGGAGATTATCAAATCCTTGTTAAGGTGGTTGATAATTGGGGATTCTATAAATGTGAGGGGTTGGGTGGTTTTGCAAATATGTCTGGAGTTGATAATTGTAGCTATTGCTGTGTTGGGGATTCTGCAAATAATATTGAACCTCTTCAAAGTGAGTTTTGTAGAATTTGTTTTGAGGGTTTTTAATTTGACAAATATTGTAAAATATTATAGTATATATTTAGATAATTGCACTTTAAAAAATTAATATAAAAATGGAGGAACCAAATCATGAAAACAACAATCATTATCTTATTGTTATTCCTGACCAATTGCTTAGTTGGTCAAAGCTATTCTTTTACTGAAATTGAAAGCCCTAATCCTGACAGAGGAACATATTCTGTTCATATGATAGGTGAAAAGGGCTTTGCCGGTGGAGGAAATTATTCTTGCTACTATAATGGCGAAGAGCTAATCGAAGTTCTTCAACCCATTAATTATTCTCTGGGGTATATTGGTGGTTTTGAGAGAGAAGATGGAACTCTCTATGCGTTCCAAGATAACTTCTATCGCTTCTATCAATGGGATAATTCCGCTGAAAATTGGGTGATTATCCCCAAACCCGAATTAAGATCTTTTGTGGGTATTTCGGTATTAGCCGAAAATAATGTTTATCTTTGCGCCTTAAACGATAACGACACAAGATATGGAGGTATTTATCATTATGATGGCAATAGCTTTACCGAACTTTTTTATGGTTTTAATTATGGTTGGATGCCAGACGGAATTTATGCTCAAGCTGATAATAATATTTTGTTAATAGCAATAGATTATTCCAGCGGAAGATTAATTCGTTTTAACGGCACTAATGTAGAAACCGTTTATACTTTTCCGGTGGGAAGAGGTGGATATTCCATGACAACCATAGATGGAAATACTTTCTTTTTATGGTCCACCTTTGGTGATGTTTATAAATGGGACGATTCTACCGAAACCATGGAACAGCTTCATGCATATCCTGATGGTGAAAAGTCTTGGTTTGCTAATAGTGTTTTTGCTACCGACAATAACAATATCTTCATGGCTGGTTATGGCGGAATTCGTCATATGAACGTTTCTACTAGAGCTATAGATCTTGTTTATGAAGAATGGGATGTTAATAGGCATATTAGAGACGCTAGTTATGCTAATGGAAGAGCATTTTTTGCTACTCAGGACGGTCGTCTTGTGAAGATGACCATTTCATCTTCTATTGACCCTGAAACAGTGGAACAATTAGCTATTTATCCCAATCCGGCTACTGATAATCTTACCATTGAATTCCCGGTATTTGGTATTGACGATAAAACCATTGAAATCTTAGATCTTAATGGCAAAATTGTTGCTACTACTCAATTTTCTTCCTTTAAAGTTAATGTAGATGTCTCTGGACTAAGCAACGGAGTATATTTCTTGAGACTTTCCTGTGAAGAAGGGCTTATTACTAAAAAGTTTATAAAAACTTCATAGGCACACCAGCTCACAAGAGCGACCCGTCAAAAAAAGACGGGTTTTTTATTTATTAAAATTATTTGACAAAATTAATAAATTATGATAGTATTTTGTTAGTACTTTAAAAATTTTATTATGAAAAAATTAATTTTAATATTGACGATGATTTTATTGAGTCACTTAATTATGGCTCAATATTTTTCAATACGATCAATGGAGACTGGGGATAGAGCAGAAGAAAACATATCTATTAATGAAACTTTGGCTGGAGAAATTTCTTCAGTTATTAAAGGTGAATATATATTATCAATTTTTTCAAGTGATGATAAGGTATATTTTTTAAATGTTTCTGGCGACATTGGTTGTTATGAAAATGACACTACTTGGAGAATTATTTTTTCTCAAAGGAGTATGAATTCTGGTAAATTTTCTTCTTCTATAATAGCAGTTGGAGACTATGTTGTTGTTAGTGGTGATGGCGGAATTGCTACTGTTAATATCAACACTGGTGAAAAAAACATAATATATGAAACTGATATTTATGGTTTTTCCCCCTTGGCTATAACTAGCTTTTCTGATGGAGGTTTTGTGGTTCAAAATCAAGAAACTTTAACAAAAATTTTTGTTAAAATTTCTTGGCCCCAAAAAGAAACTAGTATTTCCCTTAAAACCTTTTCCTTGCCTGAGGTTAATAATATTCCCATTTCTTGCTATCAGGTTAGAGATATTATGGGAAATATTATAAGGGAAGAAGAGATTAATCCTTGGGAAAACGGGATAGAGGTTATAAAAGATGAGAAGATCATCGTAACTCCAAATTCTAAAAAGACATTCCTTGTAAAGGGGCTATAATAAGCTCCTTTTTTATTTGTCAAAAGATTTTTTTTATTGTATAATATTCATATAAAGAAGAATTGTTTTTATCTTAAAACCTTTAGAATTATTTTTTATTTTTATGCCAGAAAAAAACAAAGAAATTGAAGAAAAAACAGAGGAAAAGGTAAAAAATAGTTTTGAAAAAAAAGTTAAAAATGCTCTTGAAAAAACATTATCTAAGGATCCGGCTGTAAAAAAGACTTTATCTAATTTAAAAAAAAATAGTTCGGGTGAAATTTCGGATAATCTTAGAGACAATCTTGATGTAAATAAAAAGGATGCTATTAGTTTGGATAATAATAATCAAGGTGTTTCAGAAAATAATGTAGCAGATAAATTAGCTCAAGATAAAAAAGGAGCTTCTTTAAACAGGGATCAAAGTAATTTAAGTGATCAAAGAGTTCCGGGTGGCAATGAAGATGGTGTGGCTGGTCAATTAGCAAAAAATAAAAAAGAAGATAAGAAAGAAGTTTCTAAAAAAGGCTCTGATGTTCCAGAGAGAAATAAAAATTTAGATAAAAATAGAAAAGGTCCAGAAATAGATTCGCGTCCAGTTTCAATGAGGGAAAATTTATCAAAAAAGGATTCACCAGAAAATCTAGAAAATAATAATAAATCAACAGATAGTTCTTTATTAAAAAAAGATGAAAATCCTAATATCAATGATTCTGCTAAAGAAGCCAAACTTAATTCTGATAAAAAAGATGAAAATCCTAATATCAATGATTCTGCTAAAGAGGCCAAACTTAATTCTGATAAAAAAAAGGAGAAGGCTTCCAAGGCTTCTAAAGCTTCGGCTGATTCTAAGGGGGATGCCGCCTCTGGAATAGAGAAGCTTACCAAAGCAATTGATGAATTATTAAAAGCTGCTTGGGAAAATTTAATTGATTCTTTTGGATTAACCTTATTGTATATATATCTTCACTGGTTTATGCACCAATTATTTCCTAAATTTTTTTGTGATTTAGGACAAGAATGGGTTCCAAAAGAAGTTAAAAGTGTTGCTCCGGATAAAGCCAAAATCATAGGAAAGAAAATAGGTTTAGCGGAAAAAGGGCTAGTTGGATGTACTTGTGTTATTTTGTTATTTGCTTTTATATTTGCCGTTTTTAGTACTATTTTACTTTTAGTAATTTTATTTCCTCATATATTTGTCGTTGGACTTCTTTGGGAAATTGCTAAGGATTTGGTGGCTGGTTGGTTTTAAAGTAAAAAATTTTTAAATATATTAAAAAAATGAAACTATTCTTAAAAAGACATCAAAAATTAATATTTTTTTTCACCACTTTCATAGTAGTTTCTGGTTTTGTTTTATTTTTTCCTAACTATGCTTATGCTAGCATCGGAGTTAAGATAGCTCAGGTTATCGGATGGATTCTTTATCCGATCATTTGGGTAATGGGTAAGCTAGCTGTTTTATTATTACAAATTTTAGTAGGGGTAGCTCAATATAATGATTTTATTGATTCTTCGGCGGTGACATATGGTTGGGTTTTAGTGCGTGATCTTTGTAACATGTTTTTTGTTTTAATATTGTTAGTTATTGCTTTTGCTACAATTTTGCGAGTGGAGAGTTATAATTTAAAAACTTGGTTGCCTAAATTGGTGATAATGGCAATATTAATAAATTTTTCTAAAATGATTTGTGGTGTTTTTATCGATTTCGCCCAGGTTATAATGCTTACTTTTGTTAATGCCTTTAAAGATATTGCTGGAGCAAATTTAACAGAAATGCTTGGTATAACAAAAATATTAGAATTTAATGACGCAGAAACTGATGCTATAGATGGCTGGAGTATATTGGGTTCAATAATTTTGGGACTAATATTTATTATTATTTCGGTTGTTGTAATATTAACAATGTTAATGATGTTGGTTATAAGAATGATAATGATTTGGATATATGTAGTGTTGTCTCCACTAGCCTATCTTTTAGCTTCTTTTCCTCAAGGGCAATCATATTCTCAAAGATGGTGGTCTGATTTTTCTAAAAATTTAATAATTGGACCAATTTTAGCTTTCTTTATTTGGCTTTCCTTTGCCTCTTTGGGGGGTGTTCAAGGGTCAGGAGATCTAGATGCTATGAAATCAAAAAAAGAGATTGCTGAAGATATTACTCCTGACAGTTCTAGCACCACCATAACTGAAGCTGGTAGTTATGACAATATGTTAAAGTTCATTATTTCAATCGGAATGCTGGTTGGAGGACTTATGATAGCTCAAGAAATGGGAGGAATGGCTGGAAAAGTTGCTGGAAAAGGAATGGCTAAGTTACAAGCTATGGGATCTGGTTCTTTAAAATTAGGTAAAAGAGCGGCTGGTAGAGCGGCTGGTTCTTTGGGTAGAAGAACAGCTGAGGCTGGTTTAAAAGTAGCCGGAAAAATGGATAACAAAGTAGGAAAATTTGCTAAGGGCTGGAGCCAAGATTTAAAAGATAGTCGAGTTAAAAAAAATGTTCAAGCTAGAGAAAACATTGCTACTAAATTAGGAATGAGTAAAAAGGCTGCTGCCGCTGGACAAGAATTAACTGGTGATATTAAGAGAAGATTTAATGATATAACAGGCAAGGGTCGTGATAATATTAAGGAAGGGCAAAAAGATATTGCTACCGGCCAAGCTCAAGTTTCTTTTGGTGAAAGCTTAAAAATTGACGGAAATGTTGATCTAAAAAAAGCTGAAGATTTAAAAAATGCTCAAGATAATTTTGAAAAAATGCAAGAAGATTATTTAAAAGTTAATCCTTCTGGAAACAAGAAAAGAGATATTAGTCCAGAACGCCAAGAAGCTAGAAAAAATCTTGAGGAAGCTAAACAACAATTAGATAATTTAAAGATAGATGCTGGGCTCTCTACTGCCAGCACTAAAGACGAGGTTTTAGATAAGGCTGAGGAATTAGAGACAGAAGGAAAAAGAAAGATTGCTGAAGGCGATCAGAATATTACAGATGGTCAATCAACAATTTCGGATGGCCGAGATAAGATTACCGAAGGAGAAAAAATACAAGACAAAGGTCTGGGTAATTTTCTGGTTGGCTATACCGATAAAGCATTTAAAAAAATGAATTCTGATTATAACGATGCTAAAGATTTGGTTGGTAATATTGCTAAGAAAGAGCCAGACCTAGAGAGGGTTTCTTCTTCTAATTTTTCTGATTTGGGGGGAAACTTAAACACAAAGCAAAAGGCTGTTTGGGACAATCTTAATCAAAATAATCCAGCAGCTGCTAATTTAAATAAATCAGTTTCAAGTCTTTTATCTAAAGGTGATTTAAGTAAAGAAGAAATTTCTAAAGCTAATTCTATCTCCGAAGGATTAAGTACATATAAGAAGGCCTCGGGAGGAAAATTATCTCCAGAATTGGGCAAGCTAGAAACAATAATTAACAAAGACAATAGAGTTGAAAAAGTTGATGAAAGCAAGGCTGGAAAATATCGATTTAGTGGAGACAACAAGGGTTCCATGGGCATGGATATAAATGAAAGTGGAATAGGAAGTATTAATGAATTTGGTCGAGATAAGGGTAAAAGTGATACTATTTCTTATAATTTTGATAAATTAAAAGATAAAGGAATTGATATAAATGAAAAGGCTGAGGGGGTGTATTTGGAGGGGGATATAAAAGACAAAGTAAAGGTAGAGATTATTTCTGATATTGATAAAGAGTTAAAAGAATTAAAATCTAAGGTTTCCGCTGGAGGAGAAATGAGCGCTAAGGACTCAAGAAGGGAAAAAATATTAGAATCTTCTAAAAAAAGATTAGAGAATGGGGATAATTTTTCTTTAATTAATGCTAATAAACAGATGGGGTTAAGCGAGGCAGCTATTACCCAGAGACATGAGGGTGCTCATCAAGAATTAGACGAAATAAGGAAGCAAAATAATTTTGTTCCTAGTGATAAGCATAAAAAACAAGAAGAAGAGTTGGTTGAGCATTATGGTAATAAGGCTCGCGAGGTTGGAGTAAATCATAAAATTGCCGATTCTGTTGTTGCTGATATTATTTTTGAAGGTCAAAAAAAAGGAGCTTCATCCGAAGAAATTAAGGTTAATATTAATAAAGAGATGGACGGCTATAAAGCGGCTCGTCAAAAAGAAGTGGTTTCTAATATAATAAACAAGGAAAAACAAGTTATAATTAATAATGAAAAATCTGGCGGGTCTCAAGGTGATTTTGTCAGTGATACTAGAACGACTGATGCCATTAAAGACCTAGGTGGTGAAATTAAAAACAGTTTAAAGGGTATAAAGGGGGACATTAAGGCCACTCAGGCAGGAATTAGAGATATTAAAACCGCCCAAGGAATTAAAGGAAGACTGGATACTTTTAGATATTCTAGATCGATGGGAGCTATTAATAAGAAAAAATAAAATTTAAAAATATGGATTATATAGAAGAATGTTTAGAAAAATTTAATAAACTTCCTCAAGAAATTCAGGATTTCCTTAATAGTGAAAAAGTTATTAAAACTTTAGAAAGCATTGAAGAAAAGTATGACATTGATCTAACTTTAGCTCTAGTTTTGATTTTTATAAACGAATTAGATTTAGAAGATTTAGGAGTGTATATAGAAGAGAGGTTTGAAATAGAAGAGGGTTTAGTAGACCAGATTTTAATAAAATTAGAAGATAATATTTTTAAAGAATTAGCTGGCTCTTTTTCAGACATAGAGATACAACCTTCTTCTGATTATTTATTAGATATTAGTTATGAAGAAAAAAGAAAAATTATTTCTGAAATATTTGTAGAAAAAATATTACCTCAATTTGATTTAAAAGAGGATCATCTTCTTCGCTTGAACGCTGTTATTTTTGAGTTAATTGGTAAAGATGAACAGTTTTTAAATAAATTAATTAAATATTTTTTAGATAATCAGGAAACATTTTCTTCAAAAAATTTAATAATTAAGGGGAAAGAGGTAGAACCAACTATAGCTAATTGGATAAAAGACTTTGTTGATTTAAATGGTAGCGATATTTTTTCTTCAGTGGTTTTGGCTAAATATTTAACTACTTCGGAAAATGTTAAAAAATTAAAGGAAGAAGAGAGGCAAATACTTAGACAGGTATTAAAAATATATAAAAACTTAGTGTTTTTCCCAGAATCAATGGGCAGCGCTAAATATTTGGACTGGGAAATATTTCCTATTAATAGAGATTTGTTAAATATCTTTAAGAATAATTTTAATAAAAAAACAGATTTAAGCGACAATCCTGCAGAAAGCAAAGAAGATAAGAATTCTCAAGATAATAAGAAAATTGTACCAGAAGATAATCCAATTATTAAAAAAGAAAACATTGAAGAGGCTAAAGTTGAAAAAAAAATAGATTTAAAAACTGAAGAACCTAAAAAAGAAATTGAAAATCCAGAAATAATAAAACTTCAAGAAATGTTAACCAAATATCCAGAAAATAGTTTAGAAAGAAAAGCCATCGAAGGCGAAATAAAAAAGTTTAATCAAAAATAATAATTATGTTTGATTATTTAGATAAATTTAATAATTTAAGCTCGGAGTTAAAATCAGCTGTTTCCTCTCCAGAAGTAGTAAGGCAAATTGATGAATTAGAGAAAAAGTATCAGATAGATTTAGCTGCTTTTATTATGAGAATAATGATTAAGGAAATTAATATCAATAATTTACCTTTAATTTTATTTACCGAGTTTGGTTTAAATAAAGACGAGATTAAGGGTTTAACAGAGGAATTAAAGAATAAGGTCTTTTTTCAAGTATTAGATTATTTAGGAATAAAATCAGAACCTGAAATAGAAAAAATTGAGGATGAGATTATTGATGATGAAATAGAAGAATTAAATTTATCGGTCAATCAAGAAATTTTAGAAAATTATCAAAAAAATGAGTATGGTTATAAAATAAAAAATTGGGCCAATGAAATTATTAAAATTTTAAATTTAAAATTTACCGATGAGGATAAAAAAAATAAATTTATTTCTACTTTAGAAAAGTATTTAAGAGGTATTAAGAGTCGTTATTCTATTAGAGAAATTTTTATTGCTAATAAAGATAGCGATGGATTTGGTTTAGCTGATAAAATGGTTGATAATATTTTTATGATTGCTCAAAAAATTAGAGAAAAAGAAGATCGGGAAATAAAAAGTAATTTTAAAATTGAAGACGATGTTTTGTCTAAGATTAATAAGTTGGGGCATGGAAAAATATCTTCTAAAATTGAACCATTAATGCTTCCAGCTGAAGATTTTTCATATGAATTACCTTCGCCCGATAGAGAATTAAATGAAGAGTCTTCAGAATTGCCAGCCATTGTTCCCAAAAAAGAAGAATTACCAACTATAAAAGAGGAGACTATTAAAAAAATGACTGAATCATTTTCAGTTCCAAAAAAAGAAACAAACATTGCTCAAAAAAAATCTAATATTTCTTTCAATAAAAATGGAAAAGTTCAAATGGCCGATGTTAAAAGAATTAAGATTACTGGCCCTATTGATGAGCTTAAATACATGGATTTAGTTAATTTTCGTAGATTATCCTCAGATCCAACTGAAGCTTTTAAAAGAATTGCTCAAAAATTAAGGGTATTAGAAGAAATTGATTATAGCAAGATGTTAGAAGGTATAAAAGCTTGGCGCCAAAGCCCAGTCAATAAAACATATTTGAAAATATTTTTTAGAGCTAGCAATGAAGCTATTAATATTGACCAAGTAATTGAAGATTTAAAAACATCAGGACAAGATTATTTAACCAGAGAAGAAATTGAGGCTTTAATTAAATTTAATAAAGGTTTAGTTTTTTAATATAATATGCAACAATTTACCGTTCCACAATTTATTGATGTTGAACCAAAGATAATTGGGCCTATTACTACTAGGCAATTTTTGATATTTTTAGGAGCAGCTCTATTAGTTTTTGTTTGCTATAAGCTATTAGACTTTACTGCCTTTATTTTAGCAACAGTTTTGATAATAGCTACTTCCGGAACTTTTGCTTTTTTAAAAATTAATGGACGACCTTTTCATTTCTTTGTTTTAAATTTAATTCAAACTATTAAAAGACCAAATTTAAGAATTTGGAATCATAAGGCTGCTAGTTTAGAAAAAAAAGAAGAGAAGGAGGTTCAATATGAAAATGTCTTACCCCCTGATAAATATTTTGCTAAAAAGAAATTAGCTGAACTTTCTTTAATCATTGACACTAAGGGTAAATACAAAGGAGAGGATAGCGATAAAATAGAGGTAGATAATAATTTTTAATACATTAAATAACATGACAGAAAAAAATAAAGGTAAAAAAAATAGTAGTGCTTCTACTCAACAATATTTAGATATTTTAGAAATAAAAGATGATACTGTGGTAATGAGAGATGGAACTCTTCGAGCAGTTTTAGCTGTTTCTAGTATTAATTTTGCTTTAAAAAGCGAAGATGAGCAAAATGCTATTATTTCTTCTTATGTTAGTTTTTTAAATAATATCAGCACCCCTATACAAATAGTTGTTCAGTCTCGTGATTTGAATATTGATAATTATATTGAATATTTGAAAACTAAAGAAAAGGAGCAGACCAATCGTTTACTAAAAATTCAAACTGGAGAATATATTGAATATATAAAAGAATTGGTTTCTATGGGAAAAATTATGAATAAAAAGTTTTTTGTAGTTATTCCCTATAGTCCTTTTTCAGACAAGCATAAAGGATTTCTTTCTCAAATATCAGAAATTTTTAAACCAGCTACAGTTTTAAAACTTAAAGAAGCTAAATTTTTAAAATATAAAGACAATTTATCTCGTCGAGTAGATAGTATTTTTTCAGCTCTAATGTCTTTAGGAGTAGATGTTAAGCAGCTTAATACTCAAGAATTAATTGAACTATACTATAATTCATATAATCCGGAGACTTCTAAAAATCAGCCTTTAGTGGATATTGAAAAATTACAAGTAGAATAAATATTAAAATATAAAATATGATAGATTTAAAAAAACAAGAAGCTTTTTCTGAGCCCAAGAAAAAAAAGAAAAGTTTAATTGAAGAAGAATTGATAAGAGCTGGGATTAAAGACGAGGATGTTGAAATTACCAAGGAATTAATTGAAGAAGAGCAGGCTTTTCGTCGAGGTATTTTATCTGTTCGGGATTTAATTTCTCCGGCTAGTTTTAAGGTTAGCCCAACTAATCTTAATTTAGGTCAAAAATTTCTACGAACTATTTTTGTTATTAGTTATCCTCGATATATTAGTGTTGGTTGGTTTGCTCCGATTATAAATTTAAATGAGCATTTTGATGTTTCTATGTTTTTTTATCCAGTTAAAAGCGCTATTATTTTAAAACAATTAAAGAATAGAGTTGGTAATTTAGAGGCTCAGATAGTGGCTGACTCAGAAAAGGGAGCCCCGCGTGATCCGATTCGAGAAACAGCTTTACGAGATATTGAATATTTGAGAGACTCTTTAACTCAGGGAACTGAAAAATTTTTTCAATTTGCTTTGTATGTGACTATTTATGCTGATAGTATTGAACAATTAGATCGACTGTCTGATCAAATTGAAGATATTTTTGGTTCTCGCTTAGTGTATTGTAAGAGAGGATTTTATCAAACGGAACAAGGATTTAATTCTACCTTGCCACTTGGTAATGATGAGCTCTATATTACTTTTAATATGAATTCTTCTCCGATAGCCTCTTCGTTTCCTTTTATTTCTAGCGAATTAACCAGTGATAAAGGTATTCTTTATGGAATTAATAGACATAATAATAGTTTAATATTATTTGATCGATTTAGTTTGCAAAACGCTAATTCAGTTGTTTTTGCTACCTCTGGAGCTGGGAAGAGTTATTGTATTAAATTAGAAGTTTTGCGTTCTTTGATGATGGGCACTGATGTTATCATTATAGATCCTGAATATGAATATAAATATTTAGCCGAAGCTGTCGGAGGAACTTATGTTAATATTTCTTTGTCCAGTGAAAGTAAAATTAACCCCTTTGATTTACCTCGTTCTATTGGTGGCGAGGCTAAGCCTAAAGACATTATTAGAAGCGCCGTTATAACTCTAAAGGGATTGGTTCGTTTAATGATTGGGGAATTAAATCATGATGAAGATTCTATTGTTGATAGAGCTTTATTAGAGTCTTACGCCAAAAAAGATATTACCCCTGACTCTGACTTATCCCAAATTGAACCCCCGACATTATCTGACTTGCAACAAGTTTTAGAGGGCATGGAAGGTGGTAATGAATTATCTTTACGTTTAAAAAAATACACTGAAGGAACTTTTTCTGGTTTATTAAATAATTTTACTAATGTCGAGATGAATAATCAATTAGTTTGCTTTTCAGTTCGAGACTTAGAAGATGAACTTCGGCCAATTGCTATTTATACTATTGTTAATTATATTTGGAATGTAGTTCGTAGTGAAACTAAAAAAAGAATTTTGGTTATTGATGAGGCTTGGTGGATGATGCAGAACGAAGATAGTGCTAAATTTATTTTTGCCTTGGTAAAGCGTTGTCGTAAATATTATTTAGGTGTAACCACTATTACTCAGGATGTTAATGACTTTTTATCATCTCCTTATGGCAAGGCTATTGTAACTAATTCTTCCTTACAGATACTTTTAAAACAATCCCCAGCTTCAATTGATTTAGTGCAAAAAACTTTCATGTTAACAGAAGGAGAAAAATATTTATTATTAGAATGTGGTATTGGAGAGGGTATATTTTTTGCTGGTAATAAACATGTGGCTATCAAAGTAGTAGCTTCATATAGCGAAGATCAATTAATAACTTCGGATCCTCGACAATTATTAGAAATTGAAGAAGCTAAGAAGGAATTTGCTCGTAGCATGGGTGAAGAAGAGGAAGGTGTTTAAAAAAATAAATTAAAAATAATTATAAAAATATGATTAATTCAAGTAAAAGAAAAGTTGGTTATTTATTAATAGCTTTAGCTATTATTTTATTAATTTTATCAATAGTTTTATTTCTATCACCGGATAAAAATCCCTTTAAAACATTGATTGATAAAATTACCAATAAAACAGAAGAGGTGGAAAAAACACCTGAAGAAGAATTTAACGAAATGATTCAACAGAAGAAAGATTCCGTTGTTTATACTTTTGATGAAGAGGCTGAAAACAATAGAGATTGGAGTCAAGATGATTTTAAACAATTGTCTAGATCATTTGCTGAAAGATTTGGCTCTTATTCTAACCAATCTAATTATGGCAATATTGAAGATTTAGAGATTTTTATGAGCGTTAAAATGAAAAAATGGGCCGAAGAATATGTAACCAATCTGAGAGCTAATAATCAATATTCTGGTAATTTTTATGGAATAGTTACTAAGGCCTTAGTTGAGCCAGAAATTTCAAGTTTTGCTCCAGATAGTGGGCAAGTTGATGTTCTGGTTTCAACTCAAAGAGAAGAAACTTCTTCTGACGGAGATCCCAAGGTTTATAATCAAGATATAAAAATAAGTTTTATCAAGGCTGGAGGAGAATGGTTGGTTGATTCAGCTATTTGGCAATAATAAATAAAATAAATAATATGACAAAAAATAAAAAAACAAGAAAACAAAAGAAAGATTATTTTGAAATTATTTTTATTTTAATTTCCATTTTGTTGTTTTTATTGTTATTAGTTTCGATTTATTGGTTTAGAAGCTCTTTGTTTAGTGCCAAAGATCAGGTGGCCTTGGAGTTTTTAGATAATCAAGAAAAAAATTCTATAAATTCACTAGAAGATCCTTTTGTTTCTATCAAGAATCACAAATTAGAAGAATTTGCTCCAATAATACAATCTACTGATCCTGTTTTAGGCAATCAAGAGGCTAAGATAAAAATATTTTATTGGTCAGACTTTGCTTGTTCATTTTGTTCTGATCAGGAAAATATTTTAAAAAAAGTTTATAATAAATTTAAGGATGATGTGATAATAATAAGAAAGGATTATCCAGACACTAATTCTGTAAAATCTTTCTCTTTTCAGGCTTCTCGAGCCGCTCGTTGTGCCAATAACCAAGGAAGGTTTTGGGATTATAATGAATTACTTTATAATATTAAGGATCAATTTACTGAATTAAGTGACCAATTATTTATAGACTTAGCTCAAGTTGTTAAGTTAAATTTAGAAGATTTTAAGTCTTGCTTGCAAAATAACAAAGTTGATCAAGAAATTTTTAATAATATTGAAGAGGCTGAAGATTTGGGAGTGGTTGGCATTCCCTATATCTATATTAATGATAAGGATTTTTTAGGAGATATTAATGAAGAAGAATTAAGTACTTTAATTGAATTTGAGTTGGAAAAAAATAAAAATCAAGACTAAATTGAATTATGGCTGAAAAACTTAAAACAATTTATGAGTGTCAGAATTGCGGCGCCCAATTTCCTAAATGGAGTGGGCGTTGTTTGGAGTGTGGACAATGGGGGACCTTAGTTGAAGATATAAAAGATAATAAAAAAATGGCTGACAATATTATTACTAAAATGGCCATTTCTGAGGTTATTGATTTAAGTCAGGCTAAGGATGTCCAAGCCATTCGTTGGAAGTCTGGCATTTCTGAAATTGATAGAGTTTTGGGCGGTGGTCTAATATCTGGTTCAATTATTTTATTAAGTGGTGAGCCGGGTGTGGGAAAATCTACCATATTGGCTCAATTATCAGATTTTTTAATAAAAAAAAATAAAGAATTTGCAGATGTCTTATATATTTCTGGAGAAGAATCAGCTGGTCAGGTAAAATTAAGATTAGAGAGGTTAAAGTGTGATTTAGCTAAATTTAAATTTATTGGAGAAACAAATTTAGAAAAGATAATTTCATCAGCCATAAAATTAAAACCAGCTATGTTGATAGTTGACTCTATCCAAACAATTTATTCAGCTTCTATTTTGAGTGAGGCTGGTGGTATTAGTCAAATTAGGGCAGTGGCTATTAAGTTTATGGAATTGGCTAAAAAATATAATATCCCAGTTTTTTTAATAGGACATATTACTAAAGATGGTCAAGTGGCTGGTCCGAAATCTTTAGAGCATATTGTTGATGTGGTGCTGTATTTAGAAAATGATGGACGAGGCGGACATTCAGTTTTGCGTTCGGTAAAAAATCGTTTTGGTAGTGTTAATGAAATTGGAGTTTTAGAGATGACTGGAGATGGTTTTGAAGAGGTTAAAAATCCAAGTATTTCTTTTTTGGAAGGAGATTTATCTTTATCTTTTCCCGGATCAGTTTTTTCCTGTGTTATGGAAGGAAATCGTCCTTTTTTAATAAACATCCAAGCTCTAGTTAGCCGAACTGTTTTTGGTTATCCTCAGAGAAAGGCTTCAGGCTTTGATCTAAATCGTTTGCAGGTTTTATCAGCGGTTATTTCTAAAAAACAAAAATTAGATTTAACTAATCAAGATATTATTTTAAATATTGTGGGAGGCTTTAAGACTAGTGACCCAGCCTTAGATTTGGCTGTTTCGATGTCCATTATTTCTTCTTTTTTAAATAAAGAAATTGGAAAAGAAAAAGCTGTTTTAGGAGAATTAGGTCTTAGTGGAGAAATTCGAGCTGTAGCTTATTTAGATATGCGACTGCGTGAAATTGAAAAGATGGGTTTTAAAGAAGTTATTTTAGCTGACATAGCTAATAATAAAGATAGGGCTAAAGTAATAAATAATTTTAAAAAAATAAATTTTATTTTTGTAAAAAATCTTTCCGAGGTTATTAAAGAGGTTTTTGGTAAATAAAAAGAGCTAGAATTGTTCTAGCTCTGTTTTTTTTAAATATCAATTTTTTCTGGTAGCTTCAATTTGTTGAATTTTTTTTATTCTGGCTTGAATTTGTTCGGCCATTTTTTTATAAAATTCATCTGACCTACTTGATTCACATTGAATCAGGTAATTTTTTCTTTCATCATTTGGATCGTTGGCAAACTTAATTTCTTCAAAGGGGACTGTTTTTACATTTGACTCAATTACAGAGTCTTCTGTTTCTATTACATCACACCACCATTTTCTTTTGTATGGTGTTAGATTGTATAAGAAAACATGTTCTTTGCCGTCCAGATAACACAAATTTTTTAAATTTTTTTCCATTTTTCTTTATTTTGGTTAATATCAAAGATCTATCACTTCGTTTATACTATCATCATTGTTGGTTATTGTCAAGATGGAGAGTTTTTAGGGCTTAATTATACCCTTGACTCAATTAAAATTATAAATTATACTATTAGCAGTCCAAGCGATTGATTGCTAATTGCTTGCTAATTAATTAATAATTTTAAATAAATATGTTTAATAAATTTACTAATAGATCGCAGGAGGTTATTATTAATGCTCAGATTATTGCCTCTGACTCTGGTCAAAGATATATTGAAGGTTTACATTTATTATTAGCCCTACTTCAACAAAGCGAAAGCTTGGTTAGGGTTGTTTTAGATAAATTAAAAATAGATTCAGAGTTGATTGAGGGGCATGCTTTTAATGAA
>Ga0265293_10002212_pt1 | contig 40046 bp, 39 predicted proteins | sample Munlanlewell138R_FD_192505 | JGI IMG/M metagenome (GOLD analysis project Ga0265293, IMG submission 192505) | Leachate microbial communities from a municipal landfill in Southern Ontario, Canada - Leachate well 138R | ecosystem: Engineered > Solid waste > Landfill > Unclassified | place: Canada... | reverse complement strand
TCTTTTTTTCTCTTATAGCACCCTTAAATCTTTTTATTTCTGACAATCTCATCCCCTTATAATTTCCTACTAATAAATTTATTACTAAAACTAAAATCACCACCATCTCAGGATATTTCAAAACCACTCCTTGAAGCCAGTCAAAATTCATCATAATTGCCCCAGTAATTGCCAAAATTATTGTCCCTACTGTTAATTTTTTTGCCTCTCTTTTACTCTTTACTAACTGAGTTCTAGTAAATTCTTCTGTTAAAAGAATCATGAATAAGATCGGGAAAATTGAAATTTGTCTAATATCAATTAATCTCACAAAGGAAGAAGCAATCATTAACAAAAAAGTTCCCAAAGAAATAAACAATAAACTAATTGCTCTAGCTGGCCAAAAATGTATCTTTAATTTTCTTAAAACTAAACTACTCAAAACCGATATTAATAAAATCATGGCAAATAAAACCAATCCTCCAAAAATACCCGTCGCTATGAAAGCAATTGCAATCATTGTTGGCATAAAAATTCCATAACCCGATAACCCCCCCATGTAATGTAGTACCGATATTAAAGTAGCGATCAAAGGCAATAATAATAGTAATACTATAGTATTACTAGCTACTCCTCTGTTCATGGCCCGATTAATCAAAATTTTTAAACCATTAAAACCATTCCATCTTTCTTCAACTTTTACTTCTACTGTTTTTATTTTATCTTCTACCAAATTACTTTTAACCTCTTCTATGGTTGGGACTAAAGTTGGAGAAATTGTTGCTGTTTGGCTTGCTTCAGTAGGAGTAATCGCCCTAATTGGAACAGCTCTTACCAAGACAATACTTAAAATTAAAAAACAAAAACCAAATACTGATAAAAGGGCAGCTTTTTTCATATTTCTATTATAGAAGAATTTAATTTAAATTATTTATTTTTTTAAATCTAATAAATTAAATAAATAATAATTTTACAGACTAATTTGTGCCGTATTATAGCACTATTTTATTAATTTCTATCATTTTTTAAAGATAGTCACTTTTTTCTCCCATTTAAGGTATAATTTGATCAATGAACAAATTATTAGCTGTCAACATTGGAGATGCCCTTTCCCTTGGTGATGGTGCCGGTAATATAGGCGATAAATATACTAGTGTTTCTCCTCTTGTTTCTTCCCTTTTAAAAAATTCCCTCGTTATTGCTGGTTTAATTTTTCTCTGTCTCTTAGTTTTTGGCGGTGTTATGTTTATTGCTAATGCTGGTAAAGGTGATGATAAAAAAGCCAGTCAATCAAAATCTGCCATTACTAGTGCCCTAATTGGTTTTGCTATTGTTTTTTCTGCCTATTTTATTATTCAAATTATTCAAGTTCTTACTGGTGTTCAGATTTTAAATTCTACGCTACAATAAACTTATGTTAGGAATATTTGGAACTATTGAAAACCCTACTAATTACACTTCCAATAATGGATCAGGTCTTTTCACTCTCTTAAGTAATATCTTAAAATTAGCTGGAGTTATTGCCGGATTATTTTTTATTGTTCAAATTATTATGGCTGGCTATGGTTATATTTCTGCCAACGGTGATCCAAAAAAAACTGAAGCTGCTTGGGCTAAAATTTATCAAAGTGCTATTGGTTTAGCTATTGTTGCCAGCGCCTTTGTTCTAGCTTCAGTCATTGGTAAAGTCTTTGGTATCAATATTTTAAATCCAGTTATTTATGGACCAGGAACCTAAATTATGAATCAAATAACTAAATTATTAGCTGTAGCTAAAGTTACCTATGCCCCCTTAGAAGGACCAGGTATTCCTGTTAAAAGTCAAGATGGGGCTGGTGTTCAATTGGAAACTATTATTAGTACTGTTTTTGGTTTTTTAACTATAGTTGGAGTCATTTTCTTTACTCTTCAACTCATCTTTGCTGGTTATGGTTTTCTTTCTTCTCATGGTGAACCAGATAAACTCAAAATTGCTCGAACTAGATTAACTAATGGCATTCTAGGTCTTACCATTGTTGTTATTGCCTTTGGAGCTGGTGCTTTTATTGCTAATCTTCTCGGGATCCAATATATTTTTAATCTTAATGAATTTATCGGTTCAATTAAGTTAACTAATTAATATGGATTTCATTAAACCTATCTACGCTCAAATTATCAACCCAGCTCTTAAAGATTCTGAAAGCATTGTCGCTGATCCTAGTACTTATGTTAATAGTGTTATTCAATCTATTTTTAGTGTTTTCTTTATAGTTGCTGTCGTTTATTTTATTTGGCACTTTGTTATGGCTGCTTATCACATGATTTCTTCTCAAGGTGAACCTGATAAATGGAAAGCTGCTCAAAAGTCTATTCTTTATTCTCTAGTCGGTATTGTTTTGGTCTTTTCCATCTTTGCCATTCTTAAATTTGTTGGTATTGTTACTGGTGTTCAAGGGTTACAAAACCTTAAGTTAATTTGGCCATCACTTTAATATTTTATTAATTACTGTTATCATCAATTAATTATCAATTAATCATTAATTAAAAACATGTTCAAAAACATAAAAAACAAAATTCAAATGTCAGCCATAGCCGCTCCAATTTACGCTGCTGATACCCTAAAACTTACTACTGAAGGTGGCAGCTTCAAAAATCTTGAAAATTTAACTGCTGGTGGTATTATTTCTGGAGCTATTAGCTTAGTTCTTATTATCGTTGCTTTAGTTTTCTTCTTCATTTTAGTCATGGGTGGTCTTCGATGGGTTACTTCTGGTGGAGATGAGAAAAAAGTTGGTGAAGCTCGTGCTCAAATTACCAATGCTTTAATCGGTTTAGCTATCGTCTTTGCTGCTTGGGCTATTATGAAACTTATTGGCACTGTCTTCGGTATTGATATCCTTGGAAATCTTACCATCCCTTCATTCCAATAAATTAAACAAATTAATTTAATTTTTAAACCCCCTGCGAGTTAATTCAAAGGGGGTTTTTAGTGTATAATCATTTTATGTCAAAACTGCTCAATTTTTTTATTCCTAAACCAGTTTTTGCTCAAACCCAAAAGTGGGAAATTATTAATTCTAAATGTGTTGGTACTGGTGAATTATCTGACGTCCCCACTATTAAAGGTTTTGAATGCCTTTTTTTTAACATTCTCCAAATAATTACCACTCTCGCCGGATTAATTTTTTTCTTTATGTTTATTATCGGTGGTTTTAAATATCTTACTTCTGGTGGTGACCCAAAAAAAACTGCCACTGCTTCTTCTACTTTAACTATGTCCATTATTGGTTTAGTTGGAGTTATTGTCTCCTGGTTAATTCTTCTCCTTATTAAAAACCTAACCGGAGTTGATGTTACCACCTTCACCATTCCATCCGGCAACTAATGACCAAAAAAATCCTTGTCCTTATCTTTTTTTTACTTATTCCTTTCAAAATTAATGCTTCTTTTGTTTATGCCCAAACACCTACTCCAGAGCCTGAAGAAGTCGAAGAAAAAAAAAGTGGTTGGGAACAGTTCTGGGATGATTTTTTAAATATAATTATCAATATCAATTCTAGTCTTAATTGGTTTATCCCTAAAAAAAATGTTCAAATATCTTGTGAAAAACAGACAAACTTCACTGATTATAATGCCATTAACCAAAATTCCAATTCTCGAGCCCAAAGTAATTCATCTCAAAGATACCGTAAAGGTACCTATCTTAAGGCTATTTTAGATGGTGCTTATGACGACGATACCATTGCTTATCTCTGTAATAATGTTTGTACTAATTCCAAAACTAGTGATGAAGGTTGTATTGACATCAAATATTCCACTCTTGTCTATTATTTTTATCAAAAAGGTGAAAAAATCCTCTATGACAAATCTGATTCTAAAAAAACCATAGATTATGATTCCACTAAAATGGAATCCTATAATTACACTATTCCCCAAGGCACTGATTCCTATTTCAAAAATCTTTATAACAATATTTCTCAAATTCCTCAAGGAGCTTACCAAGGTGAAGCTGACACTGCCGCTGGTTCCAGTAGTGAATTAAATGGAAGTCTTCGAACTTTTATCCCAGCTTCCGCTCAAACAGAGAAACCCCCTTCTGATATTACTAATACTGATAATGCAGAAAAGATGACCAAAGATAACGAATATCATCAACGAGCTCTTTACTCAAATTTTATTCCTGCTGAAAGTCAAAAAGTTTTAGGAACTACTACTGATTCACTTAATAATGGTCAAATTCTTGGTATCAGTACTGATACTGACACCCTAAAGAAAATTTTTAGTGATGACCTCCATCCCGCTTCTTGGCAAAATAATCAAGTTCTTATTGAAGAAAGCGATGAAGATGCTAAAAAAACCAGTCGTGGAATGAGCCAATATGGGGCTGTCGGTATGGCCTTATCTAATCTTGGATACGAACAAATTCTTAAAAATTATTATGGTGATATTAAAATTGTTGATATTAAAGATTATGTTTCCAACCCAAACAATATCACTATTAATGTCCACACTCGCAGCAATGATTCTATTTCCGATAAAACAATTTCTCTTAATCTAGAAAAATATCTTAAAGGAATTGATGAAATTCAAGATTACATTGGTAAAAAAAACGGTGGCATGAATATGCTCAAAGCCCAAGCTATTGTTTCTCGAACCTATGCTTTTGTTCGCACTAATGGCTTTCAAAATACAATCAAAGCTACCCATGCCGACCAACTTTTCACTTACAAAAAAATAGGGAAATTACCTTATCTTAGCCAAGCTGTCGACGAAACTAGTGGAAAAATTATTGTCGATAGCACAACCAATCAACCATTTGAAACAGAATTCAAATCTAAATTCTGTGGGCCCTCTCTTTCTTATCAACCAAGCAGTATTTCTGGCCGTAGTAGTAATCACACCAATCCCTCATACACTTCAAGTCGATCTTATGAAGATATCGCCTACCAGAAACTTTACGATAAAAGTATTGATTCCACTTGTAATTAACAACAAATAAATTTAAACTAAAATATGAAATTAAAAATTAGAAATATTATCAATCGTCTCAATCGTCGTGATCTCACCCCAACCCTAAAAATCCCCAAATTTTTTAAATTTACCCTTATCCTAATAATAATTGTTTCTACTTTCTTTTTAGTCAAAAACAATTTCACTAAAGCCGAAGAAGTTTCAATTTATACTGAACAAGGAATTGAAAATCATCCTGTCCTAACAGAACAAAATAACCGTGAGAATGGAAATAATTTATCAAGCTGGACCAATTCTTCATTAGCTGCCAATGCCGGTGCTGGGTTGGAAGCCACTTCTGGAAAATTTGAAACAGATAAATTAGGTAAAATTAGCTGGGTTCCCGGAGGAATGATTGGTCAAACCACAAAATATATTGGTTATCTCTACAATGCTCCTGCTTCCGGTACCCTTTATATTGCTGACAATGTCAACAATTTCATTGGTAAACCTGCCTATGCTCAAAGTGGAATTGGCTATACTGGGTTACAACCACTTCTCCCAATTTGGAAAATTTTTAGAGACATTATTTATATAATAATCTCTCTTGTTTTTGTGGTTATTGGACTTTTAATTATGCTTCGAGTCAAGATTAGTCCCCAAGCTGTTATCACTATCCAAAGTGCTATTCCAAAACTAATCAGCTCTCTTATCTTAGTTACTTTTTCTTATGCCATTGCTGGTCTACTTATTGATTTAAGTTATGTTCTCCCAGGTCTAATCATTACCCTCTTCCTAAAATCACCTGCTATTAATGCTATTTATCAAGCCATGCTCTCTAACCAAATTGAAGCTCTTAAGTTATTTTTTACCAATCTCACAGATATCAATGCTACTGTTCTTAACAATGACTTTTTAAACGGTGCTATAAATCCAAATCCCTATATTCTTTTCGCTTATGTTGGTCAAATGGCCCCAATGGCAAATGTTATGGGAGTGTTAGTTTTACTTGGGCTTGCCCTAACCCCTACAATGGGAATAAGCGTCATTCTTGGTGTCGTTGCTGCTATTCTTGCTCCTTTAATTCTTTCTATCATGATTCTAATTTGGATGATTAAGTTCTTTGTTGGTTTACTTAAGTGTTATTTCAATGTTATTTTAAAAATTATTTTAGCTCCTTTAGAAATTGGCTTAGGCGCTATCCCAAATATGAAATTAGGTTTTGGTAGTTGGTTTATCGGACTAGTCGCTAACCTTATTGTTTTCCCAGCCTGCACTCTCTTTATATTATTAGTTGTTATTGTTGTCCATACTATTCCTAATTTAGGTCTTTGGGCTCCAGATTTAATTCAACTTACAGATGCTAGTTTTATTGCCAAAACTTGTATTGGCCTTGGAGCTCTTATGCTTCTCCCTAAACTTCCAAAATTAATTCCAGAAGCTATCTTCCAACTCAAACCATCACCATTTGGTACTGCTATTGGTGAAAGTGCTAAACCACTTGGTAATTTTGGTAAAGGTATTGGTAATACGGTTGTTAGTGGTGCCCGTGGAGGAATTGGTGATGCTATTGGAAACAGAGTTGCAGGAAGCAACTCTAGATTAGGTAATTGGATTTCTGGTGGTAGACCTCCAGTAGGTGGTGGTAATCCTCCAGCAGGTGGTGGTAATCCTCCAGCAGGTGGTGGTAATCCTGGCCCTCATACTCCTTAATTTATTTAAAAAATATGAACAAATCACTAAAAATCAAAAATAAATCAAAAATAAAACTCACTACTAAAAAAGTAATCCCTCCTCAAACAAAACCAAAATTAGCCCCTTAAACAGTTTTTTATTTACCCTTTATTCCATCAATAAAACCTTTAAAAAAGACTCTTCTTCCTGCCCTTCTTCTACTTAATGACATTGCTTGTGCAAAATTATATTCTTTACCACTAGATTCATCATGAGCAATAACTTGACTACTTATCCAATTCCACATACCCTCATTTAAAAAAGAATCAGCTGTTGTAGATAATTTAGTCTCCACCATTGCCTTCCTCAAATCCATTAAATTATAATTATCCCAACCTAATCCATCTTTAGTTGCAACCAATTCCAACACACCCAAAGCATATTTTGAACGTAAACCCTTTTTACCTTCACGTGATTTTTTCCCTACTATTTCTTCTCCATTCACCAAAAATTTTTCACCAACTTTTTTAACATCATTGTCCACTCCATTGATCTTATATTTTGAAACTCTCTTTCCTGTCCGATAATCATAATCATAACTAAGTTCTACTTCCTTCCACCCTAAACCAGGTAAATTAACTATATCTACAGAAGGATCTGTTTTACTAAAACAATCCACAATAGAATTAAAATAATTAGCCCCAACCGCAACCATTTTCTTAGGATCTGGTGCATTGTCTAAAAACGCCTGTTTAACAGGTAAAACTTTACTCATCATTTCCTGTGTAAAATAATATACAAAAGTATTTTTTTCATTATTACCTTCAACGAAAATATCTTTCGCCTCAATCATTCCTGTATCGTATCGACCAGACATTCTTCTTAACCATCCTGGAGTCAAACTTTGGACATCCATATTAGACATTGCTCCCACATTTTTACCTTTTCTTGCATCATCAGCCCTATAATAAGCAAAATGAACACATTCAGCAAAATCATCACCATTGACTAATCCAAAATTAAAAGTAGATCTTTCCCCTGAGGCACTTACTAATTTATGTGCCAATTGATATGCTTTAGCTGCATCCATTCCAGTAGATTCTTTTATTTTTTTAATGATATAAGTATCCACTTTTTGTTTTCTACTTGAATTAGAATCCATCCAATATCCATTTACAAAACCCTCTATAGTCGTTCCCTTATCGTAAGGAGGATTAACCAATTTAAGTTTTAAAAGATCTATCGCCTCATCAGGACTAATTTTCATATCAGGGTCAGCTACCATTTCCTCTAAAACTTTTTTATAATCAAAATTAGCTCTTTGAATCCAATCCCAAGCCTCATCTACTGGTACACCAAACTTCTTTTTACCCGAATCACGTAATAAAAATTTTAACCTTTCTTCGGTAAGAACCCTATCCGCCTGTCCTATCTTGTCAACGGCCACTGATATTCCACCTCTATCTGATAATTTAAAAGCAGAATCTTCCATATAATAAGCCGAATCATGTAAAGCTAATCTCGATCTAATCATAAGATCTACATCCTTATAAGATATAACATCCGGATTAGTCGATTTTTCAGAATACATTTTTAATCTAACCTGATCCAATAAAGTATTTAATTGACGAGTATTTTCACTAATTTCATTAGTCGGGTAAGTTGAATTCTCTTGTCTATCCAACAAGACACTTGCATATTTAAAGGCTTTTTCTGGAGTACTAAGATCTGTTTCCTTATCCTTACCAAACACATCTTTAATTTTATCTGCTGCTTCACCAAATTTTTTAGCAGCCTCATCTATTTCCTTTCCATCACCAACTTTCCTTCCTGATTCTTCCATAACATTTTTAATTTCTTCTTTAATCCCAATATCTTTCATTCTTTCTCTACATGTCTCAACATACATTCTAACCAAAGATCCACCATCTTCTCCATCTTTTTTCTCCCATTTTTTATAAAACTTTCCTCGAGTCTCATCACTTGCTTTGTCAAACAAACCTTCCTCTTCTATCCTCTTATTAATTATCAACAAATCACTTTCTTCTTCTTTTGTTATTTTCCTTTCTTTAATAAATTTACCTACACCTTTCACTTCTTCTACAAGAAGACTATCAATATCTTCCGCTGATAATTGATCAGTAACTAAATCTTTTCCTAAAGCACTTGCATTCATTGCTATAAAAACAGCATCAACCATACTATCCCTGTCAGATTCAGCCACTTTCTTATTACCATTAGGATTATCACAAGCTTCCAAAATCGATTCAAATGATTTATATCCTGGAGTTCTCCCATATTTTTCCAAAACTCTCAAAGCCAATTCTGAACCCTTTTGTTTATCTTCGCTACCAAAAAACTCAACATTATTTTTAAGTAAATCAGAAGCATTTATTTGAGTATTTTTTATCTTATCTGTTTCTATCTTTACTTCAATGTTACGACTAAACCTCTCTTTAAAGAGATCGCCCCCCATTGGTTGAATTTCACTCATATGCCCAAATTATACCAATTTTATTATTTCAATACCATCAATTCTTCAAATTCCTCTTCCCCTAAACTTTCTTTTTCCATTAATACTTTAGCCACTCTTTCCAATTTTTTCTTGTTTTTAATTAAAACTCTTTTGGCCTCAGCAAATGCTTCATCAACTAATTTTTTAATTTCTCTATCTACTTTTGACAACATCCTATCAGAAATTTTTGATGGTTCCATATAAGCTTTCCCAAAATCCCCTATATCAATTTGTGGTCCTAAATTTATTGGTCCTAATTCTGACATCCCCCATTCCACCACCATATTTCTAGCAATATTAGTTGCGTGAGAAATGTCTGATGATGCTCCAGTAGTAATGTCTTTAAAAATTATTTCTTCTGCCGCTCTTCCTCCCATAGCCATAGCCATTTGTTTTATCAACTTATCCTTTGTCATATGAATAATATCTTTCTTAGGCGGAATTAAGGTAAATCCTAATGCCATTCCTCGTGAAACGATTGAAATCTTGGAAACTGGGTCAAGACCCTCTGCATGATTTACAATTGCATGTCCCGCCTCATGGTAAGCAGTCATTAATTTATCTTCATCAGTTTGATTTCTTCTTTTTTCTGATCCCATTTTTACCTTCAAAGATGCCTCTTCAATGTCCTTAGCCTCAATTTTAATTTTATTAACCCTAGCTGCTCCAATCGCTGCTTCATTTAACATATTTTCTAATTCTGCTCCCGAAAAACCCACTGTTCCTTTAGCCACCGTTTCCCAATTTACATCATCAGCAAATGGTTTCCCTTTAGCATGTATTGCTAAAATTTCTTTTCTTGCTTCAAGATCAGGCATTTCCAATACTACTCTTCTATCAAATCGGCCAGGTCTTAATAATGCTGGATCAAGTAAATCTCCCCTATTAGTTGCTGCCAATACCACTATTGCTGTATTAGCTTCAAATCCATCCATTTCTACCAAAATTTGATTTAAAGTTTGTTCTCTTTCTCCATGACCACCATCCATTCCCCCTCTAACTCTTCCAATAGCATCAATTTCATCAATAAAAATAATTGCCTTTCCTGCTTTTTTAGCAGTTCCAAATAAATCTCTTACTCGTGAAGCTCCAACTCCTACCAACATTTCCATAAATTCTGATCCCGCCATTGAATAAAAAGGAACGTTTGCTTCTCCAGCTGCTGCCTTAGCTAATAAAGTTTTACCTACTCCACTTGGTCCTACTAATAAAACTCCCTTTGGTGCCCTAGCCCCCATTTTGTGATATTTTTCTGGATGTTTCAAAAAATCAACTACTTCCATCAAATCATCCTTGGCTTCTTTTACTCCAGCCACATCTTTAAAAGTCAAACTTTGTTTTCCTTTAACAAATAGTTTTGCTGTTGATTTCCCAAATCCAAACATACCACCACCGCCAGCCCCACCAGATTGTTTTCTTAAAAACCATAAAATAAATAAGATTGGTATTCCCACTGACAAAACTAATGTTAATACCTCACCCAACATTTTCCATCCCTGTTTATTATCAACTTTCAAATTAACTTGAGCTAAATCTACCCCTTCTTTTTGTAAAATTTCAGTTAAAGAAATTGAAGTTTCTTTTGAAGAAACCAAAACTTTATCTTCACTCTTTAGTTGCGCTAAAATTTCATTATCAGTCACTGTAATTTCTGAAATGTCATTTTTCTTAGCTGATTCAATTATCTGAGAAATCGGTACTTGTGATATATTTTCTGACACTAATAACTGTTTTAAAGTTGATATTACCCAAAAAATTAAAATTACGTAAATAATTGTCCTAATTATTTGTTTTGGTCCAATCTCAATTTTTTTAATTTTTACTCCTGGTGGTAAATTTTTCAAAAAGTCATCATTAATATTTGATTTTTTATCCTGTTTTTTGGGATTTTCTTTATTCTCACCCGTTTTAACCTGGTCTTTAGAATCCTTTACCATTTTCTTAAATTTATTAAATATCTCTTGGCTTTTTTTCATCCTCACATTATACCATTCAAGCCAATCTCTCCAAACTGTTAAAATAAATTAATATGTCTGAAACCAAAAACGAAATTCCACAAGTCATTCAAGAAATTACCCAAGATCAAATCAGACAACAAAATCAAGAAACAACTTTAAAAATTCTAAACCAAAACTCTGAAATCAAAAAAATGATAAATACTATTTCTGAAAACCATCAATTAAATAATTTTGAAGATAAAAGTAATATTCCTATTCCTTTTTCATTAATTGAAAGAAACAAAACTGATATTTTTCTTCAATCACAAATCGTCACCGAATACCAAAAATTAGTTAAACAAATTAACTCTCCAAAATTAGCTTTTGAATATCCTTTTATCTTAGTCGGTCATCAACAAACAGATCCAGATGGTTATCAATATATTGTTTTTAATGAGTTGGTTCACACTCAAAAAGACGCCACCATTTTAGAAAAAAATGAAGTCGAACACGATCCAAACAAAATCAGACAAGCTTTAAAAAAAGGTGACGTTATTGCTCTTGGACATACTCACCCATATCTAACTGACAAAGAAACTTCCAATTATTTTACTAACAAAATTAACCCCGATATTAAAGATGAATATCATATAAAAAGAATCGGTTTAAATCTATCTCTCCAAGATATTTACAACGGTATTCAACTTAAAAGAGGATTACCAAACAAAAATGTTTATTCCTGTTTAATTATGTACAATGGCGAAATTGGATTAATCGATCACAACCAAAATAGTATAACTAAGGCAAATAATATTATTGGTGTTACTGAAAAAGAAATAATAAACATTCCCTCACCTAATTAAATTTTCCGCATTTTCCCCGTTTTTAAACCGCAACTAATATTTACTCAACTCTATTAAAAGTTCTTTGTTATCATTTTTTGCCGCATCTACCCAAAAATCATGGTTACAACTTTCACATTTAAAATAAATCCTAAACTTTTCACTTCCATATTCACTTCTAATTGGCCTCATTAATCCTCGACAATGGCTCAACCTATCCCCTGGTATTTCCTCATCTACATGTTTCCCCCATAAACAAATTGGGCAATGATCAGTTGTTCCACTCCCAATTACCTTTTCTCCACAAACTTCACAAATAAAATCCTCCACTACTTTTTTCATTTTTCTAACTCTACCCCCATTTTAATATCCTTATCTAATTTTTGATTAAATAAAAGTTTCCCTCCTACTAAACTTGCTGACGGTTGTACTTGCATTGGTTGCCAATTATCTGGGAATGAAATTAAATTTACTAAACTAGTCTCTCCTGATCCTGGTTGTCTTTGAATATAATTTATATAAGAAAACTTATTTTTAGAAGCTAAATCAAGATTACTAGTATATCTAATCTCTACAATTCTCTTTTTCATCACTGGTACCGTCATTAAAAATCCAACTTCTTTTTTCCCATTAATTTCTCTAATTCTTAAATCACTATCTTTATAAACTTTTTTGACAGTGGTATCAACTCCATCCATCACTACTACTTGAGATAAATTAATATCAATAGGTAAATAAATTCTCACATAATTTTTATAATCTCCACCTGGCCAATTTGTATTTTTAGCCGTATTCTCATAAGTTATTTTAACTATTCGAGACAAAGAAGCATTTGTAATATCTACTGTTTGCTCCATATTTCTATATAAAAAGTAGTTAGCTTTATTAACCCCTAAATTAGATTCCACTACATATAAATAATCCATCACACAATTCTCTGTTCCACAACTTCCTTTATATATTTCCCCACTCCAACCTAAACCAGTCATTTTTTTAGCTATTTCCTGATTATTAAAAGCTAATTGAATTTCATTTTTTTCCAATAAATCTACTACCTTACTCATCATCTCTATCTTTTTAATCATCCCCAACCCCTTTATTTCTTCAAACATTTGTTTTCCTAATCCCCCTAAAAAACTAGCCTTTTGATTAGAACCTGGAAAAAATTTCTTTTCTGCATAAAATTCTGCCTGTTCATAAAGATTATCTTTATTTATTTTTTCATCAAAATCAGGCACATAAACCTCACCTATCACTTCTAAGATAGACCTAGCTACTGTTAAATCTATTCCAATAACTCCATTTACCCCAACATTAGTTTCCTTTTTCAAAAACCACTGAATATCTATTGCTGTTTCTGTAAAATCAGCCTTCCAATTAGCATCTCTCATATACCAATTAGCTTCTCCTAAATGATTTTTTATTTCTATCGGTGGTTCCACATGACCATCTAGTTGACCATCGGCCTCATAAATATCTTTTATTTCCAAATCTATTAATTTACCTTTATTAAAATTCAATAGTCCATAACTACCAATAAACCCCCCTGTAGCTCTTAACTCAGACTCATTTTGAAATAAAACTAAATATTTTCTTTCATTACCATCGAGTCCTAAAAATTCTGGCAATACTTCAATTGTTTCAATCCCTAGTCCTACCTGTTTTTTAATCTCACCTAAATTTTCTGTTTGTTTTTGAGCCTCCATCTTCCATTTACTTGGTAGCCAATTTAAATCCCCTGCTAGTCTTGCCTGTAATACTCCTAATTTATTGTCTAAATTTAATAAGCCTGATTTCATTAATTTTAAATTTGCCTCCCAATCAATTTCTTTATCTTGGAATATCCCACTCATGACTAAGTCAGCTGATTTTACTAAACTAATTGATTCCTTTTCAATTTCCAATAAATCAGCCATCACTTTTAATGAATTTTGATAATTTCTAAACCAAGCCAGATTATTTAATCCCCAATCGTTTATTCGCTCATCCATCTCCGTTACCTTAATTAAATCTCTAGCCACCATTTCACTTGCCTTGGCATATTTTTTAGTCTTTATTAGCTCTGGTACATTTTTAATGTTTTTAATTGTCAAATAAGTATTTAATCCCCAATCTATGGGTATTATTAAAAACAAAAGTAACCCCAAACCCAATATCAATAACCACACCCAATTTTTCTTTTTTTCTTCTTTTTTAGGTTCATCTTTTATCAAATTTTTTACTTCAACTTTTTTCCCATTACTCTCTCCCATTTTCTTCCACCCATCAGTTTCAAAACTAGCCAAAGATGGAACTTTGTCTTTATTTAATTCAAACTTAGTTATCTCCCAAAAATCTTCACTTTCTTCTTCAATTGATTCTTCTTGATCTTCTTCATTTTTAATCTCTTCTTTTTTTATTTCTTTTATCTCTTCATCTTTTTCCATTAAACTATTTATTTCATCCTCAACTACTACTTCCATTTTCAGGGAAGACGCTTCTTCTGTTTTTAAAACAAAACCATTTTGTTTTGTTTTTCTCTTTTTTCTATTTTCATCATCCATTCTAGAAAAAAAATATTGTAAGGTTTCTTCTATCCCATCTTCAAAATTAATCTTAGGTGACCATCTTAATTTTTTTTCTGATTCACCTGCCCTATTATCTTCATCCTCAAATACTTCTATTTCTTTTTGAAATACTTTCAATTTAGTCATCTTTGCCTTATCAATTAAAATTCTTGCCAAGTCCTCAGAATTAATTTTCTTTCCTAATATCAAAAAATTCTCTTTTTCAGTATTAGACAAAAAAATTGCTCTTAAAATTGCATCTACTAAATCCGTTACTTCTAATAAATTTAATTTTTGTTCCGATAATGGTATTTCTAAGTTTTTATTTTTTACTGCCAGTTTTAATATATCTGTTAAAAAATTTTCCGTCTCCATTCCACTTCCATAAACTCCCCTAGCCTCTATCAATCTCCAATTCAAATCTAAACCAACTAAATTAAACTTTAATTTTTCTGCTAATTCTTTGTCATCAATAGTTATAAAACTTATCTTTTCTCCCTTTATTTTATTTTCCTTCCAAATTGACAAGTCTCCTCTAAAATCAAAAACATAACTAAAGTTTCCCTCCACCTCATTTATATCCGATATCCAAGAAAAATTATTTAAATTCCCCAAATCACTTACAAAATCCCCTGCTCCCGTTACACTAATGTCTTTATTTACCAGTTCTTCGGCCAATTTTACCGCTACAAAATTATCTATCCCAATTATTAAAGCTGAGGGTTGTAGCGAATCCATATTTCAATTTTAAACTAAATTTCAAGCAATTATTTAAAAGATTAGTCTTTACGGTATATTTTCGGTTAATTTGCGGAGAATTTTGAAGTAATAAGTTCCAACTCTATCAAAGTGTTCAGATGAAACGTGAAAAATTGTCATAACGGTGATTAGGGAAAATATTCTTATTTCTTTTAAAGAAAGTACTTATTTTATTTATTTGAAACTAAAGTTTAGGTAGGGAACGGAGAGGAATTTAATTTAAAAAATGTTCGGACAAGCTTCCATTGACCTAAAAATACTTAAGTATTTTTGTACTTATTTTAAACAGGGGAATATATCAAAAAAATTATCTCGTACTTTTCCTTAGGTTTATTATCATCAATCCAGCTGCTATAGATTCTGTTGCCACTGTTACCCAAGCCGCTCCTACTATTCCAAACCTTGGGATGGCTATTAGATTACCAACTATGTTTACTGTCAAAGACACTAACCCTATTATTAAAATCTGTTTTTGACCACCTCTAGCAATTACTGTAAAACCAACCAAATGACTAATATAAGCAAACACCATCGCTACCAATAAAATTCGCAAAATTAAAACTGATTCTCCAAATTCATTCCCTGCTAAAATTCTAATTATCCAAGGTGATAAAAAATATATTGTTGGTGCTACTACTAATATTCCCAATAGCATTAAACCAGTTGATTTCCAAAATAAACTTTTTTTATTTGTTTCTTTTATCGACATCATCGGGAAAATACTATTCACAAAAAAGTAAGCTGGTTGAATTAAGTTGCCATAAATTTTATAAGCCAATCCATAAAATGCCAACTTTTCTGACCCTATAAATTGTTTAATCAAGATTGAATCAACTGCTCGATCATATCCTGAAAACAAAATCATATATATTCCCATTGGCCAAGCTTCTTTTATAAATGATTTTAAAAAAGCCTTATCCCATTTTTTAAACTTAATTTTGCCAATTATTTTTTTAATCAAATTCCAACCTAATCCTAAACTTAAAATCCTTGCTCCTAAGTAAACTCCAAACACCCAAATTAAATTTATTGTCCCAGGCCAAATTAAAAGCATAATTACAAAGGTTAATGGAAATAAAATGTCCATCCATACTTTTAAATCCATTCTCATTTCCGTCTGAAAAATTATTTCCAAACTTCCTGCCATCGCCGTAAAACTAATCATTGATAATGCTATTAATGCTTCCCATTGAACTGTTCTTAATCCCGACCAAAAAATTATCAACCCTAAACCTCCTAAGAAGGCTAATAGGGAAGCTATTAGTCTAACCCAAGCTACTTGTATATAAATATTCTTTCTTTCTTCTCCTGACTCTCTTGATGCTTCTCTTACCCCAATTACCTTTGTCCCAAAATCCGCCAAGGAATCAAATAATAAAAAAATTGAAACAATTAACATATAGTTTCCATAAACACTCACTCCTAATCTTCTAGTTAATATCCCTGTCGTTACCAAGCTCAACAATACTGTTACCACCTTGCCTCCAACCTGTACCAAAGTATTTAAAATCGGCTTCTTCATCATGATTTATTCTACCTTGATTATTAAATTTAAATTACCCCTATTACTAAAACTAACAACCACATGTTCTGTGGTAGTGTTAGCCAATAATGGTCCATCATCCCACTTAAAACTATTACTCCAATAATTAATAAATCTTCCTTTGTCCATTTCTTAACTTTCCACCAACCAAATAATAACCAAGTTATTATTCCTAATCCTAATATTCCTATCTCCGAGATTAATAGTAATAAAATATTATGTACTGGTTGCAACCAAAAAATCTGATTATTTTTTTGAAATTCTGGTAAGTTAATTAAGAAGTTTTTCATTCCTACTCCAAAAAGAGGGGATTCTTTAATCATATGTAAAGCAGCTAAATTTAATTGTCCTCGCTTCAATAGACCATTTTCATCCCATCCACTTAAAAATCCTCCAATTGGATAATTGAAATTAATTATTTTGAATACTAAAAATAATAAAATTAATATCAATATTCCACTCTTCCATCTATTTTTTATTTCTTTAAAACTCTTTCCCAAAAACCAAATTAAAACCACTAAAGTCATTGCCCAAATAGTTCTACTTCCAGTCAAAATTATCCCCACTAAACCCAACCAAGCCACCATCCACCAATAAATATTTTTTTTAATAATTTCTGTCTTTAATGGTTTAAATTTTATCCACCAAATCAAAGCTACTAATAAAAATCCAGCTAAACTATTAGGATGAGAAAAAGTTCCATAAGCTCTTATCAAACCACTTCCAGCCACTGACATCTGAGCTATCCCAATTGTATTAAAATCAAAACTTCTTTCCCCTAACCACCACCATATTCCGTTTAAACTTCCACCCTTAGAAATTTGTCCTATTGCCAAAATACTTTCCAAGATTATCCAAAGGGGTATAACTTTAATCAAAAGATCCTTAACTATTTTTTTATTTTTATTTAAAAACCAAATCATCCACCCCATTTCAAATATTCTCAACCAACCCATTCCTGCCACCCATTTATTTGTTGCTAATAAAATATTTATTAAAACAAAAACCACTATCCCAATTCTTTTCAAGTTAAACCATTTTTTTACTTGATAAACTTTATTACTTGATAAACTTTCAACTATAAATAAACCCAACCAAATCAAATCAATCAAATATAAAGTAGGGGAAAGATAGTCTATTTTAATTCCTAAAACCAAACTCCAATCAAACCAAAAATGTTTTCCCAATTGAGTTGGTATTAAAAGTAAAAATAAAAACAACAATATTTTAGATAATTTCCCCAAATATCCTTTCACCACCAAATCTTACCACAAACCTAATTTTAAACTTTAAAAATTAAATGTTAAGCCTTAATTTTTATTACTACATGTCTTTCTTCACCTTCACCTTCAGATTCACTTATTACTTGTTCATTCTCAGCTATCATCATATGACAAAGTCTTCTCTCATAAGAACTCATATTAGCCAAAGATACTGAATTTCCAGTCTTAATCACTTTTTCAATTAAATTAGCCACCATTCCTTTAAGTCTGTCTTTTTGTTCATTTCGATAATTATTTACATCCAATAATACTCTTACATTTTCATCTATTTGAGTTCTTACCATTAAAGATAATACAAATTGAATTGACACTAAATTTCTACCTCTAAAACCAATTAAACTAGCTGGATTTTTAACCACTATTCCTACTAATACTTGGTTTTCCTCTTCTTCCATGTCTTCCACAAAAGCTTTTTCTACTTCAAAATTCATTTTAGCCAACAACTCGCAAGTCAAATTCAAAATATTTTCATTTCTTTTTTTATTATTCATAGTCGCTATTTTAGCATAAAGTTCACCAATTAAACGTTCAATCCTTATTTCTTATTTACTTTATTTACCACTAATTGTTGAGCAATCATTAAAGCTGAAGTTGTAAACCAATAGAGGAGTAACCCTAGTGAAAAATTCCAACCAATAAAAATTGTCATAAATGGCATTAAATACATTGATTGAGTTCTCATTGCTCCCATCATGTCATCTTCTTTATCTTTAGTTGATTTAACTACCACTTGATCAGCTTTAGGATTTGGCATCATCAACTTAGCACTAAAAAATTGCAAAACTCCTGATCCTAATAATAGAAATACTGGTAAAATCCAATTTAGACTAGCTCCTTGAGAAAAAAGATTAGCTGGAGTTAAAGCTAAGTCTCCACCTAAAAAACTTAAATCAAATTTAAAACTTTCATCTACTCTAAAACTGCTTATCAAATTAGTATTAATCTTTCCCATATCTCCCTTACCTTGAGCAAACATAGTCACCATATTAAAAGCTGAAAAGAAAATTAACAACACTGCTATTTGCAATATTTGAGGTAAACAACCAGAAAGGGGATTTACTCCTTCTTGTTTATATAGTTCCATTTGAGCTTTAGCCATTGCCTGTTTATCACTGCCATATTTTTCCTTAAGTTTTTTTAATTTTGGTTGCAATTCTCTAATTTTTGAAGCTGATTTTAAACTTGGCCAAACCAAAGGTAACAAAACTAATCTAATTAAAATTGTCACCACAATGATGGCAATTCCAAAATTACCAAACAAATAGTAGAAACCAAATAAGGCGTTAATAAATGGGGCAATAAATAAATTCATATTGATCATTTTAACAAATCTATTCCCTTTCCACCACCTGGGTGACATCTTAAAACCCTCTTAAAACCTAAAAATAATCCCTTAATTACTCCATATTTTTCTACTGCTTCATAGGTATATTCCGAACAAGTTGGTACAAACCGGCAATGTTCACCTTTAGAAATATATTTTTTATAAAACACCAATATTTTTAAAACTATTTTTTTCATTTTTTAAAAACCTTTTCCACTTCCACTACAACCTCTTCTAATTTTTTATTTAATATTTCTCTTTTAACTAAAAAAACTCCTCTCGTTCCTTCTTCTATATTTTCCAAACTTTTTCTCACTCCTTCACTTAAATACCTTTTTATCTTATTTCTATCTACTGCCCTTTTAGAAATCTTTTTGGAAATTATAAACCCAAACTTTTTCTCTTTATCTTCCTTTTTTAAAGTTAACAATCCAAAAATAGGGGAGTAAATCATTTTTCCCTTATTTTTAATTTCTAGAAAATCTTTTTTATTCCCAATTCTATTTATTTTTTTCAACACAATCTATTGTACCTTAGGTAGTTAATTTCTTTCTACCCTTGGCTCGACGTCTTTTAATCACATTTCTACCTTTAGCACTAAACATTCTCTTTAAAAAACCATGAACTCTTTTGTGTCTTTTTGGATTTGGTTGGTATGTTTGTTTTCCCATAGCTGGAATTTTACCATAAAAACAATCTATTTTATTAATTAATAATAAATTTTAAAAACTAATAAATTTAATCTCGTTTTGACCTCTTTCATTTTGTGGAAAACTCATCTATTATTAGTGTGGATAAATCAAATCAACCCCCGACATTGACTTCCAATTTCTGCCTAAAATTAGTTATTTTTAGAATTTTAATCTTATGGATATTAATCAAATTTGGAAAAATACACAAGAGGAACTTAAAATAGTTCTCGCTCCTGCTGTCTTCCAAACTTTTGTTAGTAAAACCCAACTTATTAGCCTTCAAAACAACAAAGCCACTCTTTCTTGTCCTAATTCCTATTTAGTTGATATTAACCACAAACGCTATTATGAAATTTTTAAAGGAGCCCTTGATAATCAAACTAAAACCGATAATAATTTAAACTTTATTGTTCAAGAAAACTTAGAACCAGAAAACTCCAACCCCATTAATCACCCCGCTCCTTTATTTGAATTTGCCGCTAAACCACATCAAGTCAATAATTCACTTCATCCTAAATACACTTTTAATACTCTTATTGTTGGCAATAGTAATAATTTTGCCTATGCCGCTGCTCAAGGAATTGTTAAAAACCCAGGTCTTTCTTATAACCCATTTTTCATTTGGGGTGGGGTTGGGGTTGGGAAAACTCATCTTATGCAAGCCATTGGTCATGAACTCCTTAAAAAGAACCCTGACTTAAAAATAAAATATTTTTCTGCTGAAACCTTTGGTAATGAACTTGTTAACTCACTTAAAACTAAAAATATGAATCAATTTAAAGAAAGATATCGTAGTCTAGATTGTATTCTAGTCGATGACATTCAATTTATTGCTGGTAAAGAATACACTCAAGAAGAATTTTTTCACACCTTCAACACTCTCCATATGAATGGTAAACAAGTTATTTTGACTTCCGATCGTAAACCTAGTGAGATTGACCATCTTGAAGATCGTCTTGTTTCTCGTTTTATGGGTGGTTTAACAGTTGACATCCAACTTCCAGACTATGAAATGCGAGTCGCTATTATTAAACAAAAATTTAATGAAAAGGGGATTAAGGCCACCTCCGAAGCTCTTGATTATTTAGCCAACAATATTGAGTCAAATATTCGAGAAATTGAAGGTAAAATTCAACAAATTTGTATCCAATCAATTGCTAGTGGGGGAGGAGAAATAGATCTTTCTTTTGTCAAACGTTTTAATAATCCAAATGAACCATCTAGTGATACCCCAATTAAAATTCAACCTCGTCACATAATTTCTGTTTGTGCTAAACATTTCAATATTAAAACCAGTGATCTTTGTGGTAAAAGTCGTAAAAAAGAATTGGTTTTTACTCGTCATATTACCGCTTATCTTTTATTAACCGAAGGAAATCTTCCTTTAGAAGAAGTTGGACACCTTTTAGGAGGTCGTGATCATACTAGTATTATGCATGCTCGAGACAAAATAAATCAAAGCTTTTCCACTAATCCACAAACTCGTCAACTTATCAACCAAATAAAGGCTAGTTTTTAATTTTTATAAAATTGTCCACATTTTTAAATCACTTATCCACTATTTTATCCACACTTTAAAAATTATTTTCCCCCGAAGATTAACCCCAACCAAGTCAATTTTATAAGATAAAAAATCAACTTTTATCCTTAAAATAAACCAAAAAATCCCTTTCCACTATTAATTAATACAAAAAAACATCTAAAGATCGTCAATTTTATTATTTATTCCACTTATTAACCAACTCTAATAAGAACTAATACTAATTTATTATTAATCTTTTAATAAACCAAATTTTTTGATAATATAAGACAATGAAAGTGTCTATTCTCCAAGAAAATTTTAATTCTGCTTTAAACAATGTCTCTCGCTTTATTTCCACCAAAAATCAATTACCCATTTTAAATAATCTTCTTTTATCAACTGATAGTGGTCGTTTAAAAATATCAGCTACTAATCTTGAATTAAGTATTAATTATTGGATTGGAGCCAAAATAGAACAAGATGGGAGTACCACAGTTCCTCCAAAAGAAATTACTGAATTTATTTCCTATTTATCCTCTGGCAAAATCGATCTTTCTTTAAAAGAAAATAATTTATTATCAGTTTCCTCTCAAAAAACTGAATCTACTTTTACTACTATTCCAGCCCTCGATTATCCTGAATTTCCCCTAATTGATTCCAAAACTAATTTTGATATTGATTTTAATATTTTTTCAACCAGTATTTCCCAAATTGCTTTTTCGGCTGCTCTAGATGATATTCGTCCAGTTTTAACCGCTATTCTTTGTCAATTCACTAATGATAATTTAACCTTTGTTGCTACAGATGGTTTTCGTCTTTCCTTTAAAACCATTAAACTAGTTAACCCTCTTAATTTAAAAGCCGACCAAACCATTACTTTTTTAATCCCCGCCAAAAGTTTAATAGAAGTTACTAAACTCGCTAAAAACAATCAAAAAATCAAAATAGGTCTAACGAGTGACGAACACCAAGTAGTCTTCGTTCTAGACGACGTAGAGATCATTTCTCGACTTATAGAAGGGGACTATCCTGATTATCAAAAGATAATTCCAGAAAGTTTTTCCACTAAAGTGTTTTTAAACAAAGATGAATTTTTACAAGCCGTCAAAATTGCTTCTGTCTTTGCTAAAGAATCAGCCAATGTTGTTAAATTAAATATTAAAGCTAATAGTCTCGAATTAAGTGCTAATGCTCCTCAGATAGGCCAAAATAAAGCCAGTGTTGATTCTAAAACCGAAGGGGAAAATATAGAAATTGCTTTTAATTATAAATTTTTAGTTGATTTTTTAACTAATTGTAAAAGCCCTGAAATCACTATTGAATTAAATGATTCTCTTTCACCAGCTTGTTTTCAAGATCAATCCGACCCTTCTTTTACTCACATCATCATGCCTGTCCGACTTCAAGATTAAATTATTTAATTTTCTTGCCAAACTAAAACTATTTCTTCAGGGTTATCAGCTGTCTCGTTCAACCAATTTTCCAAATCACTTTTTGATTTATTAAAATCACTTCCCTTCATTTTTACTGACAAAGTATTCATATCTAAATATTTAGATACCATAAATGTATCTGTTTCATAAGGTAAATTGCTTTCTAAATTATATTCTTCGGTTGCTTCTTCTCCTGATAAGTATGTTTGTTGTTCTTCTGATAATGTCTCCCAAAAAGTATTTTTTTCCTCATCAGTTCCTAAACTTTCATACTTTTCAATTAATTCTTCATTTAAAATTAAAGATGTATTTCCAGTTGTGTTTTTACCTGTTGGTGACACTTGTTTTGTAGTTTCTATTGAAGTTGTAGTAGTAGAATCATTTTTGAAATATCCTTTAAAAAAAGCCAAAATAAAAATCACTGCTACCAAAAAAATAATTAATTTATATTTTTTTAAAAATTTCATTTATATAACAATTTTAAACCATTTAAAAATTAATTTAATTTTAATGTCGCTGAAATTAAATTGTGATCAGATAATGTTGTGTTAGTTCTGTAGGTTTTTGACGATACTAATTCAATCCCTCTATTTTTAGGGAATATAATCATATCTGTACACCGAGTTCCATAATTTTCATCATAAACAATATTATTATTAGCAAATATTCCATCAGATACTCCACAATCACTTGAACCAAAATTAAAATCACCCATTAAAACCCATGGAAGGGAATCTTTATTAATAATATTAGCTACATCTCTGGCTTGAGTATTACGACAACCAGGGTTAGGGTCAAGGTGAACATTATAAAAAGACATATACTTATTGTTTACTTTTAAAACTGTTTTTTGAAGAGCTCTTCTAGCATCTAGACCACATTTAGTTAAATCATTAGCAGCGTTATTACTCAATAGAACAGAACTTAAAAGAGAGTTTCCTGCTGAAGTTGGAGTATGGAAAGAATATTTTAACCCTGAACTAGCACTCACTCCATTTGTGATACTAATAGAACTTCCTTTATCAATTTCTTGTATTCCAATGACATCAAAATCACCTTCTCTTATTTTCAACCCTATTTCACTCGCAGTTGGATGTGATTTTTTATTTAAATTACCTATATTAAAAGTCCCCACTGTAAAGATACTAGGCAAAGAACCAGGGGTAGCAGCTGTGTCATTTAACACTCCATTAATTCTGATTATATGGTCGTATATTGTTCTTGAATTCTTTTTATTTTTATCTTTAGCCAAAAATATACCATTAGTTGTGTATTCATAAATTGTATCCAAATGAGGATTACTATTTTGTCTATTTGACTCAATAGTTTCTCCGTTTCCTATATATAAAACAGCGTGGTTACAGGCTCTTGATTTTCCATCCTCATAACAAGTGTTGTCCCTTATAAAAATATCTCCCACCTTTAAATCATCTTCACTTTTAATATTTTGAGTACTTAAAAATTCCCATCCCGCTAAACTTTTATTATCTAATAATTGAGAAGTTGATCCTAACTCATCTACTCTGTCTATCCCCATACACTGTAACCATACCCAACTGACAAATTTAGCACAATCCATCCCTTTGTAGGGATATTTATCTCCATCATTATCACTTTTCCCCCAATTTGAGCATGGGCCAATACATTTCCAAGCATCACCATCTCTATTGTATGGCACCTTATTTTCAATAGATAAGGCAATATCTCTTAAAATTGGTCTACCATTAACATTTGAATTACAAATAGGTACCGAAATATCTCCAATCGTAGTGTAATCATAATTACCAGGTATTTCTTCAGTATCTTCTTCGTCTGTTGGTGTTACTAAAGTTGATGCTTGTTGTTGCTGACAACCCAATAACATCATGCAACATGCTCCAATAATTATAAAAGGTAACATTGCATGTTTGACCCCTTCGTATCCCTTATTTAGTACCCATCCTCCAAATTTACCATAATCTCTTTGTAATTTATCTTTAATATCAAAACTAATTCCTAATTTTTTTGCAATATTACCAAATATCTTTTTAAGTTTTTTAGCAATTTCTAAAACAATAATTATTACTGCTGCTATCCATCCATAAGGTCCAGCTGATGCTGCTGCTCCAGCTTTTGCCATCATTCCTCCAGCCACCTTTGCTCCAGCTTGTAATCCCACTTTTATCCCTGCAGCCATTCCTTTTTTTGCTGCTCCACTTAAAAAAGCGTTAAACATTGCTGTTGCCCCTTTTCTAAAACCCTGTTCAGCTATCATTTTTAAACCGTTTTGAGCAAAAACTTTTACTGCTTCATTTCCTATTTTTTGGACAAATCTTCCTGCCAAATTAACAAAAGTTCTATTTAACCAACCTCCAGTAACTTTATTAATCCTATCGGCCCATATTAAAACTCTATTTTGAGAAAAATTAAATCTATCTAAAAGGCTTGAATCTTTTAAAACTCCCATTATGCCATCAAAAGATTTAAACTCTCTCAATTTATCCGGCATATTTTTTAAGCCTGATAGTTTTTCCTTTATTTCTTCATACCTACTTTGAATTCCCTTTATCTCCCCACCTGATTTTTGCAACAAATTTATTATCCCTTCAACATCAGAATAAGCCCCTTCAGTTACTTCCCCACTATTTAAAATATCATCTCTACTATTTTCTATTCCCTTATCACCATAATAAACATCAGCTATAATTTTCCCCTGTTCCCTAACTAAGACAATTTGTTCTTCATTAATATCTGGGTTTAACCTAATTGTTTCTTCTTCAAATTCTCTTCTAAAATCTTCATTTTTCTTTTTCCTTATTTCGTCAATATTATTTATTTCTATTTTTTTTGCTCCTTCAACCATAGCCTTACTGGCCATTTCTATTTGAGTATCACTTTCTCCTCCCTTTATCTCAGCTATTTTTTTTGATAATTCTTCCTTTTTTTGTTTATCAGTTTTAATTTCTCTTCCTTCAATAATTTTATTTAATTCATCTTCAAGTGTTTTTTTTGTTTTTTCATCATCTCCTAAATTTTTAGATACTTGATCGACTAAATCTTTTTTTTCTTTTTCCTTTTTCTCAGTAGCTTTTTCATCATTATCTTTTTCAGCCTTTTTTTGTGCTTCTTTTCTTTTATTAGACTGAGATTTTTTCTTCTTTTTCCCCTCTTCTTCTTTCTTTTTTTTAGTCTTTTCTTTTTCCTCTTTTATTTCTTCTTTTTTTTGTTGTTTATTCCCTTCTTTTAGTTTTATTACTACCTCATCAATACTTTTTGCTGATTTTAATTCTACTCCAAAAAATTCAACCCTTTTCCCTAATGGACTATCTCTAAAAATATCACCAACTCCTCCTATTTTTTTGACTTCATTTAATATCCTAATTGTTTCTTCTCTAGTAGTTGGATCCTTTTCTAACCAATCTTTAATAATTTCTTTATTTGCCATCAATAAATTATATCCTAAATCAATTCTCTTTTAGACTATGCCATTACCAAAAAGATCATCATAATTCATTTTAGTCTTATCATCTGTGTTTTTAGTAGGGGATGGGTTTTCTTCAATTTTTTTCTCATCCGTTTTGTTTTCAAATACTGGTTTTGGATCTTTACTTAATTGTGGCGGTTGAGGCACTTTTACTTCTTCATTTCTAATAAAAATTGGTTTTTTAGCCTCCATCACCACTACTTCAGGTTTTGGAGCTTCAAATTTTTCTGTTTTTTGTATTTCCATTACCTCTGGTTTTTTTTGTTCTACTTCTTCAACCTTAATTCCACTAACTATGTCTGGTTTTATGTCCCTTAAATTTTCAACTGGCTTGTTTCCAACTATTTCTGTTGCTTTAATTTCCGTCTTAAATTCAGTTTTTACTTCCTTTGGTTTAAACTCCTCATTTTTAAAAGGTACTCTTTGGTCATTTTTTGAAACTGGAGAATCTTGTTTTACTTCTGGGATGGTTGATATTGGAGCTTTAGGTAATTCTGGTGTTTTTACTATTGGTGTTTCTGTTTTATTCCTTTCTGCTTCAAATTTTTGTTTTTTTAATACATCTTCTGGGTTAGAAGTTATTAATCCATGTTCATCATCAGATGATATTACCTGGATTGCTACGTGATTCTGTCCCGCAAAAAAGATCCCTTGTCCTTTATCAGCTGTCAGCAATAGTTGTTTTTCTCCTTCACTTAAATAAAATACTTCACCGATTTGATCAATAGCCGCCGTATGTTGTTTTAACAGAATTTGAATCGAACTATTGGTCACAATTTCCTTACCATATGGAGTTTCTAAAAAATCATCAACATCTTGAGTAATAGTTGTTACTCCTAAATAATATTTTCGACCCCGCTTTACAATTCCTCTTAAAAATGAAGCTGAATCTTCGTATTGCATTAAATACCAAGCTTCATCCACTACCAATATCCTTTTTTTAAGTGTTTTTTTAACTGTTGTCCAAATGTAATCCAAAATAATATGCATCGCTACTGGTCGCAACGTTTCTTCTAGATTTTTAATTCCAAAAACCACAAATGGATTAGTTAAATTAACTGTTGTTTTTTGATTAAATATTCCCGAAAATGATCCTTTAATATATTTTTCTAATCTAGCTGCTAGACCTTTAGCCTTTTCCTCTTCCATTCCAATTAATGCCTTATATAAATCTTCAATTAATGGAGCTTCTCTAGTTTGAGTAGTTGGGTCAGGGGTTATTCCTTTAGCTTTATATGCCTCCATTAAAGCTTTGTCTAAAATTGATTCCTCAATTGGATCCATATTACCCAACATCACCTTAAGTAATTTATGAACCGACAAAACTTTACTATTTAAAGCATTTTCTCCTTCTTCTTCCACTAAAGACAAATCAAATGGATTTATCTTTGATGCTTCACCATATCCAAAAGCAATATACTGTCCTCCAACTGCAGTCGCTAATTCACGATATTCATTTTCTGGGTCAATAACCACAATTTCTGTTCCCAGCATTAATGATCTCAATACTTCTAATTTGATCATATAAGATTTTCCAGCTCCTGCTGTTGCAAAGACAACTGAATTGTAGTTTGGCATTGAAAATCTATCAAAAATTACCAACGATCCGTTATGCATGTTTATGCCATACATCACTCCTTTGTCGTCAGATAAATCAGAAGATACAAATGGGAAAGTTGTTGCCAAAGAAGTCGTGTCCATGTTTCTGGTTATCTTCAATCTATCTTCTCCAATTGGTAATCCAGTTATAAATCCATCTTCCATTTGCAATGTCGCTCTTTTACTCACAATTAAAAGTGATCCCAAGGCTGCTTCTAAATTTTTATTAATCCTTTCTACCTCTTCTTTAGTTTCGGCTGATATTGTTATGTACAATCCAAATTGGAAAAATCTTTCTTCTCCCTTAACTAAATCTGCCTGTAAATTCATTGCATCCTCTAATTTTGCCTGGGTTGCTGGGTTAACTAATCTTCCTCTTTGAATATCAGTACTTATTTCTGCTTCCATTTCTGTTATTTTTCGTCTCAAATCATCCAAAATCTCTTTTCCATCAGTTGGATAAATATACATAGAAATATTTAAAGCCGCATCAAAATTTATTAATGACGACAACCAATTTATTCCTACAAATCTTGGATATGCTGCCACAAATAAACTTCTGTAATATTTATTGTCAATTCGAACATAATTAAAATCAACTTCCAAAGATGATGGAGCAATTAAATCTTTAGTTGTTACCAAACCTTTCGTAAAATCAGTTTTTTCCTCTTTACCCCCACTAATAGGTTTTACTTCTTCTACTACCGCTGGTTTTTTTAAAATTTTATCTAAAATCTTCATCTTCATTTTTATTTTGTATTAACTACTGGGGTATTAAAATCTAAATTTTGTAATTTTTGATTACCTTCTATTTCTTCATTATATATTCTATAAAAAAGCTCCATTAATTCCTGATTTCCTAGCGATTTTATATCCAACCCTAATCTTGAAAATAATCTCACTAAATGGTCTCTTTTGGGTTCCAAGTTTGCTTTTGCTTTTTCTATAATATATTCCTTTGGATAAGGTAGTTGTTCATTACTATTAGGTAGATTTAAAATTGTTTTTAGAGATTGTTTTCCTCCTCCCTTTATTCCTAATTCTAAACTAGAAAACTTTACCACTACATAAAAAGTTTTTGATAAAACATCATTCTTTTTAACTGTCTCTTCTACAAATTTTCGGTAGAATTTTATTCTTTCTTTAAGTAAAGGATTATTTTGTTTACTTTCTGCTCCTGTTAAGTTTTTAAGATAAGAAGTAATGTCTTTTACATTAGATCTAATTACAATTTGGATAGGAAAATTAAGCGAGTTTAATATCCCTCCATAGGCTGCCACTAAGGCAGATTGTTCTGGCTCTGATAAAAGGTCAAAATTTACTGATGATATTTGCATTATCGAAACACAAGAACCATCTTTCAATAACACTATTCCATCAACCACATCCTCAATTGGCAAATGTTCTTGAGTACTTCCTTTTATTGCAATTTTAATAGGATCGATTGGCATATATTTATAATATCCTAATTGTGAGCAATTATTTTAATTGGTTCTACTATTTGACCATTTAAATCTAAATTGACTCTATCAAAAATATAACCGGTTTTTTCAGCAATTATTAAATATCTACCATTAGCTAATGGGGTTGATATTTTAAATTGTCCCAGTGAGTTAGTTTTTAATACCCTTGAAGGGTTTCCATGTTCATCTTGAATTTCTACAATCACCCCGTCAACTATCTTTCCTTCATTACTTGTCGCCATTCCCACTATTACATTAGCTACTTCTGGAATATCTGGCATCGGGATTGTTCCAAAAAGGACTTTCCCTGTTGCTTCTAATTTTTCTGATTTTAATCCCAAATTAGCTTGTTCATCTCGCCAATTAGCTGTTTTTACTTCCTTATCTTCTTTTGTTGGACTAACTACCACTTCTGTTTTTTTTATTTCACCTTTGTTTAAATTAGTGGCTACTTTTTCTAATTCTGTTGTTGGCCCTACCACCTTTTTTTTATTTCCATGTAATCTATCTTTTAATGATGTTGTTTGGAAAAAATCGTTAAAATTTCTATGTTCTTTATTTTCTTTTTCTTCATCTACTTTTTTTATTACTGTCTTAGTTGAAGTAATTACCTTAGTTGCATCCAAATCTAACCAATTTTTATTACCATTTTTTTTATAAGTATAAATTGTTGGTCTATAAATAGATTTAATAAAAGACATTATCCAGTTTTCTAAGGGTCTGTCTTCAAAGGGGACAAAAGCTAGCAATAATCCGCCTCCACCCAAAACCACCATCAATGGCCATTTAACTATAATTATTAATTTTGTTGCATTTATTAACAAAGCTAAAATAATTCCCACCGCTGCCTTCAAAAATTGCTTCAAAGTCATCTCTCCCACTAATTTAAATTCGTAGGATGATATTTGCTGTGGAATTGCATGTTGTTCCATTATTTAATTCTATCAGCAAACAGGTCAATTTTTAAATTAAATCCACTTCATTAAAGTAAAGATGTTATCAAGCTCTAAAGGGTTTTTTGATAAACTACGTCATGTCTAAACTTTTAGTTGTTGATGGTCATGCTGTTATCCATCGGGCTTACCACTCTATTCCAGAATTGACCCTAAATGGTCAACCAGTCAATGCTATCTATGGTTTTTACTCTATGCTTTTATCTGCTATCTCTCAACTCAATCCTAAATATCTCATAGTTTGTCTTGATTCTCCTGGCCCAACCTTTAGACAATCAGAGTTTGTTGGTTATCGAGCCAAAAGAAAAGTCCCAGATCATAGTCTTATTTCCCAACTCCCACTTTTAAAATCAACCTTAGAAGAGTCTGGCATTAAAACCTTTTCCATGGGTGGTTATGAAGCTGATGATCTTATTGCTACTGTCGTCAAAAAAGCTTCTAAAAAAAACTTTATTGATGAGATAGTAATTATCACTGGTGATAAAGATTTAATGCAATTAATCGATAGTAAAACATCTTTACTCATGCCTCTTCGAGGTCTCTCTGAAACAAAAATATTTGAGCCAGAGGATGTTGTTGAAAAATTAGGTGTCAAACCATCCCAAGTTGTTGATCTAAAAGCTTTAATGGGGGATATGTCCGATAGTTATCCCGGTGTTGCTGGTATCGGTCCAAAAGTTGCTACTGATCTTCTTACTGAGTATCAAAATTTAGACAATATTTACCAAAATTTAGATAACATCAAACCAACTATCAAAGAAAAATTGGTTAGGGAAAAAGAAAACGCCTATCTTTCCCAAAAATTAGCTACTCTAATTGACAATATCCCCATTAAATTTAAAATGTCCCAAGCCCGTTGGAATCAAAATATTATTTCTGGCTTAAACACTCTTTTTAAGAATTATAATTTCAAATCTCTTATTAATCGTCTTGATCAACCAGCCAAACCGAAACAAAATAGTTTATTTTAAAAGAATATGTCAAAAAAACTTAAAATAGCTCTAGTTCAAGATTATCTTAAAGAATTCGGTGGGGCTGAAGCTGTTTTTGAAACTCTCTCTGACATCTTCCCCAATGCCCCAATTTACACTTCCCTTTATAAACCAGAATTTTTAGGTCCTCATCAATCTCGTCTCCAAAAAAAATGGGATCATCGTATCCATCAAAGTTTTTTTGCATTTATTCCCTTTGCTCATAAACTTATCAGCCCACTTCGACTTCTTTCTCCTCTAGCTTTTAAATCTTTTGATTTTTCTAAATTTGATCTAATTATTACTTCAGCCACTGGTGCCTATTTCCCTAATTCTCTAAACAAAAAATCAGCCAAACTTATTTGTTATTGTCATACTCCTCCTCGTTATCTTTATGGTCTTCCTACTGCTAGAAACTTTACTAAAAATAAAATAATTAGAACCATTGTTGCTTTTACTAATCATTTTCTTCGCCTTAGAGATTTTCGTTTTTCTCAAAATGTCGATCAATATATTGCTAATTCCAAAACTACTGCCGCTCGTATTCAAAAATTCTATCGTCGTGATGCCATTGTTATTAACCCACCCATAGATCTCCCAAATAAAAATTCCCAAGATTTAATTTCTAATAATTCTAAATCAGATTATTTTCTCACTGGTGGCCGTCTCGCCCGTGCCAAACGTTTTGATATTGCCATTAAAGCTTGTAATCAACTCGGGCTTAAACTAAAAATATTTGGTCGTGATTTTTCTGGAGTTTCTGATGAATTAAAACAACTTGCTGGCCCTACTATTGAGTTTTTAGGTGAAGTTGATAATGACACTAGATCCCTACTTTATCAAAATGCCAAAGCTTTTATTTTCTCCGCTGACCAAGAAGATTTTGGTATGGTTCCAGTTGAGTCTATGAGTTATGGTTGTCCCGTTATTGCTTACAAAAGTGGGGGAGTTACTGAAACTGTCATTGATGGTAAAACTGGTGTCTTTTTCAATAATTTAACTAGTAAATCCTGTGCCAATGCTATTAAAAAATTTCAAAAATTAAAAATAAAACCATCCGATTGTATCTCTCGTGCCTCTGAATTTTCCAAAGAAAAATTTATTTCCAAGATTAAAAAACTAGTTTTATCTGTTTAACCATTTTTCTGCATCCAAAGCTGCTCGACAACCTTCTCCCGCTGCTACCACTGCTTGTTTATGTTTTACATTGACACAGTCTCCAGCTGCAAAAACCCCACCAATATTAGTCATGGTTACAAATTCACTATTTTTACCTACTATTACTTGTCCTGTCTCATTTAAATCCACTAATCCCTTTAAAAATTCTGTTGCTGGACTACTTCCAATTGCCACAAACAACCCATCTAATGGTAATATTTTATCGGTGTTAGTTTTATTATTAAACACTTTAACCGATTCCAATTTTTCTTGACCGATTATTTCTTTTATTTCACTATTCCACCATATTTCTATCTTCTGGTTATTTAAAACTTTCTTCTGTTCCACCATTGAAGCTCTAAATTCTTCTCGTCTATGGATTAAATAAACTTTTTTACAAAACTTTGATAAAAATTCAGCTTCTTCACAAGCTGTATCTCCACCGCCAACTACTGCTACTGTTTTATCTCTAAAAAACATTCCATCACAAGTTGCACAACCACTAATTCCATGACCAATCAACTCTTTTTCTTTTGGTAACCCCAACCATTTAACCGCTGCTCCAGTTGCCACTATTACTGATTTTGCTTCCAAAATCTGTCCATCAATTAATTCAACTTTAAAAATTTCTTCTTTATCAATTTTTTTTACTATTCCTGATTTTATTTCCACTCCTAAATTTTTCACCTGTTGTTGCATATCCATCATTAATTTGACTCCGCCTGTTCCATTTGGGAATCCTGGCCAATTATCAACTGTGGTAGTAATTGTTAGTTGTCCTCCTGGTTGGTTACCAGCAATCACAATTGTTTTTAAATCTGCTCGAGAGTTATAAATTGCTGCTGTTAAACCTGCTGGGCCTGATCCAATTATCAAAGTGTCAAAAATCTGATTATTTTCATTCATGAGACTATTTTATCATTCAATTCGGCTTTACTTTTTGGTTATTTTCCTCGATACTTAAACTTGATAACATGCTCAAAAAAACTCACTTAACTATTATCTTCATTTTTAAAATCATTAAAAATAAACGTCGGTTTTTATTTTGGCTTTTTATTAGATTTCTATCAGCCTTACTTCCTCTTTTAAGTATTTACCTTTTTTCTTTAGCCATTAAAAATCTTGAAACTAATGCCGTTTTTACTTCTGTTTTCTTTCTCATGATCTTAATTTTATTAGTCAAAGTTGTTGACAATTTTACTCGACTTAAATCAGTCTTTAAATTAGACGAATGTATTAGTGATATTGGTTTTGACGCTCATAATTATTTTAATAAAGATCTTAAAACTGAGACCAAAGAAGAACGTCATAAAATAGTTCAAGCTATTCGTAATTTTGCTGATGCCAGTTGTATTACTCTTAAACTCTTTTGCCAACCTGGGATGGATAGTGTTGTTTCTCTTATTGCCATTCCTACTATTTTATTTATTGTTGATTTCAAAATTTTTGTTCTAGAGGTAGCTTATATCTTAATTTATATGATTTTTGATTATTACACTACTCAAAAATATGTCAAGTTCAGAGACATTCAAAATACAAAAATAGAAAGTTATTATGCTAAATTTCAAGAGTCAAATGATATTGATTTAGAACAAAAAACTTTTACTCGTCATTTTACCCGTCTCTCTAATTGGAATTTTATTGAATGGTTTCTTCTTCAAAATACCGCTGTTTTCTTTTACACTCTTATTTTTGCCTACTCTATAATTGCTGTTCTAAGTGGTCAAAAACAAATTTCTGATGTTGTCTTAATTATGGGCTATGCTGCTTCTAGTCAAACATTTTTAAATTCATTTTCTGAAATTAAAGATAGTTTAACTGATGTCACTGTTGCCATTGATCATCTTGCTAAAAACAAACATATCTCCGCTGTCGATCTTGATGATTTGGTTTAAGTTATAATACTTTATGCCTGAACTTCCCGAAGTTGAAGTCGTTCGTCTTTTTTTGGAATCAAAACTTATTGGTAAAAAAATTTCAAAATTAGAAATAATTACCCCAAAAAGCTTTTTGGGTAATTCTAAATTAATCATTGGTCAAAAAATAACTAAATTTACTCGACTTGGTAAACAACTTTCTATTCATCTTCAAAATAAACTAATTATTTTATTTCATCTCAAAATGACTGGTCAAATAATTTTTATTGATCAATCTAAAACCATCCTCGGTCATCCTACTCCAAAAGAAGATAAAACTTCTCTTCCTAATAAATCCACCCGTCTTATATTTACTTTTTCTGATAAATCACGCCTTTTTTTCAACGATCAACGTAAATTCGGCTGGGTTAAAATTTTAACTCAAACCGATCTTGTTGAATTTCAAAAAAATATTGGTCTTGATGTTTTAAGCCCCGCCTTTACTGATAAATATTTTTATCAACAACTTCAAACCACCAGTCGTCCTATAAAATCAGTTTTATTAGACCAAAATAAGTTTGCCGGGGTTGGCAATATCTATGCCAATGATGCCTTGTTTTTAGCCAAAATTAATCCTACCACTCCTTCCAAAAAAATTTCTGACTCTAAATCCAAAATCCTTCACCAATATTTAATTGATTTAATAGAAGAATCAATATCTCATGGTGGTTCTACTGCTAAAGATAATAAATATATTCACCCAGATGGAAGTTTTGGAGAACATCAATACCATTTTCGAGTTTATCAACGAGATAAACAAGCTTGCCTTATTTGCCAAACTCCTATTAAGAGAATTAAAATTAGTGGCCGAGGTACCTTTTATTGCCCTAAATGTCAAAAATAATTTCCTCATTGACGCCCATTATTTTTTTTAATATAATTCAATTCGGACAAGTTTAGTCCGAATTAGATTATGAATCTTTCTACTAAATCTCGTTATGGTATTCGAGCTCTGACCAATATTCTTGATCAAGATTGTTGTTGTTCCGTCAAAACAATTGCCCATAAAGAACATATTTCTGTCACTTATTTAGAAAAAATTTTTGCCAAACTTAAAAAAGCCGGGATTCTTAAAGTTGAACGTGGTGCTAATGGCGGTTACGCTTTAAATCGTGATCCTAGTCAAATTACTTTAAAGGAAGTTATTAATGCCCTTGAAAAACCAGAGTTTATTTGTCCTGATTTCTGCGATTGTCAAAGCAAATCAATTTGGCATCAAATTCAATCTAGGTTTAATCAAGTTCTTAGTTCTCTTACTCTCGATAATTTAAAAACTGATAATAATAAATTAGTTTATTTTGATTATGCCGCTTCTACTCCTGTTGATCCTCAAGTTTTATCCTTCATGTTGCCTTATTTTGATTTTTCTTTTTCTGGTAACACTTCTTCTCTTCATCAATTTGGTCTTAAAGCTGCTCAGGCCGTTGAAGATAGTCGTGCTATCTTTGCTCAAATTTTAAATTCTTCTCCAGACGAAATTGTTTTTACTTCGTCAGCCACCGAATCGAACAACACTGTTCTAAAAGGTGTTGCTTGGACCAACAAAGACAAAGGTAAGCACATTATTATTTCCTCAATTGAACATGATTGTGTCCGTCAATCAGCCAATTGGCTTAAAACAATGGGTTTTGAAATAACCGAAATTCCAGTTAATAAAGAGGGTCTAATTGATTTCAAATTTTTAGAATCTAATATTCGCCCCGATACTATTTTAGTTTCTATTATTCATGGTAATAATGAAATTGGGACTATCCAAGATATCGCTAAGATAGGGAAACTATGTCATAGTAGAGGAGTTTATTTCCATACTGATGCTTCTCAAAGTTTTACTAAATTACCTCTTGATGTCCAAAAAATGAACATAGATTTTCTCACTGCTTCGTCTCATAAAATTTATGGGCCTAAAGGAGTTGGTCTTTTGTATATTAAATCTGGTAGTAAGATTACTCCACTTCTTCATGGTGGCGGCCATGAGTTAGGGTTTAGATCTTCTACTGTTAATCCACCCTTAATTGTTGGGTTTGCTAAAGCAGCTCAAATTGCTATTGATCAGATGAAACAAGAAAATACTAGACTTAGTCAGGTTCGTGATTACCTTATTAAAAATATCTTAAAAACTATTCCCAATACTCATCTTAATGGTTCTATCAAATCTCGTCTCAGTAATAATGTAAATATTTCTTTTGCCAAAATTGAAGGAGAATCCCTTCAACTCAGTTTAGATCTCTATGGAATTGCTTGTTCTACCGGGTCTGCTTGTTCTTCTCACTCACTAGAGCCTAGTCATGTTCTTTTAGCCTTAGGTCTCAGAGCTGAGCAAGCTCATAGCTCTATTCGCTTTAGTCTTGGCCGTTTTACCAAAAAATCAGATATAGATTATTTATTAAAAATATTACCCGGAGAAGTTTCCAAACTTAGAAAGCTTTCTCCTTTTAAATAAATTATGAATACTATTGTTGGCTATTCCAAAAAAGTTTTAGAACACTTTAGAAATCCTCACAATTTTGGTTCTATAGATAATCCCACTTCCTTAGGTCAAGTTGGTAATCCTGCCTGTGGTGATGTTATGAAACTTTATCTAAAAATAGATAAAAATAAACAAAATCAAGATTTTATTAGCGATATCAAATTTGAAACGATGGGTTGTGCTGCTGCCATTGCTACTAGTAGTGCCGTTACCGACCTAGCTAAAGGTAAAACTCTTGAAGAGGCTATTGCTTTAGATAATAAAGATGTTGTTAAGGCCCTTGAATATCTACCATCAATCAAGATTCATTGCTCTCTCCTCGCCATAGATGCCTTAAATGAAGCTATCTACAACTATTATCAACAAACTAAACATCCAATTTCTAAATCTCTACAAAAGAAACATAATCGCATTACTATTTGTCAAACTCTTTTAAATCATTGATAAAATAAACTATGTTTTTAGTCAAAACCGCTTATGCTCAATGTCCTGTTTGTGTCATCACTGTCGGTGGAGGCATGTTTTTAGCCAAAAAACTTGGGATTGATGATTTTTTGGTCTCTCTTTGGATTTCTGGTCTTAATACTGCTATTTCTTTTTGGTTAGCCCCCAAAATTAAAAACCGAGTTTTAAGTAGTCCTATTATTCTTTCTTTATTAATGTTTGCTCTTACTTTATCCTATTTTATTTTTACCAATCAAACCGGTTCATCTACTAATCAAATTTTAGGTTTAGACAAAATAATTTTTGGTCAAAGTGTTGGTCTTTTAATTTGGTTTTTGGGTATTTTTGTTGATCGTAAATCTCGTGTTCTTAATGGGGGTAAAATTCTCTTTCCTTATCAAAAAGTTATCTTTCCTATTAGTATCCTTATTATTTTCACTCTAATTTTTAAGTTAATTTTTAAACTCTAATGAAAATCATTTCTATTGACAATCATACAATCTCTACAGATTGTATTGGCTGTTCTTTAGCAAGAAAAGAATTTGATCCATATGGAGGTATTATTTTTGAATCAAAATATTTTATTGTTGCCCCAGATATTGAAATTCCCATTCCAGGTTTTATTATTATTAGTTCAAAAAGACATATTTCATCAATTTTAGATTTTTCCCAAGACGAATTATCTGATTTTAATCAGTTACTAACTGATACCAGGAAAGCGATAAAACAAGCACTACCTAATATTACAATAACTATGGTTCAAAAAGAAAATCGCCCTCATTTTCACATTTGGTTTTTCCCAAAATTCGATTGGATGGAAAAATTTGGTGAAAAATTAAGTGGAATTTCTGAACTTCTAGTATATTCTCGTAAAAATTTAAAAAAGGAGACTAATTTAAAGGAATTATTGAATGTTAATTTAAAAATTAAAAATTATTTTGAAAAACTATGACAACAACTAAAGATCTTCAAAAATTTATAGATTCTGCTAAGAAAATTGAAAAAGGTCATCAACTTGATCTCTCTTCTGGTGAAGATTTATCCCTTGCCATTATGAACCTTATTGGTATTGAGGAACATATGTTTTTTACCTCTCAAAAACTTGGTGATACTAAATATATTGATGTTTTAGATACTGCCAGGGAAATGAGAAAAGAGTTAATGAAAAAAATTGTCAAAGAAAATGAAGGTGAAGTTTGGTGTACTAGCAAGCATCTTCTTTCTGCTTCTATGAGATTGATGGAAGTTGGTACCAAATATCTAACTAAAGGGGACAAAAATCAGGCTAATTCTTATTTTAAAAAATCTTTTGATCTTTATAACCTTTTTTGGGGTTTAAATTTAGGTCTTGTTAAATCTGATCCTAAAAAAGCCGAATTTATTGACAAGCCATTAGCTAAAAAAGACTTTTTAGGCACAGTTTCTAAAACTATTGGTAAAATTCTTGATTGTTGTCGAGAATAAAATAGGATATCTATTCTATTTCCTAGCTATTAGATAAAACCCCAAAAATACCAGTATTCCTGGCCAAATATAATCCCAATGTAATTGTACTGGAACTAATTTTTCTACCAAAATTGCTATTCCCAAAATCACAAATACTAATCCAAAAAAATTACCTCTTTTCTTTGATGACTTTATTTCACTTCTAATTTCACTAGCCACTGTTTGAGCTTTATCACCCAAATCATTAGCAAATTCCTTAACTTTCTTTTCTCGATCAATTTTAATTTCTTTTCCACCTTCTTTAGGGATTATTAACCATAAAACTAAATAAATTAAAAACCCAGACCCACCACCAATAAAAAGTAATATAAAAATAACTCTCATTAAAGTTGGATCTATTTCAAAATATTGGGCCAAACCACTACATACCCCCGCTAAAATATAATCATCTTTTGATCTATATATTTTTTTTGTTTGTTTTTTTACTTCTTCTTTCATTCTTTATTTTATCAATAATCTAATTTTTTGATCTCTTTTATTACCATTTCTCTACCTTGATTATGTAAAATACCTTCCTTTTGCATTTTTAATATCTGTAAAGTTACCGTTTCTCTGGTCAATCCAGTAATACTAGCCAATACCCGATGGGGAATATTAAAATCTATTATTATTTCTTTTCCTTTCTTTTTTCCAAAATTTATCGCCAATTCATTAATTAGAATAGCCACTTTAGTATAAGCATCAGCCAATACTAATTTTTCTATTTTTTCAGTTAGATCAACTAAATCTAAAATTGTTGATCTATAAATTTCTTCTAAAATTCCCTTTTTTGTTTCTAAAAAATTTAAAAATTCATCAACTGGTACTACCCAAGCTTCCATTGCTGTTACCGTTTCTACATAATATTCATTTTTCTTATCACCAATTGCAGTAATCAAAGAATATAACCACATTGGTTTTAATATTGGCCAACTAATCTCTCTTTCATCCTCAGTTGCCTTGTAAACCCTAGCAAATCCCGTCTTTTCTAAAATTACCTTTCCAAACAAATCACCCGGTCTTACTAATATCTGTCCTTTTTTATATTTTACAAGCTTGTACTTTTTTAAAAAATTTTCTATTTCAATTTGTATTTTTTTATTCATTTGTCTTAAAATTTTTAGGCGTAACGATTATTATAACACTCAA
>Ga0265293_10002211_pt1 | contig 40075 bp, 36 predicted proteins | sample Munlanlewell138R_FD_192505 | JGI IMG/M metagenome (GOLD analysis project Ga0265293, IMG submission 192505) | Leachate microbial communities from a municipal landfill in Southern Ontario, Canada - Leachate well 138R | ecosystem: Engineered > Solid waste > Landfill > Unclassified | place: Canada... | reverse complement strand
GGCGGGAGACTACGATCCCGGTCGGGATATGGGTGATCCGGACCGCGGAGGAAGTCTTGTTGACGTGCTGGCCCCCCGCGCCTGAAGCCCGGAAGGTGTCGATCTTCAGATCGTCCGGGTCGATCTCGATTTCGATAGTGTCATCCAGCTCCGGCAGGACTTCGCAGGAAGCAAAGGAGGTATGGCGGCGGCCGGATGAGTCAAAGGGCGAAATCCGGACCAGGCGGTGGACCCCGTTTTCACCCCTCAGATAGCCGTAGGCATTGGTGCCTTCCACCCGGAAAGAGACGGTCTTGATGCCGGCCTCCTCCCCGTCCAGGTAATCCAGCACCTCCACGGGGAAGTCATGGCTCTCGGCCCAGCGGGTGTACATGCGAAAGAGCAGGCCGACCCAGTCCTGGGCCTCGGTCCCGCCTGCGCCGGCGTGGAGGGAGACCAGAGCGTTCAGCTGGTCGTGCTCGCCAGTAAGCAGGGTTTCCAGGCGCAGGAGTTCATAGTCGTGGGTCCATTGATCCAACCCCCCCTCAACCTCTTTCAGGACTGAAGGATCACCTTCTTCCTCTGACAATTGGAGCAGGACGTCAAAATCGTCGTTGGCAGTGACCAGGTCGGCAAAGCGCTTGTGCTTCCTGTTGAGATAGGCAATACGTTTTTGGACAACCTGTGCCCGCACCGGGTCATTCCAGAAGCCTTCCTGGTAGGTTTCCTCAGTCAGGCGCGCTTTTTCCTCCGCATCGGCGGGCAGCCGCAAGGAGGCTTCCAGCTGTTCAATTTGTTGGTGATTTCTGGCCACCAGGGCCTGTAATTCTTCGTATGTCATGCTATTTCCATTCCCCGGCTCTGTTTTCTGCCGGCCCGATTTTCAACTGCGACTTGGATTTACTGTAAGCGGGACCGTCAGTTGCCGTCCAGGGGGCCGGGCGCTGTCAGGGCGCCCCGGGCGGAAAGCGACCGGTAGAAGAGGGCGGCCATGCGGCCGAAGGCCAGGGTATTCAATGCAAAGAAGAAGGCGCGGATCAGGCTTCCGGCCCAGAGACTGCGGGCGAAGACCATCTGCAGGAGGCTGGCTGCCATGCTGGTGATGGACTGCAAAAACATGAAAGACACAAAAATGAAGAACTTCATGCCCATGGTCATCTGGAAACTGGCTTCCATGGCCGACGGGATTCCCTTGTTTTCAAAAGTGCGGACAAAGATGGCCATGGAAAACATGGAGGAGAAGACGAAGAAAGGAATCCCCATGAGGGGGATGGAGAGGACGTAAGGCAAGATGGAAGCTGCAGCCAGAAGCAGGAGGGTCGGATAGGCCTTGAGAGCCACCCGGGTCGGCGATCTGTCCTTTGTCTTTGTCATGGGCGGGATGGCCATGGTTCCCTGGCTCAGGACCACCTCCCCAACGATATCCGATGACGCAAAGAGCCAGTGGACCGCGTAAAGGAGGATAAACCAGGAGGAGGCCAGGATGAGTCCGGCCTGCCTTAAAAGAACGGAGAACCAGATGGCGGGCGGGAAGGGAAGGGCAGCCTTGCGTTGCAGGAAGGAAGCCATCTGCTCATTAAAGTGGTCCAGCTGACCGCCCTCGGGCATGGTCATATAGGCCGTGGCCGCAAGGATGAAGAGGAGGGCGAACCAAAGATGGACCAGCCGGGCCTTTGGCATTTTATCGATTTTCAGCGCTTCCAGTATGATCCGCAAGATGCGTCTGCCTTTCTTCACAATAGCTTCGGATTAGCCTAACACAGGAAGGCCGGGCGATTCCAGCACAAAAAACACATGAGGGGAATCAGGTCTGCCTCAGGGATTGAACCATGATGACGCCCCTGGTCTGGGTCAGCCGGTAGGTCAGGACATCGTCCGGCCAGGTGTTGGCGTCGGTGCGGTAGGTCACCAGGACGTGTACCAGGCCGTCAACGGGCGGACTTTGAAGGAAGGAAACAATCTCGGCTCCCGCTGCGAAAAAAGTGTCAAAACAAAGGGGCGCAACCCTGCCAAGATGCTCCATGACAATGAGGACCGAGGTCAGGGCTCCCTGATCAACCGTCTTCAAGGCCCGGATGGCCTTGCGGTATTTGTAATAGGCGCTGCGGCTGATCCCCGCCTGCTTGACAGCTTCATTGACGGAAGGGGCCCGGCCCTGGTCCAGGAGCTGTTTGACCTCCATGACCTTGAGGAAGACTTCGGGCAGGACATCTCCCCGGACAATGTAATAAGGCTCTGGCGTCTTTTTCGCTTTGGACATCTTAAAGGTCTCCTCTCCCCGTCTCTCCAATGGGGAACTCTGCCTGCAGGAGCGCCCGCAAAGCTCTGCCCCGGTGACTGATGGCATCCTTCTCTTCGGGGCTCATCTGGGCCAGGGTCCTCTGGCCGCCTGCCGCGATAAAAACCGGATCGTAACCGAATCCGGCCGCTCCGCCAGGCACAAGGGCGATGCTCCCCAGGGTCTTTCCCCGATAGATCCGGGTCCGGCCGTCCGGGCTGACAAGGGCCAGGGAACAGTGGAAGGCTGCCCCCCTCTTTTCTGCTTCCAGGCCATCCAGCGCTTGCAGCAGAAGAGAGATCTTGTCCTCATCTGTGGCGTCCGGGCCCGCGAAACGTGCCGAATGAACGCCGGGAGCTCCGTCCAGGGCATCCACGCAAAGGCCTGAATCATCGGCCATGACCCAGCCGCCTGCCGCTTGATGGAGTGCCAGGGCTTTGATGAGGGCGTTCTGGTCAAAGGTATCCCCGTCTTCTTCAACAGCCAGTTCAATCCCCCGGTCAGCAAGGCCAAGGAGACGGACCGGCCAGGGGGAAGCGATGGCCCTGAGCTCGGCCAGCTTGCCGGCATTATGAGTCGCTACCAGAATCTCCACCAGATTGCCCGCTTCCATGTCTTCTAGAGCCCCAGATAATCCACAAGCGCAAAGGCTGCCTTGCGGAAGGTCTCCTCCTCGAAAGGAGAAGGATAGCCGGCTTTTGACATCCGCTCCAGAAGCGGGCCATGACCTTCCTCTTGGAGGAAGAGGCCGAAGGAGGTCTCCAGAAGTTCGTGGTGACGGCCAAGAGGCAGGGTGCCCAGCACGGAGACCTGGGCCAGGGCCTGACAGATACCTTCCAGAGGCTGACCCCACAGGCCGGGGGCGAAAAGCCACAGATCATCCAGGGGCAGAAGGCCGGGCAGGTCCTCGGCCGTCCCATCCAGCCGATAGCGGCCGGCGATCTCCCGCCAGGCGTGGCGGAAGACATTCATATTGGTCACCCGGGCCCTGCAGAGGAATTCATCCATCTCGTCCAGGGCGCAGATCAAAGGCAGGGAAAGGGCCAGCTCTGTCAAGCTGTACTGGCGGGCGTAAACCGCCATGGATCCATAGAAGAGCCCCCAGAAGGGACGTGACAGAAAGGACAGGCTCTGACGGGCCAGCTGGCGGCCCAGCTGCCAGTCGAAGCGGGAAAGAGGACAGGGCTCTTTGTCCGCAGCCGCCAGATCCAGGAGCATGGAGCCTGTCTCGGAGAAGACCGTCTCGGCAAACCACTCAGGGGGCAGTTTGGGAACCAGGAGGAAGGAGGCTTGAGAAGCAGGAAATACGGCACTTTTGGCCTGGCTCTCAAAGAGATGGCTGCAAAGGTCATAAGACAGGGCCTCGCCCCTGCCGTCGGCAGCTACCTGGAGGGAGAGCAGGCCGGCTTCTTTCATGGCTTCAAAGACGGGCAAGGCCTCAGGATCCAGATAAGCCATGGCCTTGAGGAAGGTTTCTTCCAGGGGAAAGGCAGACCCGTCAAGCTGAGGCAGGCCGAAGGGGGCGACCAGCATGAGATCCCAGGGCTTGGGGTCCTGAATGGAAAGCCGCTTCCACTGGAGGCTTCGGATGGGGCGGGTCAGAGGCGCCAGATACTCCTCAACCAGCTGGCGGAAACGGGTCATGGAGGTCCGGTCCGATTCCCTCTGGCCCGACCGGACCAGGGCGTAGTCGTAGAAGGTTTGAAAACCGGCCCGGCCGCTCATGGCGCGCCGGAGTTCGTGCAGTTCAACCATTTGACTTGCGGCATCCTCCCGGACCCGCTCAACCCGGCCGACCAGGGAATGATAGGCCCGCATGCGCCGCTCTCTTGACAGGGATTGAAGCATACGGCGGGCTTCACCGCTGACTGATGCGGGTCTGGAAAGCGACAGGGAGGCTTCATTGAGGCGGGAGAGCTGTTGGGATACCATCTCTTTTTCCCTGATCAGGTCCGGCAGGATGTCGCGGGGGTAAGCCGCGGCCAGCCGGCCTGCCTCTTCCCCAAACCCGTCTCCCATAAGGGAAGCTGCCCGTTTGCCCCGAATCGACTCGGCAATCAGTTTAAAGAGATCGGAGTTGGCGCAGAGGAATTCCGGCAGATAGTCTGCCGCGGCGTCCAGGGCTTCCCGGGCCCGGCGGTCGGACGGATCAAGGAAAAGGCGGCCCGAAAGCTTTTGCCGGACCGTCTCCAAAGCCGCAAGCTGAGCTGCGATCTCGTCCATTACCTCCTGGAAGTTCTGGGTCTTGAAAGAATGGCGCAGCCGGGACAGCCTTTCTTCCGCCTGAGAGGCCACCTGGTCAAAGGGCGTGACGGATTGGCCCAGCTCTTCTTCCAGCCAGAGAGATAAATCCGTCCTATCCATCACAGGCCCGCTCCCTTCGCCATGACCCGGCCTCACATGCGGTCGACCGGTTGGATGCCGGCCAGGCGAAGGCCCGCGGCAAGTGTTCTTCCCACCGCCCGGGTTAAAGCCAGGCGGGCTGTAATCAGGTCAGGATCCTCCGCCTTGAGGATGCTGGTGTGATGATAGAAGCCATTGAAGGACCGCGCCAGCGTCATCAGCTGCCGGATCATGAGGGAGGGCTCATAATTGGCCCGAGCTGCCTGGACGGCCTTGGGGAAGCGGTCAATCTCTTTGATGACCTCCTGCTCCTGGTCTGAGACCAGAAGAGACAAGACGGCGTCATCCGCCTGGTCCAGCCGATCCAGGATGTCCGCCGGCGCCTTCCGCTCCAGAGAGGCGCACCGTGTGAGCGTATAGAGCAGATAGGGCGCTGTTTCACCTTCAAAGTCAAGCATTTCCTCCCAGGAGAAGACGATATCCCGCTCGCGGCCATTGCGCAGGTAGGCGTAGCGGACTGCGCCGACACCGATCCGTTCCGCGATGGTGTCCATGGTCTCAGGGTCCATTTCCGGGTTGTTCTCTTCGATCAGAGCCCGGGTCTTGGCTACACTGGTATCCAGGAGATCTTCCAGGAGGACCACATTGCCTGTCCGTGTCGCCAGGGCACCCTCGGCGAAGCGGACCGTCCCGAAAGCGACGTGCACACAGTCATCGGCCTTGGGAAAGCCCATCTTCTTCATAACAGCGAAAACCTGGTTGAAATGGTTTTTCTGGGGGATACCGACCACATAAATGTTCTTGTAAAAATGGTAGTGGCTGTCCCGGTAAAGGATGGAGGCCAGATCGCGCGAAGCGTAAATGGTGGATCCGTCGCTCTTGAGGATCAGGCAGGGGTTGAGGCCGAATTCCTCCAGGTCAACCACCTGGGCCCCCTCGCTTTCCTTAAGCAGGCCTTTTTCCTTGAGGCTCCGGACAACCTCCGGGATCATGGGCGAATAGAAACTTTCCCCGTTGGTGTTGTCAAAGCGGATACCCACCCGGTCGTAGATGCGGTTGAATTCCCGCAAACTGAGCTGACGGAAGGTCTCCCAGAGGGCTGTCTCCTCTTGCCCTCCCTGTTCCAGCCGGCTGAAGGCTGCCCGGGCTTCCTCCTCCAGACCTGGATCTTCTTCTGCGGCCTGGTGAAATTTCACATAAATGCGGGTCAGTTCGCGGATAGGTTCTTCCTGCAAAGCCTCCTCCTGACCCCAAAGGCCCCAGGCCACAATCAGCTTGCCAAACTGCGTCCCGTAATCCCCCAGGTGGTTGAAACGCTCCACCCGATAGCCGCCGTATTCGAAAAGATTGGCGATGGCTTCCCCCAGGAAGGTGGAAAAACCGTGGCCCACATGAAAGGGTTTGGCGATGTTGGGAGATGAGTATTCGACGATGACGGTTTTGCCCTGACCTTCCTGGCTTGCGCCGGGACGGTCACCTGCGGCCTGGGAGCGCTGCAGGACCGTCCGGGCCAGATAATCCCGGCGGATGAAGAAGTTCAGGTAGCCGCCCGCCGTCTCCACCCGGTCCAAAGCCCTGAAAAGCTCAAGATACCGGCCTTGATCCGCCTGGTCCAAAGCTTCCTTCAGATCCTGGGCGATCCGGTCGGGGGCTTTTCGGAAAACCTTGGCGTAGCGAAAACAGGGGAAGGCGATGTCGCCCATATCCGGGCTGGGCGGGGTCCCCAGGGCTGCCAGGATTTCCTCCCCGTCAACTTCCAGAAGGTCGGAAAGTGCTTTTGCGATCTGCTCCAACAAAGTCATGTCTATCTCCTCTTCAGGCCCAGAGCGGCGCAGGGTAAAGGCCCCTTTGCGCCATGTCTGCCAGAGCCTGCTCAACTCGTGCTTTATCTTCCTGGTTGGTTACCCCGTACCAGGTATCCCCGGCCGGCATGGATTGGACTTGCAGCCGGCCATCTTCCAGAGCCCGGCCCACCTGGACCGGCAGGAGATACTCAGCGGTCAGGGGATCTGCCTGATCCAACCCGTCCAGAAAGGCTAAGAAACCCTCCTCCAAGCGGGAAAGAAAAGAAGGCGGGAAGCCCCAGAAATTCATGGACACGGGCGTCAGACCGGAAAGGCTGTGAACCTGCCCCTGGTCATCCAGATAGCATGCCCCCTGGCCCTGCCGCTCAATCTTCCTGATCTCCGTCACCTGCAAAAGCCTGCCCTGGGGATCCAGCGAGCAGACACCCCGCGACACCGTCCCCCTTTCGGGCAGGGTATCCCGCAGGCTCCAGACACAAAGACCCAGGTCTGTCGGGTGTCCCTGGTCCAGGAAGGCCCGGATGGACCGGTAGGCAGCCGGCCCGTAATAGTCATCGGCATTGATGACGGCGAAGGGTCCCCGGATCAGGTCACGGGCTGCCAGAACAGCCTGGCCTGTCCCCCAGGGCTTGGTGCGGCCTTCTGGAACCATGTGGCCTGCCGGAAGATCCGCCAGTTCCTGATAAGCGTAGCTTACACCTATTCTGCCCTTGAAACGGCCGCCGATCAGACGGTCAAAGGCATTCTCGAAATCCTTGCGGATAACAAAGATGACCTGGTCAAAGCCCGCGCCGACCGCGTCGTAAACAGAATAGTCCAGGAGCAGTTCCCCGGAAGGTCCCAGGGCTTCAAGCTGTTTGAGACCGCCATACCGCGATCCCATTCCAGCCGCCATAACGACCAGCGTTGATCCTTTATCTGCCACAGATTCTCCCCTTTTTTGTCTGTCCAAAACCAATGGTGCCCTCATCATAACACGGCCCTGAAACCGCCCCAGTCACGCATTCCAGCCTCTGCCTGTGTTAGAATGGGAAGAGCCCGGCGGCCCGACCGCTGGCGCATGAAGGGATTATGACACGATGACAAACGCAAACACAAGAACCAGTGATATTCGACTGGCTGTTTTGATAGATGCCGACAACGTCCCGCCCCACAATGTACGGGGCATGATGGAGGAGATCGCCCGCTACGGGACACCGACCATCAAGAGGATTTACGGCGATTTTACCAAACCCAACCTGGCCCAGTGGAAGTCCCAGCTGCTCGATTACGCCATCAGCCCCATCCAGCAGTTCAGCTACACTTCCGGCAAGAATGCCACGGACTCGGCCATGATCATCGACGCCATGGACATTCTCTACACCGACCGGATTGACGGTTATGTCCTGGTCTCCAGTGACAGCGACTTCACCAAGCTGGCCACCCGTCTGCGGGAATCAGGCAAGACAGTCTACGGTTTCGGCGAGATGAAAACTCCCAACGCTTTTATCGCGGCCTGCGACCGCTTCATCTATCTGGAGATCATCGGGCGCCACGCCGAGGAAGAAGACCAGGACAAGGACAAGGCTGAGAAGGAAGCCGCGGCCAAGCCCAGCGGACGCACCTCCAGGGCCGCCGTCAAGAAGGAACCCGAGAAGAAGGAAGCCGAGAAGAAACCGGCGGAGAAGAAGGCGGCAAACGGCAAGGAATCCGGCGGAATCCGCAAGATTGACCGCGAGCTGATCAAGCTGATCAATTCCTCCATCAAGGACGTGGAAGACGAGAATGGCTGGGCCTTCCTGGCTGAGGTGGGCAACCTGATCATCAAGAAGCAGCCTTCCTTCGACTCCCGCAACTATGGCTACGATAAACTGACCACCCTGGTCCGGTCCATGGGCAAGTATGAGATCGAGATGCGGGACACGGGCAACCCCAACGTCAAGCTGGTCTATCTGAGAATCAAATCGCGCTGACAAAAACCCGGGGAGACTTCATTTCCAGGGGAAAAAACGGAGCAGCCAGGAGGTGGGCACGACTTTTGCCAGGAGGCGGATGAGTCTGCCTGCCGGGCTGGTTACCACCACTCCCCGCCTTCGCCTCATGGCGGCCAGTGTCTTTTCCGCAACCTTGGCAGGTTCCTCCAATCCCAATCGCTTGTAGGAATGCAAAAGCGCCTGCTTTTGCTGGGGGCTGAAGAAGTCCGTCAGCATGGGGTTGGGGCAGGTCACCGTCACCTGGATGCCCCGGGGCCGGAGTTCCTCCCGCAGGGCCCGCCCAAAGGACAGGATAAAGGCCTTGGAGGCCGCGTAGGCCGCAAAGCCCGGCTGAGGCAGGAAGGCGGCGACAGAAGCCGTGAAAAGAAGACCGCTGCCCTCCTCCATGTAAGGAAGGGCCAGGGAGGTCATGGCCACCTGGGCCCGGACATTAAGATCGCAAAGGAACCCACAGGAGGAGGCCGGCTGGCAGGCAAAGGCACCTGGACAGCCCTGACCGGCATTGTTGATCAGGAGATGAATGGAAGGCCTCTCGGCCGCCAGGAGCGCCTCCAGGCGGTCCAGCTCCTCTTGATTCGTCAGGTCAAGAGCAAGGAGCCTGACGGGATGCCGGAGTCTTGAAGCAACAGCCTCCAGCTTCTCCTCCCCTCTGGCAATCAGCCATAAAGTCATATCAAGGGGCAGCGTCTGATCCAGAAGATCGGTCAGGGCCTCACCTAAACCGGATGAAGCACCGGTTACGATTACAATGGCTTCTTTTGCCTCTTGTCTGTCATCCCTTTCGTCCAATCTGACTGCCCTCCCGCCGGTCTTTTCCTTTAAGACCAAGCTCAACTTATCATAACATCCTCCACCCAGTGTGCTATCATAAGTGCCGAATTCATCCGGTTTTTAGCAGTGAAGATGAACAGAGGTTAACTATGGCCAGAACACTTGTCATCGGCCTGACCGAGTCAGGCACCAGGACAACGGTCAACGAAGATACATTCAGCCTGGGCGGGCGGGTCTACCCCGACATGATCACGGGAAGCGAAGAGGAAAGCGGCAAATCCGCCGGCTATAATCAGCTTTTCGTCGTCACGCAGGGCGTCGGCGGCCCCGGAGCCGGGGATCTGGCCGGCCGCATCATCCAGCGGACCGCCAGCGACCTGGTGGACCTTCTGGGCCGCTACAAGAACCCTGACCTCAACTTCGACCGCTTCAGCCGTGACCTGATCAAGGAAGCCCAGGTCCGGGTCGGCAGTCAGGTGGTTCCGCGAAGCGCCATCCATCCCGGCGCCTCCATGGCCCTGCTTCTGATCGATGCCAATGTGGCCCACGTCCTCAACATCGGGGAGACGGACATCTTTCTTTTCCGGGCTGGAGAAATCTTTCTCATGTCCCAGCAGGCCGAGGAAGACGGTCAGGCTCCGGTCCTGATCGGCGGCGGCCAGCCGGTCCCCCCGCCCCAGGCCTATACGACCCGCCACTTTGGCCTGCAGCCCGGTGACCTGATCATCCTGACCTCCAAGGGCTTTCGCAAGGGTTACAGCCCCCGCGATTTTGTCGAGGACCTCATGTCTCCCGACGCTTTTGCCGCCTCCATCCGCCAGGCCCAGATTCATTCGCGGTCAAGCGATGATTCTGAGAGCGGCACCATTCTAGCCGTCAAGGTCAGGGACCTGGAGCTCTCAGAGCCTGTCGAAGACTCCACCGCCAGCGACATGCGCCGCTCCATCTACCACAATGGTCAGCCGGAAGCTCCCATTGAAACTCCGGCCCCTGCCCGTAGAAAAAAACAGGCTCCGCCACTCGACGACCGCAAAACAGAGATCAAGAAGGCCCTTCGCAAACGCAAGATCAAGACCTTCTTCCTCTTTCTCCTCCTGGGTTTCCTGGTGGGCATGGCGGTCATCCTCCTTGTCTGGTTCCTCATCCTCCGTTAGACAAAGAAGCAGAGGAAAACGGGCGATCCAGGCCCCTGAGGCCGTCAATTGGCCCTATATATCTTTCACATAGAAGTATTCCGAAAAATCTTTGGCATGGTATTGTCCAACTCTCCTGAATCCTATGGATTCATAGAAATCTCTTCCCTGCCAATCAAAGGTGTCAAGCCTGATCATATCGGCGCCCAGTTCTTTTGCCCTGCGCTCGGCTTCTTCCATCAAAGACTTGCCGATACCTTTTCGCCTGTACTCTTCAACTACGAAAAGAGACGAGATATACAGAATTCGAAAAGACGCCATGGAGGCATCCAGGCCGCCTATTAATTGATCCCCATCGAATGCGCCGATCTGAATCTGCCCCTGCAAAGGTTTGGGCAGAAAACTGCCATCGTATGCTTCCAGTCTCTTTTCAATGTCGTCTACCTGGTCTTCTGTCAGATCACTGATTCTGTACATAGCTGCCCTTCCTTACTTAAAGGCAAAGGCAGACAGTCAACCGCACTGTCTGCCTTTACAAGTCACCTGCTCCGCCGGAGTCTGGGAAAGATTCCGGAACACCGTGGAGAGCCCTAATTTAGTCTTCTGCCGCTCAGTCTTCCGGAGGCTGCTCCGTCATCCGCCTCTTAACCTGACCGGCTTTCTTGCGTCTTTTCCTCCTGACCAGCCAGATGATGGAAAGGGTCAGAATGGCCAGGACGAGAAGCGGGGTGGCATAGACCAGGAAGACCAGGAAGTACTGGACGGCCAGGATAAGGCCGATTCCGACCTTCTGGATGGCACTCTTCATCAGGTAGCCGACATCCGACCACTTGAGCGTTTTCCAGGTCACATCCGGCTTGGTGACTGTGGGGTCGGTCTCCATGCGGATGGTGATGTCAATCCGGGATTCACCCGTCAGGTTTTGCAGGACCTGCATGCGGCCCTTGAGGCTCTCCAGCTCCCGGGTCAGGTCATCGATCCTGCTTTGGACAAGAAGGGTGTCCTCGATGGTCTCGGCCTTGGTCAGCAGAGACCGGTAATGGGCAATCAGTTCTTCAGTTGACTTGATCCGTGTCTGGGTATCGTAGAAGGACTCCGTCACTTCCTCACTGGTTACCGTCTTGGTTTCAGTCTTGGTCACATGGTCGCCCGTATGCTCCATGAATTCATTGAGCTTGCCGAAGGGAACAGCCACCCGCATGGTGATCCATTTGACGTCCCCTGACGACAGCTGCTCATAGGAGACCAGGCGGCCGCCCAGATCCAGAGCCAGAGCCTTCAGGGATTCATAGGTCTTCTGGATATCGGAGCTTCGAAGGGCCAGAACCCCGTTCTGGATGTATTTGCGCTCGATCTCCCCCTCAGGCAGGAGAGCCCCGGGTTTGTCAGGCGCTGGGTTAACCAGAGAAGCATCTTCGTCATACCAGAAGTCTTCCCCGTATTCACCCCCCATGGTCGGGGAAGGTTCTCTTGGGGGCGACGATTTATCAGACAAGCCAGCCATAGCACATCCGGCACCCAAGAGGCCAATCAAGATAAAGGCCAGGAGCACAATCAGGCTTTTGGTCCTCTTTTTCATTTTTCTCTCCTCCATTCATCAGCACCGGCCGTAAGGCACGGGCACTCGAGAGTCTTTCGTCTATCTATCAAGACGTCTTTTTTGCCGCCAGGTTACGCCAGGCGGAGACTTCAGGACATATCGGCGCCGGAATAGCGCTCAAGATTCTTGAAGAGTTCTTCATTGCTCTTGTAGGCTTTTTTGTAGATATTCCGGTAGAGGTCCTCGTAGATGGCCACATGACCGGCATCCGGCCAGAAGGTGCGCTCCTCCCGGACCAGGGCCTGGACACCTGCTTCATAAGTGGGGTAAAAGCCTGCCCACACCCCCGCGTTGATGGCCGCTCCGATGGCGCTGACCTCCTTGGATTCCAGACGGACTGCCGGCAGGTTGAAAATGTCTGCCGTCAGCTGCATGGCCGCGTCCGACTGGCTGCCGCCGCCCACAATAGTCAATTTCTGCACCCGGGTCCTGCTCTTGCTCTCAATCAGCTCCAAGCCTTCGCGCAGGGCGTAGGCGATACTTTCCAATATGGCCCGGTATAAATCGACTTCACCGTGCCGGTCGACCCAGCCGGCGATCATGCCCTTGCCGTGGGGATAAAGACCCGGATGGATCGTCCAGAAGGGAAAGACAAACAGTCCGTTGGAGCCTGGCGGAACCTCTTTGACCTTCTCATTCATAATCTTGAGAAACTCGGGAAAACCCTTCTCCTTGGCGTACTGTTCACAGAACCAGGTCACCAGCCAATAGCCCCGGTAGATGCTGTATTCAGGATTCCAGGCATCAGGGATGCAGCTTGAGAAGGTGTAGAACTTCAGCTTCTTATCCTCAATGTGATGCAGGGTGGTCGTTCCCAGGGTGGCCATTGTGCCATAGCTGATAACGGCCTGGGAGGGGTCAAAGACACCACCGCCCAGGATCTCGCACTGCTTGTCCCCTGCCGAGGCAATTACCGGCAGGCCGACCGGGAGGCCGCAGGCCTTGTGACCGGCCTCGGTGATCCGGCCGATCTCCTGGCCCGCCGTAACCAGATCGGGAAGCTGGTCCCTGCGGACGCCCAGGAATTTGAAGACCCCCTTGATCCGGTACCAGTCCTGACGCTTGGCCTGGTAAGGCACGTAACCCACCTGCATGCCGCGGGCGTCGCGGAAGACCCCGCATAGCTTGAGGTTGAGATAGCCGGTCAGGGAGACATACTTGCTGGCTCTCTTGTAGATTTCCGGCTCGTTGTATTTGATCCAGTTGAACTTGGACCTGTAAGCGACCATGGAGAAGAAGGCATAGTCAGCCAGGTAGATGGCCAGATCCACCCCTGTCAATTCCTTCTTGAGGGCTTCCTTGGCCTCGGGCGACCGCCTGGTATCGACCCAGGTGATCCAATCCCGCAGAGGCTCCCCGTCATCGTCCAGAGGCAGGATGTTGTCTCGGTTGGCAGTAATGGCCACAGCTTTCAGGTCCGACACACGGCTGCCCAGGGACTCCAGACAGAGGCGGATGACTTCGCATGTATCCTGGAAGAACTGATCAGCAGGCACTTCCGCCCAGCCTAATTGGAGACTGTAGTAAGGTTTGCTGATCTTGCGGGCCTGAGCCACCTGACCGCCTTCCCGGTCGAAGACAATGGCGCGAACGCTCTGGGTTCCCACATCAACCGCCATGACACAGGCTTGATCCTGATCCATGAAGCACCGCCTTTCTTCTCTTAAGCTCTTTATATCACAGGATACCACCCAGCAAATATATGTTCCCGCACCTCCTCTGGCCCTCGTGCTATAATGAATCGCTCACTTATGGGAGCGTACTGGTTTCGACGGGGTTGTTGAAATCGGGAAAGCGGGTAGAGGATTCTCGTTGGCCTCTTTAAAAAACGGGAAACTTTTATAATTGCCAATAAACCGGCACTCGCAGCGGCTTAACGCTGCCGTCCCCGCGGTGAATCTGCTAACCGCGTAAGGACGTCAACAGCAGACCTCTCCTCCCGGGCAGGTTAAGGGGGGCAACCGGCGGGCCAATGTCTTGAGGCCATGCCGTGTACGATCAGACTACTTCGCCTTCAGGACTGCCTGTGATCCTGGGGGATGAGGGAAACCAAATCACAGACTGCACCCGGAGATGTCCCGTTGGAGATGATTTCGGACAGGGGTTCGACTCCCCTCGCTTCCACCATGACCTGCTACAGGCAGTAGAGACAGAAGGCCCGCCATGGCGGGTCTTCTGCTTTTTGGCCAGTGTCCCCTCCGATACCATAAGCCGCCCCCTTTCCTGTCATACTGGCGGCGGGAGCAGGATACAAAAGGAGGTGACCCTTATGGCCACTAAGAAACTGAATGTCAAAGCGGCCCTTCTGGCCGGCTTGCTTACCATCCTCTATATCGTTGCTGTCTTCTACGTAGGTGTGGGAATCTTTCTTGAAACACCGCTGGATTTAACCAACTACCTGGCCATGGCTGTCATGGGTCTGCTGCTGGGAGGGATTGTCTTCATCTTCCTTCTCTTCAGGCTCTACTACGCCTTTGGAATCTTTGCGGCCGGCCTGGCAGTCGCATCGGCCCTCATGCTGATCACCTTCTATCAGGGGGCAGCGGGCTGGGAGGACCTGGTCGGTTTGCTGTCCTTCCTGGTTATCTTGACCATAGGTCTGGGGGCTGGACTCCTGGTCCAGTTGATTGTCTACCTGGTCAAGCGATCCAGAAAGACCTAGAACCAGCCCTTCTTTTTGCAGAAGACCAGGCTGATCACCAGAAAGCCCAGACTTACTCCAATGATGATGGGGTAAGTCAGGGCTGAATCCAATTCGGGCATCTGAAGGTTCATGCCATACCAGCCGGCGATCAGGGTCAGAGGCAGGAAGACGGCCGTAATAACGGTGAAAAAGCGCATAGTCTCGTTGAGGCTGATGTCCAGCTGATTTTGGAAGGCCTCCCTGACCTGGGTCAGGTGCTCGCGAAGGCTTAAGGTCCGGCTGACCATGCGGTTGGCTTTGTTCCTTTGGGCTCTGATTACCTGCAGCTGGTTTCTGGTCAGGTGGCCATTGTGGTTGTCCTCCAGCTCCGAGAGCAGGTCGTAGAGCGCCTCGTAATAGCGTTTGACAGCAGACAGATCCTTGCGGATGGAGCTGATCTCCAGGGAATGATCGGCCGGCTTGCGCGAGGTCGCCTGGTCCTCCAGATCTTCGATGGTATCGTCCAAACGGTCCAGAAGGCCGCTTTCCTCTGCCAGGAGAAAATTGAAAAGAGAGGCCAGAACCTGGGCCGGGACCTCCGGACTGCAGGAACCTGACTCCAGGCAGAGCCGCAGTTTTCCAAAGACAGGCCCCTCCCCTACCACGACCAGAAAATTCCTTGAGAGGAGGCACTCAATCTCTTGGGGATCTTCATCCTGCTGAAAGGCCGGGATGTGAACCGACAGGTAATCAAAGGTATCCCGGGACTCAAAGCGGATGGAATCGGCTTCTGCCTCAGGAAAGCCGGGACTGTCACCGAGGCCGGCCAGCTTCCTGGCCTGATCGCCCTCGCCCGGATCTGCCAGAATAACGGCAGGTCCATCCAAAGTCCCGGTAAGGGTCCTGACCGGCTCATGGTTCTTCTGAAATACCAGCACGGCTCTTGTCCTCCCAATTCATCGAAAAGGGAGGTGACGGGCACCTCCCTTAAACTGCCAGGGTCAAGCGTCTATGGAATCGTGAAGCTCAGGGCATTTCCGTCGGGGTCACGACCGGTCACCGCCTTGCCGTGGATGCTGTACCATTCTTCCGCCGCCTTGGCGAAATCGGTTGTCTCTTTGCCTGTCAGGGGCGAGGGGATACCGGATGCCGTTGTATAGCCGACCGTTCCATCTTCACCCTCCAGAGTCAGAAGATAATGGTTGGCCGACCCGTCCTGATGATCTACAAAATATTGGGCCACGTATCCATAGGATGTCTTCCTGTACTCTGCGTAGAAGGTGACGGGGCCTCCATCTTCCGAAGCAGTATAGGTATACCAATCCTCGTTTTCATGATAGACAGAGGTCGTTGTCACCTCCCGGCCGTCGCTGTCCGTGACGGACAGTACAGTCCGGTTGCCGTCTTTGGCGTAGCGGATATCCGCGCCTGTCGTAAGAAACTGGCTTGCCAGGACCTGTGACTCTTCCAGGCCCAGAATGAGAGCCGGCCACATGCTGAGGTCAACCATGCTTATGCTGAGAAAATTGAGTGTATAGACGACTGGGTTGCCGTCCGCCGCAAAAGCGTCCATTAAACGTTCGACAAACTGACTTTTGGCCTGGGTATAAACCTCGAAGGAGTCAACCGCACTGCTTCCGCTTGAGGGCTCCTCTGGCTTAACCGTTTCTGTTTCTGTCTTTCCTGGTTCACTTTCTGTCTTACCCGGTTCTGAACTGCCATTCGAAGGCCCTCTGGCCGCACAGCCCACGAGCAAAGAACCTGCAATAACGAATGCAATCAAAAACCAAACTACCCGTTTCATAGAATCAACTGTCCTTTCTCCTCTAAGGTCTTTGCTGTTGCTTTCTTCCGGCTTACTTCTTTGATTATACACCCAAAGACTTATAAGCCCTGAAAACACGCAAACAGACTGTATGAAGAAAAGGAATCTATGCCAATTTATCCGGAAGGAGAAGAAAAAAGACGCAGAATGGCTCCTGCTAGTCGCGGCCTTTGTCCTTGATGCTGCGGGCAATGTCCCGGTCCATGTCGCGCTCCTTGATGGCGTCCCGCTTGTCATGCAGCTTCTTGCCCCGGGCCATGCCAATTTCCAGTTTGACGCGGCCGTCGGAGAAGTAGGCCCGCAAGGGAATGAGGGTCATGCCCTTTTGCTGGACAGCCACCTCCAATTGAGCAATCTCATGCTTATGGGCCAGGAGCTTGCGGTCACGGATGGGATCCGGATTGAAGCGGTTGCCCTGCTCGTAAGGGCTGATATGGGCGCCTACCAGATAGAGTTCGCCGCCTTTGACCGTCACATAGGATTCGCCGATGCTGAAATGGCCCTGGCGAATGGATTTGACTTCAGTCCCCGTCAGCACCATACCTGTCTCCAGCTTGCGCAGGATATGGTATTGGTGGCGGGCCCGCCGGTTCTCAACGATCAGTTTGGTTTTTTTATCTTGATTAGCCATAGTTTTTACCGTCCCTCAAAATGGCGGACTTCTTCCAGCTCCGCCATAGGGTCCGCGTTCAGATCCAGCCCTGCCCGCCTGCCAGCCTGCCAGGCATAGTAACCGGCCGAGGCGACCATGGCCGCATTGTCAGTGCAGTAAGCCCAGTCGGGAAGGACCAGGCGAACACCCAGCTCCTCAGTCATGGAGGCCATGACCTCCCTCAGGCGCCCATTGGCGGAGACCCCGCCGGCGATGACAAGCCAGCTGAAGCCTCCGGCTTCCAGAGCCTCACGCGTGTGGGCGGCCAGGGTCTGGACCACGGTTTCCTGGAAGGTGGCGGCAAAGTCTGAAAGACTGCAGGAGGCCGGCCATTCAAGGCCTTCTCTCTGGCCTGCCTGCCGGATCTTCTGGTACTGGTTAATGGCAGCCGTCTTGATGCCGCTGAAAGAGAAGTCATAGGAGTCGGGAAAATGGGGCCGGGGCAGTTCAAAGGCGTCTTTACGCCCTCCCTTGGCCGCCTCTTCGATCAGGGGGCCGCCCGGATAGCCAAGGCCCAGGACCCGGGCAATCTTGTCCAGAGCTTCGCCCGGCGCGTCATCCCTGGTCCGCCCCAGAACCTTGAAGTCCGCGTAGTCGGAAACCTGGATCAGGCTGGCATGGCCGCCCGAAACAATCAGGCAGAGGAAGGGAGGCGTCAGTTCAGGATCCGAAAGGTAGGCCGAGGCGATATGGCCTTCCAGGTGATGGATGGGGATCAGGGGAAGGCCTGACGCTGCCGCCAGCCCCTTAGCCGCGGCGACCCCCACCAGGAGGGCGCCCACCAGGCCGGGCCCATAGGTGACAGCGATGGCGTCAAGGTCTGAAAGCTCCTTGCCCGCCAGGCTCATGGCCCGCTCCAGGACAGGCAGCATGGATTTGACATGCTCACGCGAGGCCAGTTCCGGTACGACGCCCCCGTAGCCCGCGTGGAGATCAATTTGCGAAGCGACCACACTTGAAAGAACCCTGCGGCCGTTGGCGACGACCGAGGCGGCCGTTTCATCGCAGGAGGTTTCAATCCCCAGTATGCAATTGTCCTTCGAAACTTGCATGTCCTTATCCTTCGCTTGTCTCCCACAATGTACAATAGAATAGCCAACCGGTCTATGATTGTACCATCGGAAAGGGGCCGGCAGACCCTGCTGCCGCTATCCCGGAAAGGAGAGATCCGTGACGGCCAGACGCTACATGCAAGCCACCAGGCGCAAGCGCTCCGCCTTCAAGCCGCTTGTCATTCTCCTGACCCTCCTCCTGGCCTTTGCTCTGACAGTAGCTGCAAGCTCCCTGATCAAGGCAGACCGGCTCATGAAGCTGCCTTCGGAGGCCATCCCCCCCTACGCGGTCAATATGCTGCCCTCCTTCCAGTCGGTGTCTTTCACCTCGGGTGGTCAGATTACCCTCAAGGGCTGGCTGATCAAGGCAGACAGGGAACCTGCCCGGGCTACCGTCCTCCTGGTTCACGACCAGGGCGGCAACCGACTTCCCTTCGGTCTGGAGACTCTCCCCCTGATCAAGGACTTAAGCCGCCAGGGCTTTTATACCCTGGCTTTTGATCTGCGCCACAGCGGCGAATCGGGCGGCGGCATGTCCTCTTTCGGCTATGCGGAATCAGAGGATGTGGCTTCAGCCATCCAGTGGGTCATGCGCCAGAGGCCCGGATCCCCTCTGGTTCTCTACGGTTTCGGTTCCGGGACCACGGCCATTATGCGGGCCTTGCAGAAATTGGAGACCGAGAGCAGGCAGACCGAGGACCTGACCCTCCAGGAGACAGCCCGCAATACCCTGTTGGGGATCAGCGCCGCCATCTTTGATTCCCCGGCCAGGGACAGCGACGCCTATATCCGCTCGGCTGTACGGGCCACCAGCAAAAAGATGGCCTTCTGGCTGCCCCAAACAACGCCCTATGCCATCCGCCTCTCCGTAGGCAGGGGTGAGAAGCAGGACCATTTCGCCCATTTCACCTCCATGACCCTGCCGGTCCTTATCCTGGGCCACCAGGAAGACAGTCTGCTTGACGCAAGCGATGTAAAGCCCCTGATTGAGGAACGCCTGCGCCTGCATCCCCAGCGGACCTCGCTTTACCAGGCCCCCGGCAGCGGTCACCTGACTGCCTATCTGGAGGATCCCGCCGCCTACACCCAGGCTCTGGAGGATTTTCTCGGCACTTATCTGCCCTGACCTGAATCTCTTTTGGGATTGCTTTTCCCGGCCGGGAAAAAAGAGGCCGGATACCTTATAATGTGTAGGGCTGCCGGCCGGGGACATGAAGACCGGACGCAGCCACGGGTACCTGGTCGGATCTTTGATCGCCATTGAAAGGAACGACGTATGAACGGAATCTTCTCTGTCCCCCCTGTCTACAATGAACCGCTTTTGGATTACACTCCCGGTTCACCCGCCCGCTCCTCACTAAAAAAAGAACTCTCCCGACAAGCCGGTATGATCCTCGATATACCGGTTTTAATTGGGGGGAAGGAAATCAGGACCGGACGGACCAAGGAAGTTGTCATGCCCCACGATCACGGCCACGTCCTGGCCCGTGTGCACCAGGCCGGTGAAGCGGAGTTGACGCAAGCCATGGACGCCGCCATGGAGGCCAAAAAGACCTGGGCCGCCATGCCTTTTGAGCACCGCCAGGCTATCTTCCTCAAGGCAGCCGACCTCCTTGCGGGTCCCTGGCGTGACCGCATCAACGCTTCCACCATGCTGGGTCAGAGCAAGACCGTCTTCCAGGCCGAAATCGATTCGGCTTGCGAGCTCTGTGATTTCTTCCGCTACAACGTAGCCTTCGCCGACCAGATCTACCGCATGCAGCCGGAGAGCTCCAAGGGTATCTGGAACCGTTTGGAGTACCGGCCCCTGGACGGCTTCGTCCTGGCCATCACCCCCTTCAACTTCACTTCCATCGCAGGCAATCTGCCGACTGCGCCGGCCCTCATGGGCAATACGGTTGTCTGGAAGCCCGCCGGAACAGCCGCTCTTTCCAGCTACTACATCTGCCTTCTTCTTGAGGAAGCAGGCCTGCCGCCGGGCGTCATCAACTTTGTCCCTTCGTCGGGCTCCGATGTCGGCCGCCTGGTAGTCAGCGATCCCAGGCTGGGGGGCATCCACTTCACCGGCTCAACATCGACCTTCCAGGAGATCTGGCGCCAGGTGGGCTGCAATATTTCCAGCTACCAGCAGTACCCCCGCCTGGTCGGTGAGACAGGCGGCAAGGATTTCGTCTTTGCCCATCCCACGGCCCATCTGCCTTCACTGGTGACCGCCCTGGTCCGGGGCGCCTTCGAATACCAGGGACAGAAGTGTTCGGCCGCCTCCCGGGCCTACATCCCGGAAAGCCTCTGGCCTGACCTCAAAAAAGAGCTTCTGCATGAGATCAGCCAGCTCAAGGTGGGTGACCCCGCTGACTTTTCCACCTTTATGGGTGCCGTCATCGACCGGGCCTCCTTCGACAACACCAAAAAGTACATTGATGACGCCCGCGAGAGCCAGGACGCGGAAGTTCTGACGGGCGGCTACGATGACAGCAAGGGCTACTTCATCCAGCCCACCCTGATCCTGGCCAAAAAACCCGACTACGTGACCATGGTCGAGGAGATTTTCGCCCCGGTCCTGACCCTCTACGTCTACCCTGACCAGGAACTGGACCGGGCCCTGGAGCTCTGCGATTCCTGCACCACTTACGGTTTGACCGGCGCCATTTTCGCCCAGGACAGAGAGGCCCTGGTCTATATGGAAAAGGCCCTGGCCCATGCCGCGGGCAATTTCTATCTCAACGACAAGCCGACGGGCGCCGTGGTCGGCCAACAGCCCTTCGGCGGTTCGCGCGCTTCAGGTACCAACGACAAGGCCGGATCCTTCCTCAACATCATCCGCTGGACCAGCCCGCGTTCCATCAAGGAGAACTTCGTGCCCATCGTGGGCGTCCCCTACCCTTACATGGAGGAAGCGTAAATGGGAGAATCGTACCCGTCCCTGCGGATTGACCAGCATCCCATCCTGGATTTCGGTGACCGCAAGACCCTGGCCTTTACCTTCGACGGCCAGCCCATGACGGGCCTGGAAGGCGACACCATCGCCTCTGCCCTTCACGCCGCCGGTGTCAAGGTTCTGGGCAGCCACTTCAAGACCGGCCGGCCGCGCGGCTACTACTGCGCTATCGGCAATTGTTCCTCCTGCCTGATGATTGTCGACGGCAAGGCCAATGTCCGCACCTGCACGGAACCGCTCCGGGCCGGCATGGTGGTTGAGACACAGGAAGGCAGGGGGTATCCGGATGTTTTATGAACCTGATCTGGCTGTTATCGGCGGCGGGCCTGCCGGTCTCATGGCAGCCCTTACAGCGGCCAAAGCCGGGGCCAGCGTCCTCCTCCTGGAGCGCGACCGCCACCTGGGAGGCCAGCTGGTCAAGCAGACCCACAAGTTTTTCGGCTCCGAAAAGCAGCACGCCTCAGTCCGGGGCATTGAGATTGCCAGCCTCCTGGAAAGTCAGCTCAAGGACTTGTCCGAACGCGCAGAAATCTGGACCGAGGCCACGGCCATCGGACTTTACGAGGACGGTGTCCTGACGGTTGAGCACCAGGGGGTCTATAAGCGGATCAAGCCTGCCCGCCTGGTGGTCGCGACAGGCGCCTCCGAGAAATACCTCTCCTTCCCCAACAACGACCTGCCCGGCATTTATGGCGCGGGAGCCGTTCAGACCATGATGAATGTCCACGGGGTCAAGCCGGGCCAGCGGGTCCTCATGATCGGCGCCGGCAATATCGGCCTGATCGTCAGCTATCAGCTCCTGCAGGCCGGCGTCCAGGTAGCGGCCATCGTGGAAGGCCTTCCTGTCATCGGCGGTTACATCGTCCATGCCAGCAAGATCCGCAGGGCCGGCGTCCCCATCCTGACCTCTCATACCATCCTGAGGGCGGACGGCCGTCAGTCGGTCGAATCAGCCGTCATTGCCAGGGTCGACTCCTCCTGGAATCCCATCCCGGGTACGGAGGAGACCATCCCCTGTGATGTCATCTGCATCGCAGTCGGTCTTTCCCCCCTTGCCGAACTCCTCTGGCAGGCGGGCTGTGAAATGCGCTATGTCAGGGAGCTGGGCGGTCATGTACCGGTCCGGAATGAACGGCTGGAGACCACTGTCCCTGGCCTTTACATCGCCGGAGACCTGACTGGCATCGAGGAAGCCTCAGCTGCCATGGTGGAAGGCCACCTGGCCGGTCTGGAAGCTGCCGCCTCTTTGGGCTACAAAACTGAATCCTATGAGGCTGAGCGCCAGGACTGCATGGAACAGCTCCGTTCCCTGCGGGCCGGCCCCGCGGGCCAGAAGATCCGCCAGGGTCTGTCGCGTACCGCCGCTCTCCCTGTGAGCCGTCCGGAGGTAGACCATGCTGTATGAAAAAGGCCTTGTGCCGCCTGAACTCATCGACACCACCCGGCCCTCCCCTGAGCGCCGGGCCAAAGGCCCCTATGCGGTCATCGAGTGCTTCCAGGAGATCCCCTGCAACCCCTGCAGCATCTCCTGTCCCTTTGACGCCATCCTGCCCATGGAGGATATCAATGAGCTGCCCCGGCTGGTTCTGGATCTTTGTACCGGCTGCGGCATCTGCGCCGGCGTCTGCCCCGGCCTTGCCATTTTCATCGTGGATGAATCCAAAGGTGACGGGACCGCCCGGATCTCCATCCCCTACGAGTTTGTCCCCCTGCCCCAGAAGGGCGACCAGGTTCTGGCCCTTGACCGGGAAGGCCAACCAGTCTCAGAGGCCCAGGTTCTCCGCGTCCAGAAGGGTAAGAAGAACGGAACCCCCCTGGTGACCCTGGAGGTTCCTCGGGATCTGGCCCATACTATTCGCTTCTTCAAGACCAGAGAAGAGCAAGAAGAAATGATTCCTTCCGCACAAGCGGCCTTAAAATCAGAAGACAGCCAAACCAACCAGGAGCTGACCATCCTCTGCCGCTGCGAAGGCATCACGGTCGGCGATATCCGCCGCCTGATCCAGGAGGGCTACACCACGGTTGATGAGATCAAGCGCATCAGCAGGGCGGGTATGGGCCCCTGTCAGGCCCGGACCTGCGGCCCCCTGATCGCTTCCGAGATCGCACGCCTGACAGGCACGGCGGTTGAGGACGTCGAACCTTCGGCCCATAGGCCGCCCGTCAAGCCTTTGCCCATCTCATTCTTTATGGAGGATGCCACAAATGAGCCTTGAGAAAACTGCCTCAATCGTGATCATCGGAGGCGGCGTCTCCGGCTGCTCCATCGCCTGGAACCTTGCCCGGGAAGGCGTCAGGGATATCGTTGTTCTGGAGAAGGATACCCTGGGCAACGGCTCCACCGGCCGCTGCGGGGCCGGTGTCCGCATGCAGTGGGGCGCCAAGCGCAACTGCCAGCTGGCGCTTTACTCCATTGAATTTTTCGAGAAGGCCAATGAGATCCTGGAATACGAGCGGGATATTGAGTTCGACCAGTCCGGCTACCTGATTGTGGCTGCCAACGACAAGGAAGCCGAGCAGTTCAAGAAGAATGTCGCCCTGCAAAACAGCCTGGGCATTGATTCCTGCTACCTGACGCCCCAGGAGGCTCAGGAGATCGTCCCCCACATCAACACCTCGGAGTTCGTGGCAGCTACCTTCTGCCACCGGGACGGCCATCTGAACCCCTTCCACACAACGGAAGCCTATGCCCTGGCGGCTGAACGCCTGGGCGTCAAGTTCTACAAGCACACGGAAGTGACCGGCATTGAGGTCAAGGAGGGCAAAATCCAGGCCGTCCAGACCAACCGGGGCCGGATCGTCACCCCCATCGTGGTCAATGCCGCAGGCGGCTGGTCCAAGGATATCGGCCTCATGGCGGGCATCGATATTCCCATCTTTGTCCAGCGCCACCAGATTCTGGTGACCGAGCCCCTGGAGCCTATCCTGCGCCCCATGGTCATGGGTTTTGCCTACAACATCTACATCCAGCAGGTGCCGCACGGTTCCATCATCATGGGCCGGAGTGACGCCACGGAACCCTTTGACCTGCGGGTCACACCCGGCTGGCAGTTCATGGAGGAGATGACCCGGACCTGCGGGACCCTGCTCCCCTACCTGCGGTCGGCCAAGATTCTGCGCCAGTGGGCCGGCCACTACTGCAACACAGAGGACGCTCAGCCCATCTACGGACCGGCTCCGGGCCTTGAGGGCTTCTATCTGGCCCTCGGCTTCTCCGGCCATGGCTTCATGCTGGCGCCCGCCACGGGCCGCCTGATTACGGAGATGATCCTGGATAAGCCCCTGACCATTGATGTGTCCGATCTGGATATCGGCCGCTTTGAGCGCAGGGAGCTCTTCTTCGAGTACTCGGTGGTCTGATGCCTGCTATTTCATAAACCCGCTGATGATCTGGGCCTCGGCTTCCTCTTCGCTGAGGCCCAGCGTCATGAGTTTGGTCAGCTGCTCCCCCGCGATTTTACCGATGACGGCCTCATGGATCAGCTCCGCCTCCGGATGATTGGCGGTAACCTCCGGGATGGCTACGGCCTTGCCCCGGCTCATGAGAATGGCGTCACACTCGGAATGTCCCCGGCTCCTGTTGTTGCCTTCCATCTTTGAGACGAAGATCTGCTCTGAGTCGCCCTGGACGACCGCCCGGGAGATCAGGTGGGTCCGGGAATCCTCCCCGTCCAGATCCACCTCGAAGATGGTTTTGGCGTACTGATCCCCGTCCGTCATGATCTTTTCGCTGATAATGAGGGTAGCCCCCTCTCCCACGACAGCCCGGGTCTCCCGGATGGTGGAATCCACCCCCTGGATCTGGACGCTGTCCATCTCCATGGTGCTGCCGCGGGCAAGTTCTATGACCGTGGTAGGGTTGAGGACGCGCTTGCCTGCCCCCTCCCCTTCGCCGTAATGCTTTTCTATGTATTTGACCTTGGCGTTCTCACCTACGAAGAAGCGGTGGATACCGTCATGTTCGCTGTCTTCAAGCCCCGGATTGTGGATGGCACAGCCCGCGACGATGGTGACATCGGCATCTGCCCCGATGTAAAAATCGTTGTAAACCAGATCCTTCAAACCCGTCCGCCCGATGACAACCGGAATATGGATACTCTCGTTCTTTGTTCCGGCCTTGACCCGGATATCGATCCCCGGCTGATCCTTCTTGGTCTCGATATCGATGTTGGCCGTGGTCTGCCGCTCAACTCCCTGACCGTCAGCCCGGATATTAAAAGCACCCATGGGCATGGTATAAAGTCCCGCGATTTCCTGCAGAAGATTCTGGTAAATTTTATCCTTGACCGGATTGACCGGCTTAATCTCTTTTTCCATAAGCTACCTCACGACACGGCGTAATAATCACAGGCGGCCCGGCAGGTATCAGCCGGCAGAAGAAGTCCAGGCAGGATCTCATCCTTAGGGCCTGCCTGTTCAACCCGCCCCTCATTGAGGACAATGATCTGGTCCACCATATCCAGGATCCGTTCCTGGTGGGAGATGATCAGGATGGATCCGTCCGTCACTTCATGCAGATGACGGAAGACCCCGATCAGATTCTGGAAACTCCAAAGATCAATCCCCGCCTCGGGCTCATCCAGGATGGTAAAGAAGGTCCCGCGGGCCAGCATCATGGCGATCTCAATCCGCTTGAGCTCACCGCCCGACAAACTGGCGTCCAGGTCCCGGTCAACATAATCCAAAGCGCAAAGCCCCACCTGGGACAGATACTCACAGGCATCATCCTTGGTCAGATCCCGGCCCGCAGCCAATGAAATAAGCTCAAAGACCTTCAAGCCCTTAAACTTGACCGGCTGCTGAAAGGCATAACTGATGCCCAAACCAGCCCTCTCATGAATCCCCAGGTCCGTGATATCCTTACCATTAAACAAAATCCGCCCACTGGTCGGCCTGACAATCCCCATAATGACTTTGGCCAAAGTCGATTTACCGCTTCCATTGGGTCCCGTCACCGCGACAAACTGGTCGTCAATCCGAAGATTGACGTCCCGCAAAATCTCTTTAATCCCATCCCCGACAGGAACAGCAACCGTCACATCAACAAGCTCAAGCATGATCTATTCCTCCACCCTAAAGGGTTATATTTCTAACACGGAACCAAACGGATTCCGTGCCTATATTATAGGGATTCCGGTCAAATTCAGGCGTATCTTTTGCTCATGAAAAGAAAGGGGTAAGCACCTTCCAGACTTAAATAAATCAGTAAATAGTTTTACGATTCTTTGTCAGACAGCGATTGAAGATCCTTTTTCAAACGGGCCAGGAATTGGTCATGCGGGATAGCGAAATTACCCGTGACCGACTCACCCGCCCCAACCGAACGCGTAACCACACTGCCCATATTGACCCGGGCCCCATCGCCGATGGTGATCCCATTGCGAATGGAAACGCCCGTTCCCAGCCAGACATCATCGCCGACTACGACCCGACCGCCCAGGCTAACATGAGCTACGATCATGGCACGCTTTCCGATTTTGCAGCCGTGGGCAATGTGTACAAAATTATTTACTTTGGAATAAGACCCGATGACCGTATCATCCCATGGATAGACAGCCCGATCGATGCAGCTGTTATTCTGAATCTCGACATAGTCCCCAATCACGACCCCGCCGGCGTGTGCCACGCTCATAATGATATTCTTTGACCGCTTGAACTCAAATCCCATACCGCCAATAGTTGTACCAGCCCGAATAATCGTATGGTCCTCGATAACTGTATTAGGATAAACCATGACAAAGGGCTCAATGACAACATCCCTGCCTATCACGACATTTGTATCTGAAATGAAAGACTGATCGGAAATACTGGCAGACGGATGGATCCGGGAAGCGAAGACGGGGCGCATATAGCCCTCCCGATCACAAAGATAATTATGAAGCCGGAAGAACAAATCGCGGGGATCTGCCACGAGGCACAAGCCATAATCCCGATTGCCAAGTTCTGATACCATGTCTTCCTTGACCAGCAACATGGAAAGATTTCCCGGAATATCCTCCTTATAAACCAGGTTGTCCATGAAACTCAACATCCGCTCCTTATCGGTAGGAAGGAGTAAGGACAGGTAATCGAACTCGCGTTCATCAATCGTCGAGAATCTATCAATTCCCATTTCTTTCAATATTTCAGATAGATACATTTCACTATTCCTTATAGAAGATCAAAGCTTGCCTGTCGAACCGAAGCCGCCGCCCCGATCCTCACCGATCAGAGAGACATCGTCCGCTTCAACAAAATCCGGAAAGACTACCTTGGCAATGACCATCTGGGCAATCCGCTCGCCGGCCTTGATGAAGATAGTCCCCAAGGGATAACCATCGCTATCCAGGTAGACGGTGGCAGCGGGCAATCCAAAGGGAAGCGCTATGCCCAGTTTGTCCCGGTAATAGTGGGCAATATCCACCGGATGGAAGTCATGTATCAGGGTATCAACCAGTTCCGGCTTGTCCTCAAGGATTTTGTAAGGATCCAGGAGGGAGGCGGTGTTCTCGCAGATGATGGATACCAGTCCCCTGTAATCGGCGTCGATGGTGCCGGGTGAATTAGCGATCCGCAGAGGGGTCCGCAGTGACAGGCCGCTCCTTGGCCTGACCTGGGCTTCATAACCTGCAGGAATGGCAAGGCGGATGCCAGCAGAGACAAGGACGGTCCTGCCCGGTTCAATAACCGCGTCATGGTGAGCGAAGAGATCATAACCCGCCGCTTCCTGCGAGGCGCGTTTGGGGGCAGTGGCCCCCGGTTCAAGCGTGTAGTACAATTCCGGGATCACAAAGAAGGCTTCTTTCCTGAGTATTTACAGCTATTCTACGGGATTGCCATGGGGCTGACAAACGCCAAGCTGGCAGAAGAGCCGGGCCAGCTGATCCGGTGTCAATTGCTCTGCCCTGACTTCCAGCTGAAGCCCCTCACCGTCCAGGAAGTCGATCAAGGCCTGGGAATTATCAGAAGACATGGCCCCTGACATCTTCAGGGCGTTGGCCATGGTCTTTCGCCTGTACTGCATGAGCCCAATAATGAAACGCTGGAAGGCCAGGTCAGCCGCCAGCTCACGCTTGTCACCCTGAGGCGTCAGAGTCAGTAAAGACGATGTGGCATTTGGCTTGGGGAAGAAGGATCCACGCGACACCGTGCGAAGCTGCTTCCATTGCCCGAAGAGCTGACTGACAATGGAGAGGGTTCCGTACTTCTTGTCACCCGGCTTGGCAAACAGGCGTTCGCCGACTTCCTGTTCAACCATGAAGAGGGCCAGGGACATATCCGGCAGTTTGCTGATGGCATCCAGGATCAACTCAGTCGTCAAGTAGTAGGGTAAATTACCAAAGACCAGCCGTCTGCCTGAAGTCTCTTCAAGCTGTGTTTGCCAGTCCGCCTTCTTGGCATCTTCGTAAAGAACAAGCGGCGGCTTGGCAAGAGGTGCGAACAAATCCTGGTGAAGGGGAAGAAATTTGTGATCAATTTCCAGGGCGATGACCTGTCCTGCCCGCTCCGCCAAAGCTTTTGTAATCAGTCCGGGGCCAGCCCCGATCTCCACGACGACATCGGTTTCTTGCGGAGACAAGGTATCGACAATCCAGTCGATGACCTTCTCCTCAGCCAGAAAGACCTGGCCCAGCGATTTGGTCGGATAGATTCCGTGCTTCCTAAGCAGCTGAAAGAGGGAAAGCTCCTTACCCGGTCCGGATTCTGGACTCAATGGTTCACTCACGGCCGGGCAATGACGTAAATACCGGAAACCCGGTTGGATCGCGTCAATATACCGCACTCATCTGCGTCATAACACAAATCGAAGTTACCGCCGCTCCGGTCTGCGACCACGGCAAATCCATAATCGACAACAAAGAGAACGGTTCCGCGGGGATAGTAATAGACATCAACTTCGCCCACGGCCACCAGGCCGCGCTGTGCCGGTATGCCGGAGCCTGTCGGATGGTTGGTCGGCGTCGTATGTCCCAGCCTGCATTTGCCACCCCGGGCCTTGATCTGCTGGCGGCAGACCTCCAGGCCGTCGTAATGGGTCGCATAGCGTGACCCGTACTTATCGATGTAGCCGACTGTCAGACCGTCAACTGTAATGGTGCCGTCTCCGTTGTCCTGGAAGCTTTGATAGTGGCGGTTAATGTTGCTGCTGACTTCCTTATTGACCAGACCGGCATTCTTGATGATGTTGAAATTAGCCTTTGCCTTGGCGTCCGGTGTCCCCGTCAATACGAAATTGAAAGGCGTGTCCCCCTGACCATGGTTGACTGGAGGCCGGGTTGTCGTCGGAGCCTTGGTCGTCGGAGAGGTCGTTGCGGTCGTTGTAGTCACGGGAGGATACTGACTAATATAGACCTTGGCCACATATCCGATTTCCTGACCGGAAAGCCTGACTTTGGCCCAATCATTGCTCAAACCGATCACACGGATAGCCTGGCCGTACTCCAATTTCTTCAGGACCGGAGCATTGGTTGAGGGTGTCTGGCGAAGATTCAAGCCTGTCTTTGAAAGAACGTAATAGCGGATATCGACATCCCGGAAAGCAGGACTTTCCGGGCTGGTCGCCGAGGTACCCGAAGTAGTGGGTGATGTAGTGGGTGACGTTGTAGTCTGATTCGTCGGTGCGGTCACAGCCGGCGGCTCCGTGTACAGATAGTCATCCGGGACAGGTGCCTGGACTTCATCCAGGAGAAAAATGAACTCATTATCGGGATGATGACGGTCAATCAAGCCGTCAATATTAAAGAGCCCTTCCTCGGACAGCCAACCCAGTCCTTCAACCTTATTGCCTGTTAAAGCCGGGTCCTTGGTCTTGTCATCTTTATTGATCAGACGGAAAAGAGCAGCGACGGAAACGGCTGCCAGTAAAACCAGCGCAGTGGCCATAAGGATACGATCGATTTTACGTTTCTGCCGCATAGAGCCTCTTTTTTCCAAAGCAAACAGGAAGCGCCTGCTTCATATCGACCATTTTACGGTTTATCTTTCTGGCATGCAAATGAATCAGCTCCGCCACTGTGCAGTTGTACGGCCAAGGGGCTGGCTATTGGGGCTCAACTTCACTGGCAAGAACACCGATGATCTTCTTGCCCATCTGGTTGGCGATACTAATATCCCGAGCAAGTTCATTGAGCCGGGTTGCCCTGGGACGAACCAGAACAAGTGCGGCATCAGCCTGCTGCAAGGCTGTTATAGCCCTTTCTTGCCCGATCTCAGCTGAAAGGCCTGCCACCCCTTCTCCTGCTTCAGCGTTGAGAATGTCAACTAGAAGCGGAGCTGCCTCCCCATCGCCCAGTATGGCAAGAGTCTTGCAGGATGAATCGGCACAAAGTCCACCAACAATAGACGCTGCATGCTGCAAATTCAGCTGGCCGGACACCTGGTTCTTCCTTCTGTAGAAAGCACTTTCAAGGAAACGATCGAAACCGGATCCTTCTTTTCCATCTGAATCTCCTTGAGGAATACCAAGCTGACCGATATAAAGAACGCCCAACTGTTCCGCAAATTCCTCCGGATGGCGGATCAGGCCTGCGGTGCTCTCCTTATAGACAGCCAGGAATGCCGCCGCCAAAACTCCTACAAAAGCTCCCGCGACCGCATATTTCACCAATCCTCTGGCCACCGCCGGTGGTGTATTCGTCGCAATCAGTTCGTCTGCCAGTTCCTGCCGTCTCTCCTCTACAACCTGCTCGATAATGCCTTCGATTGTTTCCTTTTCCGTCTGGATTTCATTCAACGCCCCTGCAAGCTCCGTCTCCAAACGTTCCCGCCTGGATTGAATCTGCGGATTTGATCTGACAGCATATTGGGCATCGCTGATTGTTACCTGATGAGCATAAGGTGTGTTGATCTCCCCTCTTGCTTCGCGCAGGAGATAGTCTTGAATGGCGAGAGCCAGCTTTTCGGCGCCCTCTTTATCAGAACCTGTCACCTCGAAGTGAATAGCAGCATTTTGACGAACATCAATCTCAAAGAGTTCTTTAATCCACTTACCCGAAATCAGGCCATCCATTTTGACAACCAGAAATTCAAAGAATTCTTCGCTTCTGGTTAAACTTACGTAATCGAGTAACAACTGATGACGCTTCTGTTCAACAAGATCATCATCCTCATTCACTTCTTTGAAATAATGCAAATTCACCAGGAAGGAAGATACCGGCTGCTCTCCCTCTCCAAGTCCAAGCAAGACGCTGTTGGCTAATTGATCCGCTATTTCATCCGTCCGGACTGAAAGCTCAGCGATCCTCTTGGAATGAGTCAATGCCGCAGGATGCGATACTTGCACATCGGCGCGAATCTCCTCGATCGTCTTATCAGACAACGTAGCGGAGGGCATCCAATCTTCTCCCGCCAGTGCTCGCCAGTTACGCAAAAGATCAACGCCCGCGAAGAGAACGGCCCCCAGAAGCGCGAAAATGATCAGCCGTCTCCAGGATCTTAATACAATAAAAATTAGATCCGAAATTCCCATGGATTGTTCAGGTCTTGCCATTAACCGTATTCTCAACTCTCTATCTGTTGCCCGATATTATAACAAACTTCAAATTGTATAGTTCGTGCAGAGGATGAACACTCACAGCAAGCGGTCGCATTGCCATGAACGGTATGATAGCATTTCACAGTAACAGACCCTCTTCCGCAGTTGCCAGATCTTTTTCACTGAATAGGAAAGGCCCCATACGCGTTGAATGACTTAACTAAGATAAATAGCGATGATCGAAAGAAGTCAAACAACAATATCGTTGTTTGGATTGTAATCATTTCTGCCATCAGTCGTGTCATCGGTTTTGTACGTGAAGTGCTGCTTACCAAATACTTCGGTTCAAGCGGTGAAACAGACGCTTATTTTTTTTCGTTGACTATTGCGCAATTTTTCTACATTTATTTAGTAAACGCCATCAATACAACGTTCATTCCAGTTCTGGCAGAGTCTTCTACAAATGAAAGCGAAAAGACGAGAAAAGTTTATAATAATATCCTGAACGCTGTGATTATCCTGTCAGTTGTTCTTTTCCTTGTTGCCTTAGTATTCGTCAGGCCTCTGACGCACCTTCTGGCAGGCGGCTTTGCATCTGATGATCCTGCAATCTTCGAATTATCGGTTCGGCTGAGCAGGATTTCAATCATCAATTTGCTGTTACCTGGAGCGTTGGGAATACTAACAGGGTTTCTTCAATTCAACAGATCCTTTATATCGTCTTCCATGATCGGAATACCTCTTAATGCAGTTTATCTTGTTTATCTGATATTTCTATCCAGCCGATTTGGGATTGTCGGTCTCACGTGGGCGAGCGTATTCGCTACCGTAGCACAAATTTTCTTCTTGATACCCAGCCTCAAGAGGAAACACTTTCAGTACATGCCTATTCTTGATTTACGAGACCCATATCTCCGGAAAATGGCTAAACTCAGTGTTCCTGTTATTTTGAGTACTATTTTGACTGAGGCCAGTCAAATCGTTGACAAGAGCATCGCAACTTGGCTGCCAACGGGGTCAGTTACCTACTTGAATTATGGCGGAATGGTAAATGGAACGGTCATAAGCGTATTCATCTATTCTCTTATCATGGTCGTCTTTCCGGCAATGTCTAAAGCTTATGCTTCGGGGAATCCCACCAAGGCAAACAAATTGCTTACAAGATCTTTTCGGTTAACTCTTCTTTTAACAATCCCTCTTTCGATATATTTGTTCTCTTACTCCGAGCCGGTCATTAAGCTACTATTTGAGCGAGGCCGGTTTACACATGAACATACTCTGGTCACTGCTGGCGTCCTGGCCATGTACGGTATCGGCATGCCGACTTCAGCCTTCCTTCTTATTCTATTTAAGGCTTTCCATGCAACCAAAGATACGAAATCACCTGCTATATCTTCGGTCTTATCCTTACTGTTCAATATTGCGTTGAATATTCTTCTGATTAGGAAAATGGGGGTTCTGGGCATAGCCCTGGCTTCCAGCATCACAAGTATCACTGTAACTATCTTGTTGATTTTTTGGTTTGAACGCAAACACAAACACAAGCTTCTGAATTTCAAGCACTTGATTTACTTCATCAAGATATTGGGCATGAGTCTCGCCTGTGCCCTGATGATTGGTCTCTTATTCTCGTTTACATCTCGTTACAATTTTGCCGTAAGCACCGAAAACATAATTTTTATCGTGGGTAGTCTCAGCGCACTCGTGCTATATTTCGTCCTTGGCTATCTGCTTCAAATCGACGAAATCAGGCAGACAATTCATCGGTTGCGCGCAAAATTCGCAAGGAACCCGCGTGCCTAATTGTCTGAGTATAAAACACCCTCAATCAGCAACTTCGAGATTTCCGAATGTGAGCTAAGTCGTTTTCCTCGTGTAAGGAAGCTGACCTGCTTGTGGCTTCTTGTTTGTTTGATAACCAGCGAACTGAAAACCCAAGAAAAGTCCAAAATCGAAATGACTCAAGATAGGACGAACTTACAAGCAGCGAGACAAAACCAATACAAAACCATATCAAATATAATCGATTGCTAATCGTCGAATTCACGAAGACTGTTTTGATAGCGATATAAACTAACAAGATAATCAGGACTGTCCCCACAATCATCCCAAAATCAGCAACTATTTCCAGAAAAATGTTATGAGCATAGAGGCCGGGCTCGCCGAATAGATATCGATCCCCCGCAATCCCAATCCCCATGATCGGATTTTCTCGAATTTTTTCCAACAACCCCAAATATATGTTGTCGCGGCCACTTAGAGAAATATTATCTTTAAGGAAAAGGTTCAGAGTCCTGCTTACCTGTCCTTTCTCGGGCAACAAGACCATAATTACCCGAATTATGTTTTTTCTGAGGAATAGTACTAGAAAAGGAATTACAAGCATTATCAATTCTGTAAACCTATTTCTGGATGCGGATACAAGTCTTATGACTACATAAATTAAATAGAAGGCTGCTATAGAAAGAAGCACGCCCCGGGAACCAAAAACCAGAATAGCCATGAGAGAAGTAACAAATACAAACGATGATTTAAGGGTCACCTTTACAAACAAATCATCAAGAGCAATAAGAGCTGGCAGCATAAGGCTATAAGACAATGCCATGCTGTAGTTGCCCACAAAAGGGTTGTCATAGAACATCACTATTGTTTGAGCCATAGCGAGAAAATAAATGAGATAGGAAATTTTGCGCATGATTGCTTGAAAAAGCACAGTATCATTCACTGAATAGGCAAAAACAAATGCAGGTAATGCAGCCAAGATCAGCCGCACAATGACAGGGATCAGGTAGGATTGATTGTGCGGGAAAAGCATCCAGGAAATTATGGCAACAAGGAGACACGTCGAAATCGTTATGAACAACAAAGAAGAGGTCATTCTTGATGATTTGAAAAATGCATAGACGTAGCCAAGGGCGATGATCATTTTCCCCAGTTGGGAAATGAACCCGATAGGGAGAAAAGGCATCAAATTTTGCAAAGAAAACAAGAGGCTATCAAGCGCTAAGACAACATGTGGGATTAAGATTGCAATCGAGAAAGTGCGGTCCAGATCATCTTGTCTGCGCAAATTACCTTTCATTCTCAAAATGTATATATCCGAGGCCACAGCACTCCTTTTTCAACTACCGGGTGTGTCCGGACGACTGAATCTCCCTGTCAAATGCAGTCTGACCATCAATCAAAGCCAGCCGTCTTTGTATCTCATATCTCTCTTCTAAACACATACTTCACAGTACGGTAATTTTAATCATTATCTCACATCACAAAAAACGAATTGGCGAGCTAGATACTTATCCTTTCAAAACGCGAATTAGATTCAGGTTTTTTCATAGACTACTATGAGATAAATCCATTCTGCTGCTTTTGATTCCTTCTTTCACCCTACTTACTACCATGTCAATTTCAGGTTGCGTGAGATATGGATGGATAGGCAGAGATAAGACGGTCTCACATAGCCGTCTGGTTTGCTCCAGACTAACCGGTGAAACACCTATCTTCGCAAATGCAAGTTGTTGATGCATGGGAATCGGGTAATAGATCATGGTTGGAATTCCATGTAAATCGAGATGTCTTTGGAGTTGATCTCTATTTTCAGCGCTTACAGTCTTTATCGTGTACTGTGCGTGACATGTTTGATATCCATCCGGAATAAAAGGTACTTCAACATAATCGGAAAGCTCTTTTGTGTATTGATTATGAATAGTTGCCATCATTGCCAATTCATCGTCAATGAATGCCTGAAGCTTTACCATAAGTATTCCAGCCTGAATGGTATCGAGCCGAGAGTTCATACCAATTCTTATGTTCTCATACTTGTGCTGACCTTTTCCATGCACTTTCAAAGAACCAATCAAAGTCGCCAGATCCGTATCGTTGGTGAAAACCGCACCGCCGTCACCGTAACAACCCAGTGGTTTTGCTGGGAAGAACGAGGTTGTTGCGACATGGCCAAAGGAACAGCAACGCTTGCTTCCGATTGCCCCTCCAAATCCTTGAGCGGCATCTTCGATAACCAGGAGCCCGAAATCGGTAGCCACCTCCATAATGCCCGGATAGTCTGCAGGCAAACCGAACAAATCCACCGGTATAACAGCAGCCGGTTTTAACTCGCCCACGTCAAGAATTGCCTTGACCGCCTGACGAAGAGACTCTGGATCCATATTGAATGTTCGCGCGTCAACATCGACAAATACGGGAGTTGCGCCAACTTGAGGGATAATTTCTCCTGTAGCAAAAAAAGTGAAGTCCGGAATAAAGACTGCATCCCCCGGCCCGATACCAAGTGCCATCAGAGCAAGTTGGAGTGCGTCCGTTCCATTAGCGCAGGTTATACAGTGTTTCACCCCGGCATACTCTGCTAGAAGGTCTTCAAGTTTGACAACAGGTTCACCTCCTATAAATTGCCCGTCAATCATGATATCAAGCACAGCTCGATCGATTCTGTCCTTCAGTGCTTGATATTGTCTCTTTAGGTCACGAAATACTATTCGATCCATCTTGGCACCATGCTTTCAAAATCTTTGTCAATCAGACTAATTCTGATTTCATTAATCTGTATACAAGCCTGCAAAATCAACTGTACTGATCGGTTCAAGCGGAAATTTAACTGGACGTCCCAAAGAAGCCGACAGGTAAATGGCCAGAACCAATTCCACAGCTCTTCTCCCCGCCTCTGCCGTAATAAACGGATCTCGCTCATTTATTATTGAGTCGATTACATCAGCATACAAGGGCGTATGGCCGAATCCGTAGATATTGGGAGGTTCTTCGCTGCTATTTGCCTTGACGTCCTCCGGGTGATCGATTCCGTCTTCGAAACGCCACTCTTCGATGATATTGACAGATTTTCCCCCGGCCTTGACTGTTCCCGCGCTGCCGAAGAGGTAGAGGGTTTCTTCCAGGTTTGACGGAAAAATATTGGTAGTTCCCTCGATCAAACCGTAGGCGCCATTCTTGAACTTAACTAAAGCAAGTCCAAGATCCTCAGCCTCAATGTAAGGGTGCATCAACTGATCTGTATAGGCAAATACTTCCTCAATTTCGTCACCCATCATCCAACGCAATAGATCAATATTGTGGATACATTGATTCATCAAGGCCCCTCCGTCCTGTGCCCAAGTCCCACGCCAGGGAGCCTGCTCGTAATAGGCTTTGCCTCTGCTCCAACGAATATGGGCGGCGGCGTGCAGCAGCTTTCCAAATCGGTTTTGATCTATGGCTTCGCGGATTTTAAGAATCGATTTATTGAAACGGTTTTGATGGCAAGGACAAAGAATCAGTTGCTTGGATTTGGCAAGCTCAGCCATGGCATCCGCGTCCGCGAGAGAAAGAGCTATGGGTTTTTCGACGATCACGTGTACCCCTGCCCTCAAGCAATCCATAACAAGGGCCGCGTGATTGCCACTTTCGGTAGCGATCGCCACAAGATCCAACTTCTCTTTGCTCAACATCTCTTGGTAATCTTCGTAGAAATGAAGATCCTCGAGATTATGTAATTGGGCAGCTTTGCTTGCCGCCTCCGGCAACACATCGCAAAGGGCTCGGATATTTAAGCGGTTACTTAAGGCGGCGGCTATATGGTTAGGTGATATTCTGCCGCACCCTATCAGAGCATAATTCAACATTCAGGCTCCCTTTATAACAGAACAATCTTTTTACGTTCTGTAATATGCTTACAGGCATTCCTTGTATCAAAGACTTTTCGCGCATGGGTACAGACCAGTTCGTAGTCAACACTTGTATGTCCAGTCAGGACAATGACCAAGTCGTAGGCTGCAATGTCGATTGATTCAAGAGAATGAAGTCCCATATATTGGCTGCCCTTATGACGGTAGGAAGGAATGTGGGGATCAAAAAATTCTACGAGTGCCCCCTTTGCCCGCAGTAACTCGATTACCTCAACAGCCGGACTTTCCCGATAATCGTCAATATTACTTTTATAAGCAACGCCCAGGGCCAAAATTCTCGATCCATTCAAAGATTTTTGGTTGTCATTGAGAATGTCGGCGGCACGTTGGACACAGTATTCGGGCATCCGGTCATTGACCATCATGGAAGCTTCAATCATTGACGTATGGAAATCGTACTCCCTAGCTTTCCAGGATAAGTAATAAGGATCCAACGGAATACAGTGCCCGCCAAGCCCAGGGCCCGGATAGAAAGCTTGAAAACCATATGGTTTGGTATTGGCCGCCTCGATTACTTCCCAGATATTGATACCCATGCGTTCACACAGGATAGCCAACTCGTTAACCAATCCAATATTGACATTTCTATAGGTATTCTCGAGTATCTTTTCCATCTCGGCAACGGCCGGAGATGAAACTCTAAAAACCTCGCCGTCCAATACCGCTTCGTACATGGCAGCGATCACTTCGGTTGCGTCTTCACCTATGGCACCGACCACTTTTGGGGTGTTTTTGATCTTAAAAGTCTTATTGCCGGGATCAACCCTCTCAGGAGAAAAACCCAGATAGAAGTCAACACCGCATTTTAATCCGGATCCTTCTTCCAGTATTGGTCGAATCAGCTCTTCGGTCGTGCCTGGATAGGTGGTGGACTCTAAAACAACAATGCTGCCTTTTTTAAGATACCTGGAAATATTCTCACATGAAGATCGGACGTAGCTGATATTTGGCTGCTGGTAAGCATCCAAAGGCGTAGGCACACAAATGGCGATAAAATCAACGTCCTTGATAAATGAAAAATCGGACGTTGCTCGAAGCATTCCGCTCCTGACGATCTCTTTCAGGTCCGCATCCACTACATCCCCTACGTAGTTTTGCCCTTGATTGACAAAATCGACCTTTTTACTCTGGATATCAAATCCTATGGTTAGAAAACCAGCTTTTGCTTTTTCAACTGCGAGAGGCAGGCCGACATATCCTAACCCGACAACTCCGACACGGATTGATTTGCTAGCAATTTTTTCTAAGATTTTCTTCTTCATAATTCTTTCTCACTGCCTAAGTCTATCCCTCACAATAACCCTTCAACAATTCTGACCAGTTTATCGGTCAAAATCTGAAAGTCATATTCTTCAGCGGCCTTTCTCGCAGCTTTCCTCATATCATCAAGCTCTTCGCCCTTCATGCCAATAATAGACCGAAGCCCATCCTTAATCGATTCAACAGATTGATTTTGAGTCACAAGTCCACACCGGTACTCTTCAATAATGTCGTAGTTAGAGATAATTGTGCTAAATATTGGTTTCCCTGCCGCCAAATAATCAAAGAGTTTATTTTGACTGATACCAAATCTCTTAAGAGAATTCAGCGTGCTGTGGAGAACGCAGATATCTGCCTTATGCAAGATTGAAGGAACATGTGATTTATGAATTCTACCTACAAAATGGATTTGGTCATTAAGGTACGCATACTTTTCTGCAAGCATCTGTCTCTCGTCACCATCACCAACTACAACAAAATTTAATCTTACTCCCTCCTCGATGAGCTGAGAGACTGGATGGAGTATGAGTTCAAGGTTATTTACTTTTCTTATTGAACCGGCGTATATAAGATTCGTGTTTTCACCAGAAAAATACTGCACGTAACTTTCATCCGATTGTTCTTCTGCGTTCACATCAAAAGCAGCCAAATCGACACCATTGTTAATGTTATAGACTTTGGAAAGATCAATCCGCCCACCGCTTCCAATATCCCATCCTTTTTCGATAATGTAGTCCGAACCACCCTTGATCGTAAATATCAGACTGTCTGCCTGTTCGTAAATTTTCCGCTCTCGATAGTAAAGATATTTTGTCAGCATGCTCTCGGGGCGCAAGAAGCCAAAGCAGACTAACGATTCCGGCCATAAATCCCGAATTTCACAGATACAGGGAATTCCATATCTTCGTGCTGTTTGCTGTCCAGCAACCAGCGTCAGCGGATGAACCGAGGATGCCAGAATGACGTTAGGAGTTCCATTTTCTTTAATCATCTTTTTGGCTACCCTCTTAACATTCCTGTAGAAAGAGAACATATTCCGAATGCGGCCAATACCATTGTCACGATAAGTGGAAGTTTTAACAAAGACGAAGTCAATGCCATCAATCGAAGAAGAAGAATGGAGACCATCTCCATCATCGATTTTTTTGTCAGTTCCATGGAGAGTATCCGCACAAAAAATGGTTGGCTTATAACCATGCCCTATCAGATATTTAGCAAAATAAAAATGCCTTCCGCCCTGATTCTCGAACATACGGGTCGCGTAATGGTTCCATATCCATATTCTTTTTTCTTCGCTTCTTTCCATTAGTTCCCCTGTTCTTCTCCTGTCCGCACGAAACACGCGATTGACCATACCTCGAATAATGATACTTAGCTCACTACTCAACTGCCCTGCATCCAGCCCATACCACAGATATCAAGATAGACAGCTTGATTCATAAAGCAGATCAGAAAGGCGAAATATGCTCCTGCAGCTCTCGTTATCAATCATTACGAATCCATAGTGCCTAAACATGCCGAATTGAGATATTTATGATCATTGTCACCCCATTAAGGTTTAATAATTTCTTATCAGCTCGCATCAAAAATATCCTTACTGCTGGCTAACACAAGGTTCCCGTCATAACGTAATCCTAGGCCTGACTGAGAATAGTATTGGCCCGCATGTATATCATCTGTCTGACGTTCCCACACTGGAT
>Ga0265293_10002210_pt1 | contig 40082 bp, 31 predicted proteins | sample Munlanlewell138R_FD_192505 | JGI IMG/M metagenome (GOLD analysis project Ga0265293, IMG submission 192505) | Leachate microbial communities from a municipal landfill in Southern Ontario, Canada - Leachate well 138R | ecosystem: Engineered > Solid waste > Landfill > Unclassified | place: Canada... | reverse complement strand
AAGGATGCTTTTTTTATTTTATCTTTGTCCATAGTGCGGGGTTTTATCTACAACAAATATACTGAAATTCAATGGAATAACAGTATATTTACCCGCATTTTTTTCATTTTTATGAATAATTCAGGTACAAAGACTTGCTACTGACCCTGACTTTAGAAAAACAGTTGGTATTGATATTAAAGATGGTAAAATCACAACACGTTACGAGCCTAAAGAGGTAACAAAGCCATTGAAAAAGGTAATTTATGATTTGTTACGAGATGATTTTACGGTAAAAGAAATTTACTATAAAGATGACCGTCTTAACTATCTTGAAACCTTTAAAAAAACTGATTTACCAGATAAATCAAAGGAGTTAGCAGGAAATTGGGAGTTAACTTCAACGACACCGCCAAAAGTTGCATCTAAAAATAGCAATCAAACAATTTCCACATCTAAGAAAAGTAATCCGATATCAACGAGCAGAAATACAATTATTCCTAAAAGTTTAATTATACAAATTAGCCATCCAAGAATTAATAAACTTTACAGAGAACTTAAGGATTTAGATTTGCGTGTTTTTCCCAATTCAGCCGCTATTACCTTTCGCGTTTTTGTTGAACTTTCAATAGACGCATTTATTGAAGATTTGAAGCTTTCAGGGGTAAACAAAGACCATAAATTATCCAAAAAGATTGATAGTGTTACCAATTATCTCGAAACAAATGGACATTTAGATAAGCACAAATTAAAAGGAATAAAAACGGCAATATCAAATCCGAATAGTGTAATGTCAATTGACACTTTCAATTCATATGTACATAACAAACACTTTCAACCAGACCCTAACAACCTGAAGCTGACTTGGGATAATTTTGAACCATTTATTTTGAAAGTATGGGATTTAATTTAAAGACAAATTTTTACTCACCATTAAGGTATCCTGGAGGTAAAGGCAAACTATCTTTTTATGTTCAGTTATTAATAGAACACAACCTTTTATCAGATGGACACTATATTGAACCTTATGCAGGTGGCTCTTCCGTAGCTCTATCTATGCTGTTCAATGAGTATTCTTCTGAAATACACATTAATGACATTGACTATAACATATTTTGTTTTTGGGATAGCGTTTTAAATTCAAATAATCAGCTTTGTGACTTGATTGAAAAGACAGAATTATCTATTGAAAATTGGCGAATCCAGAAAACTATTCAAGCGAACTCACAAAATTTCAAACGAATTGAAGTCGGGTTTTCTACATTTTTTTTAAATCGAACTAATAGGTCCGGTATATTAAATGCAGGTGTTATAGGTGGTAACAATCAACAGGGAAATTGGAAAATGGACGCTAGATTTAATAAATCTGAATTAATTACAAGAATACAGAAAATAGGCAGATACAAAAACAGAATAAATTTATATAATCTTGATGCGATTGAACTCATTAATTCAATTAAAAATAAACTTCCCCGAAAATCATTTTATTACTTTGACCCACCTTATTACAAAAAGGGCAAGGAGCTTTACATCAACTATTATAATCACGCTGACCACGTTCAAATTGCAAGTCTTATTGATAACTTAAAAGGTTCTTTTTGGTTGGTATCGTACGACAATGATGAAAATATTAATAAACTATACTCGAAATATAGACAACAGATTTATGATTTAAATTATCACGCAGGTAAGGCAAGTATAGGTTCTGAGATTTTAGTGTTTAGTGACAAGTTAATCATTCCCAAACTTGAGAATCCAACAAACAAAAAGGAAATAAAGTATTACGCCCAACACGGGCTTGCCGCAATGTGGGATAAAGTGAATAGTTAAATCTTTGTCATTCTATCTAAGTTTATGCTTGGTTGAAAGTTTAGTGATTCTAACCCCCCTACACTGTGGCAAGTCTCAACTCATAGCTGGGAATTTCGGTCTGATAGTGCCACTCTTTTCGGTTGAAACCGTGCCACTATAATTCATGATTTTTTCACCTATTTTAAAAATCATTGGCAAGGTTAATAATTTTATTTGTTTGTACTTATTTCCCTTTTTCTAAGTGATTCACCTTTAAGTATTATTCTGTGTGATGAGTTTATTATTACCCAGTCTAAGACTGTATCCGCTGTTGTTTGTTCTCCAATTACATCATATGTGATCCAACTGCCAGTCCTATTTTTTTTGGTCTTGTAGTTGATTTTTGTGTCAAAAAACCTATGACACCTCACTATAAGGCTAAAGTGATGAAGGTTCTGATACGTGCTAATTTTAGATATAGATTGCCGGACTGATACGAAGTAAGTAAATGACGGTCAATCGGGAAAATTGATATTCTGAAATAAGAATTTAAGATTTGGTGCCTTAGAGTTTTAAAAATTTTCTATCTATAAATTAGGAATAAAAAAGTAATATTAGTACTTTTACGGAATGTTTTACAGAAGAAAAATTATATTAGCATTATTACAGATTTTTGAAGGCCAAATAGATAAAATCAGCCTACAAAAATTACTCTTTTTATTTACTCAACGTCAGGCTATCGCAGAATATGATTTTATTCCGTATAAATACGGCTGTTATTCGTATACAGCAAATGCTGATTTAATAGCTATGGTCAAAAGAGGGATGTTATCAGAAACATCAAGTCATTTTATAAATTGCGAAACAGTCGATTATTTTAAAACATTAAAAGAAGAAGATAGAAAATTAATTTTAGAAGTAAAGACTAATTTTGGAAAAATGAGTGTAAATGCTCTAATGAAATACACTTATTTAAATTATCCGTATTGGGCTATAAATAGTATAAGAGCTAAAGATGTATTGACAATAGAACAATTAGAGAAAGTAAATAGTAGTTGCCCAGTAAATGAAGGAAACGTTTTGTTTACAATAGGTTATCAGGGAATATCTTTAGAAGAATACTTAAACCGGTTACTCAAAAATGGCGTTAAAGTTTTAGTGGATGTTCGAAACAATCCATTAAGTATGAAATATGGGTTTAGTAGAAGTCAGTTACAAAGATATTGTGGTAGTATAGGAATTGAATATGTGCATTTTCCGGAAGTTGGCATACAATCTGAACAAAGACAAGAATTAAATACTCAAGCTGATTACGATAAGTTATTTGCCGTTTATCGTCAATATAATTTAACAAAAACAATATCTTCACAAAAGAAGATTTTAAACTTACTGAAAGAGAACCAACGTGTTGCTCTGACTTGTTTTGAAGCGAATATATGTCAATGCCATCGCAAGCCTTTAGCGGAGGCAATAGAAAGCCTATCTGATTTTAAATGTGAAGTAAAACATATTTGAACATGGCAAAAACAAAAGTTTTAATAACAGTCAAGACATATCCTGTCATTTCAAGTAAGTATGATGAATTGGTATGCACAGCTGGTTTCCTTGAAGATGGAAGCTGGATTAGGATTTACCCAATACAATTCCGTAAAAAATCTTTTGAAGAGCAGTATAAAAAATATGATTGGATTGAATTAGATCTTGTAAAAAACAAAAGCGACTTCAGAAAAGAAAGTTATCGCCCAATTTCCTATGATACTGAAATTAAAATTTTAGAACATTTAGACACTAAAAGTAATTGGTTACTGCGGAAAGAAATTGTGTTTAAAAAAAAGATACACACTGATATTAATGGGCTTATTTCCGAAGCTAAAAATAGAGAAATTATGACTTCTCTAGCTGTATTCAAACCTGCTGAAATTTTGAATTTTACAATTGAGAAGGTCGATCGGGTATGGGACAAAAAGAAACTTGAAAAGTCGAAACAAGACAGAAGTAGCAACTTATTTGCTCAGGAAGATGAAGACTTGTTCGAGGTTGTTAAGAAACTACCTTATAAATTTTCTTATATTTTGCGTGATTACAACGGAAAAGAAAGTAAAATGATGATTGAAGATTGGGAAATTGGACAACTTTTTTGGAATTGCCTCGCTCGTCACGAAAGCAACGAATCCTTGGCCGATAAAGATGTAAAGAAGAAATATTTTGACGACTTTGCAAAAACAAAAGACTTACATTTATTTTTAGGCACATCACAACTCCATCATTTTACTGGGAAAAATCCATTCATGATAATCGGAACCTTTCACCCGAAAATAGAAACACAAACATCACTATTTTAGACTAATCCAAACACTCCACCCACAATTGTTAATACCAGTTATGCCAAATTTCGAGTTAGGTGCTGAAATCAATGTATTTACTATCTATGAGTTTTTAATGCTTCACCAAGAACTTTTTCTCCGTTAGCAAGTGCCCTATAGTGGATAAACCGGAACTGGCTGATTCCCTACTGTTAAAAAAAATCAATAAGATTCCGGAGTATGCTGGTCTCTTTAGGTTCTAAATTCGTTGGATGATTTTTAGCAGCTATACAAAAGGATTATAAGAAATATCTAATATATTGAATTATAATTTAATTATGAATAATAACAAATAGGGATACAAGCGAATCAGCAGTTATAGCTTGTCTTTCCGATCGAGTATATTATATTTCAGTATGCAGTAAATAGCTCTGAAACCGTCTTTCCAGTTAATCTTTTTGCCTTCGGCATAAGTGCGTCCATAGTATGAAATTCCTATTTCATATATTCGTATTGCGTGGATGCGTGATATTCTGGCTGTTACTTCGGGCTCGAATCCAAACCGGTTTTCTTTCAGCCGGATACTTTGGATAATATCGCGCCTGAACAACTTGTATCCTGATTCCATATCAGTCAGATTCAGGTTGGTGAACATATTAGAGATAAATGTCAGAAATTTATTCCCAATAGAATGCCAGAAAAACAGTATCCTATGTGGGTTACCTCCTACAAATCGAGACCCATAGACTACATCGGCCATTCCGTCACGAACGGGTGCCAGCAAACGCGGATAATCCCTAGGATCGTATTCGTGATCGGCATCCTGTATCAGTATATAATCACCTTTTGCATGTTGAATAGCCTGACGGATCACAAAACCTTTCCCTTTATTGACCTCATTTTGTATAATAGATAAAGGGATATCCGGCTCGGTAGCTTTAAATTCTTCGGCCTTAGCAAGGGTTTGATCTTTTGATGCATCATCCGAAATGATGATCTCAGCCGTGATGCTATTAGTCAAAAGGCTGTCGCAGACCTTACGCAATACTGAGGTTAACGACTTTTCTTCGTTATAGCATGGAATGATGATACTAAGCTCAGGTGCTTTCATAAAAAAGGCAAATTTAGGAATAGTTTACCGATAAAAGCAATATACCACATACTTGATTTTGAGAAAAAATTAAATAGCTCAATACACTAAACTTACAGTACCGTTTTTTTGTTGGACAGTGCCGCCCTTGCCAATAAATTGCAGCTGATACACATAGGTGTCAGCTGGATATAATTTCCCCTCTTGGCTGGTGCCATCCCATCCTTCTAACGGGTTTTTGCTTTCCCAGATGAGCGCTCCCCACCGGTTATAAATTTTCAAATGATATTGTGTGCTATGTAAAAGCTGCACAGGTTTGAAACTTCGGTTTTGAATGATCTGGCTGTGAGGGTTAAACGCATTAGGCATCACTGGATCTATTTCTAAATCAAGATATAAAATATTGGATGCTGATTGTTGATGTGGCTCATAGCCGTTGACGTTCAGTTGAAGACTCAGTGGTGTTTCTTGCAGCAACAATTCCTCTAATTCGGTTTCAAATGAAAAGTCGCCAGCAAAGAAACTCTTAAATGGCTTTCCTTGATTTGTAAGTGTCTGTGATTTAATAGACCATGCCTCGTATTCGTTCCAATAAAAGCGCAAACGGGATTCGGAAGTTAGTTCGTATCGCAAAAGAATAGTAGGATGTTCAGGCTCGGAAACAGATACGAAATGACATGAGTCTATATGTCCGATCTGATAACGATACCTATATTTGTCGGTAGCTACATGCTCGGTATCCACAAAAACTAATTCTCCATTTGATAAGCTTGGGATAAACAGTGTATCAGTTGATGGAGGATCAATAGTTCTTCTGACTAAAAACATGGCTTCAGATCGTTCTGCTTCTGGTGCTTCATAATAAATTCGGACCTCATTGGTAGCTTCTACTGTAACAGATTGAATAGATGGCAGCAGGGGAGGGGAATAAATTGATGTCTGCACTTCAACGGAATTGGAAGAAGCATCCGGTAGCTCTTCTTCGGGAAAATGGGCTACTACATAATAGGTATCAGTACGTGAAGTCAAAATATTATAATGTGTGTATTCATATACATTCCTGTTGAAGTGCCCCTCAGGTCCTGGCCTTGAAGTGAGTATACGTTCCCGGATCGAAAGCTGATCTGACGGTACTTTGTCAATTTCTAACCATGGGTCCCCTTCTGTTTTAAAAAAAATGATATATTCAGGTGCCTGATCATCAATCATATATTCTCTGAAGAATAGTGTTGTGCGTTGGGTGCATGGATCATTTTCTGCATGGATTATAATACTTTGCAACAGATCATCCGACATAGCTGATTCCCCTTCAATGCCTAACGTATCCGTATATCGCAGACTCAATTGGAAAATATAATTTTCCATAGGTTCCTGTGTATATGTGAAAAAGGTATAGCTCCGACTATCAGGATTCATGATCGAATCGATTTTTGTAAGGCCGCCTTCTTCTTTCCATAAATACACATTAAACCCTATTATGGTATAGTCACCTTCACCTTGAGTCCATTCAATAGTGATCTCTTCATTGGTGTCAGGGTTGAAGCTGATCCTTGTGATCTGAGGAGCAGGTGGATTAGCAGCATGGATCAGGAAAGCTGAGAGAAGCATTAGCAACAACGAAAACAGGCTTTTTAGATTCATGGCAACATAAGGCTTTGTTTAAATAATAATCAGTTTATTTCACTACAACCGTAACCATCTCATCAATTTGTAACCATTGGGTAGCTATTCGCTGTATATCCTCTGGCCTGGTTTGCGCAATTGCTTCAAGGCTTTGCCGATAATAATCCATCTTTGCATCCAGATCAAGGACAGCTCTGAATTTTTCAGCCTGATTATAGATTCCATCCAAAGCTCTGAGGTAGCTTCCGTTAAGGAAATTTTTTACCTTTAGTAGTTCTTGTTCATCTACCGGACTTTCAATCAGTTTTTGTATCTCCGCCCGTATCTCGTCTAAACTGTTCTCGGTAACTGTAGCTCCCACTTCGGTTGTAATGGTAAACGAGCTCCCATGGCGTAATGGCAAAACTTGCGAGTAGATGCCGTAGGTATATCCCTTGTCTTCGCGTATATTCGACATCAGGCGCGAGCCGAAGTATCCGCCTAATATAGTGTTGAGCACTAGGAAGCCGAAAAAATCAGGATGCGAACGTGGCATAAGCTGCCTGCCCATCAATATAGCCGATTGAAGAGATTGCTCACTTTTAACCGTATGCAGTCCGGTGGCCGCTTGTGAGACAAACAACCCATCAGGTGCAATGGATGTCTCAGTAGGATGTTGTCCAAATAATTGGTCTATTAAACTATAAGTGCTTGAAGTTACAGGCCCGCTTAGTATGATGGTAAATGGTGCATGACTATAGTATTTGCTATGAAAGCTATGTAAGTCTGACGTGCTAAGCCGGTCAAAATCACTTTCTTCGGCTATCTGCCCATAACGCGTACCAGCACCAAACACTAATTGATTATATGCCCGTATTGCAAGCTGTCGGTTTTTCTGACTGTTCAGGATAAACTGTTGTTTCTGCCTCCTATTGAACAAGCTGAATGCGTTGACAGCAAAAGCAGGTTGAAAAAACAGCTCTGCGATCAATGGCAACAAATAAGATAAGCCTCTTTTTAAACAAACCACACTCAGCCATGCGATATCTTTGGACGACTTCAGCTCGAGATAAGCTCCATGATATTCAATACGAGTATTGATATGGTTTCCGCTGTGCGTTAGTGTTCCTTCACGCAACATAGCTATAGTGCTCCCGGCCGTGAGCCTCTTTTCCTGAAACGCACTGCCTGCATCAAGGATCAGATCGAAACGGACTGCATCGCTATCGAAACTCTCAAACACGTATAGAGGATTATGGTTAGACAGACGAATCAACATGGGTTCTATCAACCTGGGCTTAGAACTCAGTTCAATCTTTGGAGCTGTCGATCGATCAGGATAATGCATATTATTCAGGTTGATAAATTAATGTGTTGCAGGCTTCTGCACGCAACACTTCATTAGCTTTTTGTATAATCTCATCTTTACTGACTTTTCGGTAATGCGCTGCTAAGGTGTTGATCAGTTCAGGCTTATTAAGATAACTGTAAAATGCAAGATTCAATGCTTTGTCTAATACCGAAATATTTTCAATAGCCTGATTGGTTTCGATTCTGTTTTTAAGCTTTCTTAGCTCGTGTAGTGAAGGACCTTTTTCTTTCACTAATGCTATTTCTGTTTCAATGGCCTGCTCGGCCTGTTCAATGCTTGTTTCAGGAAGCAGTTTACCAGTGACCACTAACAATCCAGGATCAATATTGCCTGTAACAAACGCACCTATATCACTGAAAAGTGCCTGCTGTTTGACTAATTTTTTATGTAAGCGCGACGATTGACCTGTGCCTAACAAATCGCTTATCAGGTCGGTAGCATAATAGTCGGGATGATCGCGGCCACACATAGGATAAGCTTTGTAAATGCTGATAGCAGGTACTTGTCGTTTCACGCTAAGCCGACGTGCTTGTGTCTGAACAGGCTCAACAGGCAAACTCCTTATTTTTTTCGGTTTAGCCGCTATGGGTGAAAACCATTTCTCAGCCAACTGATACACCTTGTCAGAGTCCAAATTACTACTGATACTAACTATGGCATTAGATGGATGATAATAAGTCGAAAAAAAGGATTTTACCTCATCTAAGCTAGCTTGTTGTATGTGTTCTATCTGCATTCCAATAGTATTCCATCTATAAGGATGTGTGGTATATGCCAATGGCTTCAGCAATAACCATGCATCGCCATATGGCTGGTTGAGGTAGTTCTGCCGGAACTCTTCTACTACAACCTGCTTCTGAACCTCAAGGCTTTTCTCGGAAAAAGCAAGACCGGACATCCTGTCCGACTCAAGCCAAAAAGCTGTTTCAGCATTAGATGCCGGAAGACTGAGAAAATAATGCGTGATATCATTATTGGTGTAAGCATTATTGATACCGCCCGCAAATTGTACCGGCTCATCATACACAGGAATATGCACCGAACCGCCAAACATCAGATGTTCAAATAAATGAGCAAAACCTGTCTTATCATATGATTCATCACGCGATCCTACATCATATAATATGCTCATCGCAAACATAGGAGTCGATTTATCGGTATGCACAATAAACTGCAACCCGTTGGCAAGTGTGAAGGTCTCGAAATGTATCATTGCTCGTGTAAAAGTAAACAATACCGCAAAATAAATCTTTTTCTTGCACCTAAAGTGGATAGAAGCAAAGATCCGGGCTCAAGCTATCATTTCAAAGCTCGTTTTCATACAATTGCCAACGCTGTTGAATAGTTCTTACAGGCTTGTTATCGACAGTTTCGTATCAGCAACTATCCTGTTTTTTTTGATCTGAGCATAAATAAAACTTTGATAGGATTGGCAATATCTTGGATATATCAATAGCTATTTGATCAGCTTTTGTGGTACAGTTGTTCGCTTGCTAAAATTGTAATAATATGCAAATACAAGATAATCAGATATATATTAAAACACAAATTATTTTTTTGTTTAACTCCTGTAATTTTTCCTGCGAAATTTCAATGGTTTTTTAGAAAACTAGTATTATTGCACGTTTTTTTATAATGGGTATGGGTTGATCGGAAAGTACTGATTGATCTGCCACTTCAGCCAATATCTCTATTGGCTTTCCGGATAAACAATAGCAGAACGGTTCCTTTAGGAATAGCTGATGCAGGGGCGCACTATTCAGATTGAACTTAAAACAACATAAAATACATGTGTGGAATTGTTGGATACATTGGATACCGGGATGCTTCATCCGTTCTGATCAAAGGGCTTAAGCGGTTGGAATATCGTGGATATGACAGTGCTGGTATAGCTCTTTTAGATACCAAATTAGAGATCTATAAAACAAAAGGTAAGGTTGCTAGGTTAGCAGAGATTATTCCTTCCGGACTGACGCACAAAGTGGGTATGGGACATACACGTTGGGCTACTCATGGCGAGCCTACTGACATCAATGCACACCCGCACCTGAGCCCGAGTGGGAATTTGGCTGTGATACACAACGGAATTATTGAAAACTACGGATCACTCAAAGAAGCGTTGATCCGGCAAGGACATACTTTCCATAGTGATACAGATACTGAAGTTCTGATTCATTTAGTCGAAGAGATCAAGGTAAATGAACGCACTACTCTTGAAGAGGCTGTCAGATTGGCGTTGAATCAGGTGATTGGTGCCTATGCCTTGGTAATTCTGTCACGGGATGAGCCTTCCAAATTAATTGCAGCACGAAAAGGGAGCCCGCTTGTGGTAGGCTATGGTGAGCCGGGAGAGTTTTTTCTTGCTTCAGATGCCACACCTATTATCGAGTATACACGTAAAGTTACCTACCTTAACGACGGTGAGATGGTGTTTATAAAAGATGGAACCCTGACTATCAAAACCATTGAAAATGTTGAAAAATCCCCTTATATGCAAGAGCTTGAAATCAATCTTGATGCAATTGAGAAAGGGGGGTATGAACATTTTATGCTCAAAGAGATTTATGAGCAACCAAAATCTGTTTTAGATTCTTTCCGTGGAAGAGTTTTTGTCGATCAGGGTGTGTTTCGCATGAGAAGCTTGCAGGAATATGAAGAAAAGCTGCGTACTGTCAATCGTGTTGTCATGCTGGGATGCGGTACGAGCTGGCATGCAGCTTTAGTAGGCGAATATTTGTTTGAAGAGTTAGCACGTATTCATACCGAAGTGGAGTACGCTTCCGAGTTTAGATATAGAAACCCTGTTATCAACAAAAATGATTTGTATATCGCCATTTCGCAAAGTGGTGAAACAGCCGATACTCTGGCAGCTGTGATGCTTGCCAAAAAACATGATGCTACAGTGTTTGGCATATGTAATGTAGTAGGTTCTTCCATACCCAGGCTGAGCGATGCCGGAGCTTATACACATGCTGGCCCTGAGATAGGGGTAGCTTCGACTAAAGCTTTTACTTCTCAAATTACTGTCTTGACTCTGCTGGCACTCGCTCTCGCTGATCTTAGAGGGGCTATCAGCAAAGAGCAACTGATAGTATATTTAAAAGAGTTGGAACGTATTCCGGATAAAGTGGAGCAAACTTTAAAATTGAATGATGAAATCGTTGAAATTGCTAAGAAGTTTAAAGATGCCCGCAACTTCTTATATCTTGGCAGAGGCGTCAACTTTCCCGTTGCATTGGAAGGAGCGCTTAAACTAAAAGAGATTTCTTATATACATGCCGAAGGATACCCGGCAGCCGAAGTAAAACACGGTCCTATTGCTTTGATAGATGAAGTCATGCCTGTTGTATTCATCGCCCCCAAATCCGGCCATTATGGAAAGATCATCAGTAATATACAAGAGGTAAAAGCAAGAAGGGGTATTGTGATTGCTATTGTAAGCAATGGAGATGAGCAAATACGAGAAATGGCAGACCATCTAATCGAAATACCGGATACTGAAGAAATTTTTAGCCCCTTGCTGACGACTATCCCACTGCAATTGCTATCGTATCATATAGCCGTTATGCGTGGATGCAATGTGGATCAGCCGCGAAATCTGGCGAAAAGCGTAACAGTAGAATAAGCTGGCCTTGACTTTTGATTGGATTTTTTATCTTCAATTAAATTGTTGTCAACTAACTAATAATCAAATATATGCTGTTAACAGGAATACCAATGTAACTGATACACGAACCTGCTTGAATAGCCACATTCCTTATACAGCGTTTTAAATTAATGTGTTAATCTTTACTTCTAATTTTAAATCTATGTCATCTTTTCGATATGAACCTACTGAATGTAATGGGCATTCCTGGGAGTCGGCCAATAATAACAGCCGTAAGATCACTTGTTTTTTCGGTAAAAGAGTATTTTCCGGACAAGTTTTGGAGCAGTATCTGAACAGTTCGGCTTACGATAGTCTGATGGCTTTTATCAATGCCGGTAAAAAAATTGACCGTAATTCTGCCGATCAGATAGCTACAGGCATGAAGACATGGGCAGAGGAGCAGGGTGTTACGCACTACTCGCATTGGTTTCAGCCTTTAAATGGAGTAACAGCGGAAAAGCATGACTCATTTTTCACACTCAAATCGGATGGTACTCCCATCGAAATTTTTGACGGCAGTGCATTGATACAGCAGGAGCCTGATGCCTCAAGCTTCCCGAATGGCGGGATCAGAGCTACTTTTGAAGCCAGAGGCTATACGGCATGGGACCCTTCTTCTCCTGCGTTTATAGTTGAATATGCACAAAGTAAAACACTTTGTATTCCAACTATCTTCATTGCGTATAACGGGGAATCCTTAGATTACAAAGGACCATTGTTGAAATCAATTGATGCACTCAATAAAGCAGCAGTGGACGTATGCAACTATATTGATAGTACTATCACAAAAGTTACGGCAACCTTAGGCTGGGAACAGGAATATTTTCTGATCGATGAAGATAAATCTAATGCACGACCCGATTTGCTGATGTGCGGGCGTACAGTTATTGGTCATGCTCCGGCTAAAGGACAACAAATGGAAGACCATTATTTTGCTTCTATACCGGAAAAGATTTTTGCCTTTATGCAAGATTTTGAGCAAGAAGCCTATAAGCTTGGAATTCCTCTTCGTACAAGACATAACGAAGTAGCGCCCTCTCAGTTTGAGTGTGCTCCCATGTTTGAGGAGGTCAATATAGCAGTGGATCATAACATTTTATTGATGGACCTGATGAAAAAAACAGCGAAAAGGCATAAATTAATGGTCTTGTTTCACGAAAAGCCTTTTGCAGGTGTCAACGGTAGCGGTAAGCACAACAACTGGAGCCTTAGAACAAACACCGGCATCAACCTTATGTCGCCTGGTAAAACGCCTCAAACTAATTTACTGTTCCTGATCTTTTTCATTAATACTATTAAAGCCGTAAACGATCACGCAAACCTGCTCAGAGCTGCTATAGCTTCAGCCGGCAACGATTACAGACTTGGAGGACATGAAGCTCCGCCTGCCATTATTTCTGTGTTTATCGGTAAACACCTCAGTCAGGTTTTAAACCGCATTCAGGAAAAGGTTAACTACGATTTTAACGAACAGGATGAAGCCGTCTTAAAACTAGATTTACACAAACACATACCGGAGCTGATGGTGGACAATACCGACCGGAACAGAACCAGTCCGTTTGCCTTTACAGGAAATAAATTTGAGTTTCGTGCCGTGGGCAGTTCGGCAAACTGCGCCGGACCAATGTCAACACTCAATGCCATCATAGCCGATACATTGATTGCATTCAAAGAAGAAGTGGATTCATTGATTGAAAATGGAACAAAAACACAAATAGCTGTTTTTCAGGTGCTAAGTAACTATATCAAATCATCCCGTAAAATTTTGTTTGACGGAGATAATTATAGCAAGCAATGGGTAGAAGAAGCCGATAAGAGAGGATTGGATAATTTTATACATACACCGGAAGCTCTTGAAGTACTGTTAAAACCCGAAACCCTCCGATTATTTGAACGATTGAATATCTTTAATAAACGAGAACTGACCGCCAGATACGAGATAGCATTGAATGAGTATGTGAAAAAATTGCAGATAGAAGCCCGAACCTTGGGTTATTTATCCATAAACCATATTCTGCCTGTAGCTATTACCTATCAAAATACACTGATAAACAATGTACAGGGTTTGAAAGAACTGGATTTTGAGACTAGCACCTATCAGGCTCAACTGCACCTGATACAACTGACCTCGGAGCATATCCAGTCTATAAGAAAATTGGTCGAAGCAATGACTGATGCGCGTAAAGTTGCCAATAAGTTAACGGATATAAGAGAAAAGGCATTTGCATATTGTGATACTGTTAAAGAAAAATTCGACAAGATTCGCTATCACGTGGATAAGCTTGAACTGATTGTGGATGATTCATTGTGGCCACTGCCAAAATACCGGGAAATGCTGTTTTGAAGAAAAATAGCAAGTCTTGGAACCTAAAAATTGTTACAGAAAATTACAGAAAAACAAAACGGTAGCAGGTTCAGTATCATGAAATAGCAGAAGTACGTTTTGCTTTTGACAATCCCATCAACGCCTGATTATAGAGGACAAAAATAAATTTGACATTTATTTCTGAAAAAACCCTTGACAAGCTGTAAATTAATATCATATCTTTGCAATATCAAAATGATATCAAAATGAAAAATCAAGAAAAATTTGTACGCCCCCTGTCGGGTTATCTGATGTTAGCTATTATTTTAGCTTTGATCCTATTGTTCTTTAATACCATTATCCGATATTCGGAACATAACTGGTTGGTACTTCTGTCGCTTGCCATGTTGGTAACTGCTTTCATACTCTTGCGTGGATTGGTAGTTGTAAGTCCTAACCAATCATGTGTGTTATTGCTTTTTGGTGAATATAAAGGCACTATCAAGCACAATGGATTTTATGGTGTGAATCCCTTTTATAATAAAAAGAGAATTTCGCTTAGGGCCCGCAATCTGAACAGCGAACAAATCAAGGTGAATGACAAGATAGGAAATCCTATTATGATAGGCATAGTGTTGGTATGGAAGGTTCACGATACTTTCAAAGCTGCTTTTGAGGTGGACGATTACATCCATTATGTAGAAATCCAGAGCGAGGCAGCTATTCGCAAATTGGCCGGGCATTATCCGTATGACAATTTCGATGATGAGCAGTCGGAGGTTACGCTTCGATCAGGGGGTGAGGAAGTAAATCAGATGTTGGAACAGGAACTTTCGGAGCGCCTCGAACGGGCAGGTATTGAAGTTATAGAAGCCAGGATAAGCTATTTGGCTTACTCGCCCGAGATAGCAAATGCCATGTTGCGGCGTCAGCAGGCTGCTGCAATAGTAGCTGCACGGGTTCAGATAGTAGAAGGTGCAGTAAGCATGGTAGAAATGGCGTTGGATCAGTTGTCAAAAAAAGAATTAGTAGATCTTGATGAAGAAAAGAAAGCGGCTATGGTGAGTAATCTAATGGTAGTTTTATGCTCGGATAAGGATGCAAGCCCGGTTATAAACACCGGCACACTGCATCAATAGGATACTTAATTCACCGTATTAATATGCCATGATAAACGCAGTATCCATAGGGTCGGGGCAGACCGCCGTATTTAAAGACGATCGAAAATTAGCTGTACTGACATATCCAAAAAAGCTCTCACTACAGGCTTATATTCGGTTAGACAACGCAGAAGAATATGAGATCAGACCCACTAACTTCTGGAAGACAAGGTTTGAAGTGCTTCATCAGGGTAAAACAATTATTGACCTGCAAAGCAGATGGTATGGCGGATTTCGGATAGAACTCCTTCGGCCGGGCTACCGGTTAAATCTGGTTTTTAAATCCATAAGTTTCTGGAAATTTCGATATTTGCTCGTAGATACAAACGGACGAAGGATGGCAGATGCTCGTATAAAGTTTCGAAGTCTGAGAGTAAAAAGAAAATTAGAGATACAAATAGAGTTGATCGATAGTTTGAAAAAACATAGGGATTGCATGCTGCTCATAGCTTTATTCGTATATCTGATCCGTCATGCACTGAAACAAACTGCGATACTAGTAACTTCTTCTTAACGGATTAATGAGGGAAAAGGTGGCAACATCATGGGAAAGAAAAAATCTTTTGCTTTACGTATAGATGCAAGATTAATGGAGGCCGTTGAAAAATGGGCTGCCGATGAGTTTCGTAGCACGAACGGCCAAATAGAGTGGATCATCAGTCGGGCACTGAAAGATGCAAAAAGACTTAAGTCAAAGACCTCATCTGATAAGACCTCCGAAGAAGAAAGAAATGATCTTGAAAGTTAATCGCTATCGTTAGTTGAAGCCCTCTATTGGCAAACCTGGGCCATTTCTTTTATTCCCGTTAAGCCATATGCTTTCCAAGTCCTTTTTGCTATATTTGCAAGCTTGAAATTAATTCCTTAAAATCAATTATATCAAATACGATTATGGAAAGAGATGTGAAAATTTTTGACTTGATCCGGCAGGAGAAAGAACGACAGATGCATGGCATTGAGCTTATTGCGTCTGAGAATTTCGTCAGCGATCAGGTGTTGGAGGCCATGGGTTCTGTACTGACCAACAAGTATGCGGAAGGGTATCCCGGGAAGCGTTATTATGGTGGTTGTGAAATAGTAGATCAAACTGAGCAGTTAGCAATTGATCGTGCCTGCGAACTATTTGATGCAGAATATGCCAACGTACAGCCCCATTCGGGTGCTCAGGCAAACATGGCAGTGTTTCTGGCCTGTTTAAAACCGGGCGATACCTTCATGGGTCTTGACTTGTCACATGGTGGACACTTGTCTCATGGCTCACCTGTCAACTCATCAGGTATATTGTATAAACCTGTGGCGTATGAGGTAGATAAGGAATCGCACTTAGTGGACTATGATAAGATGGAAGAAGTGGCTATGCGTGTAAAGCCCAAGATGATCATAGCCGGAGCCTCTGCTTATTCCCGTGACTGGGATTTTGAGCGTATGCGTGACATAGCCGATGAGGTAGGCGCTATACTGATGGCCGATATTGCACACCCGGCAGGGCTGATAGCTAAAGGCCTGCTCAACGATCCAATTGAGCATTGCCATATAATTACTACAACCACACATAAAACATTGCGCGGACCACGTGGTGGAATGATACTAATGGGTGAAGACTTTGAGAATCCATGGGGACTGAAAACTCCTAAGGGTGAACTCAGGATGATGTCGGCACTGCTGAACTCGGCCGTATTCCCCGGTATACAAGGAGGACCACTTGAGCATGTGATAGCAAGTAAAGCTGTTGCATTTGGAGAAGCACTGAGCGACAGCTATTTTGAATATATCCTACAGGTGAAAAAGAATGCACATATTATGGCAAACGCATTTATTGAAAGAGGATATAATGTAGTCTCGGGTGGAACCGACAATCACTTATTGCTGATTGACCTGCGAAGCAAATTTCCTGAATTGACAGGAAGAATCGTTGAAAATACCTTAGTGAAAGCCGATATCACCATCAATAAAAATATGGTGCCTTTTGATAGCAGATCCCCATTTCAAACCTCCGGCCTGCGCATAGGTACACCAGCCATCACAACAAGAGGCTTGAAAGAAGAACATATGGAACCCATAGTGGCACTCATAGACGAGGTGATCAGCCATACAGACAATGAAAAGATCATTGGTGAAGTGAAGAACAAAGTCAATAAGATGATGTCCGACTTCCCATTGTTTGCATGGTAGTCAAAGCCCTAAGATCATAAATTACCGACTTGCTATGATGAGTGAGCCGGTAATTTTATTCATTGGTCTTCCATTTGATATTGCATCCCATTGAAGGCAGTTGTTCGGCAGATATTGGGAATCCTCCTAATAAATTATCCAAAGCCTGCCGCATATCCTGACCCGTAACTGGTATGTCATTACCTGGCCGACTGCCATCTAAACGTCCCCGATACACACATTTGTCATCCGAATCAAAAAGATTGAAGTCAGGTGTACATGCAGCATCATAATCTTTGGCAGTTTGTTGGGTCTCATCGAATAAATAAGGAAAAGGGAAGCGATGTAAAGCTGCAAAATCCTGCATTTTATCCGGCGCATCTTCCGGATAACTGACTATGTCATTGCTGTTGATGGCAACAAATCCTATCCCCTTATGTTGATAATCTATAGCTAATTGTGCCAACTCATGGATGACATGCTTCACATACGGACAATGATTGCAGATAAACATCACTAAAGTACCTTGCTTGCCTTTGATATCCTCAAACCGGATATGTTTGCCGGAAATCACATCGGGTAATAAAAAGTCGGGAGCAAGGAATCCAAGTGGGATTGGTTTGGTAGGAGTAACAGCCATAATTTAATAGTATTTGATAGTTGAATTAGAACTAAGATAACAATATTTTTTAATATCTATGTCTGATCTTCCTTCATTGTTTCATCATTCAGGAAATCAATATTACGTTTAAGGCCTTGGTATTTAGTCCTTTCAACAGCCGAATGGCGAAAAAGTTTTTTATACTTGGGCTTGTCCAACTCATGCCAGTTGGTCTTGCGCATAGCTTTGAGTTCGTCTAACATAGTAAAAAGAGGCTCTTTATGTGGTTTTGCAAATCGATTCCATGGGCAAACGTCCTGACAGATATCGCATCCGAATATATAATCTCTGAATTGCAATCGTAGTTCTTGGGGTAGTTCTCCTCTGTACTCAATGGTAAGATAAGAGATACAGCGATTGGCATCCAACTGGTGGGGAGCAACCAATGCACCTGTCGGGCATGCGTCTATGCAGCGGCGGCATGTGCCGCAGTATTCCGAAACAGTTCGGTTGGTGGGGCTTACTTCAACCGGTAAAAATAAATGTCCAATAAAAAACCAGCTCCCTTTACGTGGATGTATCAGGCAGGTGTTTTTTCCTATGAATCCCAATCCGCTCTTTGCGGCCCATGCACGGTCGAGTATAGGCGCTGAATCGGTAAACGCACGAGCTTCTAAAGGACCGGTAATAGCCTCTATTGCGTCTAACATCCGGCCTAACTTTTCTTTGATCACATAATGATAATCCTTGCCTAACGCATATTTAGATATTTTGTAGTTATCAGTTTCCGGAGGTGTCTCAGGCGGATAGTAGTTTTGTAGTACAGTCACTAATGTCTTGGTGTTTTCTACCAAAAGGCGAGGGTCGTATCGTTTTTCTTTATTCCGTTCTAAATACGACATACTTCCATTAAACCCCTTTTCAAGCCATGCTTCCATTTTTTGCGCTTCTTCTTTCAGGAAGACAGCTTCTGAAATCCCACAGTCGTCAAAGCCAAGCATTTCTGACTGATTTAGTATAAGAGCTTGTAATATATCTGCCTGTTTCGATTCCATAGTTTCTGAGTGATAAATAGTGTACTTACTCCTTCAAAGATGCACTAATTTAGCGACTCTTGGTATAATTCTGAAAATGACAATTGTTTCAGTTTTAGGGAATAAGCGGGCGTTTAATCGAACAGTCGTCCTTGATCGGGGGTTCGTATTCTGCCTAAGTGTTTGTATGCCAGTTCGGTTGCTTCACGGCCACGTGGGGTGCGCATCAGGTAGCCTTCTTGTATTAAAAATGGTTCATAAACCTCTTCGATAGTACCAGACTCTTCGCCTACAGCCGTCGATATAGTTGAAATTCCTACAGGTCCTCCTTTGAATTTATCGATTATAGCTAGTAAGATGCGGTTGTCCATATCATCTAATCCATGTTGATCTACATTCAGTGCTTCAAGCGCTATTCCAGCTATGGTTGAGTCGATGATACCAGTTCCTTTGATTTGTGCAAAGTCGCGCACACGTCTGAGTAACAGATTGGCTATTCGTGGTGTTCCTCGGCTACGGCGGGCTATTTCGTATGCCGCTTCTTGTTCGATAGGTACGTTGAGAATAGAAGCCGAGCGGTTGATGATACCTGTCAAAGTAGGAGCATCGTAGTATTCAAGGCGTGAATTAATTCCAAAGCGTGAGCGTAACGGGCTGGTAAGCAAACCACTTCTTGTAGTGGCACCTATAAGAGTAAACTGATTCAAAGCGATCTGAACGCTACGGGCATTAGGTCCGGTCTCTATCATTATATCTATCTTATAATCTTCCATAGCAGAATAAAGATATTCTTCAACTATCGGACTTAGCCTGTGTATCTCATCGATGAACAGTACATCCTTTTTCTCAAGTCCGGTAAGCAACCCTGCCAGATCACCCGGCTTATCCAATACCGGCCCCGATGTAACCCGTATGTTCACGCCTAATTCATTAGCTATGATATGTGAGAGAGTTGTCTTGCCTAAACCTGGTGGCCCATGAAGCAGGACATGATCCAATGCCTCATCGCGTTGGATAGCAGCTTGTACAAAAATGCGTAGATTTTCTACAATTTTTTCCTGACCGGCAAAATTAGTAAAGGCATCCGGCCGAAGTACCTTTTCAATTTCTTTTTCGGCAGCAGTGAATTTAGTTGCGTGTGGATCAAGATGTTCGTTCATTGCCTGTGATTCCATGAAGGAACAAATGTACAAAATTGCCCGATGATATACGAAGAAGCTTGGTATTTGAACGAAAATGAACTACCTTAGCATCGGATTATTTTGTAACAAGATAAGCCGATAAATGAAAGGGTTACAGTGAGTTTTTATGAATATCCTGTGAAGAAACATGAAGTAAAACAATCTAAAATAGACATTTGTATGTTCATCACAGCCGAATCACAGGATACAAGTAAAAAAAGTATTTGAAAAAGCAAAGCAGCTTTATTAGGTAAATATTTTGGAAATGCTTTACATATAATAAGATACAAAAATTTGAACCGATGAAACAGTTATTGGTAGCTTTTGATTTTTCGACCAATGCACTCAAGACCCTTGATTATGCTGTGATGATAGCCAATATACTTCATGCCGAGCTACACCTTGTATGGGTTGATGCAACAAATACACCCGATAATGTGCTTAACATCCATTACGAGTTGCGTATAGAAACCAAGCAGTTGTTTGAGGATATCATTGCTGAGTATGAGCCTAAGTTACACAATGGCAAGATTGATATCCTTTTGCGAAAGGGTAAGGTATATACCGAGGTAGCTACCGCTGCCCGCATGGTTGAAGCCGATTTAGTGTTTGCAGGCACTCATGGAGTAAGCGGCTTTGAACAATACTGGATTGGCAGTAATGCCTATCGAATAGTGACCCAGTCGCCTTGCCCGGTTATTACTGTACGAGGTGATCATACCGTCAAAGAGGGAATAAAAAAAATCGTGCTGCCCCTTGACAGCTCTTCTGAAACAAGGCGTAAGCTGCCATTAGCCGTACAGTTAGCCAAGCTGTTTGCAGCCGAGATACACTTATTACTACTCTTTAACTCACCGGTTGGAGTGGTGCAATCGCGGATCAGATCCTATGGAGACGAAGCGGTAGCAGTATGTGAAAAGGAACAGATACCTTTTGTGCTGAAAGAGCTTAAAGCTGGAAATTTAGTAAAAGATATGTTAGGCTATGCCGAAGAAAACGAAATAGATATGATCATGATCATGACTGAACAAGGAACTACTACTGCCAATATGTTTTTAGGTCCCTATGCCCAACAGGTAGTCAACAACGCACGCATACCAGTATTGAGCCTTCAATCGGTCAATTATTAATGACATACTATGTCTGATTCAAACTATGTTGCTATGAATAAAATCCTGATGTTGATCGTATGTAGTATGTTGGTGACCACCCTTTGGGCTCAGCAAAACGAAGAAAAGAATCTGATCATTCATAAACCCTTTTTGATGGATTCGTTATTGATACAGGATAGCATCTTCAGAGTAAGTCATAAACAGGAAGGTTTCAGAATTCAGATATTTATGGAGTCAGGTAACGAGGCTGTCAACAGAGCTAATGAAGTGATTGACCAGTTCAAAGAAGATTTTCCGGATATTCCCACATATCTTAGCTTTGGTCAACCTTATTACCGCATACGCGTCGGCGATTTCAGAAACCGCATAGAAGCAGAAAGAAGCCTGCGAATGATCAACAAACAATACAGTCAGGCATTCATCACCAAAGACATGATTGAACCGCCTGTTTTACCCTTTTTCCCTGAAACAACTAAAACCCAACATGATGAACAAAGTAATCCTTTCGGGGATTGATTTCTCCGACTGTAGCATTAATGCTTTGGAACATGCGCTAATTATCGCTGCCAAAGCCGAAGCCGATCTTACAATGGTATGGGTCAACCGACCTGTCAGTGGCAAGGAGATCTATCAAATAAATCAGGAGAATATTGTCAGTGAAGTGATCAAGAGATTCGATGCCCTGATCGAAAAATACCAGCCAAGCTTACCTGCTGGAAAGTTGAATTATGTGATTCGTAAAGGCAGAGTATATCGTGAAATAGTTGATGTAGCTAACGAATTGGATGCATTTCTGATTGTCGTAGGTACCCATGGGGCATCCGGATTTGAAGAGTTCTGGATTGGGAGTAATGCCAATAGGATCATTGCCGCCACACATCGACCGGTGATATCCATTCGGGGTGGAGTATTTATTCACAAAGATTTGCAGAAAATTGTTATGCCTATCGACAGCACGGTAGAAAGCCGGCAAAAAGTTCCTATGACAACTTTGTTAGCCAAATATTTTAATGCCGAGATACATGTGCTAGCCATGTTCACTTCGCCCTTTGAGTCGGTGCGTTCCATGATACGCGAATATGTGGCCCAAACAGAACGCTACCTGCTTGAAAATGGGATCAAGCATTATGTCGAGCATGTTGAAACGGATAATATTACCAATGCTACTATTGATTATGCGATTAAGATAGACGCAAACCTGATCAGCATCATGGATGAGCAGGAGAGTGCTGCCGCCAATCTTTGGCTTGGCCCGTATGCACAACAAATGATCAACCATTCACCTATACCTGTGTTGTGTATTCATGCCCGCGACTTTATAGCCGGAGCCAACACCTAACCTTAAATAATATGGGACAAAATGCATTACGATTTATCTGCGCTAATAACAGTATGGTTTTGCTGAGTTATCAACAATTGTTAATAACTCGTGTTGATTGATAGTTAACAACTTCCGGTCATTTTTCTTGACAAAGGCACCTCAAAAGTCGTATCTTTGTAGGGCAGGTTCGAATAAGGCAAACTAAGCGTCTGAAAGCCTATCATCAAACTTGTCAAAAAGTTCATTGAGGACAACAGTAACCAACGGTAGCGCAGCTCTTCGAGCAGCAAAACCGGAGGAATGCGCCAGAAAGTTTGGAGATTTACTAGGTTCGACTTCCTAAAAAAAAGTGGGACATAAGATCTCCTGAGAAGTAGGGGAAAAGTCAATGACCAGAACCGAAACTCAGCTAACAAAGACCTGTCACTTGAGTCGGGCTTAAGACCGACAAAAAGTGAACCGGAAACCGATACCTCAAAATATGGGTTTCCGGTTTTTTTATGTCTGCCTCATTCCTGTACATAAATACGTTTTACACGTCTTGAGATTCGGGTAAGCAACTCGTATGCAATGGTATTGGATGCCATAGCCAATTGCGTAAGCTTGTGTTGAGTATCAAATATCACTACTTCATCTCCTTCTGAAGCTTGAAGGCCGGTCAGATCGATCATACACATATCCATACAAATATTTCCTATGATTGGAGAGGCCTGTCCATTGACATAAAGATTCGCTTTCCCATTCGATAAAGCTCTGGGCAGTCCATCGGCATATCCTATAGGTACTATGCCTATCACACTATTGCGTAAGGTTTTGCCGCTTCGGTTGTAACCTATGGTTTCTCCGGCCTTAACTTTTTTAATCTGCGTAATAGTTGACTTAAGTGCTAAGACCGGTTCGAGAAAATCTGATTCGCTCTCGGTAGTAGCTATGCCGTATGCTCCTATCCCTAATCTGACCATTTCGTATTGTGCTTTTGGGAAACGAATGATTCCGGCCGAATTCAGTATATGGCGATCAAACCTATAGCCTAAGCCTTGTTCCAACTTTATGCAAGCAGCTTCAAACTGCTGGATTTGTTGTAATGAAAAAGCATCGTGAACTGAACTCTCGCTGGCAGCTAAATGCGAAAAGACCGAAATAACCCGTATTTGTGGATTGCTTTTCAACTGTTGAATCAGTTGGTTTAGTTCATTGATCTCAAAGCCTAGCCTACGCATTCCGGTATCTATCTTCAGGTGGATTCTAACAGTTGAATCGCTGATAGTATGCTGTCTAAGCGATGCTTCTAACAAGTTCAATATTCTGAAATTGTAGATTTCTGGTTCTAAGTTATAGTTTAAAACGGATGTAATACTCTCAGCTTCAGGGCTCATCACCATGATAGGCAGTTCAATTCCGGCTTTTCGCAGTTCAACACCTTCATCGGCATATGCAACAGCCAGATAATCTATCCGGTGATACTGTAAAGCTGATGCGATCTCGTAGCTTCCGCTGCCGTAACTAAATGCTTTCACCATCACCATGAGTTTGGTTGAGGGTTTTAATAAGCTTCTATAGTAATGAATATTATGTATGAGGTTGTTCAACCTAACCTCCAACACTGTTTCATGAGCTTTTTGTTGCAGCAGCATGCTGATCTGCTCAAATCCAAAACGCCGGGCACCTTTAAGCAATATGGCACTATTGGCTAAGTGCAGCTTAGATAATGCATCTAGAAGCTGCTCGGTAGTCTTAAAAAAGTCTGACATGGCAACGGGAAAAAGCTTGGAGTAGCGTGTGAGAGACTCACCTACACCTATCAGATAGTCAACCGGTTTGGTTTGCAATAAATGTGCTACTTGCTTATACAATTCATCTTCAGATAGATCGCTTTCCAATATATCGGATAGTAGCAAGACTTTTCTAGGATGTTGTACTTGTTGTTGCAGAAAATCCAGAGCAACCGACAAGGAATATATATCCGAATTATAAAAATCGTTGATCAGTGTGCTGTGGTTGGTGCCTTCACGCAGTTCCAACCGCATAGCTATTGGTGTGAGATGGGTCATCCCCGCTGCAATAGCATTCTGATCCATACCTAAATAAGTACAAACATTCCAGCAATGTAAGGCATTCTCGATGGAAGCTGCATCGGTAAACGGGATCATAATCTGTTGCATTTGTCCGGCTATCAATGCGTTAAGATGAGTTTGTCCGTTTTGTGTATGTGATTCGATAAGTTGTAAATAGTTTCCTTGTCCTCTTCCCCAGCTGATCAGCTGCATCTTTTTTTCAAGTTCGTTCGCCTTGATCCGTTCAGTTAAGAGGTGGTGGTCGCTGCAATAAAACAATATGTCGGATTTGCTGAACAGCTTTAGTTTTTCGTCAATTTTTTGATATATGTTTTCAAATCCTGAAGCATGTGCCGGTCCAATATTTGTAAAAACACCCATCACGGGTTGTATGATCTTTTGCAGCTTCTCCATCTCGCCCGGTAGTGAAATACCTGCTTCGAACAACCCCATCTCATACTGGCTACCCATTTGCCATACTGAAAGTGGAACCCCTATTTGTGAGTTATAGCTGTTTGGGCTGCGAACAATTTTTTTATATGGAGCAAGAAGTTGTGCCAACCATTCTTTAACTATAGTTTTTCCGTTGCTACCGGTAATACCGATGACCGGTATTGTGAACATGCTTCTGTGAGCTTCGGTTAATTGTTGCAGAGCCTCTAAGCTGTCTTCAACTATTATAAAGCAGAGTGTTGGGTTGTTCAATGGCAGCCGGTCAGTGCTACTAACCACAAAACAGCGTACTCCTTTGGCAATCAGATCATGAATATATGCATGTCCGTCATTTCTATTAGTTTTTATTGCAAAGAAGCAGCTTTGTGCTGGCATTAGCACTTTACGGGAGTCGGTCAGTAGCAGTGAGATAAGTATCTTATCGGCGGATGCTGAGGTGAGTTTCCCCTTCATGAGTCGGGCAAGCTCGGTTGGGGTATAATATGCATGGTTGGTTGGCATGCCTTATTCGTTTGATTCCTGTGCAGGTTTCAAAGCGTTCTGCTCTAATTCGATCTGGTGCCGACGGTTTCTGTATGTATCTAACGCAAGATAGATAGCTTGTCGGAACGAGGCTTCCGAAGCTTGATTCTTTCCCGCTAACTCGTAGGCAGTACCGTGTGCAGGTGATGTTCGGATAAATGGTAGCCCTGCTGTAAAATTGACCCCGCCCTCAAAAGCAATACTTTTAAAAGGGATCAATCCCTGATCGTGATACATAGCTAGCACCGCATCGTACTGTTTCCAATGGCCTGTTCCAAAAAATCCGTCGGCTGAGAAAGGGCCAAAAGCTAATATGTCGTGTTCTTTCCGAGCGGTATTCAAAGCCGGAAAAATGACTTCCTTTTCTTCTTGACCCAACAGCCCCCCATCTCCTGCATGAGGGTTAAGACCAAGAACTGCAATCTTAGGCTTCTGAATCCCGAAATCGTAAAACAGGCTGTGATGTAGGGTACTTAGCTTTTGAATGATCAGTTTGCTTGTAATTTGAGTGGGGACTGAGGCCAGGGGGACATGACCGGTAACGGTTCCTATGCGTAAACTCTCCCAAACCATCAACATCAGTGGATTGGGAGCATCAAAGCGGGAAGCAAGGTATTCCGTATGTCCAGGAAAGCTAAATGCGGCTGACTGTATATTTTGTTTATTGATAGGGGCAGTAACCAACACATCTATCAGATTGTTCTTCAGGTCGCTGACAGCCATCTCTAAAGCTTTGAAAGCTGCCTCACCAGCTAATTCAGTGCTGCTACCCATTTGAACTAACAAGTCGTTTTCAGTAATATTGATAATATTTATCCTGTGTGTATGAGCTAATGAGGCATCTTTGATCAGGTTAAAAGGAGTATCGCCTAACTGTAGGTTTTTACGATAAAACGAGGCTACGCGTGAGTGACCGTAAATAACGGGAGTAAAGAAATCAAGCATGCGGGCATCGTTAAAAACTTTGATGATGATTTCATAATTGATACCGTTTATATCGCCATGGGTGATACCTACACGAATACGTTCACCGGATGAAGGAACCGTTTCCATAATTATATATCAAATTTTAGGCAAATGTACTTGAATTTTTTCTCTAAGATTCTGCCAACAGGCGAAAAGATACCCGAGCATCTGTGCACATCAATTGTGAAGCAGAGCTTGAAAAATATATCAAAAGAAGTGGATAGCGTATTTTTTTGTTGATTATAGCAAGAGTTTACAAGCTAATGCGTACTTTTGTGTGCTTATTAAATAAGGTGTGACTGCCAACACGAAAAATAACTTTCGTGTATAAGCCCGGGAATTTCGCTGAATTGCTTTTTTGATAGAAGAGAACAGTGCCTTAAGCACTGAGTTTTATGGATCGCTTGCTGATCGTTTGTCTTTTTTGCAACATTCGGTTGCAACTATTTGATGAAACAGCAGCAGCTTTAAAACGTGGATGATATGAATATTTTAAGAATGCAGGACCAGCACCCGGCTGATATAGCCGAGCAACTGGAACAATTAGATCAGAAAAGTCGTAACCTCTCGTTTTTATTGCTTACAAGTGAAAAGAAATCGGAGGTATTCCCCTACTTTGAGTTGGATGTCCAGCAGGATATAGTACGATCGCTTAGCGATAAAGAACTAGCCGATGTGTTAAACAACCTGAATCCTGATGACAGAACTTCTCTTTTAGAAGATTTTCCTGACGACCTGATCAAAGAGGTCGTGAATTTGTTAGATGACGAAGAGCGTGAATTAGCTTTGAACCTGATAGGTTATCCAAAAGATTGTATCGCCCGTTTGATGACGCCTAATTATGTGCAAGCCCGACCGCATTGGACGGTGAAGCAGGTATTAGACCACATCAAAAAACATGGACGAAAAGCTGAAACACTTACCTATATCTATATCGTTGATGAGCATAACAAACTTATTGACGACCTTAAGATAGGGCAGCTCTTGATGGCCGACAGTTCAACACCTATATCCGAACTGATGGACTATACCTGTGTCAGCATACAGACTACTACCCCAATGGAAGAAGGATTTACTATTTTTGATAAATACGATCGCTCTTCTTTACCCATAGTTACCGAGCATGGAACATTGGTAGGTATAGTAACGTTTGACGATATTTTTGATCGCATGAAAGAACGCGATACCGAAGATATCCAGAAATTTGGGGGTGTAGAAGGGCTTGATCTTTCATATACCAATACCCCCTGGATTGAATTAGTACGTAAAAGAGCTGGATGGTTGGTGATCCTTTTCATAGGCGAGATGTTTACTGCCTCTGCTATGGGCTATTTCGATGAAGAGATAGAAAAAGCGGTGGTGTTGGCACTGTTCGTTCCCTTGATCATCTCCAGCGGAGGGAACTCAGGCTCGCAGGCCGCCTCACTCATCATTAGAGCTATGGCACTGCAAGAGCTTAAGCTTAAAGACTGGTGGTATGTCATGAGGAAAGAAATTTTCTCAGGCCTGACACTCGGATTGATACTCGGTGCCATAGGCTTTCTTCGGATTTTTATATGGCAAAAAGCCCATATCTATGATTACGGTATATATTGGTTTGCTATAGGTATGACAGTAGCGGTATCGTTGATATTCATAGTGTTATGGGGGACACTCTCGGGCTCGCTCATCCCTTTTATCCTCCGAAAGATAAAGCTTGACCCGGCCACCGCATCAGCTCCATTTGTGGCAACATTAGTGGACGTAACAGGTTTGGTGATCTACTTCAGTATAGCTGCCGTATTTTTAGCCGGTAAACTACTGTAGCGATATTAGTTGAAAAAAATTATTTTTTACTCTTCCTTTGAAAAGAATATTTCAGGGAACACGCTTGATAAAGTACGCCAAAGATTTATAGCTGCGTATAAAAGAAATGGTTTATAGGTATTCCTGAACAATTTTACTTTATTTTGCCAACTATTTATAACACAGATCAAAGTCTAATTAAATTTCAAGAAAACATGGAAACACCTAAAAGACGTTCATGGGCAGAGCCTTATCGGATGAAGATGGTTGAACTGCTTAAGATGACAACTCGTGAGGAAAGATTAAAAGCATTGCAGGATGCAGGATATAATACCTTCTTGCTGCATGCCGATGATGTATATATTGATTTGTTGACCGATAGCGGCACTAATGCCATGAGCGACCGGCAATGGAGTGCTTTTATGACCGGTGATGAAGCATATGCCGGAAGCAAAAGCTATTATATTTTAGAGGAGACTATCCAAACACATTACGGCTATAAATATGTAGTTCCTACGCATCAGGGGCGGGCAGCCGAGAATCTGATCTCACAAATACTGATAAAAAAAGGCGATATAGTGCCTGGTAATATGTATTTCACTACTACCCGGCTGCATCAGGAGTTAGCCGGTGGTACTTTTGTAGATATAATTATTGATGAGGCCCATGACCCAACTAACGAACATCCTTTTAAAGGGAATGTCGATCTTGATAAGTTAGATGCTGTAGTCAGGCAATACGGAGCCGAAAAGATACCTTATGTATGTGTGGCAACTAATGTGAATATGGCCGGTGGACAGCCTGTGAGTATGGCGAATCTGAAAGCATTGAGAGAATATACACACAAACACGGCATTCGGATCATACATGATATGACAAGAGTAGCCGAAAATGCGTATTTCATTCAACAGCGTGAAAATGGGTATCAGGATAAGAGCATAAAAGAAATTGTATTGGAGATTTGCTCGTATACCGATGGAGCTACCATGAGTGCGAAAAAGGATGCCCTTGTAAACATAGGCGGCTTTCTGGCCATAAACGATTGGGACATATTTGAAGAAGCCAGAAACTTAGTGGTAGTGTATGAAGGACTGCACACATACGGTGGTATGGCAGGAAGAGACATGGAAGCCGTTGCAGTAGGTATAGCCGAAAGCATGGATGAACACCACCAGAGAGCACGTGTGGGGCAGGTCGAATACCTTGGAAACCGAATGATAGAATTTGGGATACCTATTGTAAAACCTATTGGAGGCCATGGTATATTTATAGATGCCAAGGCTTTTCTGCCTCATCTGAAACAGGATTTGTTCCCTGCTCAAACCTTGGCAGCCGAAATCTATCTAGATTCGGGTGTAAGAACCATGGAAAGAGGAATTGTATCAGCCGGGAGAAAACCCAATGGCGAGAACTATTATCCTAACCTGGAGTTAGTACGCTTTACTGTACCCAGAAGAGTTTATACACAAGCACATATGGATGTCATTGCCGAATCCACAGCCGAAGTGTTTGAGAAAAGAGACCGTATCAAAGGATTGAAAATGGTGTATGAGCCTAAATATCTGCGCTTCTTTCAAGCCAGGTTTGAGCCGCTCTAAGAAAAGCTATACTGGTCTTGTTACAGAAACCATAGCCAAAATATCTTCACTGATCCGGCAACTGAACCCCTACAGTTGCCGGATCAGTTTTGATTTTACTTGAGCAATATTTTTCCGATACTTGCATACTTAATCTGTTGCCTTATGAATGCACATCAAACTTTTGCTGAAAGAGTTATTTCGTTCAACAAAAACCTTCATTTTACCGACCGGCTGCCCGATGGCTTCAAGGTGTTGAATCCGTTTGAGGACAATCCAGAGGTAGTAGAAGTGATGGAAAAGTTTTATACCAGATTTTACAGCGACACCCAAACCCGGAAATTTATTATCGGCATCAATCCAGGACGTCATGGTGCAGGGGCTACCGGTGTGCCTTTTTCCGATACCAAGCGCCTGCAAGAATATTGCGGTATCACTATGAAAACTGTTAAAACACATGAGGTGTCTTCGGTCTTTGTGTATGATCTTATAACCTATTACGGAGGGGTAGATGAGTTTTACAAGAAATTTTATATTAACTCGCCTTTTCCGTTGGCTATAGTCCAGAAGACTACTTCTGGAAGCTGGCTAAACGCAAATTATTATGACAGCAAAACTCTTTTTGAAGCAGTGAGCAGGTTTATGGTTCAAACTGTTAAACAACACATAAACTTAGGTATTGACACATCAGAAGTTGTTGTGTTAGGAAAGAAAAATGCCGAGTATATCAAAAAGCTCAATGCAGCACATCATTTTTTTAATGAAATACATGTACTCGATCACCCTCGCTATATCCAGCAATACAAATCCAAAGAAAAAGCTTTTTATTTAGATTCCTATCTACAAACCCTGCATCAACTTTGAGCTGATTACCCGGTGTTTTCAATTCGCAGTAAAAGTTTTGATGCCTTAAAAGCATATTTTTTTTAGCTGTGTAGGCCTATCTTTTTTCAAGTTTTATTCCATAAACTGTAGTTTTTTCTCGTTTAAAAGGCGTACTTTTACGTTTTATTTTTTGTAACGTAAAAAAATGTCATGGAAAAAGTAAAAGCTTACATTGAGTCCAATAAGGATCGTTTTCTGGAAGAGTTGTTCGGGTTGATTCGCATCCCCTCCATCAGTTCATTATCGGATCACAAAGCCGATATGGTTCGTGCAGCCGAGTATTGGCGCGATAGTATTCTTAAGGCTGGAGCTGATAAGGCTGAGGTGATGCCAACCGATGGAAATCCTGTAGTATATGGTGAGAAGATCATCAATCCTGCATTACCTACAGTTTTGGTTTATGGCCATTATGATGTAATGCCTGTTGATCCTATTGAGCTATGGGATAGCCCTCCTTTTGAGCCCGAAGTGCGTGATGGGAAAATATGGGCACGTGGTGCTGATGATGATAAAGGACAGGCTTTTATGCATGCCAAAGCTTTTGAGACATTGGTAAAAACAGACAACCTGCCTTGTAACGTAAAGTTTATGATTGAAGGTGAAGAAGAAATTGGTTCACCCAATCTGGGAAAATGGTGTGAGCAGTATAAAGACATGTTGAAAGCGGATGTGATATTGGTGTCGGATACCAGTCTGATAGGCCCTGATACACCTTCGATCACTACTGGATTACGTGGTCTGTCGTATTGGCAGGTAGAGGTCACCGGCCCTAACCGCGACCTTCATTCTGGCTTGTTTGGTGGGGCAGTGGCTAATCCTATCAACACTCTGGCCGAGATGGTTGCATCAATGGTTGATGAAGATAACCGCATCACTATACCCGGCTTTTACGATGATGTGTTAGAAGCTACTGCCGAAGAAAGAGCAATGCTCAACAAAGCCCCTTTCAGCGAGCAAGCATACAAAGACGCTATTGATGTGAAAGAGCTGAGAGGTGAAAAAGGATATACAACTATAGAGCATACAGGCATACGCCCTACCTTTGATTTGTGCGGCATTTGGGGTGGATATACAGGTGAAGGTGCAAAAACAGTGCTGCCCTCCAAAGCCTATGCGAAAATATCATGCCGGTTAGTGCCGGATCAACAACACGAAAAAATTGGAGAACTCTTTGCACAGCATTTTAAAAATATTGCACCTGAATCGGTGAAAGTGAAGGTGGAATATCTGCATGGTGGACAAGCTTATGTATGCCCTATAGATCTGCCGGCCTATAAAGCAGCCGAAAAGGCATACTTCCAAACATACGGCAAACAACCTATTCCAATGCGTAGTGGAGGAAGCATCCCTATTATTTCCACTTTTGAAGAAATACTTGGATTGAAATCAGTGCTGATGGGCTTTGGCCTCGAATCGGATGCCATACACTCGCCCAACGAAAACTATCCATTAGAGAATTTCTATAAAGGAATAGAAACCATTAGCTGGTTTTACCATTATTTTGCCGCAGACAGTAAGTAATATATTGAACACATCCTCTTAGAGAGTGATATGGCTGTTACTTCTACGTGATTATGATTGTCGCTATTGATAGAAAAGCCTGGATATTTCTTGTCATGTAAACGGAGTTTTGTCAGTCTGGATGAAGCTATGTCATAATCCAGTTTAGCTGTTTGCGATGGATGCTGTCTGGTAGCCTGAAAACTAATAGGCCTACTGTTTTTCTAACACTTTGTCAGGCAATATTTTTCATCTTTTGCATCTTCAAACTGGAAGGTAGTATGTCGGATACCGAATTTTGTTTCCAATCCTTGTTGTAATTCGAATAAAAGGTTTTTCACTGGTAATTCGGGTACTAGCAAATGGGCACTCAGTGCTACCTGAGTGGTACTGATAGCCCAAACGTGCAGGTCGTGTATGCCTTGTATCTCTTCTTTTTCCATCAGGAAAGCTTCTATTTCATCTATTTTAATATGTTTAGGCACTGCATCTAAAGCCAGGCTTACCGAGTCAACGAACAAATGCCATGTGCCCCATATGATGACACCAATAATGATAAAACTGGTTAAGGGGTCAATCCATGATTTACCTGTGAGCGTGATAAACAGACCAGCTACTACTACACCTAATGATACAGCTGCATCGGCTACCATATGCAGGTACGCCCCTTTTATATTCAGGTCTTCTTTTTGTCCTTTGGCGAATAAAAGGGCTGTAAACCCATTGATGAGTATTCCAATACCGGCTACTATCATCACTTGAGGGCCGGCCACTGGCTCGGGCTCTTTTAGCTTACGGATGGCATCTATGGCAATCATGGCCACAGCACCAAAAAGTAGTAACGCATTTAAAACAGATACTAAGATAGTAGTCTTACGCAACCCATAGGTAAACTTGCCTTTAGGTTTAAGCGTTGCCATCCATGCAGCTGCCCATGCAAAAACAAGACTCAGCACATCGCTGGCATTATGACCCGCATCAGCCAAAAGAGCTGATGAGTTTGCCAATAACCCGTAAGTAACCTCAACTAATACAAAAATAATATTCAACCCTATGCCCACAGCAAAAGCCCGACTATGTCTTAGCAAATGTGAATCGGTTATATGATCTGCATGATTATGAGACATGGAATGAGATATCAAGAATTAAACAGCATCCATTTAAAACGAAAACAATGATGCAAAACTAAATGAAAAAACTTTCCGTTCATTACACTCAAAAGAAGGATGCAACTTAGTATCTAAAACAGAATTTCTTAAGATAGGCCTATGCGGTGGATATATTTTAAAGTTTTGTTGGAAATAAAAGATGAAAGTCTCTTTCTTTACCAGCATTCCAATAGTCTTCTGGTATAACTTTCCAGTTATCTGATTGAACAGGCTGAACTGTTTTTTCTTTTTCAAACCATTTCATCAGATAATATCTTAGATCTTTATCAGAGCTGGTAAGTACTCTGTCATTCAACTCTTCAACCGGTATTTGTGCTCCATAAACCATATGACCGCCGCCGCCGTTGGCCCTATACGAGTTGACAGCTATGGTATACGTGTGGTCAGGTAAAAACGGTTTGCCGTTGGAAAGGCTTTGTATTTTAATTCGGTCTCCTACAGGCTTGGTGATGTCCACAACATAATCAATGCCTGCTGCTGATTCAAAGTTATAGTATCTGGTCTCAAGTTCAGGTGTTCTTGTTCGGGCAGAATACTGTATTTCTCCTGCTTCGTCTTTCTTGAATCTCAACAGATGATCTGACGGGCTTTTCATTTGGTTCATCCACTGGCCATATGAAAATTCAAGATAGTTTTTAATTTCTTCTCCTGTGAGTTGCATGGTATAAAGCTGATTCTCATAGCTATATAGCTCAAACAGATCGCGCACATAAATAGTCCCTTCTTGAATGGTTGCATTAAACGAAAGAGGAGCTGTAAATGAAATATCGGCACCTGTCAGATCTGATTGGATCGTATGGATCAGGTCAACAAAAGCTGATGGGCCAAACAAAGCATCCCGGGATGAGATGGTTGATGTGAACTCAGCTATCGGACGATTCACATATTGTTTGACCTCTTCAAACTGCGGGTAGAAATAGTTCATAAAATCCGGATCGGGTATATAATCTTTCATATTAATCAAGGAGCCGATGATTTGTTTTTCGATCCCTGGGGTATCTGTTGTGTCATAGTTGAGTATGATATCGGCTACAGCCACATTTCGCGCACCTGAGGTTGTGCCCAGTATCAACACCTCATCTCCATTATTGTTTTGAGTGACAAAGTTCCATCCGCTATGATCATGGCCAACAAACACAATATCAAAACCCGGTACCTTCTCGGCTACAAGTCGGGAAGCATTTTCGTTTTTAAACGTATTTTCATCTACTCCTCCATACGTATAATCTACTCCCGAATGAAATAACCCAATCAATATATCGGGCTGCTCTTGGCTGCGGATGATAGGCACCCATTTTTCTGCTGTCTCAATCATATCATCGAATTGTATGCCTGAGTAAAGCCTTTCGGGAAGCCAATTAGGGATGGACGGTGTGATCAGACCTAAGACAGCAATAGATATACCGTCTTTTTTTATCATATGATAAGGTTTAAAATAAGGTTCACCTGTTTTGGCATCAATAGCATTGGCAGCTATCCATGGAAAATTGATCTCAGCCCGAAACTTATCGTACACCTCATGTCCTGCTTCTATATCGTGATTACCTACCGTACCTATGTCGTAGCCTATATAATTCATCACATCTGCTAACAGGTGCAGGCTGTCACTTTTCTCGAAGTTATAGTAATATACAACTGGTGTACCTTGCAGTATATCGCCATTATCAATGAGAATGACAAGCTGTGAGCTGTCGGCTCTATGTGTGTTTACATAGGTTAAGACCTGTGCTAATGATGCAGTAGTCGGTTTGTCTCTGATCAGGTCATAAGGAAAAATTGCCCCATGGACATCAGATGTTTCAATGATTTTTATGTGTTTGGATTGTGAAAATAATTCGGAAATTGTAACGCAATAAAAAAGGATCAAAACGTAACAAATTTTATGATTCATAGTTGAGGTCTGTTTGATATGAGACCAGCAAAGGTATAAAATGGAAGGCACTGATCAACTCAAATAAAGAAAATTTTCTGTACTGGTTTTATTTCAAATTTTGTATTTTTCAGCTTGAAAGTTTATATTTCGTAGGTGCTTTAAATCGGGTTTTATGTTTATCCCGTCTCTTGTTTGTATTTTTGCAGAAAACCAGAGTACTTCTTTTTGTTTCTCGAATGAAAATTAATATAAACACAATCATATATGACTGATCTTGAAATTGCCCGCCGTAGCACGATGCGGCCTATTATCGAGGTAGCGGCACAGTTAGGTCTTGGCCCTGACGATCTCGAATTGTATGGAAGATACAAAGCTAAATTGCCCTTATCTTTTATTGATCGTTCTAAATTTGGTAAGCTGATCTTAGTTTCGGCTATTTCGCCTACCCCTCCCGGAGAGGGTAAGACTACTGTTTCTATCGGCCTTTCGCAAGCTTTAAACCGCATTGGAAAGCGTTCTGCTGTGGTGTTGCGTGAGCCTTCTTTAGGACCTGTTTTTGGAATAAAAGGAGGTGCTACAGGAGGCGGATATTCGCAGGTGGTGCCTATGGAAGACATCAACCTGCATTTTACAGGCGATTTTGCTGCCATCGAAAAAGCACATAATCTATTAGCTGCTTTGATAGATAATAATATTCAGAGCAAAAGGCACTCATTGAACTTAGACCCGCGGACCATCTCATGGAAACGGGTGATGGATATGAACGACCGCTCGCTGAGGTCAATAGTAGTTGGATTAGGTGGTACAGCTCATGGAATTCCGCGTGAAACAGGATTTGATATTACTGCTGCCTCCGAAGTGATGGCTATACTATGCCTGTCAAATGATATAGATGACCTGAAAAGACGCTTAGGAAATATTTTCATAGGGTTCACATTCGATAAGAAACCTATTTATGCAAGCGACCTTAAGGCCAATGGGGCAATGGCTGTGCTACTGAAAGATGCGATAAAACCCAATCTGGTACAGACTATGGAAGGTACACCTGCATTGATACATGGTGGCCCTTTTGCAAATATTGCACAAGGAACCAATTCGGTGATAGCCACACAAACAGCTATGTCGCTTACCGATTACACTGTTACAGAAGCAGGATTCGGATTCGATCTGGGTGCTGAGAAATTTCTGGATATAAAATGCCGCAGTGCTGATATATCACCCGATGCAGCAGTGTTGGTGGCTACTATCAGAGCGTTAAAATATCATGGCGGACAGCCACTGAAAGAAATCACATTAGCCAATGTGGAAACGCTTAAAAAAGGATTGCCTAATCTTGAAAAACATATTGAAAACATCAAACAGTTTGCATTAGCACCCATAGTGGCTATCAATAAGTTTCAGACTGATTCAGAGGAAGAATTGGATTTCCTTTTAAACTATTGTAAAGACAGAAATGTTCCTGTAGCTGTTATTGATGTATGGGCAAAGGGAGGGGCAGGAGCTGAAAATCTGGCTCAGATAGTAGCTGATACGGTGGATAAAAACACCACTTCTTTTGTCCCGCTCTATCCTTTGACCGATAGCGTTGAGAAGAAAATAGAAACTATTTCAAAGAAAATCTATGGTGCCGAAGCTGTGGATTATACTTCAAAAGCTAAGGCAAACCTCACTAAGATAGCCAATCTGGGATTAGATCATCTGGCTATTTGCATGGCAAAGACTCAAAAATCTTTATCGGATAATCCTGATCTGTTAGGGCGTCCGAAAGATTTTGTGATCACGGTCAGAGAGATAGAAGTAGCCTCGGGAGCTGGATTTCTGGTGCCTATCACTGGTGATATAATGCGAATGCCCGGACTGCCTGAAGAGCCAGCCTCAGAAAAAATGAATATCGATAATGAAGGAATTATCACTGGAGTCTCCTGATGAACCAAACAAATTTGGGTAGTGAAATAAACCTAAGCTTACCGAAAAAAATAAACTTGGCTCCAATGGAATAATTGAGATAAGCTGATAGGTAATTGAAATAGCTTCTTAGAATAAAGACTTTCTAATAGCCTTAGAAACAATATGTTATAAAGTTTTTTAATCAGAGCACTGACACGGGAAGTTATCCTATCTTTTGAGTGGATAACTTCCCGTTTGTTTTGTTAAATGTTTTTCTGAATACCGCAATATTTGTTTAATTAATTCCGTAAGTTTGCGCGATTTTACATTTTTAAAACTTATTGTATGATACATGGTTTAAATGCAGGATTACTCCTAAACATTACTGCCAGCATCCCTTTGTATGCTTCCATTCCTTTCCTGTTTATGTTGTTAATGATTGCTGTGGGCCCTTTGTTTTTCCATCATTGGTGGGAGAGCAACCGCAACAAGCTCATCGTTTCTTTAGTCTTGGGTATTCCAACTGCTATTTATCTGATTGCTACTGGTTTTCTTCATAATCTGGAGCATCAGTTGATTTTTGACTATATCCCATTTATAGTGCTTTTAGGTGGTTTGTTTATCATCACTGGGGGCATCAATTTGAGTGGTGACATACAGGCAAAGCCTGCTATTAATACCTTGTTTCTTGCCATTGGAGCTGTGTTGGCATCTTTTATGGGAACCACAGGTGCAGCCATGCTGTTGATACGTCCTGTCATTAACACCAATACCCAACGCCGTTATCGGGTACATACTATTTTGTTCTTTATTGCCATAGTAGCCAATGCGGGCGGTTTGCTCACTCCCCTTGGCGACCCACCATTATTTTTGCTTTATTTGAGAGGTACTCCGTTTACATGGTTCTTTCAACTGGTCCCCGAATGGCTTTTTGTAAATATAATTTTGTTGATACTGTTTTTTATAGTTGATACCCATTATTACCGGAAAGAGCCAGCTGAGAATATTCGTTTTGACAAAACCAATATCCAGCCTATCAGGCTTAGAGGAAGTTTTAACTTCATCTTTTTAGGTGGAGTAGTACTTTCTGTAGCATTCCTGAACCAGCAGTATATACCTGCCATAGAACATAATCCCTACCTGGCTTTTGTACGGGAAGCAACTATAATACTCATGGCTGGATTATCATTATTTTTCACTTCAGGTAAACTGCGTAAAGCCAATAAGTTTACGTATGGACCTATCATTGAAGTAGCCTTCCTTTTCCTAGGTATTTTCATTACTATGGTACCGGCACTTTTATGGTTAGAGACCAATGCCAAGACCTTAGGTGTTGAGACTGTAGCACATTTCTATTACGCATCGGGCGGGCTGAGCTCGTTTTTAGATAACGCACCTACTGCTGTATCATTTTATAATCTTGCCCTTGGACTAACCGATGCATCAGCTACTGGATTAGTAGCCGGGATCCCAGCTGAGTTTATGAAAGCTATATCTGTAGGATCGGTATTCTTTGGTGCAATGACATATATTGGAAATGGACCTAACTTTATGGTGAAAGCCATAGCCGAAGAAAATAAAATCGACATGCCCAGCTTCTTTGGATATATGATACGTTTTTCGTTGATAGTACTGTTACCCGTATATATTTTGGCGCAGCTACTGTTCCTGTAAAAGCGAATGAATAAAATAAAAAGTAAAAAGCTTCCATATAAGGGAGCTTTTTTTTGATTCAATAAGGCAGGTTAAAAATGATTCTTTATAAATGAAACCGCAACATATTGAATGATTAATAGTTCAGGTTTTGGTATAGTACTTCATAAACGGCTATTGGCAGTGCAGCAAATGGTACCATTTAATAAAACTAAATTTGCATGATATGTATTACCATATTCGGCTATACCTTACTTCTTAATTGATTGGTATGAATGGAGTGTTGTCTGGCTCAAAGCTTTGGTATGCTATCCGTCTGATGTTAGCTGTTGTTATGGTTTTATTCGGTTGCCTTATAGTGCATTCGCAGGATGGAAAGCTCATTGCAACTGTTCGTAACTGTGCTACAGGAGAACCTATAGTATTTGCCCATATCCTGCTTTCTGGAAAAGGATTGGTAGCTATTACCGATATTGATGGCCGTTTTACTCTTGAGGTTGATCCAATTGACAGCCTTCAATTTTCTGCTTTAGGTTTTCAGTCTCTGGCAATCAGGGCACGCAATCTTGACAAGGGTACGATTTGTTTGTCTCCTGCATCCGTAGAGCTGGATGAAGTAGTAGTTACAGCAGGTGAAAACCCTGCCCATCGAATCATTCGACAGTTGATTACCCATGCAGCAACACATCATCATCTTACCCTGAAGAGTTATCAATATACTGCTTATGATCTTTTTGTGGCCGGATTTGATACCACTGAGCATCTTCGTCCCGAATTAGCAGATCTTGCTCAAAAAAATGAACTGATGGTCATGGAGACAGTATCGGAAAAGTATTTTAAGGCACCGGCTAAGCAGCATGAAAAAGTCATAGCTACACAGGTAAGCGGCTTGAAAGACCCCTTATTATTTTTTCTTATGTCGCAGTGGCAAACCATTGATTTCTATGCTACTACCTTACAAATAACCGGTCAGGCTTATGTAGGCACTTTCAGAAAATAGAATAATTTTTAATTTTAGGGATTAAAAACGCCTTTCAACAATCTCCCTTTGGATAAAACCATCAAAAGGGGGATTTTTTTATCCAAGAAATCGTGTGTGGAAGAAGT
>Ga0265293_10002209_pt1 | contig 40084 bp, 39 predicted proteins | sample Munlanlewell138R_FD_192505 | JGI IMG/M metagenome (GOLD analysis project Ga0265293, IMG submission 192505) | Leachate microbial communities from a municipal landfill in Southern Ontario, Canada - Leachate well 138R | ecosystem: Engineered > Solid waste > Landfill > Unclassified | place: Canada... | reverse complement strand
TAGGCTCCCCGCTATCTAATTTTTTTACATAACCTCTAAGAAGAGAACGTCCATCACTTGGGGTAAGGTTTGATTCGCCAATTTTATAAATTTTATTTTCTAAACTAGCACTGTTTTCTGAATAGCTAATTGCATTTAAATAGTCTTGATCACTCTCAATATCTTGTTCTACTCTAAAGTAATCTTTTGGCAAATCATGTCTAATTCCAAGCCCTTTAAGCACTATAAATGAGTTGCCTAAAAGAGTAAGGGTATAGTTTTGCAGAGCCAAAACAGTAGTAAGCTCCTGCTGAATATTGGTGCTATTGCACTCAAAAGACAGCAAAAGAGAGTCTTCTCTCTCTAATCTATAGTAGAGTCTATAATCTGTGTTATTTTCAATTACCTTTTTTAGTGAATCTATTGAAACATTTTTAAGATTTATCTGGAAGCTATCTCCATTTTGAGTTGTTCCATTTTGAGCTAATGCTGTTAAAGAAAAAACAGAAGCTACAATTAGCACTATGAGTTGCCTCATTTTTTATCTATTAATAAAGACGAATTAATAAACTCTACTACTCTTTTAAATGCTTCATCTTTATTAAGTTTGACATCTAAATTATTCTCCTTAATAAACCTCCTAACCTTGCTATTTCTTACTTTATAAAAAGAGCTTATATGAGCAAATCGTTTAACCTGCTCCTCAAGCTCATTGTTAAATATATAATACTTATCTATAGGAGTAAAAATCCTCTGGACCTTGCTTTCAGTTGTTAAGTTTATAGATTGATCTATTCTTACTTCATAATTTTTTTTTCTTTTTTTAACTAAAGAGTCTTGTCCATTACTCCAAAGCAGCTCATAAAATCCATCTTCTAAAGACCTTTTGTTCTTTGGAAATTTAAGATGAAGGTAATTTCTGCTACCAATATTAAATTTTTCTACAAAATCTTTATTAAGCATAATGGGCATTCCGTTCTCTTCAACAAATAGATAGAGTTCATCTAGGTGACTGTTTATGTTTAATAAAACATCTTTATATAATTTATTGTTATACAAAAGATCTCCTTTAGCATACTCCTTGGAGTAGGCAAAATATGTCCCAGTAGATACAAAGTTGTAGTTTAGAGGTGCTGTTCCTCTATATAAAATAGACAAATCTTTTGCACTATTCATATAAAGCTCATAATCTCCCATCTCTTGAGAGAACAAGGCTGTACTTTGAATCAAAAAAAGAGAAAAAGTAAGAACTAAAACCTTCTTTATCATAGCAGTTTATTGGTATTGTATTGTATTGTTGTGGTGTTGAGTTGCGTTGCAGAAATTAGCTGTAAATATAAACAACAATTTGACTATATATATAGTACTTTCTCAAATTTATTGTAATTTCGCTGTTTAACCCAATATTCATTAATATTTAATCCCTGAAATTACCTTTATATATTAGATGACTAGTACTAAAGAATTCTCATTACAATACAAATCTCTCATAGACCAAACTGCTCTTCAAAAAATTGAAGAGGTAACAAACTACTTAAAAGAGTTAGCAATTTCATACCAAATATGGTACCACCCACCACTTCCAACAATAGAGGAGGCTCTAAAATATTGGGAAGAGATGCCTGGCACCCATTGTAAAAACCTCTTTTTTAGAAACCATAAAGGGAATAGACACTATCTGGTGCTTTTTGAATGCCACCAAACTCTTGATATTCGCAGTCTAGAGCAGAGGTTAAAGCAAGGCAAGCTAACATTTGCCTCTCAAAAGAGAATGGATAAATATTTAGGAGTAACAGCAGGCTCAGTAACTCCTTTCGGTTTAATTAACGATAAAGAACAGCATGTAAAGGTGTTTATAGACAACCAGCTCAAAGATGTTTCTGAAATAAGCTTTCATCCCAACGACAACAGAGCCAGCCTAGTACTAGCTAACAGTGATTTTAAAAAATATCTAGAAAGCCTAGGCAACCCAGTTGAATATATTTAACAGTAAAGCTGAAAAATAAAAATTACTGCGTAACTAGCATTACCACCGGATTAGATTCTTCTGTGAGGGTTGCTGCAATCTCTTTCATATATGCCGAGTTGCTCTCTTTAGCTGCTTCTATAAAGTCGAATGCCTGAATAATGGCAACCATTTTACCATCTCTAGATACATATTGAGGCCAAAAAGAGATGCCCCCGTCAATATCATTCTCTATTTTGCCAATTAAAGACTTTGTCTCTCCACTCTCTTTGTCAAATAGAACTCTGGTAAGCCTCTCACTATTTTTCGCAGACCTTAACATCCCAAAATTGAATGTGAGAAAAAGGTGCTTTTGCGACTCTTTTGTAAAACCAGCAATCATTTTTATAATAGGTCTCTTCTGGCCATTTACCTCTTCTGTGTAGCTACCATAATCTATATTGTATGCAGGGTATCCAAGCGTATCGCTAGGTTTATATGCAGTTATTCTATCACAACTAGAATTTATAATCATAAGAAGATTGTTATATCTATATGTTTGGGGTACAACTTGGATAGCAAAGGGGGTTGGAGCCGCCCCATCTCCTTTTGGCTCTCTCTCTTTATACTCCTCTGTTTCATACCCTTGTGGGAATTCCCCAATTAAATTACCATCTAAATCTAAGAATATAAGATTGTTACTATTTGTGCCTAACTTAAAAATTGAACAGATGTAGATATCACCATGCTTTTGGATAAAGGAGCTATTAAAGCTTTTATCGCGAAACTTATCTAGTTTTGTCTCCTTTATAGAGCCATCTTTATGATACTCTATAAGCTTATACATATCCCTTACCATCTGGGCATCTGTCTCATAGTCGTAATCAAAAGACCCACTGGTAATTGAAAGAAACTCCCCAAAGGCCCTGCCATGGCTTCCAACAGAACCTCTATATTTCCCATCTAGAGAAAAACGGCTTATTTTATTTATGGTAAAATCTGGTACGTAAAAATGGTCATTCTCTAGTGAGGTATACATAACATTTCCCAAAAGTGACTCCTGGGTAGTCTCTAGTGGTATATACTCTACCTTAGAAGCAATCTCGCTCAAACGTACAACCTGCTCGTTCCCAACTAAAGGTTCTAGAGAAATTGTTTTCACTTCCTCTAACTCGTTTACAGAGCTGCCCCCACTGCAAGAATTAGCTAAAACAAAAACTACATACAAAACAGCTGTCAAAATCTTTTTTTCCATATCTATAACTATTAATAGTCTTTTTGCGCTAATGCATAAATGTTTATATATCTGCAAATATACTCTATTAAAATTACTCTTGATCTACTTAGCAATTGCTTCTTATAAAGTGCAAATTGATTCGCTTCTATAATATTACATCTATTTTAGACTCTTTGAGTAAATCTAAATAACTCATTTGTAAGTGGCTCCCTTCTGCAGTAATCTGTGTTATACTTACTGTTCTGAACCCACCTTGGCGTTGCATAATTAAATTTATTGAATTGTCGTTGGTGTGGTTTCCTGAATGAAACTCTAAGATATTATTAGAAGATAAATTCTCTTTATTATGGTCTAGAAAATTTGCAAACCACTTTTCACGCGTTTCTTTTTGCTCCTTAGTGTAAATTGCAGATGACCACATATGAGGCCTATCTTTCTCTGGTCTGCTTAAATGTTTATCACTCCCATCCCAGATAAACTCTGTTAGCTCCAAAACTTTCCCATTAAATTGTTTAATAGAAACAATGGTAAATGGCTCAACAGAATTTAAATCTTTTCCCGAAAAGAAATCATCTGCAGAGAGTTCAGATTTAGTAAATTCTAAAAGTATTGTGCCTCTGCTAACAGTATGGTAATCTTTCTTTTTGTGAGCCACAAAAGCACCATTAAGTAAACAGTTAATTTTACCTTTGTTGTTAATTGCAATCCACGAACCTCCAGCCTCTTGGTCTTTTGGATATGCTATACTAATATTCTCATGTTCGTATACTTGAGGAGGTAGCGTTGGGCGACACTCCTTTTCATCACGGTTAGAAGTAAGCACAAAAGCATCTTTGTTATTAATTGGTATATAAGTTACTGTACACATTATTAAAAGATACTACTTGGTTTTAACATTACCAGAAATATTGCCTTTGGCAGATGAGTTTTTCTTTTTAGATGCTCCTATAGTGGGGTTAGGCGCATCAATTGCAGCAGGTTTCCCAGTAGCATACCCATAGATTACCAATGCTACTCCAGCAAGAACAAATGGGATACTCAAGAGCTGCCCCATATTTAGAGCCATACCCTGCTCAAATGCTACTTGTGGCTCCTTAACAAACTCTATAAAAAAGCGTGCTCCAAAAATGCCTATTAAGAACAGACCAAAAAGAGTCCCCTTCTTAAGTTTTGGAAGAAATTTCCAGTAAAGCAACATTAAAATTCCAAAAGTGGTTAAGTAGGCAACTGCTTCGTAGAGTTGAGTTGGATGTTTTGCCACAACCTCACCTCTTAAAACAAATATAAAACCCCAAGGCAGAGTGGTAGGGTTACCATATATCTCTGAATTCATTAAATTACCAAATCTAATAAGAGCTCCAGCTAGTGCTGTGGCAATACCTATACGCTCCATTAGCCATAGATAGTCAAAGTTATATTTGCGACCATATTTTTTTACATAGAACCAGATTGCAATAAGTATAGCAATTGCGCCTCCATGGCTGGCAAGACCTCCTTCCCAAATTTTAAAAATTTCTAAAGGGCGAGCTAAATAGTATTCTGGCTCATAAAAAAGACAGTGACCTAAACGGGCTCCAATTACTGCAGACCCCAACAAAGTATAGAGTAGTGGGTCTAAAATTTCTGCTGGCAAACCCTCCCTTTTAAAGAATTTTAAAAAAATATAATACCCTATTATAAAGCCAGATACAAATAAAATACTGTAATATCTTATAGTAACTGGCCCTATTGAAAATATCTCTGGTGAAGGGCCCCATGTAATTGCATGTGGAAAAATCATCTATTCTAAATTCTATTTTAATGGGACTAAGTTAATAATTATCTGCGAAATCTAGTAAACACACTAAGTGGTAAGCATTTTTCAAATTTATCTTTAATAAAGAGTTCGCCACTATCTGTTTTAATATCTTTTACTGCTATACCACTCTTCAAACCAAAGTTTGCTCTTACTAATGTATCTGAAAGCAGAGGTGAATAGCCATTAGAGTAGAGATTTAGAACAAGAAAAGAGTCTTTAGGATCCAAAATAGAAGAGACTTCCAAAACAAACTCATTCAAAAGATTGTCTAATTTCCACCTCTCTCCACTAGGGCCATGGCCATAAGCCGGTGGGTCCATTATAATCCCCTGGTAACTATTACCTCTTTTTACCTCTCTTTTAACAAACTTCAATGCATCTTCTACAATCCAACGAACATCTTTCATACCACTTAATTCCATGTTGTTACGAGCCCAAGTAACAACCTGTTTAAGAGAATCTAAATGAGTTACATCTGCTCCAGCACATTTTGCCGCCAACGAGGCTGCTCCCGTATATGCAAACAGATTCAGAACTTTAGGTTTTTCTCTACCCTCTCTGCTATTGAGAGTAACAATCTGGGAAGTATGCTTAAAAATATAGTCCCAATTAGGAGCCTGCTCAGGAAAAACACCAATATGTTTAAAGGAGGTTAAACCCAACTTTAAATTGAAATTAAAATTGAAATTTTGCTTTTTATATGATATTTGCCAATTATTAGGCATGCTTCTTAACTTATGCCAACTGCCCGAATCGTCTTTGTTAGAGCTCCCCACCCCAGATTTAGTAGTAAATTTAGCATGAGCCAGTTTTAACCACTCTCTTTCGGATAGGCTTCTATCCCATATAGCTTTAGTTTCTGGCCTAATTAAGTAGTAAGCACCAAATCTCTCTAGCTTCTCAAACGAACCCGAATCAATCAACTCATAATCACTCCATTTAGCTGGAGACTCTAATAATATCACAAGAATTGAGTTTTAAAGTGTAAATTATAAGGCACGCAAGGTAGCAATTTTCTTATAATATTCGTATTTTTGTGGTTTAAACAGATATATCATTAATACAATTTTCATATGCAAAACATTGATAATTACAACTTCACAAATAAAAGAGCTATTGTAAGAGTAGATTTTAACGTACCTCTTAACAATTCATTTGAAATTACAGACGACACAAGAATTCGTGCAGCAATTCCTACACTTAAAAAAGTTCTAGAAAAAGGTGGCTCACTTATAATTATGTCTCACCTTGGGAGACACAAAGGGCCCAATGAGAAATTTTCACTAAAACATATAATTCCCACAATAGAAGAGAAGCTAGGAGTAAAAATAAAATTTGCACCAGACTGCATGGGTAAAGAGGCGCAGGAGCTATCTGCAACACTCAAACCAGGAGAAGTTCTTCTTTTAGAAAACCTAAGGTTTTATGCCGAGGAGGAGGGAAAGGTAAGAGACCTAGCTGCCGATGCTACTGAAGAAGAGAAAAAAACAGCAAAAACAGCAATTAAAGAGAGTCAAAAAGAGTTTGCTAAGCAGTTAGCATCCTATGCAGATTGCTATATTAACGATGCTTTTGGCACAGCTCATAGAGCACATGCCTCTACAGCTCTAATTGCTAAGCATTTTTCTAACAATAAAATGTTTGGTTACATAATGGAGAACGAAATTAAAGCTATAGACAAAGTTCTAAAATCTCCAGAGCGCCCAGTAACTGCAATTATTGGAGGGGCCAAAGTCTCTTCTAAAATTACTATTATAGAGAAGCTTTTTGATGTTTGCGACAATATGATAATTGGTGGTGGAATGGTATTTACATTTGTAAAAGCACAAGGAGGTAAAATTGGCAAATCACTTTGCGAAGAAGATCAAATGGAACTAGCTCTCACAATTCTCAAAAAAGCAGAAGAGAAAGGAGTAAAACTACACTATTCAGGCGAAATAGTAGCTGCCAACAGCTTTAGTAACGATGCCGAAACACAAATATGTCTAGACAATAATATCCCAGACGGATGGATGGGTATGGATGCTGCCCCCTCTACAATAGATAAGTGGGAAAAGGTTCTACGCAACTCCAAAACTGTACTGTGGAATGGCCCTGTAGGAGTTTTTGAAATGCCTGCATTTGCAAAAGGCACCAATAGAATTGCCCAGATTCTAGCCGATATTACTTCAAAAGGAGTATTCACCCTAGTAGGCGGCGGAGACTCTGTAGCAGCCGTTACCCAAATGGGATTTGCAAACAAAGTAAGCTACGTATCTACCGGTGGCGGCGCAATGCTCGAATATCTAGAAGGCAAAGAACTCCCCGGCATCGCAGCCATAAGAGAATAACACCTGTGCATTATTTTAGATTAGAAGGCTATAATGACGCCACCCGCTAAGAGGTAAAATTGTCGAAGACACCTAAATAATTGATGCAGTCGCAGATATAATAAAAGGTGCCTAACGGCGGTTGTTTACTGCTGCGCAGGCAGGGGCGGCCCATTAAAGTTGGTTGCAAACATTTTATCTGATAATTCAGCTGAATTGTCCCGAGGAGACGATTTTTCAGGACTAAAGTTTCCCCCCCTGTAACTTGTTGACACAAAATCATCTATCAGATGAATTAGCATATTGCTGACTTACAGGGAGTTGTATAGTGTAGAAGTCTTGAAATAGCTGTTTTTAGAGTTTTTGACTATGCTACATGTCTCATTTATAGATAGTTGATAATTCATCTGATAGATGAAAATTATCCGACTGGAATTTTACCAATACACTACTTCATGTCCTGGTTATCTGCTAGTTGTGGTGTGGGAAACTTTAGTCCCAGGAGATGATTGCTCTGTTAAGCATAAAACAACAGCCAGCCAACAGCTAGAAATGGAGCGGGAATTTCAGTAAGAGAGAGTTGAAGCAACATTTAAACAGTCATAATATCTTTCTCTTTGGCTGCAATAACCTCTTCAATTTTTTTATTGTAGGAATCTGTCTCCTTTTGGATTGCAGCTTCACCATCTTTGGCTATGTCTTCTGCAAGACCATCTTTTTGATATTTTTTGAGTGCCTCAAAGCCATCTCTACGGGCATTTCGAACGCTTATTTTTGCATTTTCCCCCTCGGCTTTAACCCTCTTTACCAAATCTTTACGTCTCTCTTCTGTGAGTGGTGGAACATTTATACGAATATGTTCTCCATTATTTTGAGGTGTAAAGCCAAGATTTGCAACCATTATTGCTTTCTCAATAGCAGGAATCATGTTTTTCTCCCATGGCTGAATGAGCATACTTTTAGCATCTGGGCTGGTAACACTTGCAACCTGCGGGATTGGTGTTGGGTTACCGTAATAGTCTACCATTACATTATTAAATACTGCTGGGTTGGCTTTACCAGCTCTGTAAGTTTTAAGCTCCTCTTCAAGGTAAAGGAGTGCTTTTGCCATATTTTCTTTTGCAGTCTCTATAGCCTCTTTCTGCTTAGTAATATCCATAGTTAAAATTATTTTATTGTTTAAATTTCTATTATTGTTCCAAGAGCTTGCCCCTCTACTATTTTTTCGAGATTACCGGGAGTATTCATATCAAAAACAATAATAGGGATGCCGTTCTCTTTACAGAGTGAGAATGCTGTCTGGTCCATAACTTTAAGGTTCTCTTTTAGAGCTCTATCGTATGTAAGTGTTTTATACTTAACAGCATTGGGGTTCTTCTCTGGATCGCTATCATAAACACCATCTACCCTAGTCCCTTTAAGAAGCGCATCTACCCCAAGTTCGGCCGCTCTAAGTGCCGAGGCCGAATCTGTTGTAAAAAAAGGATTTCCGGTTCCTCCTGCAATAATTGCAACTCCACCTCTATTCATAAGGGACAGAGCATTATCTCGCACATAATATCTAGCAAATGGCTCCATTGGAGTAGAAGTAAAGACCTCACACTCAACACCTAAAGAACGAATAGAAATTGATAAAGCTATACTATTAATAACAGTTGCAAGCATACCCATTTGGTCTCCACCTACTCTATCAAACCCTTTACTTGCACCACTCAAGCCTCTAAAAATATTCCCACCTCCAACTATCAAGGCAACAGAAGTTCCACTTTTAACTACAGAAGTTACCTGCTGGGCATACTGGCCCAACACAGAATCATTTAGACCTACACCTCCAGAGCCTCCTAAGCTCTCGCCACTAAGTTTTAAAAGTACTTTGGAATATCTTGACATAAACTTAAATAAAGGGGAATTTAAACCAGTTTTACTAAACAAAAGTAATTAAAGATTATGAAAATACCAAGCAAGAGATTATCTTTGCATATTCAATTTAAAACCTAGAAAAATTAATTAATATTTATAAAATGGGAAATATTTTTACGTCGTCAATTGGCAAAAAACTCATTATGAGTATTTCAGGATTATTCTTGATTCTTTTCCTTCTAATACACCTTCTTGCAAACAGCGCTTATTTGTTTGGGCACGAAGCATTTGACACTATAATAGGGATTATGAGCTCTCCTGTTATTGTAGCAATGGTGCCTGTTTTAGCCGCAGGGTTTATTATTCACATTGTTTACGCTATCTTACTAACTCTCTCTAACCTAAAAGCTAGAGGTAGTGAAAGATATGAAGTTAGCAATAGAGCTAAAACAGATTCTTGGGCCTCTAAGAATATGTTTGTTTTAGGTGTTATTGTTCTAGGTTTTCTTGTTTTACATCTCACTCACTTTTGGGCTAAGATGCAACTACCAGAATTTTTAGGAAATCACGCCGAAAACGGAAATGTATTAATGGAGCAAACTTTTGGTAGTCTCTTGAATGTTATTATCTATATAGTATGGTTTGTAGCACTATGGTTCCATTTAACTCATGGTTTCTGGAGCGCATTTCACACTCTTGGAGCCAATAACAACAAGTGGATAAATAGATTAAGAGTAGTATCTTATGTATATGCCACCCTTATTTTTGTAGGTTTTAGTGTGATTGCAATTTTTGCATATCTAACTTCAAATGGAATAATATAATTTAAAACTAAATAAACAGATCTCTAATAATCCCGTCTGAAAGAAATAGCTTTTCTGGCGGGATTTTTAATTTCCCCCCATCCTCTATAAGAACTCCCTTTTTAATAAACGAATTAAGAGTAGCTCTAAACTCGGGAGTAATAAGTTTAGAAAACTCTGTTGCTAAATTATTGGCCCCCTCTAGCTCCTTCTTATCTATCCCATCAGTTGTACGGAGAGAGAGCATTATATATTCATTAAAACGGTCTCTAGGTAAAACTAGCTCTGCCCTATAGAGTCTTTCTCCCTTTTTTACACCGTTAATATAACTGTTTATCCCTTTGCAGTTCCATACTCTTTTATCTCTATTAAATGAGTGGGCACTGGGGCCAAACCCAAGATAGGGGGTAAAGTTCCAATAAGAGCTATTGTGGCGAGACTCCATGCCAGGTTTACAGAAGCTAGATATCTCGTACTGAATGTAGCCAGCCTCTGCCAAATAAGATTGTAAAGTTGTGTATTGGCATAAAGAGGAGTGATCGTTTAGAGCTATGTACTCTCCGCTAACATACTGCTTATAGAGTTTTGTCCCCTTCTCTACTCCCATTTGATAGCAAGAGATATGCTCTGGAGAGAGAGAAATAGCAGCCTTAATATTCTCCCTCCACATGTAATTTGTAAGCCCCTCAAAACCAAATATAAGATCTATACTTATATTGTTAAACCCAGCATTACGAGCAATATTAAAAGCTTTAATAGCCTCATTACCAGTATGTCTTCTATTCATCCATTTTAGGTGAGAATCGTAAAAAGATTGCACCCCCATACTGAGCCTATTAAAACCTGCTTCTCTAATAAAGCGCATAAAGGTAGGGGTAACATCGTCTGGATTTACCTCAACTGTTACCTCTGGCTCACTTAAACAAACAGGATAGTTTTTCTGAATAGCATTTAAAATAGAGCCTAACTGGGAGGCTCTAAGAACAGATGGAGTACCACCGCCAAAATAGATAGTATTGACGGTCTCTCCAATCTCTTCAAACTCTTTAGATCTATCTCTAATCTCTCTCCTTAAAGCTTTTACAAAATCTCCTCTTTTACTCAACATTTTAGTTGAATAAAAGTCACAGTAAATGCAAAACTGCTTACAGAAGGGAATATGAATATAGATTCCAGCCACTCTATCTAAGAAGCAAATCTGTGCTTCCCAGTTTGGCCTCTTCTGTATATATATCTACTGTATAAACACCTTTCACAAAAGATTCTGTAGTAGTAAAGAAAATACAAACCTCTAGTTCCCCTCCTTGGTAATCTACCTCTCTTACTGCAGAGTAAATCAGCTGTTGGCCATCTGAAGTAAATACTTGCTGCTGTGAAGTTGTCATTAAAATTCCATCTGGACCTTTAACTCTAATGTAAATACGTCTTGGCCCCTTAGCGGCAATTGAGTTCTCAATAAGGTTAAGACAAGTTTTAAGCTTAGCTGTACGGCTACTACGGTCTGTGTCTTTATCTCTAGAATTAATTGCAGTAAGCACAAAACCCCTACCTTTTAACACAGAACCAACCTCTACCTTCTTTGCATATTCATCTGTAGTGGTTCTAAGATCGTCATAGCGAATACGAGTCTGCTTAGCCTCGTCACGTGCTTTTGCAGCATCTTTTCTAAGTGAAATATTAAGAGTGTTTAAAGAGTCTATCTGGTGAATATAGCTTCTCATTATGCTTCTTAATGTTCCAAGCTCTTTCTCATATTGGCGAATCTTAGTTCTATTTCTAGCCTCTGTTTGCTTAACTCTCTCAATTAATTGCTCTACCTTCTCTCTCTCTACCCCAAGCTGAGCGTTAATACTATCGTTGTCTATACTCAATACTTCATAATCGTCTCTAAGCTGTACCATCTGTGCAGTTAGTTGCTCTTTTTCAACTGTAAGATCTTGAATCATCCCATTTCTATCAATCCATATCCAGGCGAGAACAGCTGCCATAATTACTGCTACAGAAGCCATCACTATTACTAAAATTTTTAAATTTTTCTCTTTTCCCATTTTGCTGTTTTTTATCTTACATTAAATAATACTTCACTTGACAAGTTACAAAAATATAAATTTTCTCCTACATTAGTATCGATTATTTTTTAGCTTTGTAAAATAAATCTTAATAACCTTAATATTACTTACATTATGAGATCTAATTTTGACTTTAAAAGATATCTTAATAGAGCAATTAAGTATCTAATATACCTATCTATTGTGTTTCTTCTTATTATAGGAATATTCTCTATAACTTCTAACAGTGGTTTTAGCTATTACAATCTATTCCGCCCAGGAACAGGTATTCAAATTGCTATTTTCCTAGTAGTTATGTCTCTTGTATACCCTCTTTTTGGATATACAACCAAGAAGGTTTACGTTAATAAAAGTTACCAAGAAGATAAAACCACAATAAATGATATTTTCCTTACAAACAGATTTAAAATTGAGTGTGAAGGGAAAGATTTTATTAAATTTAGGCATAAATCTGCCTTTGTACGTACATTAAGAATGTTTGAAGATACAATCACATTAGACTTTTCAGACAACCCAATAAAGTTGGAGGGGCAAAGAAAAGATGTCTTTCGCTTGGCACGTATGATAGAGTATGCAATAAGAGATACAAAAAAAGAAGAAGAAGAAACTACTAATCTATAGGGTTAATCTTATACTTGTTTTATCTCTCGTAAGCGCTAGAGTCCCACTCGGGCTCATTTAACAGAGCCTCTTTTTTCAGCCTAAAAGAGAGGTATGTTATTTTTATACCCTTCTCTAGAAACTCCATTTCATATCTTGTTTTTATAGATAACAACTCACAAGCCCTGCCCGTGCCATATATATCGCTATTGGCTTCAATAAGTTCTAAATTGTTTTGCTTAACCAACTCCAGTGTATAGTTGTGTAAAAAAGCACTATCTGTCTTTAGATGTATAATGCCATTATCTTTTAGAAAACTTTTATATCTCTCTAGAAAAGGTGTAGCAGTTAATCTTTTTTTCTGTTTTTTCATCTGAGGGTCTGGAAAAGTTATCCAAATTTCAGAAACCTCTTCGGGAGCAAAAACAGACTCAATAAACTCTATTCTACTTCTTACAAAAGCGGCGTTTTCTATAGACTCTTCTGTAACTGTTTTGGCTCCTCTCCACATTCTAGCCCCTTTAATATCTACACCTATGAAGTTCTTTTGAGGGATTTTTTTTGCTAAAGATACTGTATACTCCCCTCGGCCACAACCTAGCTCTAACACTAATGGGTTGCCATTTTTAAAATGGCGCTCATGCCATTGCCCTTTCATATAGTAGGTTGCTCCAAAAACTTCTTGAAATTGAGGTTGGTACAAACATTCAAAAGTGTCGTTCTCTTTAAATCTTCTAATTTTATCTTTTCCCATCTTTGTTAACTATTGCTGTTCTATTATTTAGATTGGTATACTTTTATTCCCACCTGACCAACCCCCTCTATATTAGTAGATAACGGATTTTGCTTAACAGTAAACATCCATTTGCCTCTCTTATTAAAAACTATTTCTCTTCTGTAACTCCATTCATAATCTTGCCAAATACCACTCTGCACTTTTCTTGCCTCAACACCTCTCTCTGTAATGGGAAAATTAAGAGTGTCTGTATAACGCTCTCCTGTAGGCGATGTTACTATAATAACTACTGGTAAAGAGCTACAACTATAAATAGAAGATAACCTCGCATATAGAGAGAGATTAAATTTAGAAAGGGTATCATTACAGTTGTAATTTATACTGTTAGAAAAGCCAGAACCTCTATTGCTAGAACGGTTGCAAGAGATTATTAGCAGAAAAAAGGCAATAAATAGTAGTGGAACAATATTAACCCTCAGTAGATTAATATTGAATTTTTTAGCCATTGTTGGGTTTTTTCCTATTATTTTTATAAGCTCTATTTTTTCTTGGTCTTTTTTTCTTTGGAGAGTCTCCACCATCGAAGCGAGAAATACTATCTTCACCTGCAGAACCCATAAATTCTGGTAGTTGAGGCTCTTTTCTTGGGTTTATATTGGCAACTGGTATCCCTTTGCTATTCATTTTTAATATCTCTTTTACTCTGATAGCATCTAAAGGAAACATATTTGTCATGCTATTCTGCTCAAAAGAGAACCACATTGTTCCTTTAAGAGTATCTGTTTTAACTAAATATGCCGGCCCATCTTCGGTCTCTAAGGGGCCTCTTAGACGTGGGATATTAATATGTGCATCTATGTATGCAGCAGCTTCATAGTTAATACAGCACTTTAATTTGCTACACTGCCCTGCCAATTTCTGAGGATTCAATGAAAGATCTTGGGTGCGAGCTGTTTGAGTAGTTATAGATTTAAAATCAGACATAAATCTTGAGCAACAGAGCTCTTGGCCGCAAACTCCTATACCTCCAATTAAACCAGCCTCTTGCCTAGCCCCTATCTGCCTCATCTCTATACGAATACGAAACTCCTCGGCAAATACCCTAATTAATTGACGGAAGTCTACCCTTTCGCTGGCAATATAGTAAAAGATTGCTTTTGTGCCATCGCCCTGAAATTCAACATCTCCTATCTTCATATCTAAATTAAGTGCAATGGCTAGCTCTCTAGCACGAATCATAGTTTTATGCTCTCTAGATATGGCATCTTGCCAACGCTCTATGTCTGGTGCTTTGGCTTTACGAAAAATCTTTTTGAACTGGTAGTTCTCAATATCTATCTTATTCCTCTTTAATTGAGGTAATATTACAGCACCAGAAAGTGTTACTATACCAACGTCGTGCCCATTAGTGGCCTCTACAACAACAATATCTCCAACCTCTAATATTTGACCAGCACTATTTCTAAAAATTTGTTTATGAGTATTTTTAAACCTTACTTCATATAAATCGTGAGTAAGTGGGTCTGGAATATCTTTTAACCAGTCGTAAACACTTAGTTTACAGCAAAATGGATTAAATTCGCATTTAAGATCTCCCTCTGGGGCTCTATATGAAATGGTCCCTCTCGAGCAATTATATATTTTATTTGGTGTGTCCATAATCTATTTTAAAATTACAAAGATAGGAAAAAGCGATTACTAAGATCTGCAAAAACATATTTAGAATTTACGTTCCTATTTACATCTTCTATAGCATTGTTAATTAATGTGTAGGCTCTACTGTAAAAAGTTGGTTTTATTTTGCCTGCCCAATAATTAATAAACTCTACTCTTGAAGGTGGTATATTGGCAACTTGCAGAGCCCCTTTTGATACCATAAGTGAACGGCGTAAAAACTCTAGAGTATACTCTAAAAATATCTTTTGATTCTCTCTTCCACTCTGTGAAATCTCTTCCCAAAACAAGATTACTTTCTGCAAATCTTTAGTTGCACAACCATCCATTAAGAGAGAGAGAGAGTTATCTAAATTTGTTGTTTTGGCAGAGTCATTTATCATCTCTCTAGCTTTTGTGAGACTACCAGCACTAATTTTTGCCCAAAACTTAGCATTGGTATCGCTAAGGTCAAATTCAGAGATGAGCTCGTTAAACATTACCTCTTGCTCAATTGGATTTAGCCTTAGAATTTGGCACCTAGAAAGAATTGTTGTAATAATATTCTCTGGAGATTCACTCACCATAAAAATATAGGTTCCCAATGGTGGCTCCTCTATTAATTTTAACAATTTATTTGCCGCCTCTTGGTTCATCTTCTCTGGAAGCCATATTATCATAAACTTGGCCCCTCCCTCAAAAGAGTGCATACTAAGTTTTTTAACAATAAGCGACGCCTCTGCAACCCCTATATTACCAGCTTTATTTTCAATCTGAATTTTTCTATACCACTCCTGTTCTGTAAAATAGGGGTTCTCTAAAACCATCTCTCTCCACAGTGGTAAAAACATATCGCTAACAGGTTTTTTGTTGCTGGTACCAACCTCTTTAGAACTATTTACAGGCATAGCAAAATGCAAGTCTGGGTGAATAAGCTTGTTAAACTTATTACAAGTTGGGCAGCTCCCACACGAGTCTAAGTTATTCCTAAATTTACAGCTTATATATTGAGCAAATGCAATAGCCAATGGTAAAGCTCCATAGCCCTGCTCTTCACAAAATAGTACAGCATGCCCAACTCTGTTCTCTCTAAACATAGTGAGAAGCCTCTCTTTTAACTTTTGTTGTCCTGCTATATTCGCAAACTGCATAATCTTATTTTATCCAAATATAATCATTTCACACTTCTTACAATCAAAGCCAAGCTTAAATTTTCTTCCATTGTTCTCCAAAAAAAGTTGCTCTTGGTTATGTGAACAGATACCAAGCTCATGCTTAATACAATACTTACTCCTCATAAGTTCAACCTCTTTAGGTAGAGAAACTTCAAATGCATTATCTACACTTTTGGCCCCAAGCTCTAAGTAGAGCTCTCTAGCTAAAGAGTTCGCAACATTCCCTCTATAATCTATCTCTACCCCCCTAATAGAATTGTTAATTTTATGCTGGCTAGTTTGTGCCAATTTTATCTCTGAAACATTTACATTACTTATTTTCTTTTTTTGTATCACCCTCTTTTGGTCTAGCAAAGAGGCTAGTTCTCTGCGACATTCGTTTAGAAAAGAGGCAGGATAAAACCTCTGTATATCTACTTTATATTCTTTTATGCCGAATTTATAGATGCCAGATTTTTTCTCTATTTGGGCTATTGTCTTCTCTTTTGCTCTAGAATCTCTAGCTACTTCAAAACTATTATCTCTTAATAATAGAACCTCTCTACCATCTTCTGAGATTGCAGTTAATCTCAATTTATCTCCAGTGGAGATAAATGTTACAGCTACACTCAGTAGCCGTTCTGGCATATTAACCTCTAACTCTCGCTCAAACTCCTTGTTATAGTTCCTGTAGATTTTAGAACCTCGTGCTAACAACGTCTTATCTTTGATCTGAAATTTTTGATTAGTAGTTACCTTATTCCCACTCGAGACACTTACTCTTAACCCAGAAACTTCTCCATTTAGAGAGAGAATGCACAGCCCATCTCCATTAGAGAGTGGTAACGAAGAGTTATGAGTAAATTCTATATTTCCTAATTTGTCTTTAGAGATTCTCTCAATTTTTCCTAAATATTCCCCAGACTGTTTAGCCATAGCACCGCTACTCCAAGAAGCTCTCTCTCCCGTTATAAAAAAAGAGGTATAACCCCTATTAAATGTACTTTGAGGTTTAGGCACAAAGCCACCATACAAACTTCCATAGGAGCTCTTTGCCAAAGACCCAACAAATGAATCTACCACAGAACGATAATACCTCACTATATTTTTTACATAAGAGGCATCTTTAAGCCTCCCTTCTATTTTAAAGGAACTTATCCCAGCTAAAGCAAGTTGAGGAATGTAATGTGCAAGATTAAGATCTTTTAGCGAAAGCAGAGGGCTATTTTTAACAATAATCTTTCCGCTCGAATCTATTAGATTATAATTATTCCTACACAATTGTGCACACTCTCCTCTATTGCCACTCCTACCCGTTACTCTGCTACTCATATAGCACTGGCCACTATACGAGACACAAAGCGCTCCATGTACAAAACTTTCTAAGTCTATTGTTGTTTGAGCTCTTATCTCTCTTATCTGCTCCAATGAGAGCTCCCTTGCCAATATAAGCCTTTCAAATCCTAAGCTTTCTAGGAGTACTGCCTGCTCTGGCGTTCTTATGTTGGTTTGAGTTGAGGCAAAAAGAGGGATGGGGGGTAATTTTGTTTTAAGCAATCCTAAATCTTGAATAATTAATGCATCGCAGCCAGCTTCATAGGCTCTTTTTGCTAATGCAGTAGCTTGCTCTATCTCTTTATCATATAAAATTGTATTGATAACCATATAGAGCTTAGAGCCAAACTTGTGAGCATACTTTGCAAGTTTTTCAATATCTTGCAAAGAGTTACCGGCTGCTTCTCTGGCTCCAAAAGCAGGGCCTGCAATATACAAAGAATCGGCACCGCAATTTATAGCTGCAATGCCGATTTCTCTATTTTTTGCGGGTGCTAAAATTTCTAATTCACTTAGTTGCACTTTAGTTGCGTCTTCACCTTATACTCTGCCATAGCTTTAAACTTAGGGTCATTCAAAAGCTGTTTGTAATAACCACAAGCTTTAGAGTTGTCTCCCTTTGCTTCATATGAGGTTGCTAAGTTATAGAGCATACTATTTTTATCTTTTGCATTAGGGGAGGCCAATAAATAACTATCTATAGAAGCAATTGCTTCGTTATATTTTTTAAGCTGAACTCCTGAAAGACCTAACAGCTTGTAACCATTAGAGCTAGCACTATATTCATTGGATTTCTTAGCATTTTCATACACCTCTTTCCAATTTTTAGTCTTAACAGCAGCTGCAGATTTTTTTAGATAAATATTAGCTATCTGTTTTGGAGCATTAAGCTCTTCGCCCAACTCAGCAGCTTTTTCAAAAGCAGCAAGTGCAGCATCCTCGTCATTCATTTTGCTTTGTGCAATTCCAATTCTAAGATATGCATCTTTGTTTAGAGAGTCCATAGCAATTACTTTATTAAACTCTGCAATAGCTTTAGCTAAGTTTCCACTATTTAAAAGGTTTGAAGCATTTGCCATTAAAAGTTGTGGCATAAGAGTAGAAACTTCTTCTTCTATTGCTTCTACACCATCTACCTTATATTCTTTTGCTACTTGAACAGCTTTATTTAACTGCCCCATTGAGTTATCTAGATCACCTTGAGAGGCAAGCTCTTTCCCATAACGTAAATAAATTTGAGGTAAAATAGATTTAGCCTCTTTCATAAGCGACTCTCCCTCTTGGCCACGCTCCTCGGCACCCATTACCTTTAGCATTGTAAGTGCTTTCCCGAAAGATTCTGTGGCTGCAACATAGTTGTTCTCACTCAAGGCCTTGGCTCCGGCGTTATACAAATCTGTAGCGGTTGCCATATCCTGCCCGTATAGATTCCCAGTTGAGAATGTAGACAAGAGACATACGGCCAAAAATGTCATAATTTTTTTCATTTGACTAGTTTTAATATTGAACAATAATTAAGTTTTAGTTATTTAGAGTAGTTGCAAAAATAAAAAAAAGTAACTAACTGCCAAAATTAAGTTCCCATTAGAATTATTAAGTATCTTTGTCTTTCCCATTAATTTAATTCAAGTAAAACACAAAAAACAAATCAAACAATAATTTTATGAAAAGATTAACTTTAATAGTGGTATCACTTCTATTAGCCATAGGAGCAATTGCACAAATGCCACAAAAATTACCAATAGACCCAAAAGTTAGAACTGGGAAACTAGAAAATGGACTCACCTATTTTGTTATGCAAAATGCAGAACCTAAGGGGCAAGCAGAGTTTTTTATTGCTCAAAAAGTTGGGTCTATCCTAGAAGAAGAGACCCAAAGAGGTCTTGCTCACTTTTTAGAGCATATGGCATTTAATGGGACTACTAATTTCCCAGACAACCTAGTTATCTCTTACCTAGAGACTATTGGCGTTAAGTTTGGAGCAAACCTTAATGCATATACTGCTATAGATCAAACTGTTTATAATATATCTGCCGTTCCAATTGCTCGTGAGGGTGTTCTTGACTCTTGCCTACTTATCTTACACGATTGGGCAAACGAAATCTCTCTTAACGAAAAAGAGATTGACAAAGAGAGAGGAGTTATTCGCGAAGAGCTTCGTACGCGCAACAATGCCCAAATGAGAATGATAGAAAAAGTTCTACCAGAGATTATGCCAAATAGCAAATATGCACATAGGCTTCCTGGTGGGCTTGTAGAGGTGGTAAACACATTTACCTACCAAGAACTACGTGACTACTACGAGAAGTGGTATAGGCCAGATTTACAAGGCATTATAGTTGTTGGAGATATAGATGCCCATGAGGTAGAGCAGAAAATAATAACGCTTTTTGGCAAGATACCAAACCAACCAGATGCTGCTCCAAGAACCGAATTTGAGGTACCTAATAATGTTGAGCCACTTGTTGGTGTAGCTACAGACCCAGAAGCAACTTCTACAAGCATTATGCTTATGTATAAAAAAGAGGTTCTTCCAAAAGAGTTCCGTTCAACTGCAATGTCTATTGCTTTTGATTATATGAACTCTCTTGTTACTAGAATGTTCAATGCTAGAATGTCTGAAATAGCTCAAAAGGCAGATGCTCCTTTTACTGGCGCACGTGCCTCTTACGGAGACTTCCTTGTCTCTAATACAAAATCTTCTTTCGACATTTCTGCTGGAGCAAAAGATGGAGAAATTAATAGAGCTCTTACAGCTATTGTTACCGAAGCAGAGAAAATTAGAAGATATGGCTTTACTCAATCTGAGTTAGAAAGGGCCAAGGCAAACTACAACAGCCGTTTAGAGCAAATGTACAATGAACGTGAAAAACTAAATAGCAGTTTCTTTGTAGATCAAATTTTAAACCATTTTCTTACAGGAGAAGCCTACCCTGGTATTGAAGGAGAGTATGCAATTATGCAGCAAATTAGTGCTATGTTAACTTTAGAGCAGGTAAATGCACATGCAATGACTCTACCTACAGAAGAGAATGTAGTAATAGTAGCAATGATGCCTCAGAAAGAGGGTTTAGAAGTTCCTACTAAAGAAGAGATTCTTAATGTATACAATACAGCTAAAGAGGCTAAAATAGAGGCCTATGTAGAGACTGTCTCTAATGAGCCTTTACTCACTAACATTCCTGCCCCTGGTAAAATTATCTCTGAATCTAAAGAGCCAATTAGCGGTGCTACCGTATGGAACCTCTCTAATGGGGCCACTGTAGTTCTTAAGACAACAGATTTTAAGGCAGACCAAATTCTCTTAACAGCTTCTAGCCGTGGCGGTACTTCTCTATTTAGCGACGAAGATATTTTAACCTCAAAAGTTATTAACGACCTCATCTCTGTAGGGGGGCTAGGTAACTTTAGCAATACAGATTTACGTAAAGTACTTGCTGGTAAAAATGTGGGAGTAAGTGCTAAAGTTGGCACAACAAGCGAAACAATAAGTGGGAGCTCTACTCCTAAAGATATTGAAACATTTATGCAGCTTCTCTATCTTAACTTCACTTCTATAAGAAAAGACCAAGAGGCATTTGATTCATACATAGGTAGAATGGAGGCTCAACTTAAAAACTCACAAGCCAACCCTATGATGGCTTTCACAGATACTCTACAAAGCGTATTGTTTAACAATAACCCACATGCAAAAAGAGTTACTTTAGATATGCTAAGTGATATAGACTACAATAGAGCTCTTGAGTTAGGGAGAGAACGTTTTTCTAATGCTGCCGACTTTGTATTTACTTTTGTAGGGAATATAGATGAGGTTGTTCTTAAGCCACTTGTAGAGACATATATTGCTTCTCTTCCTGCTAATAAAGCAAATAAAGAAGATTGGAAAAACATTGGTCTTGTACCAGTAAAAGGGAAAGTGCACAAAGAGTTTGAAAAAGAGATGCAAACTCCAAAATCTACTATTTACAGTATATATACTGGGAACATACCATACAATGTAGAAAATAAAATTCTTGCAAGTATGACGAAACAGGTTTTTGATATTGTATTTACTCGTACAATTCGCGAAGAAGAGCAAGGCACATATGGTGTTGGTGTTAATATGAGCACAACCTACTATCCAGAAGATGCCTATACTTTCATGTTTGGTTTTGATACAGATGTGGCTCTTAAAGAGAGATTGCTAAAAAGAGCATACAAAGAGATTGACAACGTAGTTGAGCAAGGTGTAAATGTAGATGACTTCAACAAAATTATGGAGTATATGTCTAAGAACTACACCCAAAACCTTCGTGAAAATAGCTATTGGATGTCTGTTATAAATACTAGATATCTACTGGGTAAAGATAAGCACACAACATATGAAGCTGCTCTTAAGTCTATTACGCCAGAGAAGCTACATAACTATATTAAAGAGATTTTCTCTACAGACAATAGAGTAGAGGTTGTAATGAATGGAAAAGCACCCAACTCACAAAACTAAATAACTTTTAAAGAGCACTGCTACTTGTTAATAGGAAAATAAGTAGCAGTGTTTTATATTACTTAGCATGGCTTAACCATACATATTAAATTATACTTTAATAAATGACCAACCGTACAATTATAGAAATTGACAATATTCTTATCTCATCTGCAATATTTACAGAACACTTTACATGCGATATCTCTAAATGCCACGGGGCATGTTGCATAATTGGCGATAGTGGAGCTCCCTTAACTGGACAAGAGTGTACAACTCTAACTAAGGAGTTTAACTCTATCTCTAACTATCTTAGGAAAGAGGGAATTAACTCTATAAAAAAGCAGGGGCTATTTGTAAGAGATTTAGACCAAGATCTTGTAACCCCTCTTATTAAAGGAGAAGAGTGTGCCTACACCATTTTCGATGAAAATCATAACTGTTTTTGTGGTATAGAAACAGCGCATAGAGATGGTAACTCTACTATGAAAAAACCTATTTCATGCTGGCTATACCCAATAAGAGTCTCTTACCTTTCAAATGGCTTAATAGCTTTAAATTTGCATGAATGGAATATTTGCTTAGATGCATACGCAAAAGGGAAAAAAGAGGGAATCCCCGTTTTCCGCTTTTTAAAAGAACCTCTAATTTTCTCTTTCGGCAAAGATTTCTATATCCAGCTTGAAAAGGCCTACGAACAAATCTGTTCTGGCTAGTTATTCTTGCCTTGTGCCCACGTATAACGCAATATTGACTAGCTCGTTTTTATATTTAGAATCTGCTAAACAGCTTAAGGCCTCTATAGCCTTTGTGGAGTGTTTCATAAGTATCTCTTGTGCATGAGCAACTCCCGAATATTTTTCTACAAAATTGAAAGTTTTGCTTAATAAAGTCTCTTCGTTAGAGCTAGACTCTTTTATGAAACTTAGCATTTGACCTTTCTCTTCTAAACTACAAGATTTAAGAGCGCAAATTAAAGGAAGAGTTATTTTTTTCTCTTTTATATCTGTCCCTGCATTTTTTCCCGTTTTTATCTCTGGAGTGTAGTCAAAAATATCGTCTCTTATTTGAAATGCTATCCCTAAGTGGTAGGCATATTTTCTCATCTCATCTATAATTCTTTGAGGAGCTCCTGCACAGTAAGCAGCTCCAGCAATAGCAGAGATAAAAAGACTAGAAGTTTTACGAGAGATAATATTAATATAATCTTCCTCTGTAGTATCTAAACTAATTGCTTTTTGCATTTGAAAAAGCTCTCCTTCAGATAAATCTTCTACAGCGTTTGTAAAGAAGCTCATTAATTGCGTATCATTGGCCTCTACTAAAAGAAAAAATGCTTTTGCTAGCCAGTAATCTCCTGTTAGAACAGAAGAGGCAGGTGAGAACTTATATTGGATAGTCTCTGCTCCTCTCCTTTTAGGAGCATTGTCTGCAACATCGTCATGTAAAAGTGTAGCTGTGTGAATAATCTCTACAACAGCTGCACATATATATGTATTTGGTGTAGTTGCTCCACACGCTTTTGCAGTGGTAAGACTTAAAAGAGGGCGTAATTGCTTGCCCTTCTCTTCAAAAAGATAGCTATTAATAGTACTTAGCAGCTCTACATGGCTCTCTAAACTAACCTTAATAAGGTCATTTACCTTTTGTATATCTTCTTTGAGTAACTCCTGTATCGATTTTAAATCCATTCTGCAAGTTAAATAATTAGTTTAAAAGCAACTACAATTTACTCAGGTAAATAGTGTGCTAAATTTAAAAAACCTTTCTCACAATTTTTCACAGCCACTAATAACTCCTCTACACTATCTACAACAACTAAACTATCTTTGTAGTTCGAGTTTAAAACTTTCTCTTGCACAAAATTATCTAACATAGCCAAGAATGAATTGTAAAAGCCATCTTGGTTAAATAGAATTACGGTTCCATTGTACCTACCCAATCTCTTGAGAGTGTACGTTTCTAGAAACTCATCTAGAGTACCTAAACCACCTGGGAAAGCAATAACTGCGTCTGTATCTCTCCTTAACAACTCTTTTCTTTCACTCATAGAGTCTACAATTTTCAAATGCTCAAGACCAGGGTGGTGGATCTCCATTTCTCCCATGAATTGAGGAATAACACCCTCTACCCTAGAGCCTGTTCCATTAGAGAGTATAGTGTCTATTATTACCCCCATAAGACCCCTTAAACTGCCACCACAAACAACAGTGTAGTTTAACAAAGAGACCGCCTGTGCAAATTCTCTGGCGGCCTCAATATATTTTTCATCCAAAATATTACTGGAAGAACAGTAAATAGATATTCTCTTTGACATTTAATATTTATTAAAACATCCAAGCTACTGAAAGTTGGAAACCCTCCATTTTTGCGTTTTTAAAAGTATCTCCGTTAATTGGTTGAGAAGTTGCATCCTGCAACTTGCCTAAACCCCAAATATACTTTCCAGAAACCTGAAGTTTCCAAATATCTACACCTGCTCCAAGCCCATAGCCATAATCAAACCTGTTAATGCTGTCCCAATCTTGACCAGATAACATATCTCCTTTGCCAACAGCATATGAGATATAGGGGCTAAACATTACAAAAGGTCTAAACAAAAGAAGATCTAACCCTATTTGTATATTTACTGGTAGAGTCAAATAGTCTAAATAGAGACTTTGATTAATGCTATTTTGAGTTTTTTGTCTTTCAAACAGAAGTTCTGGCTGAAATCCAAGCCCCAAAAAGGGAATTTTAGCTTGATAAGTCAGACCCAAATGATACCCTGTTTGATTTTTCCATGTATCATCAATATTTTCTGATACATCTTTAAGGGAGTTAAAATTTAACCCTCCCTTAATACCGAATCTTCCTTGAGACCACATTGGTGCGGTTGAAAGGAAAATTAGCAATAAAAGGGTGGTTATTTTCTTCATAATAGAATTACATTAGTGAATTAATCTTTGATACAATCGCAGATTTAGTTGTAGAGCCAACAATTTTATCTTTCAACTCTCCATCTTTAAAGAATAGAATTGTAGGAATATTACGGATTCCATATTTTACAGGAACCTCTTCACTTGAGTCTACATCGCACTTAGATATTACTGCTTTACCCTCGTACTCTGCTGCAAGCTCCTCAATTATAGGCCCTATCATCCTACATGGGCCACACCATGGTGCCCAGAAATCTACCACTGCCGGCTTACTAGATTTCAAAATTATCTCATCAAAGTTTGAATCGTTTACTGCTATTGCCATTATTTCTAAAATTATAAATTAAACATAAAGTGAGTGCTAAATTAGTCTGTTTTTTTTTAAAATCCTAACAGTAACTAAAAAGCAAAACTACACAAGAACATCTGCTTCCCATACAAAAGCTCTCAATCCTTGATCTTCTGCCATTTCATTGGCTTTTTTAAGTTCTAGCATAAGGGGCTGGACCCTCTCCTGCGGAACTACAGCTAAAGTTGCCATATTTTTTGATGGCCATGCATGTGTTCCGTAGTGGGGTTCTCCTCTTTTAGAACCCCTACCTTGTACATCTACCCATTTAGTAAAGCCTCTTACAGTACATTTATCTAAGATTTCCAATACTACTTGTGAGTGCGCTTGGTTATATATTATCATTACAGCTTTCATCTCTTAATATTTTTAATGTATAGCCCTCTTAATTTTTGCTCTTTAAACCTTTTAAATGTGCTCTCCTTATTTTCTTGATATCTCGCACATTAAGAGAGCAATAAATAGTTGGAATAACAAGCAAAGTAAGAAGTGTAGAGAGTGTTAAACCACCAATTATTGAGATACCCATTGGTTGCCAAATTTCTGAACCATCTCCAATGCCTATGGCCATAGGAGTCATCCCCAAAATAGTAGTTAGTGTGGTCATAAGCACTGGCCTTAAACGAGACTTTCCTCCCTTAACAATAGAACGCATAACACTCATCCCCCGCTCTTTGTTAAGATTAATGTAGTCAATTAAAACAATTCCATTCTTAACCACAATTCCAACTAGCATAATTGCTCCAATCAAAGCAATAAGGCTTAAAGATGTTCCGGTAAGCCAGAGTGCTACAAAAACACCAGTAAAAGCAAATGGCAAAGACATCATAATAATGAAGGGGTCTCTAAAAGACTCAAACTGAGCAGCCATTACAATATAGGTAAGCATTGCTACTAGTAACAATAGAATGTACATATCTGCAAAAGAGTCTTGCTGCTCTTCGAATGAACCTGTCATCTTCACAGCAATATTCTCTGGTAGATCTATTTTGGAAACACCTCTATTAATATCTTTTGCAATATCGCCCAGCGCTCTTTTGTAGATTGTTCCAGATACTTTTATTACACGCTCTCTATCTACGTGCTCAATTGAAGGGGGAGCAAAATCTTCAATAACCTCTCCAACCTCACTTAATCGTACAGGCTTTCCCGCATTATTGTAGAGCTGTATAGAGCTTATATCTTCTATATTGGTTCTAAAATTAATGCTATTTTTAACCACTATATCATACTCCTCTCCATCTTCACGGAACCTAGTTGTAATAAGCCCATTTATACGATTTCTAACAGCAGATGCAGCAGTTGTTAAATTAAGCCCATTCATAGCTAATTTATCTCTATCAAACTCTACTCTCAATTGAGGTATATAATCTTCTCTACTTATTTTAATATCTCTTAGCCCTTTAACTCCTTTCATCAAATCTGAAATTTGTTCTGCCACAACAGCTGCATCTTCCATATTATAACCGAGTACATCCATCTCTATATCTGAAGAGCCTGCACCCATTCCTCCTCCAGAACCTCCTGGGGTTACCTCATATTTATAAATCTCTGGAATAGCGTCTAAATCTGCACGCATCATATCTGCTATTAAAAAAATATCCCTATCTCTATCAGACGCATCTGTAAGCCTAGCTGTGTAAGAGATTAGATTTGTGCCTGAACTTCCCATAGACATAAACACGTTTGAACCATCTGACTGTCCCATAGAGGTTTGAAGCACTTCTATCTCTGGATATTTCTCACTCCATATAGAGTAAATATGGCTACTAAGAATACGGGAATGCTCTACTCTTGTTCCAACCGGAAGCTCTACCTGTATAGAAATTTGCGAGTTATCTGTTTCTGGGAAAAAGTCTGTGCCAACACTCCTCAATAAAAAAAGACTCGCTAAAAACAACCCAAATGAGGCTACAATAACTACTGTTCTATTTTTTAAGGCAAACTTGAGTAGCCTCTCATAACCACCATCTAAGGCGTTCAAAGCTTTTTCTATAGGAAGGTAAAACAGCTCAAATAACTTTCCTCTTTTTGGATCTTTTTTAAGCATCAACCCACTTAGCATAGGAGTTAGAGTAAGTGCTGCAAGTGTAGAGACAGAAATAATTATAGTTACAATCCAGCCTAACTGTCTAAACATTATACCAGCAAGACCAGATACCATAGTTAAAGGGAAGAAAACAGCTACAATTGTTAAAGTAGAAGCTACAACGGCTACAGCAACCTCATTAGTTGCATATATTGCAGCATCTTTTGGTTTGCTACCCCTCTCTATATGTTCGGTTATATTTTCTAAAACTACAATAGCATCGTCTACCACCATACCTATGGCAATAGATAATGAACTTAGAGATATTATATTTAAAGTGTTGCCCGTTGCCATTAAGTAAATAAAGGCAGCAATGAGCGATACAGGAATTGTTAGAATAATTATAAATGTTGCTCTCCACCTACCCAAGAAAAACAGCACTACAACCATTACAAATAGCCCTGCTAGCATAACTGTGTTAGATAGAGACCTAATACTCTTTTTAATAAAATCAGAAGTATCTATAACTACGTTAAGCTCCAGATCTGGAGGGAGCGTTGCTCTAATATTTGGTAGCTCTTTGTTAATTTTATTTGCAATATCTACAACGTTAGAGCCAGATTGTTTTTGAATAACAATCATTGCAGAGACCTCTCCGTTTGTAAGAACAATTGTAGATCTCTCTTTTAGCGTATCTTTCACCGTTGCAACATCTTTCACAAAGATGTTTTTACCCATATAGCTACCAACAATTATATCTTTTATTTGATCGCTAGTTTTGAACTCTCCCTCTATTTTAACAGAAAAAGTTTCTGACCCTATATCCATATTACCTCCTGGAACATTCCTATTTTCAAGAGCTAAAACTCCTGCTAACTGCTCTATAGTTAGGTTATAGGCCTCCATCTTTTTAGGATTGGTAAGAACCTGAATCTCTCTTTGCGGAGCACCAGAGATAGATACCGAAGCTACCCCGTTTATTCTATTTATGGGATTTGCCACCTTCTCTTCTAGAATTTTATATAACCCTTGAGGGTTAGATGAAGTACTAGCACTTAAGAAGAGTATAGGCATCATACTAGAGTTAAACTTAAGAACCACTGGAGCATCTATATCGTCTGGAAGAAAATTCCTCTGCATATCAATAACACTCCGTATATCGTTAACAGCCTCGTCCATGTCTGTACCGTACTCAAACTCTACAGTTATTAGAGAGATATTATCTTTAGAGGTAGAGGTAATCTTTTTAAGGTCAGATACTGTACTAAGCGACATCTCTAGCCTTTTAGTAACGTTCTGTTCTATATCGGTTGCGCTTGCTCCCGAATATGTTGTCATAACAGTTACTGCATTTAACTCTATTTCTGGATAGAGATCTACAGAGAGCTTAGATAGAGAGAATAACCCTAAAACAACTATCGCAACAAATACAAGTGCTGTAGTAACTGGTTTTCTTACTGCGCTTTCATATATTTTCATAATAACTAAAGTGTAATATCTAATTTAGATTCAGAAATTTGGATTTTAGTGTTGTCCATTAAAGAGGTATTACCAGCAACTACTACCTGCTGCCCTTGCTCAACACCGCTAACTACCTCATAAATAGAATCTATTCTACGGCCTAGTTCAACTTTTGTATAGGTAACTCTATCTCCATTTATAACATATACGTATTTATCATTTGTACCAGACTGCTTTATAACTGCTCTATCTGGAACAACCACCTTTTCTCGCGAGCCAAAATCTACAATGGCGCGAGCAAACATTCCTGGACGCAATAGAAGAGATGGATTATCTATTCTAACCTCGGCCTGAAAAGAACGAGTAGTAGCGTCTATAACAGGGTGAATTAGCATTACTTTACCAGGAAACTCCTTATTAGGGTAAATATCTAGCACTATTTTTACAGGAGTACCTATTTTCACTTCAGGGAAAAACTCTTCTGAAATGTTAATAAGTATCTTTACAGGTTGCATTTTCATTACTACTAGAATTGGCTGCCCAACGGCTAAATCTCCATTGTCAAAATTCTTTTGGGTAACAATTCCATCTATAGGAGAGAGGAGCTTTGTATTGTTACTTAAGTTAGCTAGGCTCTCTTCAGAGATTTTTACTTGTGTTAGAATTTGATCGTACTGCTGTTCTGGAATACCTCCTGCTTTGTAGAGCGCTTCTGTCCTTGAAAGGTCTACTTTAAGATTTTCAAGCTGAATTTTAGCTTGCGCGTAATTTAAGCTTTCCATCTCTACTAGCAGCTGACCCTTTTTAACTTTTGAGCCAACCTCTACATATATTTTCTCTACTCTTTGAGCAGCAGAACTAGATATATTGTTTTTTATTAACGGCTCTATATTACCTGTAAATTCTATTGTTTGATCTACAAATTTTTTCTGAATAGTCTCTACCTTAACAGAGACTGTTTTCTCTTCACTACCCAATTCCTTAGCAGTTTCTGTTTCTGTACAAGCAGTAATAATAAGTAAGCCTGTAACAATTAGCGACAACAATTTTTTCATCTTGTTTGATTTATTATTTTATTTCTATTTACTATCTCTTTTAATCTAAATCTTATCAATTAATTAAACTCTCTTTGCCAAGAACTTTATCGTATTCTGTCTTAGCTTTTATATAGTCATATATTGTTTGATTAAGATTTAATTTTGAATTGGTCAATGCCATCTCTGTATCGTTAAGTTCCAGAAGAGTACCTGCTCCAGTATTGTACCTAACTTTAGCTATATGGTAACCCTTTGTTGCTTGTTTTACTGCTTCCATATCTGATTCAAGCTGCACTTTAGCCCTATTCATCTCATTTTGTGAGTTTCTTACAGATATTGCTAAATTATTCTCCATTAATTCTCTTTGATATTGTAATTGTTGAATGCCAACTTTTGTCTGTTTCTCTTTAAGAGTTATTGAAAGTTTATTGAAAATAGGAATTTGTAACGAAAGCCCTACTGCAAAAGAGTTTGTCCAAGCTTCGCTAAATGTGAATTCATTACTCTGCATTTGCAATTGATAATTTGCAAACCCTGCAAGTGAAGGTAACCTTTGAGACCTAATAAGTTCAAAAGTTTTATTTAAAGACTCCAGCTGAATATCTAAAGTACGGAGGTTACTGTTTCCCTCTAATAGCGGATGCAAAGTGGGAGTAGAGGCTACCATCTGCTCTTTATAGGAATTTATATCTCCTTCTAATTTAATAGGAGTGTTTAAATCTAGCGATAGAAGTACTTTAAGTTGCATGTTTGCTAACTCCAATCCACTTTTTGCCTGAGCTATAGAGGGAGTAATATTTCTAACAGAGACATCTGAACGAATCATATCGTATTCAGATGCTAGCCCATTTTCGTACATTTTTTTAATATTATTGGCTGTCTCTTTTGCATTATTATAACTCTCTTGTAAAACCTTAAGTGACTCTTCCATCATTAATATACCGTAAAAGGAGTTTTTCACCTGCGCTAATAGCTCTATTTTAGTATTACGTAAAGATTCCAATGCTCCCTTAAGTTCTATCTCTGAAAGCTCTATGTTCTTAAAAAGAGGCATAGATATAATTGGCACTTGAAGAGCTCCAGTAACTGCATAACTATGAGTAGAACCAACCTCCATTTTACCACCAGGGAAAAAATCTGAAAAGAAAACAGGCTTCAATACATTATTGGTGTACTGCCCACTTGCACTTACTCCTGGTAAGAGAGCATACCAGTTCTCTTTAGTTAACCAATCTACCCTTTTAATCTCTTGGTCTGCTATTTTAACTGTAAGGTTTTGGTCTAAAGCTAGCTCAACTGCACTCTCTAGAGTTAGATTAAGCTGCTCTTCTGCCACTTGGGAGGTAGCAATAGCGGTTTGAGCATGTAACCCCACACTCAAAAAGAGAAGCATAAATAGTGTAACCATTTTTTTTATACTTTTTCTAAATTCCATATAGCTCTTATATTTATTCTTTATTAAAATTCTTAAATATTTGTTTTATATTATATTGCTAATTACAATATTGTCTATTTAAATTAAAGGGGGTTGCATTTATTATCTATTAACTCTATGCCTTTAACTGTACAAATCCCTCTTACATAAAATATAATTACCTCTCTAAAAAGCTCTTTTCTAGAATAAGCTTTTAGAGAAAAAACTTCTGAATTTTCAAGAACACTAGATATTTCAATAATTACTTTTGAAACAAGTTCGGTATCTATATTGTCTCTTATGAGTCCCTCTTTTTGACCTCTAATAATAAAATCGTGGGTCATTTTTTTATGGAACTCAATAAAGTACTCAATAGATTTCTTATAAATTCCGTAGTAGTATCTTTTTAAATCTGAAAAGAAGTTTCTTTTCAAATCTAATAATACATCTGATTGAGTATCATGAAGTTTAAAGAGACCATCTATTACATTCTCAGATTTATTATTAAAATTGGTAGCATAATCTCTCATTTGCAAGTACATTAATTGTAAGCACTCTTCTAACAGTTGAGACTTATCTGTAAAGACCTCGTAAAGAGTACGTTTAGATATACCATTTTCATGACCAATTTGGTCCATTGTAACAGCCTTACAGCCTCTTTCTAAAAAAAGCTGAAGCGACCTTTCAATTATTTTTGTTTTAAGATCCATTTTAGTATATTAAACACCACTTAAAAATAAGGTTGCAAAAGTACTACACTAAAACTACAAAAACAAAAATAGTTTTTCTGTTTTTAGTAATATTTTGTGATTTACTTATTAACTTTGTGTAAACAGTAATTTAAAATTTTATAAATCAACTATATATGTATACAAACTTTAAAGAGTTCCTTCAGAAGGAACTAACATCAATAGAAGAAGCTGGCCTTTACAAAGAAGAGAGAGTAATTGTAACACCCCAGCAAGCGTCTATTAAAGTTGATTCTGGCCAAGAAGTTCTCAACTTTTGTGCCAATAACTACCTTGGACTATCTAATAGTCCAGTTCTTGTAGAAGCAGCAAAAAAGGCTTTAGATGAAAGAGGGTTCGGCATGTCTAGCGTACGCTTTATTTGTGGGACACAAGATTACCACCTTGAACTTGAGAAGAAAATAGCTCAATTTTTTGGTACAGAAGATACTATTCTATATGCATCTTGCTACGATGCAAATGGTGGTGTTTTTGAGCCTCTACTTACAGAAGAAGATGCAATTATCTCTGATTCTCTTAACCACGCATCTATAATAGATGGAGTTAGGCTCTGCAAAGCACAAAGATATAGATATGCAAATGCCAATATGGAAGAGTTAGAAGAGTGCCTTAAAGTGTCTCAAGCTCAACGGTTTCGTATAATTGTTACAGATGGCGTTTTCTCTATGGATGGCAACGTAGCACCACTAGATAAAATCTATGAACTAGCCAATAAATACAACGCTATGATTATGGTAGATGAGTCTCACTCTGCAGGTGTTGTAGGAGAGAAAGGGAAAGGAACTACAGAACTCTTTAACCTAATTGGGCAAATAGAAATTATTACTGGCACCCTAGGGAAAGCATTTGGCGGAGCTATTGGTGGCTTTACTACAGGCAAAAAAGAGATAATAGATATGTTACGCCAACGGTCTCGTCCATATCTCTTCTCTAACTCAATCCCCCCTATGGTTGCAGCAGCAGGAAGTGCAATGTTTGATCTAATGTCTGAAACCAATGAACTTCAAAACAAACTGCACACCAATACAGAGTATTTTGTAAACAAAATGATAGCAGCAGGTTTCGATATAAAACCAACTGAATCTGCTATTTGTGCAGTTATGCTCTACAATGCAAAATTATCCCAAAAATTTGCAGAGAGAATGCTAGAAGAGGGAATATATGTTATTGGCTTCTACTTCCCAGTTGTTCCTAAAGATCAAGCACGTATTCGTGTACAAATTAGCGCAGGGCACGAAATCAAACATTTAAACAAATGCGTAGCTGCATTCACTAAAGTAGGCAAAGAGCTGGGCGTTATAAGCTAAAACCATGTTAGATAGCTTTATTAAATAATAAATAAACCACTAAAGTTTCCCACCTAGCTTTGCTTCTCATAATAATGTTTATTTTATTTATGTAATTTCTTATAATGATGTTGGTTATTAGCTATTTGCTGCTAGCTATTAGCTAAGAGCTGTCTGCTCACCAGCAGCAACGCAAACTTTGCCAGGAGATGATTGCACGTAAATACTTAGTAACCAAGTATTTCACTTTTCTAAATGAGCCTAAAAGAGCTTATTTTCAAAAGCTAACTACCATACTGTAAGTAAGTTATGAGCAATCATCTCCCGAAAAATCGTCTTCCACACCACAACTAGCAAATAGCTAGAACATGAAATAATGTACTGGTAAAATTCTAATCAGATAATTTTATCCATCAGATAAATTAGCAACTATCTACAAATGAGACCCTTGCCATAGTAAAAAACTCTATAAACAGCTATTTCAAGACTTCTACACTATGCAAGCCCCTGCAAGTAAGCAACATGCTAATTCATCTGATGGATGATTTTGTGTCAACAAGTTACAGAGTGGGAAACTTAAATCTACAAACCCTCCTCTTCTAACCTACTGACAGTACATAAGATAAGTGAATTTAGAGAATTTGATTCAGATATGAAGCTTTCTAAGTGAGTACTACACCAAAAGGATTTAGCCAAATAATTAGGTGTAAAGGCCTCTTTTTTGAATGAAATTTTAAAAGGGAAGAGGCCTATAACAGCAGATATTGCTTTTTTACTTGAGAAAGATTTTCATTAATAAATAGTAGATCTATTTATTTAATCGAAACGCTCTTCGAATCTCTCTATTCTATCTTCAAACCTATCTAGTTTTCTCTCGAAGCGATGTTCCCAATTGTCAAATTTTCTTTCAAAGTTTCGCTCCCATTTATGAAATCTAAATATTCCTTCTTTTCTAATAACTTTATTAAAACTGTGCTGCAGTGGCTCTTCTACAATTATTATTACACTTTCTGGGATATTTAATGATATCTCTTGAGAAAGACCATCCCACTTCTGTTGCCTATTGTAATATTTAGGAGATATTGTTATTACAGAATCTTTAATTTGTATAGAGGGAACAGCTCTTTGTGCTTTTACTAATGCAGATGAATAGCTGTTGGCATGTGCATAGGTTCTATACTTTAATACCCTTTCTGCTTTGGGGCTCTGCCTTACTATTCTAAGATTGGGAAAAACAACAAGCTCTCTGTTATTATCCATCCAAGAGACAAAGAAATCTGAATAATCTGCACTCAAAAGTACTCTCTCTTCTGGCATTGGAGTTTTAGAGATAAATCTAACGTAAATAGTATCTACTTCTTGATTTAAGGTTATTTGCCCACTGTATTCTGCACTATCCCAATATGGTCTTGTAGATTTTACTGTATAGAATATTACTGCAAAAAGAGAAATTATCCATAAAAGCAATATAATCAAACCTGGTCTAACTCGCGTTGTTTTAAATCTAAACAAAAGCTGTATCCCACCGTATAGCATCCCTAAAAATGGAAGAGTTAGAAAAGAGATTATTGCTATTTTAAGAAAGAGCCCGTTTTCAACTCCTAAATAGAGATAATCTAGCATATTAATTGGGATTACCCCTTTAAAAACTTCTAACCCAAACAAAGAAAATGAAAGAGTTGCTAAACCCGAAACCGAAATAATAATTAATAAAACTGAGAAAACTATAGAGAGAAGCCTTCCTAAACCTTTTAGAGCTCCAGAGCTTTGGTTGGTAGCTCCCTTCCCAATTTTTTGATTTATGTAGGAGAGGTCCATAGGTTCTCCAAACATAGCGCACCTCTGCTCAACAGTTCTAGCTTGGGGAATTACTATCCACATTATAATATATGCAATTATCATAAAGGAACCGCCACCAATATGAATCAATCCAAAAAAGGAAAACCCTATTAAAAGAATAACAAATAAAATTCTTACAAGTGCAACATCTAGTGAGCTATATGCTGCAAGACCAGAACAAACTCCTCCTAAAACTTTATCTTGCCCATTTCTATATAACTTTTTTGGAACTCTTTTATAATTATAACTAGAAGAGGCAAATCTTACATCTCCCTGCTCTTGGTCAATTGCAGAGGGCCTCCCTAATATTGCAATTACCTCTTTAACAATAGAAATTGTAACAACAGATCCTGCTGGGGCTTTTTCTAAAAAAAGCTCGGCCATTCTCTCTTCAATACCTTCTACTATTTCGCGGCCATTCTCATTGGATTGGTAATGATCTTGGATTTCACCTAAATAACCTTTAATAAGAAGAAATCCATCTTCTTCTACAGTAAAAGCCAAATTCCCAATACTTATTTTTACAACTTTTTTCATAATTACTATTTTTTATTTCTTAGAAATGCAATTGTCTCTACCAAATCTTCCCAAGCTATATCCATCTCTGCAAGTAATTCTTTACCTTTTTCTGTTAATGAATAGTACTTTCTTGGTGGGCCCTGCAAAGACTCTTCCCATCTGTAATTTAATAATCCTTGATTTTTTTGGCGTGTAAGCAGGGGATAAAGAGTTCCCTCTACTACAATCATCTTAGCTGCTTTTAATTCACCTATAAGCGATGATGCATATGCGTCGTTCTTGTTCAATATGCTTAGAACACAATACTCCAAAACACCTCTACGCATTTGCGACTTAATATTTTCTGTATTAATATCGTTCATAATCTAATAATTTTAATCTTATCTGTAACTAGAAAATCTTCTGAGATTCTCTGCAGTAACCGGAATTCCTCTCATTTCACATTTTTGTGCTGCTGTCCTGGCAAGTGGTGCCACTAACCAAATGATTATATAGGCCCAAAAACCTGCACTACCCAAAAAAAGTGCTATAATAAATAAGACTCTCACTAAAATTACATCTATGTTAAGGTAGAGTGCCAGGCCACTACAAACTCCCCCAATAGTTTTATCGTCTGGGTTACGGTATAGCTTCCTAGCTGTTCTATAGCCACTAAATTCACTAGAGGTGGCAAATGAATCGTCCATTTGACTTCCGTCTGGCATTCCTAGTTGGACAATAATATTATTTACCGTTGCTATATTTACAACTTGATATCTTGTACCAAGCGCTTCAGTGAAAAGCTCTGCTATACGCTCTTCTAAATCTTCCATAACATCTGCCGAGTGAACTCCCATCTCTGTTTTCTCTTTGAACTTAGTAAGATAGATGCCGAGTTTTTGATAGGCGTCTTCGTCCATTACAAAGCTTTTTTTGCCTATTCCTACAGTAACTACTTTTTTCATATTATTCTCATTTAAAATTAATTTACATTCCTAATTACTACCCTACAATTATTTTTATAGAATTAGGTACTGCAAATATATGTATTTTTTTCAATACTGTGCGCAACATAGTACTAAATTTAAATAAAAAACTCGTTACTTCTGTAACGAGCTCATATAGTGTGATAAAAACTAAAATTACTCTTGAGGTGCACTAGGCAATTCATTTGACGGAGCCGGAGTAGTTGGAAACTCTGGCTGACCTTGGATAGGTGCAGAGCTCTCTATACGCTCCTGTATAGTGTTTTGCTTTTTAGTTTCTCCTGTAGATACAAACGCTGTTGCTAGAACACAGAGAACTAATATAGAAATTGCAAGAGTCCACGTTGCTCTCTCTAAAAAATCGGCAGTTTGCCTAACTCCGAAAGTTTGATTACCAGAAGCAAAGTTAGCGGCAAGGCCACCACCTTTTGAGTTCTGAACCAAAACAACTATTGTTAGTAATATACTGGCTATGACAATGAGAATAGCTATTACTGTATACATGATGTGATATTATATTTTATGTTTTCTTTTTAATTCCTTTACAAGGGACGCAAAGTAACTACTTTTTTCTGGATATAGCAAAATAAGTTTTGCATAAACATCTAAGGCTCTTTTGTAAAAACCTTGCTCTGTATAAATTGAGGCAAGAGTTTCTGTATAAAAAGAGGCATCGTCAAATAGTTCAGAAGCATCTATCTCGTTTACTTGAAGAGGGTCGGCTTTTTTACCTTTCACTAAAGATCTAAGCAAACTTGGCTTTTCTGCAATAAAATTATCTAGAGGTTTAGTTCTATCTAGCTCTACCTGCTCAAAATCTTTTCTTGTAAAATAGTCTCCCCCGGCAAGCACAAAGCGGGGCATACTATCTGGCACAAAATCTGTTATTTGATCTAAAACAATCTCCTCTTCTTTTACACTAGTTACTAACGTTTGGTTTGGCAACTCAGCAGGGAGCTCGGCTGGGACTTCTGTTGGAACTTCGGCTGGAGCTTCAGCTGGGACTTCAGCTGGGACTTCGTCTGGAGTTTCGGGGAGAACTTCATCTCTATTTTCAGTAACTGATTTATAGGTATTGTACAGTTTTTTTCTAGAGTAAACTCTAAGAGCTGCCTTTTCTAAGTATGTGTTAGAACTCCCTTGGTCTTCTGTGCATATATATTCATAAATATCTAAATAGCCTAGGTTATACCAAGGATATCTTGTTATAATTTTCTCATTTGCAGATAGGCTAAATTCAGACATAGTTTACCAATTTGCAACAGTATCGTTAAAAATCTGTTCTGTTAATTTCTCTATAATACTCTCTACAAGTCTAGATTCCACAGCATCTAAAGAAGAGGTAGAGGGGTAATCTTCAAAAGCTACATAACTTTTTTCAAAATTATCTTGGGGGTATTTATTATTTGTAAAAATAATTTTCACTGTAACACTTAACCTGTTTTGTGCAGCCACTTCTTGCGCTGTAACAGCAATTGACGCTGTCTCGTAACTAGTTATATGGCCTTCCACAATAAGGTCTCCCCCTTCGTTCATGGAGTTAAGCTTTGTGAGTCTTCTATATTTATCTTTTAGCCCCTCTGTTATACTATTGCTCAAAGAGGGGTTTATTCTCATAGCCCTATTCTCAATATTATAAACAGTTATAGAGGTAACATCTGGCTGAATAGAGGTTCCCGAAAAAGAGTATATCCCACAACTTGCAACTAAGAAAGCCCCAGAAACAAACATAAAAATTGAAATAATAACGCTTACTACTCTTCTCATAAGTCTAAATTTAACTCTTTTATTTTTCTATAGAGTGTTCTTTCAGAAATTCCTAACTCAATAGAAGCTGGTTTTCTTTTACCATTATGTTTTTCTAAAGCTTTTTTTATTAGCTCTTCACTTACCTTTTGCAAAGATAAAGAAACCTCATTTGCTTCTTTAGACTCACTTTCTACCTCCTCTGCATCTGTATCATAATCAACTACAGAGGTCTCTTCTACATTACTTTCAAGCTCTTTTCTAGAAGTAATTCTTGACGGCCCAGATATAGACTCTCTATTTAACTTTTGCTTAAGCTCTTCTACATCTTGTCTTAGCTGGTATAATACCTTAAAGATAATATCCCTATCTGTTAAATAGTCTGCTCCATGCGCTTCTGTTATAGCAGGAAGGCGGCTTGAGGGCTCTTCTGGTAAATATTTTTTTAAAAGATCTTGATCTATTACTCTAATGTGTTCAATTACCGAGATTTGCTCGGCAATACTCTTTAACTGCCTAACATTACCTGGCCAGCGGAAACTCTCCAATAGAGTAACAGCTTCTGGAGTTAACCTTATTGCGGGCATTTTGTATTTATCTGCAAAGTCCAACGCAAACTTTTTAAATAGCAGGTGAATATCGCCCGGGCGCTCTCTTAAAGGAGGCACAAGAATAGGAACTGTGTTTAAACGATAGAAAAGGTCTTCTCTAAACCTGCCAAGGGTTATAGCTCTTGTGAGATTTACATTAGTTGCTGCAATAACTCTCACATCTGTTTTTTGGACCTTAGAAGAGCCAACCTTAATAAATTCTCCAGATTGAATTACCCTTAAAAGTCTTACCTGTGTAGAGAGAGGAAGTTCTGCAACCTCGTCAAGAAAAAGAGTTCCACCATCTGCTACTTCAAAATAACCTTTCCGAGTCTCTAATGCCCCAGTAAAAGAGCCTTTTTCATGGCCAAAAAGCTCTGAATCTATTGTTCCCTCTGGAATGGCTCCGCAGTTTACAGCTATATAATGGTTATGTTTTCTATGGCTATTAACATGAATTATCTGAGGGATAACCTCTTTACCAACACCGCTTTCCCCTGTTATAAGCACAGAGAGGTCTGTCTTGGCAACTTGCACAGCAACTGTCAAAGCCCTATCTAAGACAGGGTTGTCTCCAATAATATCAAATCTCTGCTTAATAGATCTCAAATTCATAACACACAAAAATAGATAAAATTTATACCTTTGAAAAATTAAACATTTAATAATATGAAATTTTTAGCCATTATCCCTGCAAGGTATGCTTCTACCAGATTCCCTGGCAAACCTCTCGCAATGATTTCGGGAAAAACAATGATAGAGAGAGTGTACGAACAAAGCAGCAAAGCTTTTGAAAATGTATATGTTGCAACAGACAACAGCCAAATTTTCAAAACCGTAGAAGAGTTTGGCGGAAGAGCAATAATGACATTAAGTTCCCACCTCAATGGTACAAGTAGAGTACTAGAAGCTATGACCCAAATTGAAAAGCTAAGAGGAGTCCACTGCAAATATGTAATAAATATTCAAGGCGACGAGCCTTTTATAAAACCAGAACAATTAAAAGAGCTAATTGAATGTTTTAATAACCCACAAACAGAAATTGCTACTTTAGTTAAAGAAATAACAGATTCTAGCGAGCTTTTTTCTAAAGATATACCAAAGGTAGTTTTAGGGACAAATGGGCAAGCTCTCTATTTTAGCCGCTCTCCTATCCCATATATAAGAGATATCCCATCTAAGGAGTGGTTAAGTAATCACCAATATTATAAGCACATAGGCCTATATGGTTACAAGCGAGAA
>Ga0265293_10002208_pt1 | contig 40089 bp, 27 predicted proteins | sample Munlanlewell138R_FD_192505 | JGI IMG/M metagenome (GOLD analysis project Ga0265293, IMG submission 192505) | Leachate microbial communities from a municipal landfill in Southern Ontario, Canada - Leachate well 138R | ecosystem: Engineered > Solid waste > Landfill > Unclassified | place: Canada... | reverse complement strand
ATGTCTTCTTCTCGAATCGTTACAGTTTGGTCTACGGTGTAAATTGAAGAACCGCCGTGTACCGAACGGTACGCACGGTGGTGGGAGAGGACAGGTAGGGAATTAATCCCTACCTTCCTACTCGATTATAGACTTTTGCTACCCGCTCTTTGCTTTTCTCTTCTAAATAAAAGTGTTCAGTGCCACACCCCAAGCCCTATTAACCAAGTGCCTTTTTGCCAATAAAGTACGTGTATCGAAACATTTATCAGTGAAAGTTAGCATGTTTATGCTTAAATTTACACCTACATTGCTTTTATTATTTACCATAAACATTAACCCTTTTTGTTTATGAATCTAAAATTGCTTCTAGGTTGTTTTGTGGCTTTTGTTGCACTTGTAAACCCCATTCAAAAAGTTTTCGTAGTTACTTCGTTGCATAAACAGTTTGGCGAAAAGGCAGCCAAATCCATTTCAATTAGAGCCAGTTTTACCGCTTTGGCTATCCTTCTTTTTTTCCTATTTGTTGGGAGGGTAGTGTTTAGCTACGTGTTTCATATTGAACTTTATGCATTTCAAATTACCTGCGGCATCGTTCTGTTTTATAACGGAATTACCGGATTGCAGAAAGGATTCTTCTTTAAACTCGATGATTCAATGTCGGTGAAGGATATTACTGCTGTACCCATTGCTATGCCTATGATTGCGGGGCCAGCAACAATTACGGCTGCCGTAACTTTTCCGGCAGAGTATGGTCAGGTTGTAACCATAATATCCATTGTAGCTGCTCTGGGCGTAAATCTTGTTTTCATGGTTTATGCAGGCATTATTGGTAAAGTGCTTTCTCGTTACAATTTAATGAACCCTCTCGTTCGAATTTTCGGACTTATTGTGGCAACAATTGGTGTGCAAATGGTATTTAATGCGGTAAAAAGTTTTATTGAAATTTTTGTTTAAAAGCACTTTTTTACTGTGCCTATGGATAAATGCTTGGTTTATTTGCGCTTGCGTAACTAGGGCATTTCATAATTTGTATCTTTGTTGCGTTTAATTGCCAAATAATGAATAGAATTCTATTGCTAGCTTTGCTACCTCTGATAATTGTAGGTTGCGGTATGCAGAAACAGCAACCAGACAGTAGTCTTGTTTTTAGCTACAACGAGAGCAAAGGCATAACCTCCCTCGATCCCGCTTTTGCCCGAAGCCTTCCTCTTATATGGCCTGTTCATCAGGTTTTTAATGGTTTGGTGCAATTGTCTGACTCGCTTACTGTTGAGCCCTGTATTGCACACTCATGGACAGCTAGCGATAATGGGTTAGGGTATACTTTTAACTTGCGAACCGATGTTTGGTTTCACGAATCGCCACTTTTTGCTGATGGGGTGAGCCGAAGGGTAGTGGCCAGCGATTTCGTATACTCTTTTAGTCGAATACTAAATCCGCTGGTGGCATCGCCGGGAGCATGGGTTTTTTCAGTACTCGACATCAATGACCCGAATACCCAAAATGGACTGAAAGCGATTAACGATTCAACCCTTACCATTTATCTAAATAATCCTTTCCCTGCCTTTCTAGGTTTGCTCTCTATGCCATACGCATCAGTTGTACCACATGAGGTGGTTGAGCATTATGGTAAAGATTTTCGCTCAAACCCAATTGGAACGGGTCCATTTTACCTAAAGTATTGGAAGGAAGGAGAAAAACTTGTTCTTCGTCGAAACACGAAATACTTTGAGTTTGATGAGCAAGGAAAACGTCTGCCCTATTTTGAAGCCATAAACATTTCGTTTATTACCGATAAACAGTCTGAGTTTTTGGAGTTTTTAATGGGTAATATCGATTTTATTTCAGGAATACAATCAACCTATAAGGATGAGCTACTTACACGTGCCGGGGAATTAAACTCGAGTTACGCCAATAGAGTAAAATTGATTACCGGTCCCTATCTAAATACAGAGTATTTAGGTATTTTGGTTGATACTACGCTCGATATCGTTAAGCAGAGTCCGTTGCGCTTACCCGAGGTTCGTAGGGCGTTGGCATTTGGGTTCGATAGAGAAAAAATGATTGCCCATTTGCGTAATAACATGGGGTATGCAGCTCATAATGGATTTGTGCCTAATGGAATGCCAGGTAATGGTAAAATGGTGAAAGGTTTTAGCTATAACCCAGAGTATTCTAGGCATCTTTTAGAAAAGGCGGGTTATCCCAATGGAGAGGGTTTACAGCCAATAACGCTTTGTACCACAGCCGATTATTTAGATATTTCGGAGTACATTCAGCACCAGTTGGCACAGGTGGGTATACCCATTGAGGTTGAAGTATTTCCGGGTGCTGCATTTCGCGAAATGATGGCTAATGGGAAAATGGTGCTTTTCCGTGGAAGCTGGGTGGCCGATTATGCCGACCCAGAGAATTATCTTTCGCTTTTCCTTTCACAGAATCACAGCCCTCATGGCCCTAATTACACCCATTTTTCAAACAAAACATTCGATTCACTTTATGCCCAAGCATTGCACGAACCTAACTTTGTTAAACGAGCTAAAATATATAGTGCAATGGATTCGTTGGTTATTTCTCAAGTTCCTGTAATCCCCTTGTTTTATGATAAAGTCGTTAGGTTTGTAAACCCGAAGATTGAAGGGATGAAATCGAATCCAATGAATTTGCTGACACTTAAAAAGGTGTATAAAAAATAAATTATGAGAATTATTGCCGATAGCGGTTCAACTAAAACCCATTGGAAAATTATTGACAGTGGTGGAGTTTGCTACGATTTTTTTTCACCAGGGTTAAACCCTTATCATTATAATAAGCAGGATTATTCCAAGGCAATGCGAAGCGCTGTTGAGCACAAAGCCAACCCTAACGATATTAAGGAGGTGTTTTTTTATGGTGCGGGTTGCGCCTCACCCGATAGGTGCAGTCAGGTATCAAATTGCTTAGCTCATCTATTTCCAAAGGCACAAATCGATGTTTATACTGATTTGCTGGGTGCAGCACGTGCTCTTTTTGGCAACTCACCGGGCATTGTGGTGGTACTGGGCACGGGTTCGAGTGTTGGCTATTACACAGGGTCCGAAGTTCACCGTAAAACAGTATCGTTGGGCTATATTTTAGGAGACGAGGGTAGTGGAGGCCATATGGGAAAAGAGTTGTTGCGAAGATGGGCGTACGGAGAACTTTTGCCAGAGTTAGCGCAGAAAATGACCAGTCAATTTAACCTTTCGGTTGAAACTGTTTTAAAAAGTATCTACTCAAATGCTTATCCTGCCAGGTTTATGGCAAAGTTTACACGTTTTTTGGCCGAGAATATTTCGACCGTTCAAGCGCAGCAAATTGTCGAGGATTCTTTTAAAGAGTTGTATAGTAAGCATTTGGCAATGTACTCCGAGTGTAAAACGAATTCGATAGGGGTTGTGGGATCGGTTGGTAAGGTATTTGCTCCGCAGCTAAAAAATGTTCTTAATCAGCACCATATTTCGGTTGCTAATACAATACAATATCCAATAGATGCGCTGGTCGCATACCATAGCGAGTTAAAGTAAGTCGAAATCGATATTGCTATTGTTCCCCAAATTACGCGAAAGGGCGATGCATTCTTTCGCCTTTTCGATTTCTCCAACCGATTCTAGAATTTTTGATAGCGAAAGCAATAATTTTACTTCAAACAGAGTATAGCCACACCTACTGCTAATTTCTATTGCCTTTTTATGGTTTTTGTACGCTTTGCTAGCGTTTCCTTGATTAAGGTGGCAAATGGCAAGCCAAGTTCTTCCAATTATGGTTGTTTGGTAACTAGCCCAAGGCGGAGTGTCGCTAATTAGTTGCATAGCCGTTGGTATGTCGTCGTCGCTCACTTTTCGGTTAAGCTGCCAATTAGCCAGGTGGAGGCATAGGCTAAGGGTTTTTTCCTGTGGCGACAGGGTTTCTAGTTCTTTTTTCTGAAGAAGCACTGATAATCGGTTATATATTTGCTGATATTGTTTCGTGCTAGCCATGCCAAAAAAGAGTGCAATTTCAAAGTTGTGCCTATCAGTAGTCGACCAGCCTTTTTCTACACTGTTTATGTATTTTTCTATATCGTTGTAAATGTCATTACTTGGTAACGCCCTTTTTATATGCAAAACAAGAAACCGACATGAAAACCAAAGGCCTGATACTATTGGAGAACTGCTAAAGTTTGGGCACGAAAAGGGAAAATCAGCAGAAAATTGGTTAACCCAACTAAAGTCGAAACAGTAAGCATTTGATGTATAAAGTAAAGTTTTTCCCATAAAAACTTCCTTTTCTGAATTTGAGTGCTGAATATAGTTTAAGTAAAGTAGCCGCGAGCTGTTTGCAATGGTATTAAGGTTAATAAATTTTTCGAATAAAAATTTGCGAGCATTGCTGTTGCTTGCATAATACGGAATTAATTCCCTTCTCATTAGCTCTTCTCGCGAAAGAATATTTTGAATGTCGGGGTAAGCAAACACTTTTTCGAGTGTGCTGTCAGAAAGGGTAAAAAATTGCTTTAGGGTTTCGGCTTGTTTTCTGTCGTAGGCTAATTCGAAAAGAAGATTTAATAAATGCGTTTGCATTAACGAGCCTTTGTACAAGTTTTCTATTTGCCTAAATAGGTTAATATCGATACCGTTATTTTCTTCAACTAGATTAAGTAAAAGAATAATCCGATAGAGAATACGTTGTGATATTTTTACGTGTACCGTATATGTGCCAAATTCATTCGGCGTTATTTCTTCGGAAATTAAACCAAATGAGAGGAGCTGATTATAGGCGATTGCGTAGTTTCCTGCTTGCTTTAGATGAATGGGGTATATCTTTTTTAAGTTGTTCTTCTTAATCGAGTCGTAAGTTTTGTTTTCATGTGATATACTAATGATAGCCTTAAGTATATCAACTTTCTCCTCGTTGTGCTGACTTTGGTATACCTGCTGTTTTAAAAACTCAACCACTAAATCTACTTTATTAATTAGCAGGTGCATACTTGTTTGCGAATAGGTTTCTATTAACAACTGAAGGTAGTATGGATGTGAAATTAATTGCAGCAAATCGGGTGGAATTACTTCGACAATTACGTTTGTGTCCGTATCGGTGTTAATGGTGTTATCGAGTATTGCCTGTATCTCAAATTCGCTAAGCGATGGGATGTTAGCTTGGTTTGATGATAGCTTGTTGTTGTTCGTATACAGCCATCCTAGGGTTGGCGAGTTCAGTTTTTCAAATTGTTTCCATACCGATACTCTTGACGACACTATAAGCTTAAACCAAGTGCCCGACAAATTTGTAGCAAGTTGTTGCAACGCATTATAAATTCTTTCTGTTTTTGTGCCGTTCCCATCAACCTGGTCAAGGGCATCAATTATTACTATTAGCTTACCCGGCGCAAGTTTCTCGTTGTCGTTAAGGGTTTCAAAAAGTTTAGAGTTGGGTATTTCTAATTCTGAAAGGAGCCATTCGTCAATATAGTTGCCTGTATTAACCCAGTGCTCCAAGTGTAGGGCAGGCATATACAGAACGATATTGTTTTTATTTGTTGGTTCGCCAGTATAATCATCGTACCAATTTATTAACAGGGTTGTTTTGCCAAATCCGCCAGGGCCAATTATTGGGGTGGCAACATAATCTGAGTTAATAAACCATTCAAATCGTTCATTTGCAAATTGCCTGGGCACTGTAGTGTTAAAACCAAGAGGGTAGTCATTTTTTATCGTCCTACAGTTTTTAAGGCTAGCACGGCTAGCCGCATCCTTGGCGTTTTGCCATAAGTTGAAAATTGGTTCTTTGGTATGCTTGCTACCGCTATTTTTACCTTTGTACTCTTCCCAGCAGCTATATCCACAAAAAACCGATAGTATGTTAAGCGTGGCAACCGATGGATTAGAATTCGTTGAGAGGAAACCAAAAAAGCGTCTCAGGGTCGATGGACTAATAAGCAGTGACGTATCCTTAAATACCTCATCGGATAAGGCTTTGCAGTCTTTTTGATATGCAATTTTGCTCCCAAATTTATTCTCAATTGAATCTTTAAGTTTTTGTATCATCTCTTTGACACATTTCCAATTAGAAATTGTTTATAGCTCTGTTGTTTAGCTTGTTGTATAACTTATTCTCACTGAGTTTGCCTCTTTGAGCCGCTTTAATAAAATGGCAGTTTTGACCACCCAAACATACCGATTACATACCATATTTTTGTAACAGTTAAAAAGAATGATGTTTTAAAGATAATTTTTTTTTAAGAATTAGCAATACGTTATCGATTGACAGTTCTTTAACACTTAAAATGTATAGATATGAAAAAAGAGAATTCATTGAAATCGAATTTGAACCGTATTACGGTAGATGTTGGGGTTTTTGTAATATTTTTTCTAGTAACAATGCTGTTTGTCTTCACGGTTGTTCGCTCGTTTTAGTTTTGCATTTAGCTTCATCTTGATATTTTTAGTAACCCCTTAAATTCACTTTCTATGTTAACTAACGTTTGGAAATCGTGCTATGCTTCAGTTTGTCAGCTTAACTTCTTGAATGAGAGAGGGGTTTGTATTGATTCCCTTTCAGGGTTTAAGGTTGGTAATTATCTTGTAACTAGCCAGCAAGCATTCTGCATAGTGAATGCCCATAAAGTTCAAATTTCATTCGTTGAATCCGATGCCAATACTGTTAGCGCATCAATGAAAATTCCGTATGCCGAGTTTACAAAAGAGTTACGAATTGGGGTTGTACAGGATAGTGGTCATTATGCTATTTTCAGTATTGATTTCCCCGAGTTCAAAAATATTCCAAGCTTAACCCTAAGTGAGCAACGAAGCTTTTCAATTGGTTTGTCAGTAGCATCTTTAGGATTTGCTTCGGGTTATTCAAACTTATCGCTTAAATCAGGCATTATAGCATCGGTTTTTGCAGATAGTAATGGTATCCGATTTTTGCAATTTGATGGGCAGGTAGCATACGGAAACAGCGGCTCTCCCATTGTTAACCCTAACACAATGGGGGTTGTTGGAATCGTTAGCCGTAGGAGCACTCCAGCATCAAACGCATACCATCAACTTAAAGATATTATTACCACTAATTTAGAGGAGTTAAAAAGAACTGAGGCCATAGTTAAGTTTGGCGATATTGACCCTATTCAGGTTCTTATTGCAAATCAGAACCAGCTAAAACTTTTAGCAAATGTTATTTACAGGCATTCCAGCACAAGCATTTCGCAGGCCGTTATGCTCGATGGCATAATCTCTTTCTTTAATAATAATGCGGTTAGCTCTTTTACCAACAATGTTATGGATAAAGAGTATAAATTGTATAATAGTTAGGTTGTTTTTTTATGATTGTTGAATTAACCCTGCATTTTTTTGCAGGGTTTTTTTTGTTTTCTCAAATCCAACATCAATTGGTATTTCCTGTTTAACAAAGTATAGATTGGGTACGCAAGCAAAAAAATTTATTGCTTTTACATAATTTGATTGGCATTGTTTTTCTAAACTTGCAAATCTAGGCTGCCACCATATACCTTAGCCGATGGAGTATACCTCGATTCACCTTAACTCCGGTAGGTTCTTAGCACATCCAACTGAGATGGGGGCAACATTCATAAAGCCTAAGATGGAAAGAGCAAATACAAGACAGTTAATAACTGTAAATTTAGAAAGATCTGCGCAACAAAGTTATCGTAATTAGTGTTATACGGCAGAAGACTACTTAAATCATCAATTTTTCTTAGCAAATCAGAATAAACTTAGATAACTTTGTATTGAACTTATAGCCAGTATGGTATAATGTTAATAAACAACATATTAACTAATAATTTTACGTTATGAATAACCGCGAGATAGTGGAGTTTTTAAAAAAGATTGAACTTTTTAGAGGGCTTACCGAAAGCGAGTACGAATTGTTAACAAGCTGCGTTAAACAAAGGGTGTTTAAACCTAAAGAGTTGCTTTTTAGGGAAAATGAGAAACGCGAGAGCATCTTTGTAGTATACGATGGTACTGTTGAACTTTTTAAAACCAATGCCTATGGTGTTGAGTTAAAACTTACAACTTTTACCAAAGGCGATTTTTTAGGTGAAGGTGCTTGGACTGATGACTCACCTCATTCTACATCGGCTAGATCTATTGCTGAGACAACCGTTTTTGTACTTAATAGCGAGTTTTTCGCAAAGGAGATAGATACAACTCTTAAAATCTTCTCAAATATCACCCGGGTTATATCAAGGCGAATGCGTAATGCAAATAACCATATGATTAACTCTGCTGCTCAGTATGAGTCGGGTAGCACACGTCGTGAACACGACTTGCTTGGCGAGCGCGATGTTCCTAACGAATACTACTATGGTGTTCAAACTTTACGTGCAATAGAGAATTTTAATATTAGCGGCGTAACCCTTAGCTTTTATCCAACAATAATTAATGGTTTGGCTATTGTTAAAGAGGCTGCTGCTGAGGCAAATTTTGAACTAGGTCTATTCTCTACTGAGGTGCGTGATGGCATTGTTGCTGCATGTAACGAGATTAAAAGCGGAAAATTTCATAACCACTTTGCTGTTGATATGATTCAGGGCGGAGCCGGTACCTCAACCAATATGAATGCCAATGAGGTGATTGCCAATCGTGCTCTCGAAATTATGGGGTATGAGAAGGGCCAATACGAGTTTTGTCATCCAAACAACCACGTAAACCTCTCGCAGTCTACTAACGACGCTTACCCAACTGGTATAAAAATTGGACTGATAGAGTCAAATAAACAATTAGTTGAAGTTCTAAAAACCTTAGTTGATTCATTCCGTGCAAAAGCTAATGAGTTTGCACATGTTATTAAAATGGGACGTACTCAACTTCAGGATGCTGTTCCAATGACCCTTGGTCAGGCCTTTGAGGCTTATGCAGCTACTCTTGCCGAGGAAGAAGAAAGACTTAACCAAAATGCTAAGTTGTTCCTTGAGGTGAATATGGGAGCTACCGCAATTGGAACGGGAATAAATTCGGAGCCAGAATACTCAGAGAAGGTAATGAATCACCTTACTCGTATTTCGGGTCTCGATGTTGTTCTTGCATCAAACCTTGTTGAGGCAACACAGGATACCGGGGCATTTATTATGTATTCATCAGCCGTTAAGAGGTTAGCTGTAAAACTTTCGAAAATTTGTAACGACTTAAGGTTATTGTCTTCTGGTCCACGAACTGGTTTAAATGAAATTAACTTACCCCCTATGCAGCCAGGTTCATCTATTATGCCTGGGAAAGTGAATCCTGTAATTCCTGAGGTGGTAAACCAGATTGCATTTAAGGTTATTGGTAACGATTTAACTGTTACTATGGGTGTTGAAGGTGGCCAACTTGAACTAAACGTGTTTGAACCAGTTATTGTTCAGAGTATTTTCGAGTCAATCGAAATGCTTAAAAATGGTATGAATACTCTTAAGTATAAGTGTATTGATGGTATTACAGCCAACGAGGAGCATTGCCGTCAGCTAGTTTATGGTAGCATAGGGTTAGTTACAGCCTTAAATCCGGTTATTGGATACGAAAAATCAACCGTGATAGCAAAGGAGGCTCTTAAAACTGGGCGGAGTGTTTACGATCTTGTTCTGGAGCATAAGATTCTTACAAAAGAACAGCTCGATAGGATATTAGCTCCTGAAAATATGATAAAACCAACAAAATTTGTACTTTAAATAATTAGAGTGAGGCGCAAAAGCGCCTCACTTTTTTTTAGTTCTCGTCAAAATCTTTTAGAATCTTTTCCACCTCTTCTTCGGTACTTTTGAGTTTTGCTTTGCAAAACTTTATTAGTTCGGCAACTCGCCTAACATTTTGTGCCAAGTCGTCAATATCAAGCTCGTTGTTCTCAATTTTTTCAACTATCAGCTCAATTTCCGCTAGTGCTTCGGAATAGCTTATGTTTTTTTTAGCCATATTTATTTAGTCTCTAGATATTTAATATTGGTTGGAAATGTAACATAAAATGTTGTTCCTTCTTTTAGCGAGCTTGTTACCGTTATGGTGCCATTATTTTGTTCAACAAACTCTTTGCAAACCACTAGGCCTAAACCTGTGCCAGTTTCGTTGCTCGTTCCTTTTGTACTATAGCTATGCTCTAGTTTAAAGAGTTTTTCTTGGTTTTCGGGACTAATACCCACGCCGCTATCGGTTACCGATATTGTGGTGTCTGAAATAGATTGCGAGGCGGCAATTGTAACCTTCCCGTTGGGTTCTGTAAATTTTATAGCATTAGAAATAAGGTTTCTCATTACGGTTGACATCGTATTGTAGTCCGCTTCAATATGGATATTGTTGGGTGTTTCATTAATTAGCTCAATGTTTTTGGGCGTTGCTTGTAGTTGCAGAACGCTGGTAACATCGTGGGTTAAGCTGTTGATATTTATTTTTTGAGGATTAATTGTTATTTTGCCCGTTTGGCTGCGCGACCAGTGCAATAAGTTATCGATTAGCGATAGCAATTTGGTTGATGAGCCGTGTATAATCTCTCCAATCTCATCACGCTTGGCCTGGTCCATACTTGCCGAATCGGTAGCTAGCACTTCGGTAAGCCCAACCAGTGCGGTGAATGGGCTTCTAAGGTCGTGTGCAATTATCGAAAATAATTTATCCTTTGTTTGAACCAGTTTTTTTAATTCACTTTCCGATAGGGCTAGCTTATCATTTGCCAAATTTAGCGTGGTGTTCTTCCTCCTAATAACAATGTAGCTATATACGCTACCTATTGCTATTACTAGAATAAACAATGATATTACAACTAGAAAGTTGCGAAACAGGGTTTGTTGTTCAAGTTGTAGCGTTTTAAGCTGTGCCTCGGTTCGCAAAGTTTCAACTTCGCCCTCAATCTGTTTAATTTCCTCGGCTTTTTTGTTGAGTTCTAAATCTAAACTGGCTTGCCATATGGCTTCTTGCTGCACTTGCTTATTTAAGCTGTCTCTAACGGCAATATGCATTTTATAGTAGGAGAGGGCTTCGGTTGGCTGCCCCGTTTTGTTGTAGTAGTCGTAAAGTGCAAGTAGCGTGAGCTCTTTAAGTTTGAAGTTTTCAGTTGATTGGGCTAGCGTTAGCGCAAGGGTTAGATTGTCGATGGCTTTGGCGTAATCCTTTAGTTTTAACTGGGTTTCTCCAATTTTCCGAATACACAATCCGCGCCTTTCAAGGTTAAAATTACTACCGTAAATAGTCGAGGCCTTTTCAAAATAATTTATGGCTTGAATTAGTTTTTCTTCCTTTAATGAGAGATTTCCTAACTCGTTAAATATGTCGGCCTGAGTTTTCTCATCATTTTTCTGTTGGGCTATTTCTAAGGCGCCATCAAACATACTGTTTGCTTTTGCAAACTGATTGTTCTCGGCATAGGCTACAGCAAGATTTCGCATAGCTTGCGAAATTAGCTGCTCGTTGCCAACTTTTTTTCGAAATTCTATTGCTTCAGCGTAATTTACTATGGCTTCGGTGGGGTTTTTAAGATCCATATAGGTGTTTCCCAAATGGATGTATATATACGATTTTCCAATAGGATCCAATTCATCAGAAGTGATACTTAGAGCCTGATTAAAGTACTTTAGCGCATTTTGATGAGATTTTAGCTGCCGATAGGTAATTCCAATATTAACTAAAGAGCGTGACATATCGGTGGTTAGGTTTTCCTCTTGCCTAATTTTTAGTGAGTTTAGGTAGTTTTTTAGTGCGTCGGCAAGCATTCCTTGCTGTGCGTATAGGGTTCCAATTTCGTTGTAGGTTGATGCAAGCTGTCGTGCATCATTTAGCTCCTTACGTATACTTATGGTTTTTTGTAGATTATTTAAAGCCTCGGTATATTGTTCAAACTTGCGTTGTATTCTCGAAATATTTTCGAGTGTTGAGGCGTAACTCGATAAATATTGATTTTTTTCTCTAATGGCTAAACTAAGATTATAGTTTTCAAGTGCTTCACTATTTTTCCCCATACGAGCGTATAGGCTTCCTAGTAAGTTGTGTATTCGTCCAAGTTCGTTTTGTTTGTTGGCTTGCTGTGCAATTGTAAGCGAAGCATTTAGGGCTTCGAGCGCTTCGGTATGCTTACCCATATCGCGATATGCCAAGCTAATGTTCCGTAGGGTAATAAGCGTATTTGTTGTATCGTTAAAACTATTGAAAATTTTTAAGGCATTTTGGTAGTTGACTAACGCTTTGTTGTACTCTCCGCCCCTAAATTGCACGCTCCCTTTTTGTCTGTAGCATTCGGCTTCTTTTCTGTTTAGCGTGCTGCGCTGTGATAAATCTAGCGCAAGGTTAATATTCTCTAGTGATTGTTTTTGGTTACCCCTTGTGCTAAGTATATCAGCATTAAGCAGAAGAAGGTTAATGGTTAGCGAGTCGTTTTTTAGTATTTTTGCTTGTCTAATAAATTCGCTCAGCATTTTTTCGGCATCCAAAGGCCTGTTCCGTTTCTCAAGCATTTCAATTTGGGCGCGAACCAATTCGCTGTTTTCTACCTGACGTTTGCCAAGGATTATAGCCTCTGCTGAGTCGATATAGGTTTTTGCATCGGTTAAATTACCCAAAACTATTTGAGCCCGAGCAATTACAGCATAGCTTGATGAAATGAGGGATGTATCGGGTTTTTGCTTAGCTCTTTCGAGTGCTAAATTTGCATAACTAATCGCTTTTTTAGGATTTTCGAATAAGTATGTGGCAGCCTGTTTCGTATACTGCTTGCAATCGTTTTGGTTTTGTCCGTCCGCATTTATAGTTGGCAAAACCGTTAATAGTAACAAGCATAAGTAAGTGAAGCCAATATTACAGTATCTAAGCATATTTGCGCATATTTTTCGAAAGGTTTTTAGGCGTTACTTTGGATAGCACGGAAAGAGGGTAAGGTAAAATAGAAGGTTGTTCCTTTTGCGGGTGTGCTCTCAACCCAAATAGTACCGCCATTTTTTTCAACAAATTCTTTGCAGAGCAAAAGTCCGAGACCAGTTCCCTTTTCATCCGCAGTTCCTCGTGATGTAAAATTAGTGTCTAGCCTGAAAAGTTTATCCTTATCAGCATCGTTAATCCCAACCCCATTATCCTTTACGGCAATTTTAACCGTATCATCATTCTCGGTTGCCGAAATAACTATGCTGTCGTTATTGTTACTAAATTTAATGGCGTTACTAACTAGGTTTCGGATAATTACCCCTGCCAAGTTTTTATCGGCCCAAATAATAATATGCTCTTCTACTTGTTGCAAAATTTTTATACCCTTTTTATCTGAGGTGGGTTTTAGTAATTCCAGTTCCTCATTTATTAGTGTCGTGAGTGGAAATAGCTCAGGCTTATACATTATGCTACCAAGTTGTGATCTAGACCATTGCAGTAGATTATCGAGTAGCTTGTAAAGGCTTTGCGAAGAGACGTAAATAATTTTAATTAGTTCTTTTGTTTCCTTTTCAGTGTAGACCTCGAGATTTTTAAATAGTAACTCACTGAAACCCAGCAGAGCGTTAAATGGGTTTTTTAAATCGTGAGCAATAAGTGAAAAGAATCGATCTTTAGTCGCATTAATATCTTTGAGGTGTGTTTCCGATTCAACTAGTTTTTTGTTCGCATCTTCGAGCTGAAGGTTTTTTTCGGTAAGTAGCTTGTTAAACTTAAGTTTTTGCCTAAGGATAATAATAGTAACAATAACAAAGGCTACAAGTATGGTCATTATAACGAGCCAGTATACATTCAAGTTTTTTTGCCTTTGAAGATCAAGACCTCTAATCTGATCATTCTTTTTCAGTAACTCAATTTCCTTTTCTTTACGTTCCGTTTCGAATCGCACCTGAATTTCCATGAGTTGCTCAATACTATTGGCTTTAAATAGGCTGTCGTTAATAGCTATTCTTCTCTCTAGGTGTTCAAATCCTTTTTTGTAGTCTTGTTTTTTGTAATATATTTTGCTGAGTATCTCATAACTTTCTGAAATAAAAACCAGCTGGTTGCACCTATCGGCATACGATAGTGCTTTTTGAACAAAACTCATTGCTAGGTTAATATTACCCTGATAGTAATATACCCAAGCCAGATTGTTGTATGTGTTAAGAAGGCTAGTGTAATCTTCCGTTTCCTCGCTTAATGTAATCGATTTTTTATATGAAGATATAGCCTCATCATAACGCTTCATTTCTGATGAAAGAATACCGATGTTATTGTATGCTGCCGACTGCCCCATTTTATTATTATTCTCAATGGCTAGGTCACGTGCTTTTTTATAATAATCCAGCGCTTTATCATTTTCGCCTAGTTCATTGTAAATTATACCCAAGTTATTAAGGCTGTTGCTTAGGCCTTGGCTGCTATTCTCGTTTTGCTCTATTTCGTAGGCTTTCAGAAAGTACTCTAATGCTAACTCCCTATTGCCTAACTTTCGGTGAATTGTTCCTATAAAGTTATAAGTGGAGGCAAGAGCAACCTTGTTCTCTGTTTGTATGTATATGTTTGCTGCTTTAATTGCGTAGTCGAGGGCAAGGTTATTATCGTTAATTGTTGAGTATATATCGGCTAAATTACTTACAATAAATGTTTGCTCTGAAATCAGTTTATGCTCCTCGGCTATAACGAAAGCTTCTTTTAAAACCTTGAGCGCCTCTGAATATTCGTTTAGGTTGTAGTACGAACTTGAGGCGTTGGTTAAACTATAAATAACCATAAGGGGCTCGTCAAACTCTTTCCTGTAGCAAAGTGCAACATTGTAATCTTCAATGGATTTTTTATATTCCTTTTTTAACTGATAAATATTGCCCCTGTTATTGTATGCATTTCCTAAAAGTATGTTGTTTTTATTTTTTTTTGCTATGGCAAGAGCCTGATTAGCGTATACAAATCCCGTATCGATATTTATTTGCCAGTATGCTCTAGATAATTCAATTAGCGCTTGTACTTGTTGATCCTTATTTGGACTTTGAGTTTTTGCCCTCAGGCTGTCTATGGTTTGCCTATTAACCTGGCCAAAAGATATTGTATGCGTTAGACAAAGGACGGCTATTATTAAAGTATGCTTTATTTTCACTGGAGCAGTATTTTTTGGAAATATACTAAGAATTTATTTTTCGAGCAATTTTATTCCTGTTTAATCCTCTCTATAACACTTGTGAATTTTCCCGATGAAAGGACGGTCTCAACCGCTTGACCGGCTGCTAATTCATTTACTGATTTTACCAACTTTCCGTTTTGCGTGGTAATTGAGTACCCTCGTTTTAAAACATTAACTGGGTCAATTGCCTCCATTGTTTTTTCTTTGAATAGCAAGTTGCTATGCTCACTCGTTAGCATATTCCTTGTTTTGCTTGTGAGCATTTTTTGATGTTGGTTTATCGTGGCTAGCCCTCTATTTCTGATTAATATGGATTGGGTATTTATTTGAGAAACTTTTTTTTGCAGAATAATGTTTTTTTGATGAATATATTTAAACGCAGTGTCTTGCCCCAAATGCAACGTCTTTTGTAGTTTTCCTGAGGCTCCTTGCGTTGTTTTTATAACCAGAGGTACCAACCGGTTGCCAATTCTACTAAGTATATCAATGCTTGTGTTAATGTTTCGGTTTACAGCGTCAGTAAAATCATTGTTTGCTTCATCGAGCCAGTTCTCAGCGTTTACAAATTGGGTTACCAGAAATTCGGCTACGGCCGTTGGTGTTTTTTGTTTGGTGTTGGCTACCATATCGGCAATTGTAACATCTTTTTCGTGTCCTATTCCGGTAATAATCGGAATAGGAAATTGCGCAATGTTGTTGGCAATATTGTACGAGTCGAAGCACCCGAGATCAATTTGCGAGCCCCCTCCTCTAATGATGGTAACCACATCCCAGTTTTCAATAGATCCGTGTATGCGGTCCAGTGCTTGTATTATTGATTCTTCAGCTTTGTCGCCTTGCATTATGGCGTTAAAAAGTTTAATTGAGAATGTGTAGCCATAAGGGTTGTTTTCTAGCTGGCTTGTAAAATCTTCAAAACCTGCAGCAGTGGGCGACGATATTACGGCAATACGTTTGGGGAGCATGGGTATTGCAATTTGCTTGTTCATATCCATTACGCCTTCGGAAATGAGCTTATTTATGGTTTCTTGTCGCTGCATTTCAATATCGCCAATCGTAAACGTAGGGTCTATGTCAACAATGTTAAGCGAAAACCCATAAATGGGATGGTAGTTAACCGTACATTGGACTAAAATTTTTATTCCCGAAGTAAGTTTTCTCCCAGCAGCCCTTTCAAAAAAGGGTTTTATCATCCTGTAATTTCTGGACCAAATAGTTCCTCTTACTTTTGCCTTAGGTTGTTCTGTCTTTTTGTCTTTTTCAACTAGCTCAAGGTAGCAGTGCCCCGAGATGTTCTCTTTAATTTCACTTACCTCACCAATAACCCAAATTGACCCCGGGAACTGGGTATCTATCGCGTTTATTATTTTTTGGGTAACCTCGTAAAGAGATAATGTGTTTCTCGTGTTCATCTGCTTTCCTTCGTTTTATTTTGTGCTTTCTGAATTCCCATTATCTATTCTGCCGAAACGACGGGGCTGTTCTCATCAATGGAAACTTTTCGCTTTGCGCACCTCTGATATGCTGTTTTAGCAAATTGCTTTTCAGGTTTATTTATGGTGTACTCGCATCCTAATTTATTGATAAATATAGTAAAATACTATTCTATTTTAATGCTATTATTCTTGTATTCAACCACATCGCCTACGCGAAGTTTTGCCCTTTTCCTACTTTCAGTAACACCGTTAACTTTTATGAGTCCATCAACTACAAGTTGTTGCGCTTCTCCACCGCTTTGGGCTAGTCGTGCTGCTTTTAGTAGTTGAATTAGTTGAATGTATTCGCTTTCTATTTTAAAAGTTTGCATTTTATCTGGTTATTTAAGGTTTTCAATGGAGTAAGCCCTCAAAAATACTATATTTGTTTTACTTTTTATTTCTTTTAGTAAGATGAAAATTTTTCGTTGTCATCAAATTCGTGAGATAGACGCATACACCATTAAGCATGAGCCAATTCCATCCATCGATTTAATGGAACGGGCTGCTTTTGAACTATTTAAAAAGATTGTTGCCATATACCCTTATGCAAAGCGTGTGCAAGTTTTTACTGGTCCTGGGAATAATGGGGGCGATGGCGTTGCGCTTGCTCGTATGTTGGTAATGGTAGGCTACAACGTTTCGCTGTATGTTATTGAGTCTACTTCTTATTCAAAAGATTTAGAGGAAAATTTACAGCGAATTCGGCAGCAAGGAATTGTAAGTCCAACCTTTATTAATCATTCCTCAAATTTGCCAGCCATAAATTCCGATGATTTGATTGTCGATGCCCTTTTTGGTTCTGGGCTAACCCGTCCTTTGCAAGGGTTTTCATCTTTGCTAGTTAATTATATTAATTCGATTGGTGCTTGCGTTGTTTCTGTCGATATTCCCTCGGGACTTTTTGGTGAAGAAAATCCTGTACCTAATAGCAATGAGGTAATTAGGGCAAACCACACCTTTAGCTTCCAGTTTCCCAAGCTGAGTTTTATTTTTTCAGAGAACGATCAGTACGTAGGTAAATGGGAAGTTGTAAATATTGGGTTGCATCCGGCAATTATGGCTAGCCTGAGCTCTCCCTTTTATTTCACTGATTTAGAGTTTGTTAAAATGAGAATCCCTAAGCGATTAACTCATAGTCATAAAGGGAGCTTTGGGCATTGTCTTATTATCGCAGGGAGTTACGGAATGGTTGGGGCATCTATACTTAGCGCAAAATCGTGTTTAAAGTCAGGCGCAGGGCTGGTTACCGTTCATGTGCCTAAGGACGCTGTAATGGCGATGCACGCATCTTTGCCCGAGGTAATTGTACAAGCCGATTCTAATCCGCATTTTTTTACTGGTATTGAGAGCATAAACAAATTTACATCGGTGGCTTTTGGCTCGGGGGTAGGGCAGGGCTCGCAAACTCTATCTGGCTTTAAAAAGTTGCTAAGTTTATGCACAAGGCCTGCGGTTATTGATGCCGACGGTCTAAATCTGATTGCACATAATAAGGACTTGCTCAATAGTTTACCACAAAACAGCGTTTTAACTCCGCATGTAGGAGAATTCAATAGACTTTTCGGCGAAACTTTTTCAGGGGCAGAGCGGTTAAATGTTGCCATTAAAATGGCTAAAAAACACAGTGTTATAATTGTTGTAAAGGGAGCAAACACGCAAGTGGTTTGTCCCAATGGACAAGTTTTTGTTAATAGCACCGGAAATCCTGGAATGGCAACCGCTGGCAGTGGCGATGTTCTTACGGGTATTATAGCCTCGCTGCTTGCCCAAGGTTATAGCCCTTGCGACGCTTGTGTTGTAGGTGTTTTTATACACGGCTACGCTGCCGATTTGGCTGCTGAAACTTTCGGACAGCAGTCTTTGGTTGCCTCAGATATCGTTAGCCATTTAGGTTTTGCCTTTAATAAATTGTTACAATAAAATTATGCTCATTATCTTTGTGGGTAGCGTAACAAATATTTTAGATTCAAAAAATGCTTTGTGCAGTTGTTATTTTCACATTTTAGTAAGTTGTTTTGTTGAAAAATCGCAATAATTATACTTTATATTATGAATAAATTTGTTTTGGCTTCGGTAGCATCAATGTTTCTGCTCCTTTCCTGCTCAAAAAAAACTGTAACAACCATAACTCCCATAGGCGCTTCAGCATCGTTAAGCCCTAAAGGAATGGCGTATTCTCTACCTAAAACAGCTCTTAGAGTTAAGGTTAATGCAGAGTTTAAATCGGTATCACCAGGACCTTACGCAAAATTTGCGAAGAAATATTTAGGCATCTCCTCTGTTATTCTAGAGGCCCAGAAAAAATGGTCAATTTCAGATATTGAGGTTGTGCCACATAGCTTGCCCGATTTAAGTTTAATTTTTGTAATTGAACCAGCGGAGAGCTTTAGCCTCGACTTTTTGAGAATCACCGAACAAGGATTGATTATTCCACTTTCTAACTCCGACTACAGAACTGTTAAAAAGTCTGTGCATTCGTTAGATAGTTACGATACCAAAAACGTATTTCTCGATTTGAGTGCAACACCTTTTATTGCAGCAGAAAAAACTACTCACTACTCTAGGGTGGTGCAGGATAGTTCTTTTGTTCGTGTTCCAATTCACAAGTCTGTAGTTGTTGAGCGTTCAGTTGAGGAGAAGGCTCGCGAGGCAGCCGATTTTATTTTCTCATTACGTAAGCGTAGGGTTGAACTTTTGTCTGGTGATGCTGATTTTGTAGCCGAAGGCAAGGCCGTTGAGGCAGTTCTTAATGAGATTTCTCGCCTCGAGGATGAGTACCTCTCGCTGTTTACAGGAAAAATTACATCGAGCAAAGCTATCCACTATTTCGATTATACTCCTGTGGCAAATGGCGATAACGCTTCATCTATTCTTTTTCGTTTTTCTAATACTCGGGGCGTTTTATCCTCCTCAGATTTAAGCGGCAGTCCCGTTTTAATATCCTTGACGATAACAGAGAAATGGCAAGGAACAGGGGTATTTGATCAGCTTATTACTGAAAAAGGAAAACCTCGTCTTGATGCGGTGTACTATCGCTTGCCCATACCTGTTGAGGTGAAAATACACGATTCTGAAAATGATTTTTTTCAGCAAGTGCTTACTCTTTCTCAGTTTGGACCATTACTCAGAATGCCCTCCCGACTTGTTGTAGAGTAATGTTTTTAAGTTGAAGCATTAGTCAGGCTGAGCGGAGTCGTATCAATAGTCAGGCTGAGCGGAGTCGAAGCCCATATACAAAAGAAGCCGACTTATAAGTCGGCTTCGATTTTTTCAATCATAAGCTCCGTTTATTTCTTCAAACTCGCCTTACTAAAGATATGCTCTGGAATATTTGCATCAAATTCAATTTCTAATACCACAAAATCGGTTCCTTTCCCATCTTTAAGCATATCCTTGTAATTCATTTTTGTGGGATACCACCTGCCATCGATTTTCTTTACATCCTTTAGCTCCGTTTTCTTAAGCAGCAGTCCGCTTTTTGCATACATCTCTTCTCGCAAGGGAACGTATCGCTCAGTATCTACCCATACTTTTCTGCTATCGTAGGTAGCATCATCTACTTTTGCATTTAGTTGAAGAATCCATGTTTTTCGGCCATCAATGGTCTCTTCGCCAACCACTTTTGCATGGTACATCTCGGTTAGTTTACGGTTCTCCATCATATCCTCGTACGAGAGGTCCGAGCCCATAACCGATTGCTTTAGCATGTGCCCCGATAGCTGAATGGTGCGGTCGGTGGAAGGGGAGTATATCCATAGCCTATCGTCCAACTTGAGCATTTTTGTGCCTTTTTCGCGTTCGGGAGCAAGGTATTCGGAGAAGGATTTACTGTTCCCCTCAGCGTAACCAACGGAGGTAACGGTGCGGTTATTTCTGCGACCGTAAATAATCATGTCTGATTTAGTGATGCTTGTTTCTGAGTTGATATTAGCATCTACCTTATTTAGGATAGCAATGGCATCTTGAGCCTGAACTTGGGTTAAGGATAGCGCTGACAGTATTAATACGACTAATAATTTCATTGTTTTTTGTTTTAATGGTTAATTATTAAACCTCTAACTCTTTAAATAGGGTGGCCGTTTCTCGTTTGTAAATGCCAATACCCGAAAGCATATTACCAAATACCATAGCCAATAAACCAGGGATAAAGCCTATATACAGTAATTGCAGAGTAAACTTCGATTTTATTACCGATGGCATCATCATGGTGGCATCTTTCATCATACCGCTTATATCAATTCCATATTTCTGCATTAATAGGGTAACTACAATTCCTAGTGAAGTGCCAATCAATGAGCCGATTATACCAATTAGAACAGCTTCGTAAATCATGGTTCTATAGATATGACTCTTTTCTTCGCCCAGGGCAATTCTTATACCAAACTCTTGATATCTGCGTAGGCCACCAATTAGCCCTGTATTCCAAAGTACAATGGACATTATTATTATGAAAATTACCACAAACATTCCTGAAACAGAATCTACCAGATCGAGATAAGTTCCCATACTGCTCTGTTCGCCCAAGGTTTTCATTATCGGGGCAAACTCATCGGGGTTATCTGCATATTTGGCATTAAATGCTTCACGCATCTCAATTGCTTGGTCCTGCATAAATACTTCATCCTTGTAAAAACCCAATATCTCGCCAGTCCCGTTTTCCATGTCCAGTATTTGTTGTGCATCGGTAAAGTCGATTATTACCGTACCCTTGTCCATTGCCATAACTCCAAAACGAACCGTGCCGCTGATAGTAAAGCTGGCGAAAGTCATGCTACCGTTCATGGTACTGCCCATGTAGGTAAGCTCATCGCCAATTTTTACACCCAGCTTTTCAGCAAACTCATGGCCCAACAGTACCTCTCCACTTTTTTTAGGAATTTTGCCCTCTACCAGTGAGTTAACTAGATTCATTCGCTCAATCTCGCTGCTGTTTTTTGAGAACATCTCAATTGCCATACCCATAGCTGGCCCCTGACCTTTTGATACTTCATTTTCGCCAGGAGCGTCAATAATACCCCCAAAGTTTATACGGTTTACCCAGGTATAATCAGGGAAATCGCTATTAAGTTCTTTGTGTATTTCATCAATACCCAAAAGGGCAAGGTCGTTTGGCATTTGGTCAATATTCTCTGCATACGCCCTCGACATTACCTTTACGTGGCCTGTTTGAAACCGAGCGGTTTGGTCTATCATATCGCCCAAGAAACCGCTTAAATATCCACTAAGCGCAATGGTTAGGAATACGCCTATTGACACAACTGCAACAGGTAGTACGCTTCTGTTCTTGTCTCTTAGTATTGCTTTAAATATAAATTTTATCATTGTTTTGAGTTTTAAGTGCTTAGAGTTTTAAGTGCCTAAAGTTTTCAAGTGTCTTAAGTGTCTAAAGTGTTAAGTGACTAAAGTTTAAAGTTTCAAAGCTTTAGTTATCAGTTGGTTGTTATTTGCTTGCTGTATTTTCTTTATTGCTGATTACCCTTTTTTCTCATTTAAACTTTTGCTAATTGATGTGAAAATTGCCAGTAACTCTTTTGCTTCTTTCATGGTTAATTTTATTAGTTCGACTGGAAGCCATTGCATTTCTTCAATTATTTCGAGCCAATAAAGGGTTTCGTTTGCTTCACCTTCCGATATTTTAATTTTATACCTGAAGTCGGCTTTACTTTTTGTGCGATTTGCCTCACGATAATTGGCTCCGATGCTTGTTCCTGATTTGGAGATTTGATTTCTTATTACTCTCCCTTCGTAGGATGCGGGTAGCTGAGCCGATAATTTTAAAATATCAATGGCAAATTGCTTTGTGCGAGTCTCGAATTGCAAGCTAAACGCTTTGTTATCCATTGGGTTGGGTTTTAAGTGCCTAAAGTTATTGAGTGCCTAAAGTGCCTAAAGTTGGAAGTGAGCAAGTGTGCCGTTATTAACTTGTAACTTTAGGCACTTGTCACTTGTCACTTGTCACTTTTAGTTTTCAGTTTTTCACTTTCAACTTATTTTCCCTTTCAATGCTTCCACCGGGTTCATGCGGGCAATTTTACGTGCAGGTAAAAAGCTAACTATGGTAGCCGATAGAATAACTAGGAGTACTGTCCCTAAAATTAGGCCAATGCCATAAACTGGGTACATCCTTTCGGCCATGATAATTCCCATATCTCCGCCGTCAGTACCAAATGAAATTCCTGTACTGGATAAGTACCATAAAATGGGTATGCCATATAACGCGCCCAACACGGTGGCAAAAACGCTATACATTCCTCCTTCGGCAGTAAACATACGTACTACTTGCCAGCGGGTCATGCCCAGTGCTATGTATGTTCCTATCTCTTTTTGTCGTCTGAAAATGGAAAGCACTTGTGTGTCGAATATTGCGAGTAAGCCAAGTGTCATAAGTACTATATAAAGGATAGAGCCACCTACTTTTTTAGCATTTATAAGTTTTGTTTGTTCCCGCATTAGGTATGCCTGATTCTCAAATCTCCAACCATCAACTTCGGTTTGTTCATATTGCTCGTTGGCCACAAAATAGGTCGTTCTGTTTTGCAGCAGGGTTATCTCCCTCAGTTTATCAATGGACATCCAAACTTGTCCCCCATCAATAAATGGCACTGTTGTTTCAAAAACACCAGCAACGGTAGCCGTTGTAGCATCGTAGGTGCCGTTTTTATCTCGCCAACGCAAAAGAACATCATCGCCAATTTTTATTTTTGCCGATTCTGCCATGCGCTCACCAATAATTATTGGAATTTGGGCATTACTTTCGTTTAAGAGTTGGGTAGGCAGTCGCAATGTTTTCTGGTTGGGGTCAATTCCCTTAATAAGGATAGACATCATTCTGCCACTAGGATATAAGTTTCCCTGTTGTATTAATACGGGGGTTAGGTTCTCTTGTTTAGGGGCAGCTAACTCACCATGCCCATCCTGAATAGAGAATGCATCATAGGCATCGTAATTGTTGTTTACTAGGTGGCCATGCCCGTATTCCCAGTTTATGCCATCTATTTTGGCTTGTTGGTTCCAGCCGTCTATTAGCCCATTAAAAAATATAATAACTATAAAGGCAAATGACAGCACCCCTGCATTGAGCCAGGTTCTAAGACCAGCCCCCATGAGGTTTTTGTATGCTAAGTGAAATGCTAGTTTCATAGTTATATGGTTTTTGCTTTCATCAATTCATCTTTTACAACTTTGCCATCTTCTAAATGAATCAAACGGTTCATGTAGGCCATTACTTTTTCGTCATGCGTAGAAAATAGGAAAGTGGTATTGAGTTCCTCGTTAAGTTTTTTCATCATTTTCAGAATAGCATGCGCATTCTTGGCATCGAGGTTGGCCGTTGGCTCATCGGCAAGTACCAATGCAGGGCGTTTAACCATTGCGCGCGCAATGGCAACCCGCTGACCCTCTCCACCTGATAATTTTGAGGGTTTCTTATTGGCCATATTTTCCAACCCAACCCATTCTAGCGCTTGCATTACCTCCTTTTTTCGTTCGGCTGCGGAGCGCTTCTGAAGTATTAGCGCAAATTCAACGTTTTCAAACACCGTGTATACTGGTAGTAGGTTATAAACCTGAAAGATGAATCCAAGGTGTTTGTTTCGCAGTTGTGCCGCTTCTTTGTGCGAAAGGCTGGAAATTTGCTTCCCCATCACAGTTGCCGTTCCTTCGGATGGAGAATCCAATGAACCAATAATATTTAGTAATGTAGTTTTTCCTGAACCGCTGGGTCCTACAACGCCTGAAAACTCGCCTTTCTCAAACGTTAAGTTGATATCGTTAAGGGCTGTAAATTCGCCGTCTCCAACAGGGAAACGCTTAACCAAGTTTTCGAGAACAATAATTTTTTCTGACATAATCTGTTTTTTTAATGATTATACACTAGCATTAATCGGACACCAGGGTCAGAGAATGAATTTTCAAATTGAGTAGTGCCCATACCCGATTGACTATCGGGATTGTAGTAGGCCATTATATAGCCTGTAAGTTTTTTGAATTGATGTTCGTAATTTATGAAGAACGAGAAGTTTTCCGATTCCCATGCGTAATAAGCCATAGCGCTTATGTTATCGAAAAAACCAAGAGGATACATAATCGATGTAGCTGTAACATTGGAAGTATTCTCAAAAGTAAATGCCTTTTTATCGTAAGTTAACAGCATACTTTCGAGGGTAACGTTTAGGCCACTTCCGATTCCAAAGGTGTAATCAACGCCAAGTGTTAAGTAGGTTTGATTGGTTAGCATCCCAACATTTTTTGTTTTGTTGATGTGAACAGCCTCAAACCATAAGCCTATAAGCACATCCCATTTACCGTCGAGCGCATACCTGTTTTCAGGGATATTATCGTAAAAAGCAAAACCCTGTAAATCTGCTGAACTGGTATTTCTATGGTGGTATGTTCCGCCAACCTCACCTCTTGGAACTGGGAATTGAAGGCGACCTCCAAATTCCGGTATATCCCGATTGTTTTTCATCAGCTCAAAGCCCCTGGGATTTTCGTTGCCATAAAGTGCCCAGGCCCAGATGTTGGCATTGTTTAAAAAATAGTACCGACCTAAAACCCCATATACCCCAGTGGTAAATTGCAAAGGGTCGCGGGGGTCAACTTCATCGAACCATTGTAAAGGCCGGAGCATCACAGCTGTTCCAAAATTTATTTTTTGTAAGCCTACTCTGAACTCATATTGCTTGCCTGTAAATCGCCCCCATATTCTGTATGGGGCAATATCTCCGTCGGTTTTAGAATTGTTGAAAGGATGAAATAGTACTGAACCATACATATTTGCCGACGTTTCAAAATCGAGCATAGATTCGTTCTTAAAAGTATAGCTGTAGTTCAATTCGGGTAGATATCTGCCTCCTATAAACATATCCAAATCATTTTTAGGGCTATAGCTAGTGTATGCCGATGCCTGTCCGTCGAACTCAAATTTGTGCGGCGATTTCTTTGTTGTATCAATTTGCGCCTTTACCCCAAGTGATAAAAAGGTGAGAAGTACCAGAATTGCTAGTTTTTTATTTATCATTTATTGTTTTTTTTCGATGATTCCGTAAAACAATGCGTTCATCGATTCAATGATAAAATCTTGAGGTTTATCGTATCGAGCCATTAAATCCTCGTCCTCCATCATTTTTACAATTTGGTTAGCGTAGGATAGAAGAAAATCTATTTTTACATCACTACGAATAAATCCTTGACTTTGAGCGTCTTTGTAAAAATTAGTTATCGAATCTTTCGATTCGTTTTTTTTCTGTTCCATAAATTCTTTTAAATCCGAATCAGCATTTGTGTAAATATCGCGAATAAACTCCATGCTAAAGTTGTTCATTCCTTCAATTTTCATTAAAAAAATTTGTTCAAGTTTCTCTGAGAATGGGAGTTCGCTTTTTGTTAATTCTTTAAAATCTAAAAGCGACGATTGAATTTGGTTCTCTAAAATTGTTTTGGCCAGTTCTGTTTTATTTGAAAAAAACTTATAGAAAGTCATTTTGCTTACATCGGCCTTCTTGCATATCTCCTCAATGGTAATTCTGCGAATTCCGTGTTTCCAAAACAGCTCTTTTGCTGTTCTTATCGTGTCTTTATATTTTTTATTGTTTTTAAAATCTTTCATCGCCTGTTTTTATAGTTCTTAAGTTTATGCCTAAGAGAATACCCCTGTATTGTCAAATTAAACTCTTCCACTAAATCTCTTGTGTTCTTATCTATTGCGGGAGTTGCAGGGGACGTTTAACTTAAAGGGAATCTTATTTTGAAGTATAGTTTAATGTAAATAATATACAAATATAGTATTTTCATACAAATAACGTACAGTATTCAAAAATGTTTCTTCTTTTTTATTGAATGAGTTTAGAATAAGCCTTTAAAGTAAGTTGTTACTCAGAATGTTTTGTTCCATTTGTGTGGGATTAGAAAGATAGAATCTAGGACAATAGTCAGGCTGAGCGTATTATACGAATAAAGCCGACTTGTAGGTCGGCTTTATTCTTTATCGAATTATTATAGTAAGGTAAATTCAAGACAGAAGTTTTGTATTATCGTTTATTGTATTTTACCTATTGTTTTTCTTCATTTTCAATTTCCCCTTTAAAAGATTTACTAAATTCATCCCAAGGAATAGTTTTGTAGTGGTCGCCACCAAAATATTTAAGCATAGGCTCAATTTGTGCCGCAGGATAGTATCCTGGAACGGCAGTTAGCAAGCGGTTCTGCTCATCCATATATGCAACCGATGGGTACGACATTTTACCCTGCAACAGCGCTGCGGCCAGCTCGTGTGTGCTTCGCCTACCTTGTTGGCTATTAACAAATTCTTTCCCCTGAAAGATTACGGGCTTAGTCGATTCGGCATTAAATTTTACAGGGTAAAAATATGTGTTCAAATAATTTGCAATTTCAGGGTGGCTAAACGTTTTGTTGTCCATTACTTTGCACCAGCTACACCAATCGGTATAAACATCAATGAAAATTTTTTTCGGATTGGTTTTATTCAATTCAATGGCTTCTTCAAAAGTATACCATTTTACTTTAACCTGTTCTTTTGGTTGTGCAAAAATAGTGGTCACACCTAAGGCGAAAATAAAAAGTATGGCAAAAAGGTTCTTCATAATTTATCAAAGTTAGTTTAGTGTGTAAGTTGAGTGAGTCATCTTATTTCATTTAAGTATTCCAAAATTGCAAACAAAAATACAACCTAATTGTTTGCTCAAATCTACTGCAAAAATATTACCCGTGTAAACCTTTTTGGGTATTTTAACTCTAAATTAAGCATCTTAATATACGTTAAAACATATTTTTTTGTAATCAAAATCTAATGTAAACTGTTTAAAAACCGCTACCTTTATGAACTTTAATATAATTATCACACCTAAAATAGTTAAATTATGAGTAATACAATTGCAAATTTAGAACCAAAAATTGTTTGGAAGCATTTTTATAGCTTAACCCAAATACCTCGCCCTTCGAAAAAGGAAAGTGCTGTAGTTGATTTTGTAACTAAATTTGGAAAAGATTTAGGCCTCGAAACAATTGTTGACGAGGTAGGTAACGTAATCATCCGTAAGCCTGCTACTCCAGGTATGGAGAATCGTAAGGGAATTATTCTTCAGGGGCACGTTGATATGGTTCCACAAAAGAATAGTGATATAAAGCACGATTTTGAGAAAGACCCAATTAAAACATACATTGATGGCGATTGGGTTACAGCTGATGGTACTACTCTTGGTGCCGATAATGGTATTGGCGTTGCAGCGGCTATGGCTGTGCTTGAAGACAAAACACTTGTGCATGGTCCTATTGAGGCTCTTTTTACAGTCGATGAGGAAACTGGAATGACAGGTGCTTTTAATCTTAAACCCAATGTTTTAAAGGGTGATATCCTTATGAATCTCGACTCCGAAGACGAGGGTGAACTATACGTTGGTTGCGCTGGAGGTATCGATGCAAATATTAAACTTGCCTATACCGATGAGCCAGCCCCTGCTGGGTATACCTTTTTTAAATTTGATGTTTCTGGCTTAAAGGGTGGCCACTCAGGTATGGATATTATACTGGGTCGCGGTAACTCTATTAAGTTGCTGTTCCGTTTTCTACGCCATGCAGAGGTAGAACTTGGTCTGCGTATTTCGTCTATCGATGGTGGTAGTTTACGTAATGCTATTCCACGTGAGGCTTTTGTTGTGGCTGGTGTTCCTGCCGACAAAGTGAAACTTCTTGAGAAAGCCGTAAGTGAGTATCTGAATATTTACAAGCAAGAGTTTGCAAAGGTTGAGCCCGATTTGGCATTTACTGCTGAAAAGGTAGAATCACCAAAAACCGTTATCGATGCCAAGGCTCAATGGGGTATTATTCGTAGCGTGTTTGGTTGTCCTAACGGAGTTATTCGTATGAGCGATGCTATGCCCGGGCTTGTTGAAACTTCAACAAACTTAGCTAGGGTTTATAGCGAAAAGGGCAATATTTATGCTCAGTGTTTACTTCGTAGTTCTGTCGACAGTGCTAAGCAGGCTTTAGCCGAAAAAATGGCTTCTGTTTTCGAAATGGCTGGTGCCGAGGTTGTTTTTGATGGTGCTTATCCAGGGTGGAAACCTAATATGGATTCGGCAATCCTTAAAACAATGAGCGAGGTATATAAAAAGAATTGGGGTAAAACACCCGAAATTAAGGCAATTCACGCAGGACTTGAGTGCGGTTTGCTTGGTGGAGTTTATCCTAATTTCGATATGATTTCATTTGGGCCAACTATTCGTTTCCCTCACTCTCCCGACGAAAAAGTTAAGATTGATACCGTTGATATGTTTTGGAAGTTTTTAGTTGAGGCTTTGAAAAATGCACCAAAAAAATAATTTCTTAAAGTAATTTGGTATGGGATGGGCACTAGTTCATCCCATACCTTTTTTATATAATATTATGTAAGTTTTTAAGTTCATTTTATCTAGTGTTTTATATTAAACCTAATCATTAACTATAATTTATTCTAATGAAACACATTGTTTTTAGCAAAATTTTAGTCGTTTTTTTGCTCATAAGCCAAGGGCTTGTAGCGCAGCAGGCTGGCGTTAATTGGAACACGCCACTACCTGTTGATTCAAAAGTTATTATTGGCGAACTCGAAAATGGGATGCGTTACTACATTCGCAAGAATGCTGAGCCTAAAGAACGTGCCGAATTTTATATCGTTCATAATGTGGGAGCAATCCTCGAAGACGATACTCAAGATGGCTTGGCTCACTTTACCGAGCATATGGCTTTTAATGGTACCGTAAATTTCCCTGACAAGGGGGTATTAAATTTCCTTGAGAATATTGGGGTAAAGTTCGGGCACAACGTAAATGCCTTCACAGGGCAGGACGTTACTGCATACAACCTCTCAAATGTTCCGTTAACTCGCGAAAGTATTATCGACTCAGCTCTGCTTATTTTGCACGATTGGTCAAGCTATATTGCTTTCGAAGATGAAGAAATTGACGCTGAACGTGGCGTAATCCGTGAAGAGTGGAGAACTCGCCGAACAGCCGATTTTCGTGCCCAGCGCGAAAAGTTTAACTATATACTAGCAGGGTCAAAGTATGCTAAACGCGACGTTATTGGTAGTATCGACGTAATTAACAATCACGAGTACGAAACGCTGCGTCGTTTTTACAACGAGTGGTATCGCCCCGATTTGCAGGCGCTAATTATTGTTGGCGATTTTGACCCTCAGCAAATGGAGCAAAAAGTGATTGAACGCTTCTCGAAAATCCCTCCCAGAGAAAATCGTCAACCACGCCCCGATTTTGAGGTGCCAAACCATAAGGAAACATTGGTAGGTTTCTTTACCGACCCAGAAATTTCTCAAACTATGGTTGAGGTGTACTATAAACACCCAGTTGTTCCGGCCGATCAGAAAAACTTAGGCTACTATCGCGATCAACTTATCGAAAGGTTGTATTCTCAAATGCTAAATGCTCGGTTAGGTGAGATGGTTCAGGTGGAGAATCCCCCTTTTGTTGCAGCGTTTTCTCAATTTAGCGGGTTAGTTCGAACAAAATCTGCATACGTTGCGCTTGCCATAGCTCGCGAAAACCAATCCGAAAGAGCATTAACAGCCATTCTCGAAGAGAATTATAGGGTATTGCAGCACGGTTTTACGCAAACTGAACTCGATAGGACAAAGTCAGATCTCCTTCGTAGTATTGAAAATAGCTACAAGGAAAGAGATAAAGTGAAAAACTCGAATATTGTGTGGGAGTATTTTGCTCATTTTACAGAGAATGAGCCAATCCCTGGAGTTGAGTTTGAGTATATGTTTTCACAATCGCTTGTACCTTCTATAGCATTAAGTGATGTTAACCAAAAGGTAAAAGAGTGGATTACCGATGAAAATATGGTAGTTTTCATAACTGCTCCCGAAAAGGAAAAAGCAGCCTTGCCCACCAAAGAGCAAGTTCTTGCCACTAATAATCAGATTAAAAATTCAACCCTCGAGGCATACGTTGATAATGTGTCCACTGAACCTCTTGTTAGTGAACTCCCCAAACCTGGTAAAGTAATTAAGGAAACACAAAACGCTAAGCTTCAGGTTACCGAGTGGGAGTTAGAAAATGGCGTTAAGGTTATTCTTAAGCCTACCGATTTTAAAGAAGACGAGGTATTGCTATCGGCATATAGCCCTGGGGGCTTCTCATTGGTTAGCGATTCCGATGTGGCTTCTGCTCAAATGGTTACAACCATTGCCACAATGAGCGGTGTTGGTAACCACAGTATGATTGATCTCGAGAAAATGCTTGCAGGTAAAAAGGTAAGCGTAACGCCTACACTTGGCGAGTTCGAAGAGGGATTTAGTGGAACCGCATCACCCAATGATATCGAGGAACTATTTCAACTTATATACTTACAGTTTACACAACCTCGTTTCGACGAAGCTGCCTACAGCGGTTTTATGTCAAGAATAAAAGCGGTGCTTCAGAATGCTGGTAGTAACCCAAGTATGGTTTTTAGAGATTCCATATCTTTTATGGCTAATAACAGGCACCTCCGCAAAAAGCCTATGAATATTGACTTGCTGTCCGAAATGGATTTAGCAACAATGGAAAAAGTGTATAAGGATCGTTTTGCCGATGCCTGCGATTTTACATTCGTTTTTGTGGGTAATATTAATCTCGAGCAATTTAAACCCATGGTTGAAACTTACCTAGGTTCGTTGCCAAGCATAAAGCGTAAAGAGAAATTTGCCGACAATAATGTCCGCTTTCCTAAAGGAGAAACTAAGAATCCTTTTGCTATCGAAATGCAAGTGCCAAAAAGTTCATGCTTTGTAGCCTACCAAAAAGAGGTTGACTATAACTATGAGAATATTGTATTTATGAGTGCAATCGATCATGTTTTGGGACTACGTTATACCGAAACAATTCGCGAAAAAGAAGGGGGTACTTACGGTGTTTCAGCGCAGGGTATTATAACTAAAACGCCTGTAAGCCAAGCTATGGTTCAAATGTTTTTTGATACCGACCCTCAAAAAGCCGATCATCTTGTAGGGATAATTCATAGCGAACTCAAAAAGATTATCGATGAAGGACCATCTGAGGAGGATCTAAAAAAGGCTCGTGAGTATTTCTTGAAGACTCGCGCCGAAAGACTTAGAGAAAACCGTTTTTGGGCTTCTGTAATTCGCGACTATTACTCTAACAATATCGATGTTCTTTCAAACTACGAGGAACTTGTTCGTAACTTGAATACAAAAACTGTTCAAAAGGCAGCGGGAATATTCTTTAAAGATGCCAATATGCTCGAAGTTGTTATGAGCCCTAAAAATTAAACATTCTCCTATATATAATAAGGTGTATTTAAAGGAAGAGTCAACCAATTGGTTGACTCTTTTTTATGTACGTCAAATTGTCTCTACTTTAAATTCTTTTAATGACATAATGGCTTCTTTTTAGTGTGGTTTAAATTTTGTAATTCTTACAAACAAATAATTAAACATATTAAACTTATGAATAACTTAACCATAAAATCACAAGAGGCCATTCAGCAGGCAATAACCTATGCTCAAGGATACGGACACCAGGCCGTTGAGCCTGTGCACTTATTAAAGGGAGTGCTAAGCCAGGCCGAGAACATAACTAGCTACATATTAAAAAAGATGGGAGTTAATCCCACAACGTTTGACAGCACCCTTTCGCGTGTGCTTGAGTCGTACCCAAAGGTTTCTGGAGGTGATCAATATTTAACGCAAGCATCAAATAGTGTACTTCAAAAAGCCAGTAGCTTTGCACACAAGTTAAAAGACGAATTTGTTTCAATTGAGCACATACTGTTGGCTATTATCGATTCCGACAGCCAGGCATCGCAAATCATGAAGGATGCTGGCATGTCGCATAACGATTTATTAAAAGTGATTAAAGAACTTCGTAAGGGGTCAACCGTCAATTCCCAAACGGCCGAAGATACCTATAACGCGTTAAATCGATTTGCTCTAAATTTAAACCAAATGGCTCGCAGCGGTAAGCTGGATCCTGTTATTGGTCGCGACGAGGAGATTCGACGGGTGCTTCAGATTATTTCTCGTAGAACCAAGAATAACCCTATTCTTATAGGTCAGCCAGGAGTGGGTAAAACGGCCATAGCCGAGGGTATTGCATATAGAATAGTGAGTGGCGATGTTCCTGAGAACCTCAAAACAAAGCAGTTGTATTCGCTCGATATGGGAGCCCTTATTGCCGGGGCAAAGTATAAAGGAGAGTTCGAGGAGCGTCTTAAATCTGTTATAAATGAAGTTATTGCATCCGAGGGTGAGGTGTTGCTTTTTATTGACGAAATCCATACCCTTGTTGGGGCAGGTAAAAGTGATGGAGCGATGGATGCCGCCAATATTCTAAAACCAGCCCTTGCTCGTGGTGAGTTACGTGCTATTGGGGCTACAACGTTAAGTGAATACCAAAAGTATTTCGAAAAAGATAAGGCTCTCGAGCGTCGTTTCCAGACCGTAATTATTGATGAGCCGAACGTTGCTGATTCCATATCGATATTACGTGGGCTTAAGGAAAGGTACGAGGCCCATCACTCAGTCCGCATAATGGATGAGGCAATAATCTCAGCGGTTGAACTGTCAAACCGTTACATTACCGATAGGTTTCTTCCCGATAAGGCAATTGACTTAATCGATGAGGCTGCATCTAAGCTCAGACTCGAGATGAACTCTGTTCCTGAAAGTATCGATGAGATAGAGAGGCGAATTCAGCAGCTCGAAATTGAGCGCGAGGCAATAAAGCGTGAAAGCGATAGTAGTAAACTCGAATCATTATCGCATGAAATAGCCAATCTAACCGAAGAGCGAAACGAGTTACGGGCAAAATGGGCCGCCGAGAAATCGATAGTTGATAGGATTCAACAAAACAAGCAAGCCATTGAAAAGCTAAAACTCGATGCCCAGGAGGCTGAACGCTTAGGCGATTATGGAAAAGTTGCTGAAATTCGCTACGGCAGAATTAAGGAGGCCGAAGAATCCATCGTCTCACTTAAAAAGGAACTCGCCTCTAAACAGTCCGATTATGCCCTTATTAAAGAGGAGGTCGACTCGGCCGATATTGCCGAGGTGGTTGCCCGGTGGACAGGCATTCCGGTTAGCCGTATGCTGCAGAGTGAGCGCGAGAAACTTCTTCAGCTCGAAGGTCATCTACATGAAAGGGTAGTAGGCCAGCACCATGCCATCGAAGCGGTTTCAGATGCGGTTCGCCGAAGTAGGGCAGGGTTACAGGACGCCAAAAAGCCTGTTGGATCCTTCATATTCCTAGGAACCACAGGAGTTGGCAAAACTGAGTTGGCACGTGCACTCGCCGAATTTCTTTTTAACGATGAGAACTTAATGACTCGTATAGATATGAGCGAGTATCAGGAACGGCACTCTGTCTCCCGACTTATTGGTGCTCCTCCAGGGTATGTGGGGTACGATGAGGGTGGACAGCTAACCGAGGCGGTTAGGCATAAGCCATACTCAGTTATTCTACTCGATGAAATAGAAAAAGCTCACCCCGATGTATTCAATATATTGCTTCAGGTACTCGACGAAGGGCACCTCACCGATAATAAAGGGCGTAAAGTTGATTTTAAGAATACGATTATAATAATGACATCTAATATAGGGTCTCAAATAATACAGAGTTCTATTAGTGAAAACCAAGACAATTTAAGCCAACAGCTAATTGATGAAATAGAAGGTAAGGTATATAGTCTGCTTAGGCAAACCATACGTCCCGAATTCCTTAACCGCGTAGATGAAATTATTATGTTTACCCCATTATCATCTTCCGAGATAAAAGAGGTGGTGCAAATTCAGTTTAAATACATTTCGAACCTATTAATTCAGCAAGGAATTACGGTTGATATTACCGAAGCTGCAATAAATTGGATTACGAGTTCAGCCTACGACCCTCTTTATGGAGCTAGGCCCATTAAAAGGTTTATGCAGAAATACATTTTAAACTATCTTTCTAAAGCAATTTTGGCAGGTTCAGTTGATACATCAGGAGTCATTATGATCGATTACGACGAAGGAGACCATCTAGTTTTTCGTAAATCTAAAATATTTAAAAAATAATAAGGGGTATACTAAACTGATAATCAAATAGGAAGATATCGACTTGGAATTATTTTAGTTTTATTTTTAAAATTGTTTGGAAATTCGGTATTGATTGCGTTATCTTTGCACCCGCTTTAGGGAAGTTCTTTTGGTTTGTTTGCTGGTGAGGGGAGAGGAATACAGGGGAGAAAAAAAGTTTATTTTTTTTACAAAAAACTTGCCAGAACAAAAAAGATGTTTACCTTTGCAGCCCGGTTCAACGGAATCGGTTTTAGGCCAGCGGAAGAGGGGATGATTTTAAGAGGAGGAATGCTGACCAGGGCGAGCGATTGCCCAATATTTTTTGGAGAGAAAAACACAAGCCGGGTCCGGCCGTCCCTCGGGGCGAATGGCAGGCACCGTTCTTTGACACTTTGGCACCAAGAAGAAAGAAAGTAAGGAATTTATACATTTATACTAGATTTGTTCCGAGCAGGGGAGGGCGACGAGCCGTGAGGCCGTTGCGAAAGAACCTAAAGAAACACATAACTACAACGAAGAGTTTGATCCTGGCTCAGGATGAACGCTAGCGGCAGGCCTAACACATGCAAGTCGAGGGGCAGCACGGGTAGCAATACCTGGTGGCGACCGGCGCACGGGTGAGTAACGCGTATGAAACCTGCCCCCCGCTGGGGGATAGCCCGTCGAAAGGCGGATTAATACCCCATAGTTCCCCCGGACCACCTGGTCTGGGGGGTAAAGTTTTGGCGGCGGGGGATGGTCATGCGTGCCATTAGCTAGTTGGCGGGGTAATAGCCCACCAAGGCGATGATGGCTAGGGGGTCTGAGAGGATGGTCCCCCACACTGGTACTGAGACACGGACCAGACTCCTACGGGAGGCAGCAGTGAGGAATATTGGTCAATGGGCGAAAGCCTGAACCAGCCATGCCGCGTGCAGGAAGACGGCCCTACGGGTTGTAAACTGCTTTTGTACGGGAAGAATGGCCCCCTCGTGAGGGGGTTTGACGGTACCGTACGAATAAGGATCGGCTAACTCCGTGCCAGCAGCCGCGGTAATACGGAGGATCCGAGCGTTATCCGGATTTACTGGGTTTAAAGGGTGCGTAGGCGGACGCCTAAGTCAGCGGTGAAAGGCAGCGGCTCAACCGTTGGATTGCCGTTGAAACTGGGCGTCTTGGATTCGGTCGAGGCCGGCGGAATGCGTGGTGTAGCGGTGAAATGCTTAGATATCACGCGGAACGCCGATTGCGAAGGCAGCTGGCCAGACCTGGATCGACGCTGAGGCACGAAAGCGTGGGGATCAAACAGGATTAGATACCCTGGTAGTCCACGCCGTAAACGATGATCACTGGATGTCGGCGATATACCGTCGGCGTCTGAGCGAAAGCATTAAGTGATCCACCTGGGGAGTACGATCGCAAGGTTGAAACTCAAAGGAATTGACGGGGGCCCGCACAAGCGGAGGAACATGTGGTTTAATTCGATGATACGCGAGGAACCTTACCTGGGCTCAAACGCATTCGGAAGTGCGCTGAAAGGCGTATGCCAGCGATGGCCGTTTGCGAGGTGCTGCATGGTTGTCGTCAGCTCGTGCCGTGAGGTGTCGGGTTAAGTCCCATAACGAGCGCAACCCCTACTGCTAGTTGCCAGCGCGTAAAGGCGGGGACTCTAGCGGAACTGCCGGCGTAAGCCGTGAGGAAGGTGGGGATGACGTCAAATCAGCACGGCCCTTACGTCCAGGGCTACACACGTGTTACAATGGCCAGTACAGAGGGCAGCCACCCCGCGAGGGGGCGCTAATCCCGAAAGCTGGTCCCAGTTCGGATCGGAGTCTGCAACCCGACTCCGTGAAGCTGGATTCGCTAGTAATCGCGCATCAGCCACGGCGCGGTGAATACGTTCCCGGGCCTTGTACACACCGCCCGTCAAGCCATGGAAGCTGGGGGTACCTGAAGTCCGTAACCGCGAGGAGCGGCCTAGGGTAAAACCAGTGACTGGGGCTAAGTCGTAACAAGGTAGCCGTACCGGAAGGTGCGGCTGGAATACCTCCTTTCTGGAGCGCGGCCCCGCCAGGGTCGGCGCCCACCCCCTTCTTGGTGTCCAACGTGTTAATTTCGGCATAATGGCGTGGGGCGCACGGGGATCATAGAGTCCCGTAGCTCAGCTGGTTAGAGCGCTACACTGATAATGTAGAGGTCCCCAGTTCAAGTCTGGGCGGGACTACAGCGTCCGACGACGGGGGATTAGCTCAGCTGGCTAGAGCACCTGCCTTGCACGCAGGGGGTCAACGGTTCGAATCCGTTATTCTCCACAGGGAGCCTTTTTTTCTGGCTCAAAAGTTCTTTGACGTGGTGGTGGTGTGAAATAAATAGCAACGAGCGTCGCAGCGATGCGGCGCGTTTATATTTTTTAGCAAAAGAGTGAGGACAGAACCGAGCGAACACCGGGCGCGCAAGCGCACGGAAAGTGATTAAGGGCGCACGGGGGATGCCTAGGCTCTCAGAGGCGATGAAGGACGCGACAAGCTGCGAAAATCCGCGGGGAGGGGCACATACCCATCGATCCGCGGGTGTCCGAATGGGGCAACCCACCAGGCTGAAGGCCTGGTATCCCGAGCAATCGGGAGGCAAACCCGGAGAACTGAAACATCTAAGTACCCGGAGGAGAAGAAAACAAGAGTGATTCCCCAAGTAGCGGCGAGCGAACGGGGAGCAGCCCAAACCACCCCCGTTACGGCGGGAGTGGGGTTGTAGGGACGCCATCAACGGCGGGCAGGCGAAGCGGAGCGCGCTGGAAAGCGCGGCCATAGTGGGTGATAGCCCCGTACGCGTACACCGAGCCCGTTTAGGCGCACCCCTGAGTAGGGCGGGGCACGAGAAACCCTGTCTGAATCCGCGGGGACCATCCCGCAAGGCTAAATACTCCTGAGAGACCGATAGCGAACCAGTACCGTGAGGGAAAGGTGAAAAGCACCCCGAACAGGGGAGTGAAAGAGTTCCTGAAACCGTGCGCCTACAAGCGGTCGGAGCCCCATTTATGGGGTGACGGCGTGCCTTTTGCATAATGAGCCTACGAGTTGCGCTGTCCGGCAAGGTTAACCCCCTGAAGGGGGGGAGCCGAAGCGAAAGCGAGTCCTAATAGGGCGTTTAGTCGGGCGGTGCAGACGCGAAACTTTGCGATCTACCCATGGCCAGGTTGAAGGCGTGGTAACACACGCTGGAGGACCGAACCGTTAAGCGTTGAAAAGCTTTCGGATGAGCTGTGGGTAGGGGTGAAAGGCCAATCAAGCTGAGAAATAGCTCGTACTCCCCGAAATGCTTTTAGGAGCAGCCTCGGGCGTACCATCACGGAGGTAGAGCTACTGACTGGATGCGAGGGCTTCGCCGCCTATCAAATCCTGACAAACTCCGAATGCCGTGATGCGATACCCGGGAGTGAGCCGCTGGGTGCTAAGGTCCAGCGACGAGAGGGAAACAACCCGGACCAGCAGCTAAGGTCCCCAAGTGTACGCTAAGTTGATCTAACGTGGTGCGGCTGCAGTGACAGCTAGGATGTTGGCTTGGAAGCAGCCATCCATTCAAAGAGTGCGTAACAGCTCACTAGTCGAGCGGCCGTGCGTGGATAATGAGCGGGCATCAAGCGTACCACCGAAGCTCTGGATTTGTATTTATATAAGTGGTAGGGGAGCATTCCGGTCCGCGTCGAAGCGGCGTCGCGAGGCGCCGTGGAGCGTCCGGAAAGGCAAATGTAGGCATGAGTAACGATAAGGCGGGTGCGAAACCCGCCCACCGCAAGACCCAGGTTTCCTGATCAACGCTAATCGGATCAGGGTCAGTCGGGTCCTAAGGCTAAGGCGAACGCCGATGCCGATGGCAAACCGGTTAACATTCCGGTACTGCCACAGGTTGCGATGGGGCGACGGAGGCGTGAAAGGTCCGCCCGGTGACGGAATACCGGGTTTAAGGGTGTAGGTATAGGCTGGGGTTAATCGCCTCGGCTTGCTGAACCTGAAAGTACCGTGAGCCCTCGGGCGAGCGGATAGTGACCCTAATCATACTCCCTAGAAAACCCCCTAAGCATCAGGCCTGTGGCACCCGTACCTCAAACCGACACAGGTGGTCGAGGAGAGAATCCTAAGGTGCTCGAGTGATTCATGGCTAAGGAACTAGGCAAATTAACCCTGTAACTTCGGGAGAAAGGGTCCCGCCGCGAGGCGGGCGCAGAGAAATGGCCCAGGCGACTGTTTATCAAAAACACATGGCTCTGCCAAATCGAGAGATGATGTATAGGGCCTGACACCTGCCCGGTGCCGGAAGGTTAAGAGGGGATGTCATCTTCGGAGAAGCATTGAATCGAAGCCCCGGTAAACGGCGGCCGTAACTATAACGGTCCTAAGGTAGCGAAATTCCTTGTCGGGTAAGTTCCGACCTGCACGAATGGTGTAACGATCTGGGCACTGTCTCAGCCATGAGCTCGGTGAAATTGAAGTCGCGGTGAAGATGCCGCGTACCCGCAACGGGACGGAAAGACCCCGTGAACCTTTACTGCAACTTAGCGTTGGTTCTGGGTAGACGATGTGTAGGATAGGCCGGAGGCTTTGAAGCGGTACCGCTAGGTATCGTGGAGCCACCCTTGAAATACGGCCCTTCGTCTGCCTGGTATCTAACCCGTTTCGGCGGGGACATCGCTTGGTGGGTAGTTTGACTGGGGTGGTCGCCTCCAAAAGAGTAACGGAGGCTTCCCAAGGTGCCCTCAGCGCGGATGGTAATCGCGCGGGGAGTGCAATGGCACAAGGGCGCTTGACTGTGAGACCGACAGGTCGAGCAGGTGCGAAAGCAGGGCATAGTGATCCGGTGGTTCCGTATGGAAGGGCCATCGCTCAAAGGATAAAAGGTACTCCGGGGATAACAGGCTGATCGCCCCCAAGAGCTCATATCGACGGGGCGGTTTGGCACCTCGATGTCGGCTCGTCACATCCTGGGGCTGGAGAAGGTCCCAAGGGTTCGGCTGTTCGCCGATTAAAGTGGCACGCGAGCTGGGTTCAGAACGTCGTGAGACAGTTCGGTCCCTATCTGTTGTGGGCGTAGGAGGCTTGAGAGGCCCTGACACTAGTACGAGAGGACCGTGTTGGACGCACCGCTAGTGTACCTGTTGTGGCGCCAGCTGCAGCGCAGGGTAGCTACGTGCGGCAGGGATAAGCGCTGAAAGCATCTAAGCGCGAAGCCCCCCTCAAGATGAGGCCTCCCATGAGGGCCGTGGAAGACGACCACGTTGATAGGCTGCAGGTGTAAAGGCGGAGACGCCAAAGCCGAGCAGTACTAATAGCCCGATAGGCTTTCCGAGCGGCGCCGGGTGCGCGCCGGTAAAAATCTTTACTCACACCACCACGTCAATCTTATAGCGGCGCGCTCGCGCGCCGGATAGTCTTTAGGTGGCTATTGCGGTGGGGCTCCACCTCTTCCCATTCCGAACAGAGAAGTTAAGCCCACCAGCGCCGATGGTACTGCCGAAAGGTGGGAGAGTAGGTCGCCGCCAAC